>Ga0182030_10003199_pt1 | contig 34972 bp, 34 predicted proteins | sample 812S3MmetaG_FD_121299 | JGI IMG/M metagenome (GOLD analysis project Ga0182030, IMG submission 121299) | Permafrost microbial communities from Stordalen Mire, Sweden - 812S3M metaG (Illumina Assembly) | ecosystem: Environmental > Terrestrial > Soil > Wetlands > Permafrost | place: Sweden...
AGATTAATAAAAAGATAAATAATGCGAGTGTAAGTAAATTGAAAGCCTGGATAAGGCTGTTAAAAGAAAAAAATTATCAAATTGATATAAATGAATTAAAGAATGCCTGATCCAATAAAATTATTTAAAGTAACTATTGACAACATCACGATCGAGGTGGAACCGGGGACTTCTATCCTTCAGGCTGCACGAAGGATTGGCGGGGATGTCGCTCCTCCGGCAATGTGTTATTACAGCAAGCTGAAAGGCAGTGGTGGCAAATGCCGCACCTGTTTGGTGGAAGTGGCTGCGGGTTCCACTGCTGACCCCAGGCCTATGCCGAAACTTGTGGCAAGCTGTCGTACGAATGTAATGGATGGAATGGTTGTAAAAAACATCACCAGCGAAAAAGTGATTGATGCAAGAAATGGAGTGGTTGAATTTTTGCTGATCAATCATCCGCTGGATTGCCCGATCTGTGACCAGGCCGGCGAATGCCATCTGCAGGATTTAAGTTATGAGCACGGCAAAGAAGGCACACGTTACGAATTTGCGAGAAGAACTTTCGAGAAGCATGACATCGGCCCATATATTCAATTACACATGACGCGTTGTATCATGTGCTTCCGTTGTGTATATGTGGCAGACCAATTAACAGAGAAAAGAGAGCATGGTATATTGGAGAGAGGCGACCATGTGGAGATTGCAACTTATATTCATAAAGCACTGGATCATGATTTTATCGGCAATGTGATTGATGTTTGTCCAGTAGGTGCTTTGACAGATAAAACTTTCCGTTTCAAAAACCGTGTGTGGTTCCTGAAACCTGAAGATGCGCATCGCGATTGCAACAATCCAAAATGCTGCGGTAAAGTAGTGTTATGGTATCGCGGAGATGAAGTGTTTCGTGTCACTGCCCGCAAAGATCAATGGGGCGAAGTGCAGGACCTGCCTAACGGACAGCCAGGTTGGATATGCAACGAATGCCGTTTTGAAAAAAAGAAAACAGCTGACTGGGTGCTTGAAGGGCCTACAAAAATAAATCGCCACTCTGTCATTGCGCAGGGGCATTATCTTGGCCTGCAGAAGCCGCAGGAGGTTTTGTATGATGTGCTGGATGGCCGCAAACCAAAATTGCTGATGGATATTCATACAGTAAGCGAGGTGAATGAACCGGGAAGAGATTTGTCGGAGATTGAAGGGCCGGCTCACTCAACTGATTTTATAGAAAGTAAATAAAAAGAAGAAATTATTAATTAATAAGTATTGATTAATAATTAAAAAAAACGAACATGCTTTTAGCTATTGATTGGTTTTTGATTCTGGAAAAATGTGTTTTGATTGCTGTCATTATCAGTTTGTCGCTGGTGGTCGCTATGTATGAAACCTGGGCTGAGCGTAAGGTGGCTGCGGTCATGCAAGACAGGCGTGGTCCTAACCGTGCAGGCATTTTCGGTATTCTGCAGCCTTTGGCAGATGGCATTAAATTGTTCATGAAAGAAGAAATCATTCCCACTTTATCAAACAAATTTTTATTCGTGCTTGGCCCGGGGCTGGCTATGCTCACAGCGATGATGACAAGTGCTGTGGTACCATGGAGCAGCCATTTTGAATTATTCGGAAAAAGCATTTCATTACAGGTGGCTGATATTAATATCGGCATACTCTATATTTTTGGTGTCGTGAGCATGGGCGTGTACGGGATTATGATCGGAGGATGGGCGTCCAACAACAAATTTTCTCTGCTGGCCGCTCTCCGGGGCGCATCGCAGATTATTTCTTATGAACTGGCCATGGGATTATCTTTCATTGCTTTGCTGATGATCACCGGTTCGCTGAGCTTGAAAACAATTGTAGAGCAGCAGCAAGACCATGCATATAATTTTATTTATCAGCCGCTTGGCTTTTTTATTTTTCTGGTCTGTGCTTTTGCTGAGTGCAACCGCACACCGTTCGATTTATCAGAAGCCGAGAATGAACTGAATTTTGGATATCATCAGGAATATTCGTCAATGAAGCTTGGATTTTACCTGTTCGCTGAATATGTGAACATGTTTGTCAGCAGCGCAGTGATGGCGACTTTATTTTTTGGTGGTTACGATATTCCATTCGTGAATGATATTTCTTTTGGCTTGCATTATGGGCAGAACTTGCTGGCGGTGCTGCAGGGGTTGAGTTTATTTGTGAAAGTGGCGTGTTTTATTTTCTTTTTTATGTGGGTTAGATGGACGATACCGAGATTCCGCTATGACCAATTGATGCGCCTTGGCTGGAGAATATTGATACCGCTGGCTTTGTTGAATATGCTGGTAACGGGTTTCATTGTGTTGTTGAAATCCAACAATTGGCATTTTTAATTGGCAAGTTGAAATGATAAAAATATTTTTGCAAACCAATAAGCTAAAAGCTTAATAATATGCAGGCATTAACTAACAGGGCGAAAACAGTAGAACGCAAGCCGATGACGCTGTGGGAGAAAATGTACGTTCCTGCCATTGCAAAGGGCATGTCCATTACTTTTGGCCACATGTTCAAGAAGAAGCCCACCATCAATTATCCCGAAAAGCAAAGGCCATTCAGTCCGGTGTTCCGCGGTCTGCACGTGCTGAACCGCGATGAAGAGGGCCGTGAAAAATGTACTGCATGCGGATTGTGCGCTGTGGCATGCCCTGCCGAGGCGATTACTATGGAGGCAGCAGAGCGTTTGCCGGGTGAAGAAAAATTATACAAGGAAGAAAAATATGCGGCCAGGTATGAGATCAATATGCTACGCTGCATTTTTTGTGGCTTATGCGAAGAAGCCTGCCCGAAAGATGCTATTTTTTTATCAGAGACTGTTACGCCAGCTAACTACAGCCGCGATAAATTTATTTATGGCAAAGAAGAATTGTTGATACCTGACCCGAAAACGCAGCCTGAAGAATTCGCGAAAGCAAGAGGAATAGTGAAATGACGCAATATGAGAATTGCTCAATTGGAAAATGTGTGACCCAAAATTATTTTTATTAGCCGCTAATTTTATCAGGCTGATAAAAAGAAAAGAAATATGAGAAAATCGAAGATTGAAACAACCTGTCTGCCGACAGGAAAGTGTGAAAATGTTTCACCAAAACGATTGCCCTTTTTCATTGGGCAATTGAGGCATTTTCAAATTGACTAATTGAAATAAAAATGAGCACAACTCAAATCCTGTTTTGGTTTTTAAGCATCCTTGCAATATTCAGCGCCATCATGGTAGTGGCAAGCAAGAACCCCATTCACAGCGTGCTTTGGCTGATTGCTGTTTTCTTTGCCATATCAGGACACTATATATTGCTGAACGCTCAATTTCTTGCTATCGTGAACCTGATAGTATATGCCGGCGCCATCATGGTGCTGTTTTTATTTGTGATCATGCTGATGAATTTGAACGGAGATACGGAACCGCAAAAGAATAAATGGCTTAAGATTGCAGGCGTTATTGCAGGCGGTGCTTTATTATTGGTTTTTGTGGCTGCATTGAAAAATGCAGACCTGAAAAGCCAGATAGCAGAGGTGAATAAGGGAGATATCGGGTTAATAAGCAATCTTGGTTTTGCTTTGTTCCATGATTATGTGGTGCCATTCGAAATAAGCAGCGTGCTTTTTTTAAGTGCCATGATCGGAGCTGTGGTGATTGGAAAGAAGGAGTAGATATTAAATTTGAAAATTGAGCAATTTCTCAATTGCATAATTGAGATATTTTCACATCAAGCAATTAAAATATTATGCCCATCAATTATTACATATTCTTATCAGTTACCTTGTTCTGTATTGGAGTGACGGGCGTGCTGACACGTCGCAATGCGATTATTATTTTTATGTGCATTGAACTAATGCTGAATGCTGTGAATTTATTATTGGTCGCATTCTCCAAAATGCATCATCTTGCATTGGCTGCAGTGGATGCGAATGCAGGTATCAATGCACAGATTTTTGTATTCTTTATCATGGTGGTTGCGGCGGCGGAAGTGAGCGTGGGATTGGCGATTATAGTAATGATGTATAGAAATACACACTCAGTAGATGTGAATTTTTTGAACAGGTTGAAACATTAAGCCCCTATCCCCTGAAGGGGGTTGGAAAGTTGATGATATACCAAGCCGGATTTACAAAACAAAATTAATAAAGCTCCGCCTCGGCGGATTGGGTATGAGCAAATTAGTTTACTTAGTTCCGTTGTTCCCATTAGCAGGTTTTCTGATCAATGGATTGTTGCGGAAAAAATTGTCGAAATCTGTAATCAGCATTATTGGCTGTGGCACTGTGCTTGCTTCTTTTGTCGTCAGCCTGTTGATTTTTTTGGATGCGCGGCAAGAGGGTTTTGAGACCGTAGTTGTAAATCTGTTTGGTTTTATAAGTGCCGGTTCTTTAAAAATCCCTTTTGCATTTCAGGTTGATCAGCTTTCTGTTTTATTTCTATTGATTATCACCGGGGTTGGTTTTCTTATTCATGTATATTCAACATCTTACATGCATGACGAAGAGAACGAGCACTTCGCAAGATATTTTTCATACCTGAATTTATTTGTGTTCTCTATGCTCATATTGGTGCTGGGTGCCAATTATGTCATCATGTTCATCGGGTGGGAGGGCGTTGGCCTTTGTTCTTATTTATTAATTGGTTTCTGGTTTAAAAATATTGATTACGGCAACGCCGCAAAGAAAGCTTTTATCATGAACCGCATCGGCGATCTTGGTTTTTTGATAGCAGTATTCTGGATGATTAACAAATTCGGATCGGTAGGTTTTGCTGAAGTATTTACAAAAGCGCCTTCTGTTCCGGTGGGTATTTTGACAGGCATCACGTTATTATTATTTGTCGGCGCAACGGGCAAATCCGCACAGATTCCTTTATACACCTGGCTTCCAGATGCTATGGCTGGCCCGACACCGGTCTCTGCATTGATACATGCTGCTACGATGGTAACTGCTGGCATTTATATGATTGCAAGAAGCAATATCATGTACACACTGTCGCCAATTACTGAAACTGTTGTTGCGATCACTGGTCTGGCAACGGCATTATTAGCAGCTACCATTGCACTGAAGCAAAATGATATCAAGAAAGTGCTGGCCTATTCCACAGTCAGCCAACTGGGTTATATGTTTTTGGGACTTGGTGTGGGAGCGTACACCGGCGCGGTGTTTCATGTGATGACACACGCGTTTTTCAAGGCATTGCTATTTCTTGGCGCTGGCTCTGTAATACATGCACTGCACGAGCAGGATATACGTAAAATGGGTGGACTGAAAAAATTTATGCCTATTACTCATATTACTTTTTTGTTAGCATGCTTTGCTATTGCCGGCATACCTCCATTCTCAGGTTTCTTTTCAAAAGATGAAATACTTGCAGCAGCTTATGAGAAAAACCCAATTTATTTTATCGTAGGCGTGATCACCGCATTGATGACGGCATTTTATATGTTCCGTTTGTATGCTACCACTTTTCTCGGAAAATTCCGTGGCACGGAAGAGCAGGAACATCATGTTCATGAAAGCCCTTCTGCTATTACCATCCCATTGATCATTCTTGCTATACTTGCTGTTGTGGCAGGGTTTGTGGGGATACCAGAGGTGTTCGCAAAAGATTCGCATTGGCTGCAGCATTTTTTGTCACCCATATTTGCTGGTTCTGAAAAAATACATCAAACGCCGGGTGCTGATAAAAGTACAGACCTAACGTTGATGGGTATCTCGGTAGTGCTGGCTTTGATTGGCGTTGTCTATGCATGGACAAAATTCAGTAAAAACCCCGAGTTGGGCGAGCCACAGGGATTCGGGAAAATATTGGCAAACAAGTGGTATGTGGATGAGTTGTATGATGCCATTATTGTGAGACCCTTAAACGCATTCGCAAAATTTCTCAATGATGTGGTAGAAAAATCTGTTATCGACTGGATCGTGAACGGTGTAGGGAAAACAGTGCAATACAGTAGCCGGCAAATCAGGTTGCTGCAAAGCGGGCAGGTAGGCGGGTATGTATTGCTGATGGTGATAGGCATCGTGATTTTATTTTTGGTAGAGATTTTTATAAAAAAATAATTTTAGTAAGAAAGAATTAGAATTATAAACATGATCCCTGTTTTACTGATAGCGGTTCCTTTGTTGAGCGGTCTTGCCGGATTTTTTATCAGGAATGGCAATAGTGCGAAAAACTGGTCGCTGTTGACTTCGATTGTAATCGTTGCTGTTTCCGTGTTTGGGCTTACTGTTGATAAAAGCGCATCTTCATTGCATTTTGAAGCAGAATGGCTGCCATCGCTGGGGAGCAAATTCTCCGTGGCTTTAGATGGCATGTCCCAGATATTATCTTTGCTCACTGCTGTTTCTTTCCCCATTATCTTCATTGCTACTTATCGCACCGATTATAAAAATGCAAAAAATTTTTACGCACTGATGTTACTTTCACAGGCCGGGCTGATGGGTGTGTTTGTATCTGTTGATGCATTGTTGTTTTATTTTTTCTGGGAGCTGGCATTAGTGCCTGTTTATTTTCTCAGCTCGATATGGGGCGGTGAGAGGAGAATACAGGCCACATTCAAGTTTTTCATTTACACTTTCGTTGGCTCATTATTGATGCTTGTAGGCATTATCTATTTATATCTGCATACAAAGAACCTTTCATTTGCGCTGGCTGATTTTTATAGCTTGCACTCATTCATATCGCCCCAGGATCAGGGCTGGCTATTCTGGTTGTTCTTTATTGCGTTTGCTATTAAGATGCCGATTTTCCCATTCCACACATGGCAGCCTGATGTTTATGAGCAATCGCCAACGGCTGTGACTATGGTACTGAGCGGCATTATGGTGAAGATGGGATTGTTTGGTTTGATGCGCTGGCTCGGGCCTGTTTTGCCTCAGGGGACCTGGGTTTGGGGAGATACTGCCTCTGCGCTTTGCATCATAGGAATGATCTATGCTTCACTGATAGCCATCAGGCAGGATGATTTGAAAAGATTGGTTGCTTATTCATCCATCGCACACATTAGCTTAATGTGCCTTGCAGTATTTGCTACAACACAAATAGGTTTACAGGGAGTGATGATACAGATGTTCAATCACGGCATTAATATTATTGCATTGTGGATAGTTGTTGACCTTATTGAGCGGCAGATGGGCACAAGAAAGATTTCTGAGCTTGGCGGCCTCGCGCAAAAAGCACCTGCATTGGCGATTTTGCTGGTGATTGTTGCGCTTGCGAATGTTGCGTTGCCGCTTACCAATGCATTTGTCGGAGAATTTTTAATGTTCAGCGGGATCTATACTTCCACTGCAACAAAATATAATGTGGTGTTCACTGTAACTGCCGGTATCAGTATCATTTTGTCCGCGGTGTATATGCTCAACATGATACAGAAAGTTTTTTTGGGAGGCACCAATGCGCTTACTGAAAAAGCAAAAGATATTCAATGGAATGAAAAGATCATTCTTGGTGCAATTGTAATCCTGATAGTTGTTATTGGCATTTATCCGCAACCTGTGCTGGAACTTACAAAGACAACGGTGGAGGGCATTCTTGCAAAAATGAGTTATAAATTTTAGGAAAGATTAAAGAAGATATGAACGCAATTATTTTTTCTGCAGTTTGGGGAGTTGTGATGATGTCAGGCGGAGCTTTTTTGAAAAATAAAAATGCTATACGCTATCTGGCAATAGCCGGGGCTGGTTTACTGCTGGCAGTGAATATCCTGGAGATGTATATGTCTTCGCAGGGTAATCATTATCTTAATATTGACACTAAGAGAATGCTCGTATTCGAGACATTCGGGCTGCTGGCCAATTGCATTGCGTTTGCAAGTACTTTATTGTATTTTCTTTTGTCATCAAAAGATATTGACAGAGCAGGTCCGAATGGAGCCGATTATTTTGCACTGATATTTTTTGTTTTGTGTGGCGTGAGCCTGGTTACTTCATACAACAACCTGTTGATGCTTTTTATCGGCATCGAAATTTTGTCTATACCACTTTACATACTAACGGGCAGCAGTAAACGCAATCTCAAAAGCAACGAGGCCTCGCTTAAATATTTTTTGATGGGTGCATTTTCTACTGGCATTATGCTGCTTGGGATTGCCTTTTTGTACGGAGCCAGTAAAACGGGTTCTTTCTTTCTTGATGATATCGGCGTAGGCAAATTTCCCCCGACGCCTTTATTTATTTTCGGGTTATTATTGATGATCGTATCGCTATCATTCAAAGTATCTGCTGCTCCATTTCATTTCTGGACACCGGATGTATATGATGGTTCGCCCACGGTGTTCACTTCATTCATGGCCACAGTAGTGAAAGGTGCAGCGTTCATCGCATTCATCCGGCTTTTCGGTAATTCCTTTATGGATGCGCAACCTAAATGGCAACTGGTGATCGCTATCATTACTGCTGCCACTTTATTTATCGGCAATATCACAGCCGTGTTCCAGCAAAGCGTAAAAAGGATGCTTGCTTACTCAAGCATTGCGCAGGTAGGTTTTATGCTTTTTGCTATTCTGAGCATGAAGACCATGGCGCAGGAAGGGATTATTTTATATATCGCGGCATACAGTCTGGCAACTATCGGGATTTTTGCCATCCTTGCAAGGATGACCGATCATACGTTTGAAGGGTTCAACGGCCTTGCAAAAAAACAGCCTGTCCTTGCGGCAGTAAATACTGTTTTTCTTTTGTCTCTCGCCGGTATTCCTTTAACTGCCGGGTTCTTTGCGAAATATTATATGCTTGCTGCTGCCATACAAACAGGCAAGTATTTTTGGCTGGTGATTTTTGCAGTGCTGTGCGCTGCTGTGAGCGTCTATTATTATTTCCGCGTTATTCAGGCAATGTATTTCAAGGAGGGCGAACCCCACCAAATAGAAGCTTCTACCGGATTTAAAGCCGTCCTGGTTATGGTTGCAGTTTTGATTGTGCTTCTTGGCATTTTCCCTCAATGGCTGATTGACAGATTATATACTATCTTTATTTAACAGAGACCGTTTCGATTTTCCATTTATACAAAATGTTGACTTCGTTTAGAAGGTAATGCTTAATTTAGATTTTGACCATGAAGGCACATGCGTACTGAGTTTGGTAAAGGTGTTCCCCGTTCTTCTTCGCTCACTGTGACTCCGTGGTTCAGATTGTTCCTAAAAGTTTCATAACTGAAATAAAATGAAAATCTCTGATATACTTTCTCTGGCTTTCAGAACGGTGAGGAGCAATAAACTGCGCACAGGCATTACCGTAGCCATCATTGCTTTTGGCATTATGGCGCTTGTTGGCATCAATACAGCTATTGATGCAATGAAGCAAAAATTCACAGAAAGCTTTTCCGCCATGGGCGCAAACGGATTCATCATCCATTATAAAGAATATAACGTGCGCATGGGCGGGCGTAGGGATGAAGTGGGGGAAGAAAAGAAAGGAAGAAAGGAAAAAAAATCGAATGTGGGGAAACCCATCACCAAGGAGCAGGCTGAAGATTTTAAAGAAAGGTTTCGTTATCCTGCGAAAATCAGCCTGAGTTTTCCGGGTTCCGGGGATGCGGTCGTTTCTCTTGGAAATAAAAAGACAACCCCCACCGTAAGGATTTTTGGAGGAGATGAAAATTATCCGGAGTTGAACGGATACACCATTGCTGCTGGCAGAGACCTTAGCGGGATAGATGTGAGGTCAGGAAGGAATGTTTGCATCATCGGCAGTGATATCGCAAATAAATTTTTTGGAAGCAATCCCGAGAAGCCTTTAGAAAAAATCATCAAAATCAATAATATTCCATATCGGATCATTGGTGTGCTTGAATCAAAAGGCACTACATTCGGGAGGTCATGGGATAATATGGTGCTCACTTCTTACAATAATGTGCGGCAGTTTTTTAACTCAAATACGAATGCCTCTTTCCAGATAGCTGTAAAAGTACCAGATGTGAAATTAGTGGATGCAGCGGTGGGTGAATCGGAGGGCATATTCAGGCCGATCAGAAGGCTTGCGACTACCGAAGAAAATAATTTTGTCATTGATAAAAGCGACAGTATCGTTGAAATACTCTTGCGCAACCTGAGCTTTATTACCGTCAGTGCCACGGTGATTGGCTTTATCACTTTAATAGGCGCGGCGGTTGGGCTGATGAATATCATGCTCGTGTCTGTGACAGAGCGAACCAAAGAGATCGGGTTGGTAAAAGCAATCGGAGGCCGTCAGGAAAGCATACGAAGGCAATTTCTATATGAAGCCATCATCATCAGCCTGATGGGTGCAGTGTTTGGCATTGTGCTGGGGATTATAGTAGGCAACGCATTTTCCATTGTGCTGAACACAGGTTTTGTGGTGCCCTACGTCTGGCTCTTCAGAGGAATACTCATTTGTTTTATAACCGGCCTTCTCGCAGGATTGTATCCGGCGTTCAAAGCATCCAGGCTGAATCCAATCGAAGCGCTCCGTTATGAATAACGGATATGCGTGCATGGTTTTTCATAGTTTAGAAAATGTTTTCTACCTTATTCTGTTTCAGTATTTGAATCTATTAATTTGGTTACTTCGTATATATTAGTCATGCACTGTAATTAATGAGATTCACGACTGCATATTATCTGTTACTGCTTTATTCACTGGTGATGTTCAGGCCATTGATGCCGCTTGTAAGCGATCTGCTGTCCCATGTTTTTGCGGAAGCGATCCATATCGCAACGGTTCATGCAAAATACGGAAGTCACCATCTGGAAAAAGAAATAGAAAAAGCGACTGGTGATAGCAGCAAGAATCATAACGCTGTTTTATCAGAAGAAAACCTGACCGTGCATATTTCTGCAAAAGAATATTGTTATTGTTTTTATCCCGGCCGGCAAAACAAAAAGTACCCGGTTTTGAAACTTCATGACATAGAAGATATTTTTATTCACAAACAAGCGCCTCCCCCCAAATTTTCCTGCTGATTTTTTGACAAGCCAGTCAGGCATCCATTAAATGTATTGTTGAACCATTTCAATGCATGCATTATTATATTTCATTGATTGATATGAATGGATGTCATTTAGATTGTTTATGTTTTATCAGCAGTTAAATTGATTAATATGAATAAAATTATATTCACGGGTATAATTATCATTTCTCAGTTGTCATCTTCCCTCATTTATTCACAGACTCTTATTAAGGGGAAAGTGGTTGACAAAATGACAAGAGAGCCGCTTGAACTTGCTGTTGTCACAAACGCAAGAACCTTGAAAAATGTGGTGACAGATAAAGATGGAAATTTTGTCTTAAGGAATGCATCGGCAGAAGATTCTCTGACTATTTCTTTTATTGGTTATAGATCACAAAAGATAATAATTGACCCTTCTAAAAAAGCGCTGATGATATTGCTCGAAAAAGGGCAGATGGATTTGAAGGAAGTGGTCATTACAAGCCATTCAAACAACCTCACTACTTCACGGATACTCAGCAGCATTGATCTGAATATGCAGCCGGTAAAATCTGCGCAGGATTTGCTAAGATTAGTTCCGGGGCTATTTATCGCCCAGCATCAGGGAGGGGGCAAAGCGGAACAAATTTTTTTGCGCGGGTTTGATGCAGACCACGGGACAGATGTGAACATCTCTGTTGACGGCATGCCGGTGAATATGGTCTCGCATGCTCACGGTCAGGGATATGCGGATCTTCACTTCCTCATCCCTGAGACTGTTCAGGGATATGATTTCGGTAAGGGGCCATATTACACTACAAAGGGCGATCTCTGCACGGCGGGTTATGTAGCTTATGATACTAAAAATACGCTCGATAAGAATATGGTGAAGTTGGAAGGGGGGCAATTCACTACCGGACGGGTTGTGGCCATGATAAACCTGCTCAAGGACAATGCCAGAGAAAAAGAGCAAAGCGCTTATATAGCAGGAGATGCGTTGTACTCCAACGGTGGCCCTTTTTTATTACCGGAACATTTCAAACGGTATAACCTTTTTGGAAAATTCAATACAAGAATTAGTACACACAGCAAGCTAATGCTGAGTTTTACCACTTTATACTCAAAATGGAGGGCATCCGGAGAAATCCCTGACAGAGCGGTTTCAGAAGGGTATATCCCCAGTCGTTGGGGCGCTCTTGATTCTTCACAAGGCGGCTATACCACCAGGACAAATGCAAACATCAAGCTCACAACATCTCTTGGCAAAAATCTGACCTGGGAAAATCAGGCATATTATTCGCATTATTATTTTAGCCTGATCACCAATTTCACTTTTTACTATTATTTCCCTGCAGCGGGAGATGAATTCCGTCAGCATGAGATAAGAGATTTAGGGGGCTATAATACCAAAATTGCCAAGAAGTCGGTTATCGGGAATGCAACACTTACTTGTCTTATCGGGGCAGGTTTCAGGTACGATCACATAAGCCCGAGCGAACTGGATCATACCATGAATGGAAATTTTCTTTCCTATCTGCAATTCGGGAGAACAAAAGAACTGAACACAAATGCTTATTTTGACGAAACGATAGAGACCGGGAAATGGCTGTTCAACGTTGGTGCCCGGGTTGATTATTTCCATTTTTATTACCTGAACATGGCTCCGGTTACCGATACTTTCGCGTCCAAAGTTTTTGCCGGAACAGGCCCAAACGCGCAAAAAGCAACCATTAGCCCCAAACTTAATGTTCAATATACAGTGAACCCTCAGATTCAATTGTATTTCAAATCCGGCAAAGGCTTTCACTCTAACGACGCCAGGGTGGTTATTGCTAATCAAGGGTATCAGATATTACCTGCAGCCTATGGAGCAGACCTTGGCATCAACTGGAAGCCAGCTCCGAGATTATTTATCAATACAGCAATTTGGTACCTGTACCTTCAGGAGGAGTTCACTTTTGGGCAGGACCTGATAGACCAGCCCGGTGGCCCGGTTCAGCCCAGCGGAAGAACGAGTAGAAAGGGCATTGATTTTTCTTTGCGTTATCAGTTTAATGACTGGCTTTTTGCTAACGTTAATATAGACCTCGCAAGGCCCAGGTTTATTGATAGCGCTGCGGGGCATGACTATCTTGCCCTTGCCCCCACATTTACCAGCACTGCGGGCTTGGATTTCAGGACAAAAAGTGGCTGGAACGGCGGGATAAGCTACAGATATCTTCATAACCGGGCCGCCAATTCAACATACACCTTGACTGCGCTTGGCTATTTTGTAACAGACCTGGCGGTGAATTATACCAGACCAAAATATGAGATAGGGTTATCGGTGCAGAACCTTTTCAATGTGGCCTGGAATGAATCGCAGTTTGAATACGTATCGCAATTGAAATATGAAACAGCGCCTGTTGATGAAGTGAGCTACACACCCGGCGTGCCTTTTTTTGCAAAGCTAAAACTGGCTGTGTTTTTTTAGGGACTGAATTTTTTGTTGATTACGATTGACTGTCTTTTGCATAATTAGTTATATTGTGTGGCAATAAACATGTGATCGCTATTAAAACAAATTTTGATTTGAGGAATCATTTTAAATACTCATTGAATGGAAGAAAAAATTGTAATCGTTGCATACAAACCAAAAGCTGGTCAACAGGAAGCGCTTCGCAAATTGATGAGAGAACATCTGGCTATTCTCAAAAGTCAGCATCTTGTAACTGACAGGGATTCTATTATCATGGAGTCGGGCGATGGAACAATCATTGAGGTTTTTGAATGGAAATCCCGATCAGCGATTGAGCAAGCGCATAGTAACCCGATAGTTTTGAAAATGTGGGGTGCGTATGCTGAAGTATGTGATTATATTCCAATCGGTCAGGTTGAAGAAGCAGCCAACTTATTTTCCGAGTTTAATCCTTTTATATAATGCGTTCGTAATTTTTTAAAGCCCTTAAAAAAATTTAATACGCTTTATGAATGTTATAATAAAATAGTATTTCCTTTTCCGGCCATTCTGTAATATGATGTTTAAAGCCATTCATTAAAGAGATGAAGTTGTAGTTGTGCGTGCCTGCCATAACAACCACAGGCCCGCTTTCTCTGATTTTTTCATAAGAAATTTCCTTTGGCATTACCAGGGCAATATGCCCTGGTTTCTTTTGTATAGGATTATTCCACGCCGCTATAACAGCAAATCCTTTATTGGCATATTCCTGGGCTTTCTCATAAACAGCATATTCGTCAATTCCTGTAATAATCTGCCAGCCATTTTCACGTGCTGCTTTTGTCTGCAGCCAGCTATATTGCGCATCAGCGAGTAAAATCTGGCTATGTTCCGGAGGCCTGATAATATAAATATTCAATTGCATGCATGCCGATGCAACAAAAGCGCTGCAATGCGTCTTGATGCCATTCCTTGCTTCAGGCTTATCCGGCTCTCCAGTTTGCCAGTTGATGTGATGTTCTGCGATCCATAGATTTTCAACATTGAGGCTCAGGTAAAACTCTTGCAGTTTATGGCCAGCGCTATCTAATGAAATTGGAGGCTGGGCGAAAACGGTCATGCTCATCAGGAGCATCGTTAATACAAATATTTTTTTCATCTTCAACTATGTATTGATATAATTATCGTGCTATAAAAATTTCTAAAAGAAGTCAAACTAAATCCGCCCAATATAAACAGTTTATCAAAAAAAAATGAAGGATTTCACTATTCTGTTGCAGCCGGCTCTGATGAAATCTTTTATGAATACTCTCGGGTTTAAAGAAGCAATTTTAATATCTACATATGTCCAAAATTAGAAAAAAGTCTTTGCGTTGTTATGAACGTCCTTTAAACAATCAACAAAGCTCTTATTTAATTTTCCCTATCGCGTAAGCCGTTTTCCGCATTTAATAAATTGAAATGAGGGGACTATGTTTCTTTTGCCAATCTTATTTAGTTAGTCTTCTGATATGAAAATTGTAAGATGAAAATGAAAACTACACTGGTAATAATCTCCATCATTATTTGCATCGCTGCATTCACTGCCTGTTCGAAGCTGCTGCCATCCATGATCAATCCTGAAAATGGTTTGTGCGGGCCAATAGACCTCTCGAATGCGCAAGCTGTTCTGTTTGCACAGGGCAATGATCAATTTTTTGCCATACGCACTGCGGCGACAGGGCTTGGTCCTTATTTTGTTTCAAACAGTTGTGGCAGTTGTCATGGGAGCGATAACAGAGGGCATCCCTTCACTATCCTCACACGCTTCGGGCAAACAGACAGTACAGGAAATAAATTTTTGGCAGAAGGCGGGCCTCAGTTGCAAAATGCCAACCTGCCTGGATTTCTGCCCCAGCAAATTCCTGATGGAGCGACCCGTTCAAAATTTATTGCACCGATAACTGCCGGGGTTGGCTTTTTAGAAGCCGTTCCCGATTCTGCCATCGTCGCGATGGCTGGTGCAAATGCCAATAATCCGGATGGAGTGCGTGGCCATCCCAATTACAATAGCATCCCTTCTTATGATGTGCCATTAAATGGAGCCATCCCAAGAGCAGATGGAAAATATATTTGCCGTTTTGGCCGCAAGGCATCTACTTATAACCTGTTGCAGCAAGTGGCAACTGCATATAATCATGATATGGGCATTACATCCACTTTCATGCCCTACGAACCTTTTAACTATCTTGATCAAACTGCCCCGCCTTCATCTTCAACGCCGGATATTGATAACACGACGCTGAACTCGGTCGTGTTTTATGTTACTTGTCTCCAAACACCCAATCAACGCAATGCTTCTGATGCCAGTGTTGTCTATGGCAATCAGGTGTTCAATAGTATAGGTTGCCAGACATGCCACAAACAAACATTGACAACCGGCTATTCACCCATTGATGCACTGTCCTATCAAAACTTCAACCCGTTCACTGATCTGCTGGTGCACGATATGGGACCGGGATTGGATGATGGTTATACTGAAGGCAATGCTAAAACATCTGAATGGCGCACGGCTCCTTTGTGGGGGCTTGGCCTTGCGCCAGGCGTGCAGGGAGGTAACTTTTATTTATTGCATGATGGAAGGGCGCATAGCATAGAGCAGGCAATACAGATGCATGGAGGAGAAGCTGCTATGAGCGCCAATCGTTTCAACAGCCTTTCAGAAAAGGACAAGGATGCATTGATCACTTTCCTTAAATCACTTTAATTTTTTATGGAAAGAAAAGAATTCCTGAAGACCTGTGGCTTTGCATGCATGGGCGCAGCAATCACCTCATCCTTATTAGAAAGTTGCGGCAGCACAAAAATAGTAGCAGGCACCATTTCACAATCTGATCTGGTAATTCCTGTTTCTTCTTTTTTGATAAAAGGAAATAAATTCAGAACATATGTTGTAGTGCATAATGATCAACTGAGTTATCCTGTTTGCCTTTATCGTTTTAACGGAAATGAATACTCGGCTTTGTTCATGCGATGCACACATCAGGGCACCGAACTGCAGGTGTTTGGTGACAGGCTTCAGTGCCCGGCGCATGGCAGTGAATTCAGCAATAAGGGCATTGTGGGCAATGGGCCTGCTGACGCGAATTTGAGAACGTTCCCGGTATCCATTCAAAATGATAACATCTACATCTCTTTAAAATGAAAATATTTTTTTTGTCAACGGGTATATTATTCTGTTTGTTCAGTAAACTGAATGCGCAGATAGACCCGAGCCTGCTGAAATCAACTTCAACTGATACTGCAAAGCATTCGCTTAATATGGATGCGATATATAACAGGCCATTCCTTAAACTGGGAAAATCGCCTGTGTCCATGGGTGGTTATGTAGAATCCAACTGGCAATATGTCTCGACTTCCGGAATCACGGGTGGAAATCAGTTTCAGTTCAGAAGGTTCAGCCTGTTTGTTGCATCTACGATTTCCAAGCGTATAAAATTTTTATCAGAAATTGAATTTGAAAATGACCCGAGTGGAGATGCCGGCGAAAGTGGCAAGGCGCCTGAGTTTGAAATAGAGTATGCTGCGCTTGATATTGAACTGTACCCATTGCTCAATCTTCGTGGAGGCATGATCGTGAATCCTATTGGCGCATTCAATCAAAATCATGACGGCCCGAAATGGGAGTTCACGGACAGGCCGATAGCCATGACGCAGATGTTGCCAGATACCTGGAGCAATACCGGCTTTGGCATTTATGGAAAACAATATATAAAAAACTGGATGTTCGGATACGAGTTTTACCTCACGGGTGGTTTTAATGATTCAATAATTGACAATGCCCAGGGTAAAACCTTTTTGCCCGCAGCAAAAAATAACCCATCCAGGTTTACTTCCAGCGCCAGTGGCGAGCCTTTATACACGGGCAAACTTTCTCTCCGAAATGATAAAATAGGTGAATTGGGCTTGTCATATATGGAAGGGGTGTACAATACCTGGCAGATAGAAGGCACAACAGTAGATAGCAAAAGGAATTTAAGTGTTCTTGACATTGATTTTAATACCACGCTGCCTGTATTGAATACAAAGATCGTCACAGAATGGGCATGGATATTTGTGCAAATACCTCCGAATTATATTGAACAATACAGCAACAAGCAATTTGGTGGCTTCATTGATATTGTTCAGCCAATTATAAAAGGAAAAATACTGGGCTGGGATAATGCTTCTTTCAATATAGCTGTGCGGGGAGAATATGTTGACTGGAATGTGGGGAAATTTGCATCCACCGGGTTCAGGATGTATAACGATCTCTGGAGCATTATGCCAGCCATCAGTTTCCGCCCAACACCACAAACCGTTTTGCGTTTTAACTACAGGCATCAGATGCAAAGAGACATCACTGGCAACACCATTGGTGCCACGATCGGGCCAACTGCAGGATTTAGTTTTGGCCTTTCCACCTATTTTTGAATGATACGTTCTGGACTAACATATATGTAAACCCTGAGCGTTTTTTTGTGTGGTATATCGAGCTCTTGTTTGTGTAAACTTGCTTATACATTTATCCCATTTAATTAAGATAAATTTGCCGTCGTTTCATGTTTCTATTTTTACTGAAATAAGACACAATAGAAATTGTTAGCAACCATACGCATGGTGCTAAACATTTACCAAAAAAAGCAGAGTAAACTGTAAGATGCAAAGTGACCTGATCTCTTATATCAGCCGGCTTGAATTAATGGCCTTTTTTGCAGGTTATCCTTTGGTTTATGCCCTTCTTTATTTTATTGCAGGCGACAGACCTGAAAAGAGGTCATCTTTTATGAAGAAGATGATTGTATTGCTGCCATTTGCTTATGCGCTTGCCGGCACTTTGTACATAGGCCTTGTGCTGAAAGATATGTACCCGGATTATTCCATAAAAAGTGCAGCAGGACAATTTCAAGGCCATTATTTAAAAATATGGGGCATCCTCTCCGTTTTATTCTGGATACCTGCATTAAGCAAAAAAACTATTTTCAGTTTGCTTCACAGCCTGGTGTTCTTTTCTTTTTTATTAAAAGATATTTTTTTGCAGATTATTTCATCTACAGGCAACAATATCATAAGAAATGATATGAATATTTACACAATAAGCCTGATCCTTAACACTTGCGCACTGATAGCTATCGCAATTTTTTATTTCATCATCTCAGGTGTAAGGAAAAAAATCCTTTCTCACAGCTAACATTTCCCCTATAGCAGTTTCTGATCAAGGTATTTCATTGCACGTAATGCAAACGGCACGCCTATTAACTGATTATAATCTTAGTTGTGGTTGATGTAACTCATATGGCAGATTGACTCAACTCATAAAATCACTAACGATTAGTAGTTTCTTTTGTACTTGATCTTTTTAATTATTCCTCATCTAAAAATTAGTTTTTATGAAACTGCTTAGTAATAAAATTCTCTTACTCTTACTGGTCATAGCCAGTTTCTATGGATATGTAGCAAGTTGTACCCACAAAGAGGAAGTGCTGCCTGCACAATCAACAGGCACTGTTACCATTACCCGTGGCACTGATATCTTGTTGCCGGGCACAGAAACTGCGGGCGACACGACACAATGGAAACTTGACCAGGTGCATAGCAACGTATTATGGTCAAGCAATTACCTGGGTGCCGCAGGATTATTAACTGGCCGCTTTAATATGTTTGGCATTAACGATGTTTTCGGCACAAATGGACAGGGGCTTTATGTTACCACCGGTCAGCCAGTGAAAGATACTTCCTGGGCATTTTATGAAAATTCTCCTGCACAAACTTATTTCGCCGGATATGTGCAGATGAACACTTCCAATACGGGGGAATCCGGAAGGGACGGCGGTTGTTATTTGTCTTATGTAGGTGCGCCAAAATTAGTATCTCAGACAGCAGACCTTATCTCAGGCACACAAAACCTGACCGATTCAAACCTTGCTGAAATCAAAACCACCAGTGTTGCTTTTGACCCCGCAAGTTCCGGTTACTTAGTAACAATGGTAATGACCTGGCAGGGCAATCTTTCCGCGCCGCATGATACCACTATTAATGGTACGTTGACCTATAGTCCAAAGACTGTTGTAGGTGCGGGAACAGCTTCATCTTACGAAGTATTTGGGTTGCAATTGAATTTTCAGTTTGACTGCAGATCTTTTGGTGTTAGCACTACCGAAGTTGGAAGCATTATACAGGTTCAGTGCAACATGAATTTCAACAACAAATAATATTAACCCAAAAACTAAGATAATGAAACGACTATTTCTAAACATCGCAATGATGCTCATTATATGGGTTAGCTTTAGCAGTTGCTATAAAGATGTTATCCTGCCACCAGTTGGAACTAACCCCAACGGGCCACCCAAGTTTGAAAGTTTTGCCAACGATATTCAACCCATTTTTACTGCCAATTGTGCATTATCCGGTTGTCATGTGGTTGGTTCCCAAACACCCTATTTACTTCAGGGTTTGGCTTATGAGGATTTGGTGGGAGGCGGTTATGTGAACACAGTTGTTCCAACTTCAAGCCTGCTTTATCAAATGATCAATGGTGACATGGAAGTGCATATCCCTTCTGCTACAGAGAGACAGGCAATTTATGACTGGATCAGAAACGGTGCACCGAATAATTAATATCTTAAAAATTAAGTCAAATGAAAAGTATTAAATATAAATACAGACCAATTAGCCGGTTGGCACTCTCTGCTTATTTTCTCGTGATGCTGCTTATGCTGAATAATTACACCTTCGCTCAAACTGACAGTAGCGCAAATGCAAAACAAGCATCGGCAAAAGTAAAGCCCAAACCGGTAAAGAATACATTTGAAAGCCAGTGGCTCATTGATGATCAAACCGTGATCGTTCCTGTTAAGGGTACTTTTGAAGCAGATATTCAGCATAGGTTTGGAACCGTTCAGAATGGTATTAAAGATTTATGGGGAGTATATGCTACAGCTAATATGCGGATCGGCTTTAATTATGCACCCATTAAGAATTTGTACCTGGGTTTCGGTCTCACAAAGTCAAACATGCTTTTGGACGGAAGTGCTAAATATGCAATTATAAAGCAAACGAAAGGTGTCTACCCCGTAAGCGTTACCTATTATGGCAACCTGGGATACAAAACAATACAAGATCCGGGCAACTTTCTTTTTACTTACAGTACACAACGTTTGTCTTTTTTCAACGAGGTGATGGTTGCCAGGAAATTTTCCGACAAGCTTTCTATACAAGCAGCGCTGAGTATTTCACATCAGAACTCTGTGCCTGGCTATTATGCACAAAAGGATACCACTACCTATTCGTTTAGCGAGGAGAAATTCGATCTTTTCGCAGTATCAGTAATCGCAAGATACAAAATAACTCAGGGTACTTCCTTTATCATTGACTATGATCAGCCACTTACACGGTTTGCTACCAACAATCCCAACCCAAATTTTGCATTTGGTTTTGAGTTTAATACCAGCGGCCACAGCTTCCAGTTGTTTGCAGGTAATTACACCGGGCTGAGCCCACAACAGAACAGCCTTTATAATACAAACAACCCCTTTGGGTTCACACAGACCGGAGGCACCAAAGTGCCGGGAGGCCAATTCTGTACTGGTTTTAATATTAGCCGGTTGTGGAACTTTTGATGAGTTGAATGGTTAAACCTGAAGAGCCCTAAATTGAATTTCAATTCAGGGTTCTTTATTTTGTAAAATAGTATCGCTCTTTATATGAACAAACACTTCTCAATAATGATAAGCTGCCCGCATGCTGTAAACACGATAGCTGCAGTATTGCTAATTGTTTGCTCCTGCACTGTGCCTGTAAAAAGAAATGAACCACCAGATACCAAGAAAGCAGCAACAAATGCCGCCATCATCAAAAAGCCTTCATCCAGTTTCAGTGACACTATCGTGATTGACAGCAAAGCTGCAGTTTTCTATAGCCCGGATTCTTTGCAGATGGTAAAAATAAAAGCAGTGAATGAGAAACAAACATTTGCCATGCTCACACATGATTGTTTTTATCAAATGCAGAATGCAAGGACGGTGCTGAAAGAAAATTGGCCGGGGATAAAGATCGTTGAAGCTTCCAAAGCCCGATACCTGCTTTTTATAAAAGCAGACAAGAGCAGATTGTGCATTGACCTGAACGAAAAAAATGATATCTGTGGCTTGTTTCTTTTTGACAGGGAAAAAGCCCCTGTGCTTGCGGATATGCCCAACATTAATACAGTACTTGGTTTTTATTTTAAGCAATAGTTCGTTAATGAATGCTCCGGTCTCATTAAATAGTCTCAACTTCACGTAATGATGTGTAACAGTTTGCCAGGTGATCTGTGTCATGTATTGACAAATGGCAGAGAAATACATTAGCGTATTGAAATAACATCTTCGTATATCCGTAAAAATTGTATTCAAAATCAGTAATCATAAAAAATATAATTCAATGAAACAAAAATTAATTTTATCAGCTTCTATAATAGCAGTAAGCTTTCTGAGCCTGGCATTTAAAATGAACCAGGAGCCAAAACCATGGCCTGTTCCTGATAAAAATGCAAAAATGGCAAACCCGGTCAAATCAAGTGCTGAGTCAATCAGCGCGGGCAAGTCTTTATGGAATCAGCATTGCGCATCCTGCCACGGCAAAACCGGTTTGGGTGATGGCAATAAAGCTGCACAATTAAAAACACAGCCCGGCGATTTTTCCAAAGCAACCACTCAATCGCAAAGTGATGGATCGTTGTTCTACAAAATTTCTGAAGGCAGGGATGACATGCCAAGTTTCAAAAAGAAAATCCCTGAGCAGGAAGACATCTGGAATCTGGTTGTATTTGTCCGCACGTTAAAAAAATAATACCCTAAAACCCATAATGTAAGGCCCTGCAGATGCAGGGCTTTTTTTATTACACATATCTCAGCAGATTTTTTTATTTAAATCAGATTTTGTTTCGTTGGTTAATCATCTCTTCGTCTGATTAGTATCAGCAAATGAATATTTATTCACTGATACTTTTGCTATCACTTTAAACAGCAAACATTTTATGAGCAATACATTAGAACCCATTCAAAAAGAATCGCCATCGAGAAGAAAATTTGTTTTGAGCGTTGCGGTTTTATCTGCATTTGCTGCTGTGCTTGCGGCTGTTCGCATCCCATTTCCCGGGAAAAAAAATAAGATAGCCTGTGCTCCTGAAAGCAAAAAGAAAATGGTCAAAATGCTCACGCAGGATGGAAGACTGGTAGAGATTGACGAAGCATTGTTGAATGCAAACAGAAAAAAAATAACCAACACAGAGTTGCAGCATTGGATCAAAAAATAAATAACATCAATGAAACAAGAAAATAATTCAAGAAGAGAATTTCTTTTGACCGGGCTGCTGGCGGCTGGCGTCATCGCCGGTTGCACATCCAAAAAAAATGCTTTTGAGGCAGGTGCAGATGCTGATGTGGTTGCATCCGGAAAGAAAGTAAAACTGTTATCAGTTGACGGAGATGTGATCGAAGTAGATGAAGCATTCCTGAAACCAGTCCCACAAATGCCGGCTGTTTCCAACAGCGAAGCAAGGCTTGGCATAGAGGGAAAAAAGTTTGTGATGGTGATTGATCTGTCAAGATGCAAAAACTTACGTAAATGCGAGGAAGCCTGTGACCACATGCACGGTGTAAATCCGGGCCAGCATTGGGTCAAAGTATATCCGATGAAAGATGCAGAGCACACAGCGCCTTACTGGCAGCCTACCACGTGCATGCATTGCGATGAGCCACCTTGCGTGAAAGTTTGCCCCGTGGATGCCACGTTCAAAAGACAAGATGGCATCGTGCTGATTGATAGCGACCGCTGTATTGGTTGCCGTTTCTGTATGGCTGCATGCCCTTATTCAACACGCGTTTTCAATTGGTCAGCGCCCGATATTCCCGCCGAGATGGCCAGCAAGCCTTACTCATGCGAGACCAGCGTTCCGCAGAAAAAGGGAACTGTTGGCAAATGCGATTTTTGTCCTGATATGACGCGCAAGGGCGAATTGCCGCATTGTGTTTCAGCATGTCCCAATGGCACTTTCTTTTTTGGCGATCTGAATGAAGACACGGTGACCAATGGCTCTGAAACTTTCCGCTTCAGCGATTTGATAAGAGATAAAGCCGGATACCGGCTGATGGAAGATCTGGGCACAAAACCCAGTGTTTACTATCTGCCACCGGTGAGCAGGAATTTCCCTTATGAGTCAGGACTTGAAAACGATAGCACAAAAAAATCCTAACATTAAATAATCAGCAGTGGAAAATTTAAATGCATTAACAGAAGAAAAAATCATCCAGGATTTGCTGCCGCAAAAATTTGGCAAGGTTGGCAAAATATGGGTGGTTGCATTGTCGGTTGTATGCCTGATCGGGGCATTCGCTTATTATCGTCAATTGCGGTACGGTTTGGTAGTGACCGCTATGCGAGACTATGTTTCATGGGGCATTTATATTTCAAACTTTGTGTTTTTTGTTGCCATCAGCCTGGTGGGATCGCTGATCACAGCCGTATTCAGATTGGCGCATGTGGAATGGAGCACACCGCTCACAAGGATTGCGGAGATGATTGCCTTATCGGCTATCATTTTTGCTGCCATCATTATTATCGTGGATATGGGTAGCCCCGAAAGATTCTATAATTTATTCCTGCACGGCCGCATTCAATCACCCATCATCTGGGACGTGATCGTGATCACTACTTATTTTTTCATCAGCCTGCTGCTGTTATATTATCCTTTGCTGCCGGATATTAAAATACTCCTTCGCTACAAAGAAAAAACAGGCAGGAAATTAAATCAGTTTTATTCATTTATCGGTTCATACTGGAAAGGCACAAAGGAACAGGCAAGAATCAGCCGCAATGCACTGCATGTGCTTTCTATTACCATCATTCCAGTTGCATTCACCATACACACGGTTACTTCCTGGTTGTTCGCAACTACTTATCGCCCTGGCTGGGACAGTACGAACTTTGGCGCATACTTTATATCCGGTGCTTTTTTAGTAGGCGCGGGCAGCGTGGTGGTGCTGATGTATGTTATCCGCAACGCTTATCATATGGAAAAGTATATCACACGCGGGCATTTTGAAAAAATGGGAAGGATCGTGGTGCTGCTTGCGTTGCTGTATCTTTATTTTAACGTCAATGAGTATCTGGTACCTGCATTTAAAATGAAGAAATCAGAAGATGCACATTTAACAGGGCTTTTCACCGGCGAATTTGCGCCGTTGTTCTGGTTCGCTATTTTAGTGGGCATGATCCTGCCTATTCTGATTTTGATATTCAAAAAAGGCAGAAGGCCATTGCCCGCTTTTATTGCAGGTTGTATGGTGGTGGTGGGGGCGTGGTTCAAAAGATATTTGATTGTGACCCCGACTTTGCTGCATCCTTTTCTTCCGATGCACAACGTGCCTGAAAACTATCGCCATTATTTTCCAAGCTGGGAAGAGTGGGCGATTGCGCTCGGTTCGCTTGCAGGAGCCATGCTGGTGATCACATTGCTTTGCAGGATATTCCCGATCATTCCTATTCAAGAAACATTAACTGAACATCATGAAACTGCTCAATAAAAAATCATCCGGATTATTGTTCGTAGCTTTTTTCGTTTCTGGTTTTGCTGCTTTCGCTCAGGATTCAGCAAAGGGCAACCTGAATATCACGCTGAGTTATTTCACTGATAACAACACACTCCCTTATTTGTCGGTGAAAGTAAAAACGAAAGCCAATGGCAAGTTTAAAATGGTAAGCGATATTCCACTGAAACTGTATTTGAACAATGATTCTGCTGTGAACCTGATAAAAGCAGTGGTTACAAATGATAAAGGTGAAGCTGCTGCTATCATCCCTCCTTCATTGAAGAGCCAATGGTCAGGTTCCACTTCGCACAATTTTATAGCCACATTCGACGGAAATAAAAAATATGAATCCGCAAAGGCAGATTTATCTGTAAACAGGGCAAAGATTTTGATAGATACCACGAGCGATAAAAAAATTGTTGCTTCCGTACTTGCATTGAAAGATACCAGTTGGGTGCCGGTGAAAGGTGTGGATGTGATCATAGCGATCAAACGCATGGATGCTTATCTGAATGTAAATGAAACCGCCACGTTCACTACAGACTCCACGGGGAAGGCTTCTGCAGATTTCAAAAGAGACAGTATACCCAGCGATGCAAATGGCAATATTGTGATTGTTGCCAAAGTGGATGACAATGACCAGTTCGGGAATTTATTGATAGAAAAGACAGTGCCATGGGGTGCTAAATTTATTCCCGTTAATGACTTTGGCAAAAGAACACTTTTTGCTACCAGTGGCAGGGCTCCGGTATGGCTCATATTGATTGCAGCCTCTATCGTGATCGGCGTTTGGGGAGTGCTGATTTTACTGGTCGTCAATCTTTTCAGGATAAGGAAATTGGGATTGGAGGCATGATGAATAAAAAGATCATGGTCTGTTATCCGTTCATGGGAGCGGAAATGTAATTGTCTCAGAAAGTTTCTCCCAGATTCAAATACACCGCAAAATATTCACGGCTTACCCCACAATCAAGGGAAATATTGGTATCTGTGCGTTTGTTCAATTTGATGCGCAGGCCCCCGCCCGCAGCTAAATGGATATACTCATATTGATGGGTGACAGGCTCCGTGACGCTGTTAATATTAGTGAACAAAACAAAACCCAGCAGGCCATCGGCAGTGATGTCTCTCCGGTATTCCGTTTCAAAATACAATAACCCATCTCCACGGTAACGGTTCTGCGGAAAACCGCGGCCAGAGCGTTGTTGGTAAGGGTCCCAGCCAATGCTCGGAAGATCCAGGTAGGGCGCATGGCTGTTGAGCGCTGTCCAGTAATAGGCCCAAAAGGCAACCATATTCTGTTCAGTGGTGCTGAAGGCAAGGTATCTCCTGAAGTCAACGTACAATGAATGCCAGTTCTCCGTGCTGCCTAAAAATTTGGGATTGAAACGGTATACGATATTGCCATAATATCCCGGAAAAGGGTTGAATTCATTTCTTCTGGAATCGTATAATAAATTTACCGAAAGCCCCGATGAAAACGAGTTCTCATCTGCTGATGTGCCATAAGGATACCCGGTGAATTTAGCAAGGCCTGCTGTATCGTTGAGCGCATCAATATCAAAATGCCAGTCGGCAAGATAACCCAGCCCTGCTAAAAAATAAGGCTTTATCCTTCTTAAAACAGTTTGATAAAACCGCACGTATTTATAGTTGACGGATATTTTATTTTCATCATCGGCGCTTCCGCCAAGGCCCCATGTATACTGCGGATAATACAGAAAGCGCGTATCGCCCATGATTTCCCATTTGTTGGTATTGAGCCAAAGATTGGATTTGAAAGTGTAACCAATGCGGCCTGTCAGCGTGATATACGGAGAAAAGCTAACGGTTGATAAAGAAGTATTTTTTCTTTCACCCAGATAAAACCCGGCTGTAGTAGATGTGACCAGCGCAATGCCTCCTCCGGGCACCGAAGAGCTTACAGGCAAAAATGAGAAGGATATTTTTTTGCCATTGTTATGAGGCTTCCTATTAAAATCTTTGTGAAAGGTGCTTTTGATAACTCCTATCAGGTCCCTTCTTGCTATGGTATCTTCCTCCATGTTTTTATTTTGTGCAAAAGCCATCAGTGGAGTGATGCAGAAAAGAAACAAAATGACCTTTATGTGCTCTATCTTATTGTATAGTTTCAGTATAGCCATTCAGATATTTGTAAACAATACGGCTTTAAGCAGAAAAGGTTATTTCACAAAAGAAAAAATAAAACTCAGGATGACCTCATATAACATCAACAAACATACTATGCTAAAAATGGTGATAGAACTAATTCATACAAGATGTGGCTTTATTCATAGTTTATCATTATTCGAGTAACCATGACCGTGATATAAAACAAAACCTCAGATCAAAGCTATTTCCCTGTATATGATGCAATAATGAAACCAGTTTTGGTATCTGAATGAAACCTTTTGCCGTTTTCTGATCAGTGTAATATTTTCCTCATTTAAGTAATCCTGTTCCCCATTTAAGCCAGTGTTCACCGATCATTTAGCTCGACTTGGTTATATTGACAGCGCTGTTCGCTAAACCCCGCCTGTCCATTATCAATGCAACATCCCATCCATGATTTACCGGAAAAATAATAAGGCGATCCCGTTTTGCATATCGAGATTTAGGATCAGGCAGAATAATAGCAAATGCCCCCATCCGGACACCGTCATTTCGAATCCGGTGAAGAACAAAGGCTCTCCACAAAAGAATGACAGGATGAGAAATCCCCGGCATTATTTGGGCAGGAGATTTCTCATCCCGCATCAGATGCATTATCGGATAAGAACCTGAGGCGGGATTCGAAATGACGAACCTTGCGGATTTGGTTTGAGCTTATTCTACCTGATCCTTGAAACATTTAATTTGGTGAATATTGGTTAATCAACAATATTTGATGCTCAAAACATCGCAACGATATCAGTTATGAATAAATTTCTTATTACCGCAATATCATTCGCTTCTGTGCTTGCAACGCATGCGCAGCAAAACAATTCATTGACAACAAAAGACTACGAACATGCAGAAAGCTTTCTGAGCTACAGCACTTCAGCGCTTGTTGATCATGGCAGCGTTCGCCCTAACTGGATTTCCGGCGAGCATTTCTGGTACCGTGATCTGAACGCAAAGGGAAGCGAATTCATATTGGTTGATCCTGCAACAGGCAAATTATCAGCAGCTTTTGACGCGGTGAAACTGGCTTCTGCATTGTCTGCTGCCAGTGGCAAAACCTATGATGGCGGCCACCTGCCATTTATGTTCTTTAATTTTTCGACTGATGGAAAATCCATCAGCTTCCAGGCTGCGGGCAAGCAATGGGAATGCGATCTGCAAAACTATCAATGCACATCAACCGGAGCGGCTGCAGGCGGCAGTGAAAGAAGGAACGCAAACAATGAAGTGCTTTCGCCGGATGGCAAACGCGCAGCGTTTATAAAAGATTATAATTTATGGGTGCGCGTTATTGCTACCAACCAGCAAACACAACTGACCACAGATGGCATCAAAGATTTTGGTTATGCAACAGACAATGCCGGATGGAAGCACAGCGAGGCAGCCATTCTTTTATGGTCGCCCGATTCAAAAAAGATTGCGACGTTCAAGCAAGACCAGCGCAATGCCAGCGACATGTATCTGGTGACTACCAATGTGGGCAAGCCTGCATTGAAATCATGGAAGTATCCGTTGCCGGGCGATAAAGAGATCATCACCATTCAGCGGGTAGTCATCAACGTGGATACACCGAAAGTGATTTTTATACAGTCTGCTCCCGATCCGCACAGGGCAACCCTGAGCGATGATATTTCAAGCGGCGGCACACTGGATGATGTGGACTGGAAGGAAGACGGCTCAGAGCTTGCATTTGTTTCCACTTCACGCGATCATAAGCAGGAAAAGCTGCGTATTGCAAATGCCTCCACAGGCGCCGTCCGCGAAGTGTTTGAAGAAACGGTGGCCACTCAATTTGAATCGGGCCAGGGCAGCATCAACTGGAGATACCTTCCCAAATCAAATGAGATCATCTGGTATTCTGAGCGGGACAACTGGGGCCATTTGTATTTGTATGATGCGCAGACCGGAAAGCTGAAGAACCAGATCACCAAAGGAGATTTTGTGGTAACGAGATTGCTGAAAGTGGATGAGAAAAACCGCATGCTTTATTTTCTGGCAGATGGACGCGAGCCCGGCAATCCTTATTTTACCCACTTTTATAAAATCGGGTTTGACGGGAAACACCTGACCTTGCTGACACCCGAAGATGGCAATCACCAGATCAGCCTGTCACCCTCCGGGAAATATTTTGTTGACAGTTATTCCAAGCCGGATGTTCCTGCTGTAACTGTATTGCGGAATGCAGATGGAAAGCTGATTGCCACGCTCGAAAAAGCAGACATCTCCCGGCTTGTTGCCACCGGATGGAAACCTGCGATACCCATTACCGTGAAAGCGCATGATGGACAGACAGATTTATATGGTTTGCTGTTCACGCCCACAAACCTCGATCCCAATAAAAAATACCCCATCATTGATTATATCTATCCCGGCCCTCAGGGTGGTAGTGTGGGCAGTTGGTCTTTTGTTCCATCCAGAAGCGACAATCAATCGCTTGCTGAACTGGGGTTTATTGTAGTAGAAATTGAAGGCACCAGCAATCCGCTTCGCTCAAAAAGTTTTCATGATATGGCGTATGGCAACATGGCTGAGAACACGTTGCCAGATCAGGTTGCCGGCATCCGCCAGTTGGCGCAGCGATACGCATATATTGACACTGCCCGCATTGGTATCTGGGGTCATTCAGGCGGTGGCTTTGCCACTGCGGCTGCCATGTTCCGCTATCCTGATTTTTTCAAAGTGGGCATTTCAGAATCCGGCAATCATGACAACCGCAATTACGAAGATGACTGGGGCGAGCGCTATGATGGCCTGGTTACACAATCCAATTATGAAGCACAGGCAAATCAGGTTTATGCTAAAAACCTGAAGGGGAAACTGCTGCTGGCTCATGGCTTGCTGGATGATAATGTGCCTCCTTCTAATACCATGCTGGTAGTAGAAGCATTGATCAAAGCCAATAAGAATTTCGATCTGGTCGTTTTCCCGAATTCAGCACATGGCTATGGCCGCTATTCTCCTTATATGATGCGCCGCCGCTGGGATTATTTTGTAAAAAATCTGCTCGGCGCAGAACCGCCGCAGGATTATGAGTTGAAAATGAAACCTGACCCCCGGAACGGAGATCAGTAATTGATAGATAGCTGTGAGTTTTTCAAAATAGCGATCATCTCTGTATCAACTGTTTTTCCTGCAACGAATCAGGATGGTCTTGTTTCCACATTTCGGAGAAAGCTTTTCCGCAGTCGGATATGTACTTGTAAAATATATATTCCGTCTCGCAGCTTTTCACAAAATCGGAACTGGGCCGGTAAATGCGCATAAAACTATCTAATGCCGGTGCCTGCAGGCCGGTTATTTTTTTTACCAGCGCCCTGGTAAAATGGTGGTCCACATATTTATCCTGTTCCTCCTGGAGCAGCCTTTTCTGAAAGGCAAGCGTGCGGCGTTCCTGGGCCGGATTGAAAAGCGCAGCAAAATCAAGGCCTATCCCAAAGCTCATCCCTCTGCCGTTTCTCATCTTTGTATTGTCTATATAGCCTTCTCCGCCATAGTCGAATATCTTCTCGTATTCCCTGCGGTTTTCAATGGAATCCAGTCCATAGTCTCTGGGCCAAACCGTTACGCCGGGCAACGCTACAATGGTCACCTGCAGGCTCATATCTAATGGCTGGCCGGCCGGAATATCTTTCACCGCTATTTTAGCCGTTGCTTTACCGAGATAAGAAAAATAGATGGAATCTGTTGAGGGCAGCCTGATGCTGTAATTGCCCAGCGAATCTGTGATGGTGCCGGCACCCGAAGTGCCCATCACGCTCACGCCTTGCATGGGATAGCGTTGTGTGCTGTCATATATAGTGCCGCTGACGGTTTCCTGCGCCATGGCCATACTGCCCGGCACAATAAATAGCAAACCGATGAATGCAGTTTGCAAAAGTTTTGGTGAGCCCATTATCAGCGTAAACTAATATACTGCCGGAATATTCCGCGGGAATCGTTTGTTAAATAACAATTTGTTTTCAAATAGCTTTTTTTGAAATCTTTTCAATAACATGGTTTTTTTCATCAGGGTGTCAGGAAAAACAATTTTATTAATTTTTAAGTCTATATTTAAATTAAATGTTATTTTCATAAAAAAAAGTCTATGCGTTTGCACAAAAAAATCATTATCATTTTTTCTCTGGCAGCGTTCACCGTTTTTGGCATTGCCGCAACCACGCCGCCGGATGATCCCAAACCGAAAAACCTGAAAATCCTGCCAAAAAACATCAGCCATGAAGACCTTGAAAAGACGATGCATGGATTTAATGATGCCCTTGGCGTGCATTGCGATTTCTGTCATGCAAAATCAAAAGACCCTAATCAGAAATGGCCTGATTTTGCAAGCGATGACAAACCCGAAAAAAACATTGCCCGGAAAATGATGAAAATGACGGCAAAGATCAATAGCAAGTATTTTTCTTTTGAGAAGGACGAGCAGGGCGAAAAGAAAAATGTGGTGAGTTGCGGCGTTTGCCACCACGGCAATCCGCACCCTGAATTTAAAGCACCTCCTCACGAAGAGCATCAGGGGCCTCCACCACCCCCGCCTCCGGCAAATAATTAAAAAAATCTGATCAGCAATAAAAGTGAAAGACAGCCTTTCCTAAACTCAAGGTTTTGGAAAGGCTGTTTGCATGATATTGTTTTCGGTATTTATATAACTGTAAAGAAAGCAGTCATTGCACAACTTAGGTAGGAAGTAATCCATTACGTTGCGTCTTTACGATGATCTCCTCAATTTTAAATTTATTACGAGGACGACCCCGCCGACGAAGAATCCGCTATGAGTAGAGTCATTTGTTTTTATCAATAATGTCAAATGGTATTTTTGTGTCTGCGTACACTTGCCACAGCTTAATTTTATTGTCGCTCACTAAGGCTTTCCATGCCGCAGGAAGCCGCCAGTAGTTTTCATCCTTGTCGCTTTTTATGCCTTTATATGTTCCGCTTGCAAAACCGAAGCCAGCAATCGTTTCGCCATTTGAAAAAATATCAGTGATCTCTATTTTGTAATCGGGGAACCATTGAAAATATCCTGTCCAGCCTGCTTTCATTTTGTCTTTGCCGGATACTTCATTGCCATGTGCATCAATGAATGTATGGTCGTCAGTCATTAGCGAATAAAGTTTGTCAGCGTTGTGGCCGTTGATGGCATCAACAAAGCCCCAAAAAGCATTTTTATCCATATTGTTTTGTTGTAAGAATTTATTTGTTATAAAACAGAAACTGCTATTTAATTAAATGCAGGTGTTGAGACTGTTTTTGTCATTAGTAACAATTCCCTTTGCTGGCAATTATAAATTTACAAATATTTTCCCCTCTCAGCAGCTTCATAAATATTTGTTTTACTGATGTAATAGCAGTTAAAAATAACAGCTAACGGGATATCGCATTTTGCAAACGCAACTGCTAAATAGCGCGGAGTTTCCTGCGTATTGCAGCGACTTGGAAGGTCATCACAGACGCCGTTAAACTGTAATCGCTGCCGTTGCCCATTCCCGTAAAAATAAAAAAGCCACCGAGGGGTGGCTTTTGTCATTGGAGCTATGCTATGGAATCGAACCCTGTTTTACTGCGGCGCTTTGGTGAGGGTATCCGTGCAGACCACCTCGCCATCTGACGCTATGGCGCCGATGCGCACGGCATACAGCTTCATGGGCAGCAGCCCAGTGAGCAGCAGCTTGGAGGCCCTCCTGTAATGGGTCTCGAAGCCCCTTGGGCCTGCCAGCGGCGCAGGCGCTATCTGGTACATGTGCATGTCCGCAGCCCTGGAGGACGTTGCGCTGGCCAGCAGCTCGCCGGGGTTTTTGCCCAATACCAGGTTAAAGCTGTCAATGGAGGGCACGGGGATGAGGAACATAGAGGCTTGCTCCGGAATGGATGAAACAAATAACTCATGGATACTGTTCCTATCCGTGAGCGTTGCCTCAGCAATACACCATCCATACATCAAGTACGCTTTTACCATACTGTAGCCATGCTTCAGGTACGCTTTTACCATGCTTCAGCCATACGGATGGCATGCAGTTCCCATATGCCCACAAAGTGGTATTGACTGAATGGATGCCTTTTGCTATTTTGGGGCATAAACTATCATTCAATGGGCCATAAAACTGTTCTATGGCAAAACAAACAGGGATTTTCAAGATCATCGGGACACTTGGCGGCATCACGTTCTATGAGATGGGCGGGGAGTTCTATGCAAGAAAGAAGAGCAGCCTTGACGGGAAAAGGGTGAAAAAAGACCCGAGGTTCAGGCGGACGATGGAGGAGGCTGCCGGCTTCGGTAAGGCCTCGGCGGCGGCCCGGGCGGTGTACTGGGCATTGCCAGAGGAGCTGCGCGTGCACGGGCTTTATGGCATCCTCACCGGGAGGATGAGGAAGCTGATGCGGGAAGGGAGAACTGCACAGGAAGCTCAACTGCAACTGCTGCGGGAGCTTTGCGCAGAGCAGGGGGCAGCGATGCAGCAAGGAGCGCCCGCCGGCAGCAAGCCTGAGGGCTTTGCTGACAGATTGCTGAGGCAGATATTCAATGGCCCTGGCGAGGCAAGCGGAGAGCAAGAGGAAATCGGGCTGCTGTTGCAAGCAATGGGCAGGCGCAAATGCAAGGTCGTCGCAGTGGCGGAAAAAGACGGGCACCGGCAAAATATTTTTGGGGCAGCGCGGGCTGCGGGATAATAAAAGGGCTAACTTAGCACAAACCTTATCCTGATGGATAAAAAAATAGCAATGAGCCTTGTGGCCCACGTGGGCAAAGCCTGGATACTCGTGAGGTTTGAACAGGACGCAGCCCTTAACAAACGGATGCGGGCAGTGCCCGGAAGCCGCTGGACAAAGACCTATAAGGGATGGCTGGTGCCGGACACGGCAGAGAACCGGGAGAAGTGCGGGATAGCGCAGGCCAGAGCTGTAAGCCCCGAGCCAGGAAGCCGGAAGCCTGTTGAAAGCAGGCAGCCACTGGCGATCCGCTATGCGGCAAGCCATCAGCCAACGGCCATGCTGCCGGCAAGGCTAAGCCCTGAGAATGCAGATGCTATGAGGGCATTTACCCGCGAGCTCCAATTGAAAGCATATAGCCCAAGCACCGTCAAGACCTACAGGAACGAACTGGGGCAATTTCTCCAAAAACTGGGCAAGCACCCAGCAGAGAGCATCACTGCAGAGCAGCTAAAGCGCTACATGCACTGGTGCACAATGCAAGGGCTGCGGGAGAACACTCTGCACAGCAGGCTGAACGCGTTGAAATTCTATTACGAGCAAGTGCTGAAAAAGGAAAAGTTCTTTTGGGAGATACCGAGGCCAAAGAAGCCATTGATATTGCCCAAGCTGCTGAACGAGGAAGAGCTGAGGAAACTGTTCAATGCGCTGGAGAACCGGAAGCACAAAGCCATGCTGTTCACCGCGTATAGCGCCGGGCTGCGGGTGAGCGAGATCGTGAGGTTGAAGATAGCGCATATAGACAGCAAGCGGATGCAGATATTCATAGAAAGGGCCAAGGGCAAAAAGGACAGGTATGTGAACCTGAGCCCGGTGCTGCTGGACATACTGAGGAAATATATCGAAAAATACAGGCCGAGGCCAAAGGTGTACCTTTTCGAATCGGAACAGACGGGAGAAGCCTACCCTGCCAGGACAGTGCAGCAGGTATTCGCAAACGCCAGGCACAAGGCCGGGATCCTGAAAGAAGTGGGAATGCACAGCCTTCGCCACAGCTTTGCCACGCACCTGCTTGACAAGGGGACGGACATACGCTATATCAAAGACCTGCTGGGGCATTTTGATATAAAGACGACAGAAAGGTACCTGCACGTGAGCAAGCAAAAGCTGGTGAACATCATCAGCCCATTGGACGATCTGGTGAAAAATGAGGGCATAGAATGGTGAGCATGCCAGAGTGGATTGTCCTAACGACAATTGGAAATGTATAAC
>Ga0182030_10003200_pt1 | contig 34968 bp, 34 predicted proteins | sample 812S3MmetaG_FD_121299 | JGI IMG/M metagenome (GOLD analysis project Ga0182030, IMG submission 121299) | Permafrost microbial communities from Stordalen Mire, Sweden - 812S3M metaG (Illumina Assembly) | ecosystem: Environmental > Terrestrial > Soil > Wetlands > Permafrost | place: Sweden...
CGAGGACGACGCAGCCAAGCTGGAGGAAAACCGACATGAGTAGCGGCTGGGGGGTCTTCATCACCGTCGCGGTGCTCGCCAACATCCTCGGGTGCCTGTGGCTGATCTGGTGGACGATGCGCGGTGCGGCGAAGGTCTCGCCCACGGAAACGACCCACGTGTGGGACGATGATCTTACCGAGTACAACAACCCGCTGCCGCGCTGGTGGCTGTGGCTGTTCATCATCACCATCGTGTTCGGCCTCGGCTATCTCGCGCTCTATCCAGGTCTCGGCACCTTCGCGGGCCTCGAGCATTGGTCGGAGGTGGGTCAATGGCGGCAGGAGGACACGGCCGCGCGCAAGGCGCTCGAGCAGCGCTTCGCGGCCTATGACGGCAAGAGCCTGCTCGAGCTCGCGCGCGATCCCGGCGCGATGACGACGGGCCGCAATCTGTTCGCACTCAACTGCTCTGGCTGCCACGGGTCCGATGCGCGCGGCGCCAAGGATTTTCCCAACCTCACGGACCAGGACTGGCTATGGGGCGGCAGCGAGCAGACCGTGTACCAATCCATCGCGCAGGGCCGCGACGGCCTCATGCCAGCGTGGGGACCGGTCCTTGGTCATGACGGCGTCGAGGAGGTGCTCGCCTACGTGCTTACGCTGAGCAACCGCCAGTTGCCCGCTCCGCGCGCCGCCGAGCTCGCAAGCGCCGGCAAGACGCGCTTCGAGACGATGTGCGCGGCATGCCACGGAGCCGACGGCAAGGGAAACACCATGTTCGGTGGGCCCAATCTGACCGACAACATATGGCTGCATGGCGGCTCGGTGAAGGACATTCGCGAGACCATCACCAATGGCCGCACCAACCACATGCCGGCGCATCTCGAGCGCCTGGGGGAGATCAAAGTACGCTTGCTGGCGGCCTACGTTCTGAACCTGTCGCAGCCCGCGTCGTCCGCGCCCGCGCCGAGCGGCGGCACCGAGCCCGGGCATGACGGAAAATGAGGCGTCGCAGAGCAGGACCTGGTCGCGCGCGAGCGAGGCTTGGGGCGTCGCGCTCTGGGCATCGTTCATCGCCGCATGCGCCGAGACGGGCGTGGTGTTCGCTTGCTGCGACCCGCTGACGTTGGGATTGGATGATTATTTCTCCGCCTCGGCGGTTGCGCTGCGGCCGATGATCTACGCGCTCGGTTTCTTCTTCTTCTGGCTGTTCAGCTTCGTCGGAACCGCGCTCACCGCCTGCATGCTCGTGTCGGGGCGGCGCGCCGCTTCGCGCGAGCAGAGCCCCGGCCGGTGAGCGTGCCGGCCGCTGCGGGCGGGGTGCTCTACGAGGCGCATCGCAAAGTCTACGCCCGCGAAGTCTCGGGCGTTTTCGCCCGCCTGCGCATCATGGCGACGGTCGCACTGCTCGGAATCTTTTACGGTTTGCCGTGGCTGCGGTGGAACGGCCGGCAGGCGGTGCTGTTCGATTTGCCGGCGCGCAAGTTCTTTCTGTTCGGCCTCACGCTCTTTCCTCAAGATTTCTACCTGCTCACCTGGCTCCTGATCATCGCTGCCCTCTCGCTCTTCTTTTTCACGGCGCTCGCGGGGCGGCTGTGGTGCGGCTACGCCTGTCCGCAGACCGTCTGGACCGAGGTGTTCGTCTGGATGGAGCGACTGGCGGAAGGCAGCCGCTCCCGGCAGATGAAGCTCGACAAGGCCTCATGGTCGAAGGAGAAGGCAGCCCGCAAGACAGCCAAGCAAGCGATGTGGATCGGCTTCGCCCTGCTCACCGGCGTGACCTTCGTCGGCTACTTCTCGCCGATCGAAGGATTGTCAGTCAGGATCGCGAGCGGCGGGCTGCGCTTCTGGGAAACCTTCTGGATCCTCTTCTACGGTTTCGCGACCTACGGCAATGCCGGCTACCTGCGCGAGCAGGTTTGCAAATACATGTGTCCGTACGCGCGTTTCCAGAGCGCGATGTTCGACCGCCACACGCTGATCATCTCCTATGACGGCGCGCGCGGCGAGCCGCGCGGCGCGCGCGGCCGCGGCACCGTCGCGCGCCAGGCGGCCCTCGGCGATTGCGTCGATTGCACGCTGTGCGTGCAGGCATGCCCAACCGGCATCGACATCCGCAAGGGTCTTCAATACGAATGCATCGCCTGCGCCGCCTGCATCGATGCATGCGATTCCGTCATGGACAAGGTCGGCTATCCGCGCGGCCTGGTGCGCTATTCGACTCAAGCGGAGATCGACGGCGCGCCGAAGCGCACTCTGCGGCCGCGGGTGTTCGTCTATGGTGCGCTGCTCGCCGTGCTGCTCTCGGGATTCGCTTATGCGGTCACGCATCGCATGCCCTTCGACATCGACGTGCTGCGCGACCGCAACACGCTCTATCGCGAGCTCGACGACGGCCGCATCGAGAACGTATTCACGGTGCGTATCATCAACAAGGACCAAAAGGCGCACGAATTCCGCCTGACCGCGGAGAACTTGCCGAACGCGACCGTCGACGGCGACTCGCCGACCATCTCCGTCGCCGCCGAGGACGTGAGAACCGCCGTCGTGCGAGTACGCATCCCGCCCGGAGAGCAGCACGGCGGCCGCACCTTCACGATGACCGCGCGGCCGCTCGACCGGCCTCTACTCGTGGCTGCGAGCCGCGCTCGATTTTTCTCAGAGCCTTGACCTGGAAGGGAGCATTGCCATGACGAACGAAGACAAGCCCTGGTACCGCTATCCGATGATGTGGGTGGTGATCGCGCCGCCGATCGGATCGGTGATCGCGGGAATCATCACGTTCGTATTGATCCTGAAGCACCCGGATCCCGTGGTGACGACGCCGCATGCCGTGGCGCCCGTCATTCACGGCAGTGCCGCAAATTCGGTCGTACCGCCCGCGGAGTGAAGGCATGGGCGCCCCCCCGACCGGCTGCTTCCACTGCGGCGAGGCGCTCGCGGGACGCGCGCTCGTGTGGGTGCGCATCGCCGGCGTCGATCAGGCGGTCTGCTGTCCCGGGTGCCGCGCCGCGGCGCAGCTGATCGCGAATCTGGGGCTCGACGACTTCTACAAGTTTCGTACCGCGCCGCCGGCGACGCCCGAGCCGTCCGCGCAGGACTGGTCGTGCTACGACGTGCTCACCGATACCCTCACCTGCGCCGAAGCGGGCGGGCGCGGTGTGATGCTTGCGCTTGACGGCATGACCTGCGCCGCTTGCAGCTGGCTCATCACGCGCTCGTTGCAGCAGATGGACGGCGTGGCGCAGGCGAGCGTCAACACCGCCACCGGGCGCGCGCACGTCGTATGGGACGAGGCGCGCGTTCGCTTGTCGCAGGTGCTCCGCAGGATCGCCGATTTGGGTTACCGGCCGCAGATCGTCACCGGGCAGAACACCGACGCGCTCGCCGAGGCTGAGCGGCGCGACTTGCTCAAGCGGCTCGCGGTGGCCGGCGCCGGCATGATGCAAGTCATGATGTTCGCCGTGGCGCTCTATGTCGGAAACGCGCAGGGCATGGATCCTGAGATCCGCAGCTACCTGCGTATCGTGAGCCTGCTGGTCGCGACGCCCGTGATGCTGTACGGCGGTTGGCCGTATTTCACGAATGCCGCCGCTTCGCTCGCGCACCGCGCGGTCACCATGGACGTTCCGGTGAGCCTCGCGCTCATCCTCGCGTACGGCGCGAGCGTATTCAACACGTGGCGCGGCGCCGGCGAGGTCTATTTTGACTCGGTCACCATGTTCATCTTCTTTCTCACCGTCGCGCGCTACGTGGAAATGGTCGCACGCCATCGGAGCACGCAGGTGAGCGACTCGCTGAGTCGCATGCTGCCGCTCACCGCGCACCGCCTGTCGAAGGGCGAGGTCGCGAGCGGCGGGGTCGTCGAAGATGTCGCAGTGATGCGGCTCGAGCCGGGCGATCGGCTCCTGATCCGCAGCGGCGAGATCGTACCGGCCGACGGACCGGTCGCGGCCGGCGTCTCGCAGTTCGACGAATCCATGCTCACCGGAGAATCGCTCCCGGTCGAGCGGGCGCTCGGAGAGCCGCTCGCTGCGGGCACCGTGAACCTCGGCGCATCCGTCGAAATGCTGGTGATCGCCACGGGCGGCGCGACCGTGCTGGCGGGCATCGTCAACCTGCTGCATCGCGCGCAGGCGGAGCGGCCGCGCATCACGCGCGCCGCCGATCGAATGGCGAGCCGCTTTCTCACTTGCGTTTTGCTCATCGCGGCGGTGGTCTGTGCGGCGTGGTGCATACACGATCCCAGCCGCGCCTTCGGCGCCACGCTGGCGGTGCTCGTGGTCGCCTGCCCGTGCGCCTTCTCGCTCGCCACGCTCGTGGCCGTGGCGAGCGCCAATGCCGCACTCGCCCGCCGCGGCGTCCTGGTGACCCATCCCGACGCGATCGAAAGCTTGGGCAAGGTCACTCGCGTGGTGTTCGACAAGACGGGGACACTCTCGACCGGAAGGCTCTCGGTCACTGATTGCACCACGCTCGGCGCGCTCCCCGCACGTGAATGTCTGCAGATCGCCGCATCGCTCGAGCTCGCATCCGAGCATCCGATCGCCCGCGCATTCGACCCGCGCCCGGAAAAAAGCGCGCGCGAGGTGCGCACGGTCGCCGGCGGCGTGGAGGGGATCGTCGACGGCAGGCACTATCGCATCGGAACGCGCGCTTTCGCAGCGCCCGCCGACAGCCGGGCTGCCGCGGCCGACGACGGCGCGATCATGCTCGCGCACGACGGCATGCCGCTCGCGGCATTCACCGTCGAGGATTCGCCGCGTCCCGAGAGCGCGGGAGCAGTGGCAGAGTTGCAGCGGCTCGGACTGTCCGCGGAGATCTCGAGTGGCGATGCACCCGGTGCGGTATCACGGCTCGCGCGCCTCTGCGGGATCGAGACCTACCACGCGCGCCAATTGCCTGCGGACAAGCTCGAGCGCGTCAAGGCTCTCACGCGCGCCGGCGAGTTCATCGCGATGGTGGGCGACGGCATCAACGACGCGCCCGTATTGGGAAGCGCTGGGGTATCGATTGCCATGAGCCGCGGGTCCGCTCTCGCTCTGGCGAGCGCGGATCTCATTTTGGTCGGCGACTCGTTGCAGGCGCTTCCCAGCGCATTCCGGCTGGCGCGACGCGCGAACCGCGTGATGCGCCAGAACCTGCTCTGGGCGGGCGCGTACAATCTCGTGTCCATGCCGCTCGCCGCGCTCGGTTGGGTGCCGCCGTGGGCCGCGGCCATCGGCATGTCGTCGAGCTCGATTCTGGTGGTCCTCAATGCGCTGCGCCTCATGCGCGGCGGTCGACCCGATCCGCGTCGGCGCCCGCGCGCGGCGCGGGCGCCGAAAGCTTTTCCCGTGTCCCCATCCGTGCCGTTGCGTGAGGCTGCCCCATGACCATCGTCTATATCCTGATTCCCGTGAGCCTGGTGCTGGTGGGCTTGGGCGTCTTTGCGTTTTTCTGGGCGGTGCGCACCGGACAGTTCGATGAGCTCGATGCGGCCGCATGGGAGATCCTCGTGGACGATCGCAACGAATCGGGGCCGAGCTCGCCGCACCCGAGCTCGCCGCACCCGAGCTCGGCGCACCCGAGATTGCCGGAGTAGCGATGGCGGCCGCGCTTTGCAATCCGCTCACGCTCTCCGCCGCCTTCGTCGTGGGCATGGCCGGGAGCGTGCATTGCGTTGCCATGTGCGGCGGAATCTCCGGCGCGCTCGCGATGCGCAGCCGCAAGGGCACAGCCGCGGCGGCTTCCCAGGGGCTTCTTTATCAGGCCGGCCGCCTGACGAGCTACGCTCTCGCGGGTGGGATCGCCGGCACGGTCGGCGGCTTCATGGGCACTCTTTTCGATTTCGACCGCGTAGCGCTCGCCGCCAGAGTACTCGCCGGACTGATCCTCATCGTGGTCGCGCTGGGACTTCTTCTACGGCGGCGTCCGCTCGCGGGTCTCGAGCGGCTCGGCACGCGGTTCTGGAGCGCCATCGCGCCACTTGCCCGAAAACTGCCGAGCCGGGACCCTGCGCGGTCGCTCCTCCTCGGCATGCTGTGGGGTTGGCTGCCCTGCGGATTCGTCTATTCGATCCTGTTGTTCGCGGCGCTCTCGGGAAATCCGCTGCAGGCCGCGGCGCTCATGGTCTGCTTCGGCCTCGGGACCGTCCCCGCCGTGTTCGGCGTAGGCCTGATCGGCGCCCAGTTGAAGCGCGCCGGTGTCGCGCGCGGTCTGTATACCGCCGCCGGCTGGCTACTGCTCCTATTCGGCGCGCTGACCATCGCCGGGCCCTTCGGCCCGGCGCATCATCACTGAGCGGCGGTCCGCAAGGCCGCCGGCCGCCGCACCGGCGCCTCCTCGAGGGCGCGCGCGAGCACATCATCGATCTTTTCAGCCCACACGAACTCGAGCCGCTTGCGCACGCTCTCGGGAATGTCCTCGAGATCGCGGCGGTTGCGCGCCGGCAGGATCACGGTTCGGATACCCGCGCGGGCAGCGGCCACGCACTTTTCCTTGATGCCTCCGACCGGAAGCACCACGCCGCGCAGGCTGATTTCGCCGGTCATGGCGACATCCGCGCGCACCGTGCGCTGTGTCAGGAGCGAGGCGAGCGAGGTGGCAATGGCGACGCCGGCGCTCGGGCCGTCTTTCGGGATCGCACCGGCAGGCACGTGAATATGCAAATCGCAGCCGTCGAGAGCGTCCGGGTCGATGCCGAGCCGCTCCGCCTGGGATTTCACCAGCGTGACCGCGGCCTGCGCGCTTTCCTTCATCACATCGCCGAGCTGCCCCGTCAGGATGAGCTTGCCGGAGCCCTTCACGCGGCTCGATTCGATGAAAAGAATGTCGCCGCCTGCCGGCGTCCACGCGAGCCCCGTGGCGACGCCCGGGATGCTGGTGCGCAGCGCCACGTCGTTCTCGAAGCGCGGGGCACCGAGGATGACGGCCACATCCGCGGTGTCGATCGAGACGCTCGAAGCGCGGCCCGAGGCGATCGATACGGCGGCGTTGCGCAAAAGCGCGCCGATCTGCCGCTCGAGGTTGCGCACGCCGGCTTCGCGGGTGTAATCAACGATGACGCGGCGCAACGCCTCGTCCGACACTTTCACCTGCTCGGCGGTCAAGCCGTTCGCCGTCAATTGGCGCGCGAGCAGATAGCGCCGCGCGATCTGCAGCTTTTCTTCCTCGGTGTAGCCCGCTAGCTCGATGACCTCCATGCGGTCGCGCAGCGGCGCCGGGATTGCGTCGAGCACGTTCGCGGTGCCGATGAACAGCACTTTCGACAGATCGAACGGCACGCCTAGGTAGTTATCACGGAACGTGTTGTTCTGCTCCGGATCGAGCACTTCGAGAAGCGCCGAGAAGGGGTCTCCTTGATGGCTCGCGGAGAGCTTGTCCACCTCATCGAGCATGAGCACCGGATTGCGGGTGCCGGCTTTGCGGATCGCCTGCACGATGTTTCCCGGCAAAGAGCCGATGTAGGTGCGGCGATGGCCTCGAATCTCGGCCTCGTCGTGCACTCCGCCGAGGCTCACGCGCCGGAACTTGAGCCCCAGCGCCTTGGCGATGCTCTGGCCGAGCGAAGTCTTGCCGACGCCCGGCGGCCCGACGAAACACAGGATCGGACTGCGGCCCTGCGGGTTGAGCTTGCGCACCGCGAGAAATTCGAGGATCCGGCGCTTGACCTTCTCGAGGCCGTAGTGGTCCTCGTCCAAGATCGCGCGGGCGCGCTCGATGTCGTGCTGCTCCGGATCGATCTTCGACCACGGCATGGCCACGAGCCAGTCGAGGTAGGTGCGCGTCATGGAGTATTCGGCGGCGCCATCGGGCATGCGCTCGAGGCGTGCGAGCTCGCGCTGCGCCTGCTCTTCCGCCTCCGGCGGCATCGCCGCGTCGACGACCGCTTTCTTCAGATCCTCGAGCTCCGCGCCGGACCCACCCTTCTCGCCGAGCTCTTTCTGGATCTGATGCAAACGCTCGCGCAGCACCGCCTCCTTCTGACGCTCGTCGAAGGCCTCGCGCGTGCGCTCGTCGATCTGGCGCGACACCTTGAGCACCTCGATGCGGCGGTTGAGGAGCGCCAGCACGCGGTCGAGACGCGCCTTAAGATCGAAGGTCGCCAAGATCTCCTGCTTCTCTGCGGCCTTCAAGTCCATGAAGCTAGCCACGATGTCCGCGAGCGTCGGAATCGCCTCGATGGCGCGGATCGCGTTGCCGAGCTCGGCGGGGGCCTGCGGCAGAAGCTGCGCGGCCTCGAGCGCACGCTCGCGCAACGCGACGCCGCGCGCCTCGACCTCGCGGTCGAGCACGGTCGGTTCGCGGTGCGGCTCGATGCGCGCGACCAGGAAGGGATCGCGGCTCACGGTCTCGAGCAATGTGAAGCGCTGCTCGCCCTGCGCGATGAGGTGGTGCGTGCCGTCGGCGGCGGTGACGAACCGCACGATCGAAGCAACCGTCCCCACGCGGTGCAGTTGCTCGGGACCCGGGTTGTCGCTCGCCTCGGACTGCAGGACCAAGCCCACGCGCCGGTTGGTGCGCACCGCCTCCTGGGCGGCCGCCAGAGCACGCTTGCCGGTCAGGCTGATGGGCAAGACGACGCCTGGAAACAGCACGGTGTCGCTCACCGGCAGGATGATGAGAACGTCCTCCGGCGGGGCGGCGCCCGTCGTTCCGGTTGTCGCGGTGGTCATGGTCTCCTCGGTGCTGCTCATAGGCTCGTCTCCTTGAGGCGCAGGAACAAATACCCGCGATCGAGCCGAAGCTCGAGCAGCGCGTAGCTCCCGGGAGGCAAATCGATGCGCCGCCGCATGCGGCCGTAGGGGATCTCCAGCCGAACCAACTCGGCCCCGACCCCGAAGGTGGGTGGGGACACCGTGGTTTCGACCAGGAGCCCGGAAGGCGTGATCTGGGCGACCACGTCCTCGGCACGGGCGCCCGGCAAGGCTACCGTGACCTCGATCTCCCGGCCCATGCTGAGAATGTTGGCGGGAGGCTCCCATACCGGGGCCGCCGCCGGTCCGGCCAACAGCTCGTAGAAACGCCGGTGCCTACGCTCCGCCTCGTCGAGGCGCGCACAAGCTTCGGCCCACATCCAAGATTTTCGGCGCGTCGCACTCATGATTCGCAACCCTGTCCTCGTGTCTTTCGACAGTGAGGGCGGCAGAGTTGGAGTTCAAGGCTTGAGCGGAGGCTGTGCCCGGTCGGCGACCCGTACGGTGTAGCCGCCGGATTTTTCGTCGGCGCGCAGGACCAGGAGACCGCGCTTTTCGGCGTCAGCGAGCAAGTCGTTGAACGAGCGAAAGCCGTAAAAGCGCTCGTTGAAACCCGGATGCCGCCGCTTGATGGCTTGCTTGATCATTGATCCCCAGATGGGCTCGGTCTCGCCGCGCTCCTCGCTCACGGCGTCCAGTGTCTCGACCACGAGGTCGAGCGCCGCGGTCGGGTCCGGCGCCTTGCTTTCGGCCGGTACGCCCTCGGCCGCTGTCTCGGCCGGCGCACTTACCGGGCGCGCAACCGCGGCCGCAGCGGCGGCCGGCCGGCGACGCGAGCGCTCCTTGCGCACGAGATCGTCGTAATAGATGAACTCGTCGCAGTTATTGAGGAACAGATCGGAGGTCGAGTTCTTGACCCCGATCCCGATGACGGTCTTGGCGTTCTCGCGCAGCTTGCTCACCAGCGGCGAGAAATCCGAATCGCCGCTGATGATGACGAACGTATCCACGTGGCTCTTGGTGTAGCACAGGTCGAGGGCATCGACGACCATGCGGATGTCGGCGGAATTTTTGCCCGACTGGCGCACGTGCGGGATTTCGATGAGCTCGAACGCGGCCTCGTGCAAGCCGCGCTTGAAGTCCTTGTAGCGATCAAAGTCGCAGTACGCTTTCTTGACGACGATGTGGCCCTTCAACAGCAGGCGCTCGAGAACCTTCTCGATGTCGAAGCTCGGATACTTGGCGTCGCGCGCGCCGAGGACTATGTTCTCGAGATCGAGAAATACGGCCATCGTGGCGTCGGTGGTAGGGTTAGGCATGGACCATCTTACCAGTGCTCAGCCGCAAGTGGGCGTTAGAACCAGTTGTAGTTGAAGCTGACGCTGATCCGCTCGCCGCGCGCGAGATTCGGGCTCACCTCGTGACGCAGCCAGCTCTCGAACAGGACCAACCGGCCGCTTGCGGCGGGTACCGTGATCCAGGTCTGATTGGCGGGACGGGCATCCGCTGTGCGCGGCGGCGCGGCCATAAAGCGATCCAGGCGAGGGTCTTCGAATTTGATGCCGGGACAGCCGCGCGGCGCGTCGACGTAATAGGTGCCGCTCAACGTCGAGAGCGGGTGCAAGTGCAGCACGTGTACGCTGCCGCGCGCCATGATGTTGACCCAGCAGTCGGTCATGGCAAGCTCGCGGCCGCGAACGTCCCAGTCGAGCGCGTGCACCAGCGCTCCGACGTGCCGCGCGAGCTTGCGCTCGAGCGACTTGAAGGTGGGCGAGACGCGCTGGAGCTTGTGGACCGAACCGTAGGAGGTATAGCCGCCCGGGTAGTTCTCCACGGACCAGCGGCGGCCGGCGGCATCGTCCGAACGGAGCTGCCGGCATTCCTTCCGCAGCTGGCGATTGAATTCGGGCGCCGCCGATCTTTGCAGCGCGGCCGAGTAGACGAGCGTGGGGAAGTACGCGCGAATCGCCATAGGACGCAGTCCGTCCCTACAACGACAGCTTGACCTCGTTGAACTGGATGATCGGAGCTACGTCCGTATACCTGGGTATGTCGGCCGTGAGCTCAGCGGCCGCGGGCTTCCACGCCTCGAGAAACGCTGCGATCGAGTCGAAGTAGAACTGGCAGCCGCCGAAGAACGGCGGCGGCTCGCCCGGCTGCGCGCCTTGGATTCCGGCATCCACCTCGGTCTTGTGCAGGCCGTTGCCCAAGAGGCGCATCGCCATGGGCATGTGGGTGGTGAGGTAGTAGCTCATATCGAAATGAGAGCCGGGCTTGTTGGGATACAGAATACTGACTTTGATCATGACACCTGCCTTCGCGATGGCCGTAGCCCCAAGTCTACTCCATGAGGGGATGGACCTCGGCACCTCGCACGGCCTCGACCCTCTTCAAGGCGCAGCGGCCGCGCCGGCCGGGGCGCGCGAATCGCTCGCGCCGTACAGGGTCGCAGGGCGCGGAAACCCAAGGGCGTGCGCGGCGGCTGCATCGGGCGGTGCGATGCCGATTGCTTCCGCGGCGTTGCCCGCGCCCCAGGGCTCGAGCGGCACGATGCGATAGCCCGCGCTCGTCAACGCCCGGACGGTGTCCGCCGAGAGCGCAAACGGCTCCGCTCCGACGGTGTCGGGCAGCCATTGATGATGTATGCGCGGCGCATCGACCGCCTCTTGCAGCGTCATGCCGTAGTCGATGACGTTGACGATGACCTCGAGCACGGTGGTGATGATGCGCGCACCTCCGGGGGTTCCGAGCACGAGCAGCGGCCGGCCGTCCTTGAGCACGATGGTCGGCGTCATCGAGCTCAAAGGCCGCTTGCCCGGCGCGATGGCGTTTGCGCTGCCTTGCACGAGGCCGAAGAGATTGGCGGCGCCGGGTTTGACCGTGAAGTCGTCCATCTCATCGTTCAAGAAGAACCCGGTGTCGCCGGCGATTACCTTGGCGCCGAAATCGTCGTTGATGGTGTACGTGACCGCGACGGCGTTGCCCTGCGCATCGACCACCGAATAATGCGTGGTGGTGGCGCCCTCGTGCGCGGGCCCCAAAGTCCCGAGCGCGGAGGAGGGCGTTGCGCGATGCGGCGCGATAAGGGCGCGGACCGCCGCGCCCTGCTCGGGCGAGATGAGCCGCTCGACGGGATTCGAGACGAAGGCCGGATCGCCGAGATTGAGATTGCGGTCGCGGTATGCGTGGCGCATCGCCTCGACCAAGAAATGAACCGAATCGGCCGAGTGAAACCCGAGCGCGCGCAGCGGGTAACCCTCGAGGATCTGCAGCATCTCGCACAGCGTAACGCCGCCCGAGCTCGGCGGAGGCGCCGAGATTATCCGGTAACCGCGATAGCGGCAGCCGACGGGCGCCGATTCGGTGACCGAGTAGGCCGCGAAATCCTCGAGCGTCAGTATCCCGCCGTTGGCCCGGCTCGCCGCGACCACCGTGCGAGCGACCGGGCCGCGGTAAAAAGCGTCGGGGCCCTCGGCGCTCACGGCTTTGAGCGTCGCTGCAAGGTCCTTCTGCACCAGTCGGTCGCCGGGCTCGAACGATGCGCCTTGCTTGAGGAACACCGCGGCGACGTTCGGATGAGCGCGGAGCTTGTCGGTGGAACCCTCGAGGATATCGACGTCGCCGCGCGTCAGCACGAAACCTTGCTCGGCGAGCGCGATCGCGGGGGCGAGGAGCTTGGCGCGCGGCCAGGTGCCGTACCGTTCGCGCGCGGTCTCGAGTCCCATGACGGTGCCGGGAACCGCGGCGGCGAGGTAGCCGTCCAGGCTCATTTCGGAGATGGGTTTGCCGCTCGAGTCGAGGTACATGTCGGCACGCGCGGCGGACGGCGCCTTCTCGCGGAAATTGATGAAGGCGTCCCGGCCGCCGGCGAGGTGGATCACCATGAATCCGCCCCCGCCCAGGTTGCCGCAGCAAGGGTGCGTCACGGCGAGCGCATATCCGACGGCCACGGCCGCATCGATGGCGTTGCCGCCCGCGCGCAGCACGGCCGCGCCCGCATCGGAGGCGAGGTGCTGCGCCGAAACGACCATGGCCTCTTTGGATTCCAAAGCGAGCGGTGCAGCGGCGCGCGAAGGGGCGGCTAGCAGGGCGGCGAGCCCGAGCGGCGCAAGCGAGCGAGCAAACTGCATGCAGCGCTTAGGATCGCGGGGCGGGCAAGGGTCCGAGCGCTTGCTCGACCGCGGCGCCGAGTGTGAGCAACGCGCGATCCGAGCCCGCGGGCGCATCGAGTTCGAGAGCGACCGGCAGGCCGCCGGTCGTGAGACCTGCCGGCAGCACCAACCCCGGCAGTCCTGCCGTGCTCCCCGAGGCAATGTTGCGCGCCACGGCATCTTCGAAGGGTACGGCATGACCGCGGATGTCGAGCGTCGTCTCATCGCCGATGCGCGGCGGCGGCACACGGGTTGCGGGAAATATCATGGCGGCGACGCCGGTGCTCGCGAAATAGTCGCGGAACGATGCCCTGAGCTCGGGTAGATATCGGTCGCGCGCGGCCGCGTACACCGACTCGGACACGAAGTTGGTGCCCCCCGGCAGCACGTCGCTATGGAAGATCGCCCTGATGTCGGGGCTCGCCCGCTCGATCAACTCGTCGAGCGTCAGCCCAGTCCCATAGTCCGCGAGATAGCGCGCGAGCGCGATTCGCACATCGTGATTCTGCACTTGTTCGGTCGTGAGGGCGACGAGCCGTGCGATGCCTGTGAGCGGCGCTTCGACGAGCATCGCGCCCGCTTGCTCGAGCCTTTTGAGCGCCAGAGCCGTGACTCGCTCGACCTCCGGATCGAGATCCTCGAACCAATAGTCGCGTACGAGCCCCAAGCGAACGCCGTGAAGCGGGGCGGACTCGAAGGGGCGGGAATCGCCGGCCACGACCGAATCGAACAACTTAAGATCGGCGACGCTGCGGGCGTGCGGGCCTACCTGATCGAACAGGGGTGAGATGGGTACGCAGCCTCGCGTCGAGTAGCGTCCCGTGGTGGGCCGAAAGCCCTGGATGCCGCAGAAGGCGGCCGGCACACGAATCGAGCCCTCGGTGTCCTCGGCGATTCCCAAAGGCGCCATGCGTGCGGCGATCGCCGCGCCGGTGCCGCCGCTCGAGCCGCCGGGAATCCTCGCTGGATCGTATGGATTGTGGACTGCGCCGTACGCGAGATTGTTGCTGGTCCAACCGTAGGAGAGCTCGTGCAGGTTGGTTTTGCCGAGCACGATGGCTCCCGCCGATCGAAGCGCCGCCACGACCGGCGCATCGTCCTTCGGGCGGAAGTTCTTGAGCGCCGGCGTGCCCCCGCTGGTTGGGTAGTCGCGTGTGTTCACACTGTCCTTGACGGGGATCGGCAGGCCGAACAAAGGCCCGGGGCTTGCGCCTGCGCGCCGCTCGAGATCGCGGGCGCGCGCGTCCTCGAGCACGCGCGACGGATCGAGGGTGATGAAGGCGTTGAGCGCGCTCGCCATGCGGCAACGCTCGAGGAGCGCCCGTGCATAGCGCTCACAGGTGAGCTCGCCACGCGACATTCGCCCGACCGCCTCGACCGCCGTGAGGTCGGCGAGCTGTTCGTGGGCGGTGACGGGCGCGTCGGCCAAGCTCACGCCCCGCAAGGCTGAAAGTCCCGCGGCGGCAGCGGCCTTGATCACGAAGCCGCGCCGCGCGGCATCATCGACCATCGACGGGGTCCCGCTTCAATGCCTGGCACATGCGGTGCACGGCGCCGCCGCCGTTGCCGATCATCGACACATCGGGGTCGTAGACCTTGAGGCCTTCGGCGCGGCAGGCCGCGACCAGATTCTTGCCGTACTCGCTGTCCACGCCCCAGCGCGTGAGCCGCGGCGTTCCGCCCCCTTCGACTCGAGTTCGCAACCTCATCGGATCATCCCCCGGGGTGTACGTGAGCGCCAAAGCTAAACCAGAATCGACATGCCGTGCAATGAGCGAAGGGCGCATTCGCTAACGGAGCGGAGAGCTCTGGGGGAGTGGAGAGCCCTGAGGGCGTTCCCGCATCCCGCGGCACACCGCGGCCACCTTGTTGCCGTCAGGGTCGCGAACATAGGCGGCGTAAAAGTCCGGCGCGTAGTGGAGGCGAAGACCCGGAGGACCCTCGCACGCGCCTTCGTGCGCGAGCGCGGCGGCGTGAAAATCGTCTACGGCCTTCCACGATGGCGCCTGAAACGCGACCATCGAGCCGTTGCCGGCGGTTGCGGGCCGTTGATCGAACGGCGTGCCGATCCAGAAAGCGAGCTCGTGCGCCCCGTCGTCTTCATAAATGCCCCAACCGGCCGAAACTCGATCCCATTCGGGGTCGCCGGTGATGCAGCGGGACATGCCAAGGGGCGCGAGCGCGGCTTGATAAAACGCGATGGCCCGCTTCAGATCGTTGGTGCCGAAATAGACGTAGTGGAGCATGCGATCTCAAAGGCCCATGCGACTCAAAGGCCCGACTTGAACTCGAGCCACGCGCGATTGAAGGCGCGGGATTCGTCGGGAGAATACACCTTCTGCAATTCGAAGCGCTCGCGGGTCTCCGCGGGCGGATAGATCACGGTGTTGTTGCTCACCTCGGGCTCGAGCAGTGGCATTGCGGCGGCGTTCGCGGTCGCGAAACCGATGAATCGTGTGACCGACGCCGAGATAGCCGGGCGCATCACGAAATCGATGAAGGCAAGCGCGGCGGCGGGATTCGGCGAATCGGCCGGGATCACCATGCTGTCGATATAGAACGGGACCATTTGGCGTGCGAACGAGTAATCGATTCTGATGTTGCCGTGGGACTCCTTGACCATGCGCCGCGCAATCAGCGCATCGCCGGAATATCCGATCGCCAGGCACAACTCTCCCTCGGCAAGCTGCTGGTAATAGCCGGAGGTGGAGATGAGACGGATGTAGGGCTTGACTTCGTCGAGCTTCGCCATCACGGCGCGCAGCTGCGCGGGCTCGGACGAGAGTGCCGGTTGGCCCAGGTAGCGGGCCACCATCGGCAAGATATCGCCCCAAGAATCGATGAGGCCGATGCCGCAGCGCGTGAATTTGGCGGCGACGTCCTTCTTGAATACCATATCGAGACTGTCGAGCGGCGCATTCGGCAGGGCGGCCTTGATCTTGTCGACGTTGTAGATCAGGCCCGTCGTGCCCCACATCCACGGTATGGCGTGCTGGTTGCCTGGATCGACGCCGCTCAGGAGCTGCATGACCTTCGGATCGGCATTGCGCGCATTCGGGATGCGCCCTTTGTCGAGGACCTTCCAGAAGCCCTTGGGTATTTCGCGCCCCAACTCCGGCGCCGCGTTCATCGTCACGAGATCGTAGTTCGAATTGCCCACCGAGAGAATGGTCTCTGCCATCTCGGGCGAATCGAGCACCGCATAATTGACGTGGATGCCGGACTCGGCCTCGAATTTCGAGACCACGTCGGGAGGAAAATACTCAGGCCAGGCGTAAATGTTGAGTACGCGCGAACGGTCGGCTGAGAAGGCAGGGCTCGCGCCGAGGCAGATCATTATGATGACGGCGAACCGCGTTCGCCCGAGCGCGTCCAATTCAATCCGCCGGCTGCGCGGCCCCTCACCGCCCCGCGATCATAACTTGATGAGGCTGCGCCAGCTAGGTCGTCCCGCACTCCGCATCAGCGTGCACGGCGACCGAGGCCGAGTCCGTCAAGCCGACACTGGTCGCATGGCCGCACTTGCGTGATCGCGGATCGACGGTCACCGCAGTCCAAGCAAGGTTCGCCCGGCCGGTATCGTCGGCGGCGAGAGACACCGGGATCTTGGTGAAGCCGTTGATTCGTTCGCGGGACAACACCACGCTATTCGGCTGGATGCTGGTGTCGTATACGGTAACGACCACATCGTCGGTTCCGTCGTTGGCGATAGTGACGTCGACTCCGTTCAAGCCGCCCACTGCGGCGGCACTCACCAGAAGCAACGGCAGGCAACCCAACACCAGCCGCTTGTGGATGATTTGCATGGTCCTCTCCTTATCGGTCGACCGAGCCCATCATCCAGCCTGGACGCGGCCGCGGCTGCCCGCGCGGCTCGGAAACTTTGGTGGGAGGATGCCTACGCCCAACGAAGTTTTTGCGCGGCGTCCGGGCAGCCGAGGTAGGATGCGGCCGGCACCCTCTTCAGATAGGTGATTCTGTGAGCTCCGATCCGGCCACCGCACAGAGCCCGCCACCGGCGGTCGGGGCAACGCGCAACACCGCGCACTGGTCCATGCTCGCCGCACTCGGCGTGGTCTTCGGCGATCTCGGCACGAGTCCGCTCTATACATTGCAGACGGTCGTGCAAGCCGTCGGCGGCAGGTTCACTCCGTCGACCGCGCTCGGAATTCTGTCGCTCATCGTGTGGACGTTGATCGTCACCATATCGATCAAATACTGCCTGTTCGTGATGCGCGCGGATAACCGCGGCGAGGGCGGCATCTTGGCGCTGATGTCGCTCATCGGTGCGAACGGATTCACGCGCGGATACACGCTGCTCACCGGGATGGGGCTGCTCGGCGCGGCGCTGATCTACGGCGACGGCGTCATCACCCCGGCGATCTCGGTGCTGAGCGCTCTGGAGGGCGTGAACGTCGCGACGGAGTCGCTCAAAGCATACGTCATGCCGATGGCGGTGCTGATCCTGATCGTGCTGTTCACCGCGCAGCGTTTCGGCACCGAACGTATCGGACGCGCGTTCGGCCCCATCATGCTGCTCTGGTTCATCGTTATCGCACTCCTCGGTGTGATTGCCATCGCGCACCACCCGGAGGTGCTTGCGGCGCTTGATCCCAGCCACGCGGTGCGTTTCATGATGCATTCCGGCGGCCATGGACTGCTGGTGCTCGGAGGGGTATTCCTGTGCATCACCGGCGGCGAGGCGCTCTACGCAGACATGGGACATTTCGGTAAAGGGCCGATCCGAAGGTCGTGGTACTTCATCGCGCTCCCCGCGCTGCTTTTGAGCTATGCGGGTCAAGTGGCGTACGTGATGGATAAAGGCTCGGTGACCGGCAATCCGTTCTTCCTGATCGCGCCCTCCTGGTCGATCTATCCGCTGGTCGCACTCTCAACCGTCGCGACCATCATCGCGAGCCAAGCGATCATCACGGGATCGTTTTCGATGACCCGCCAGGCGATGCAGCTCGGCTGGCTGCCGGGAGTCACCATTCGCCAGACCTCCGATAGTGTCTACGGCCAGATCTATGTGCCGGTGGTCAATTGGCTCCTCATGCTGGCGACGCTCGCGACCACGATCGGGTTCGGCAGCTCGGATCGCCTGGCGGCCGCCTACGGCACGGCGGTCGCCACAACCATGCTGCTCACGACGCTCTTGCTCTACAAGGCCATGACCGACGTGTGGCGGTGGCCCGCCGCGGCGGCGATCGGCGCATTCTCTATCTTCCTGGTCGTCGATGCCGGGTTCTTCTGCGCCAATCTGCTGAAGATCGCCGACGGTGGCTGGCTGCCGTTGAGCTTCGCGGCCGTGCTCTTCGTGGTCATGGTCACGTGGCGCAGCGGCATCGACGCGATGCACTCGGAGCTCGTGCAGACGCCCGAGGCAGCGGAGCGGTTCCTCTCGAGGGTCCACTCGGGGGCGATTTTGCGCGTAGAGGGCACGACCGTTTTCCTGACGCGAAGCGTCCAAAGGGTGTCCCGTCTCATCGCGGATCATGCGCGCTTCACCGGCGTGCTGCCGAAAAAGACGATCGCGCTCAGCGTCAGGTTCGAGAACACGCCACGCATCGCCGAGCCGAAATGCTCCGTCGTCGAGGATCTGGGCATGGGGTTGTGGCTGGTCGTGGCGCGATTCGGTTTCTTCGAGATACCGGATTTGCGCGCGGCCCTCAAACAGACCCGAGGGTTCGATCTGGGGGTCGATTTCGAGAGCGCGCGATTCGTCGCGGCTCGCGATCTGGTGGTGTCCAAGCGGCACGGCTCGGCGCTTCGCGGGTGGCGCATCGCGCTGTTCGCGTTCCTTTACCGCAACTCCGCCAAAATCGTCGATCGATTCAACCTCCCTCCCGAGCGGGTGGTCGAGATCGCCCGACAGATCGAAATCTAGCTGCGGGAACGCCGCATACTTGGGGCGCAGTTCCCGGAAGCGTCAGGGCCGGGTCGGGTCGAAACGCTTCTTCAAATCTTTCCAGCAGGTCCAATAATCTTTCTGCAACGCGGGGCGGCCCTCGAGCGCGCCGCGGCTGGGGCGGAGCAACATACGGCTTTCGAACATGAAGGCCATCGTGCCGGTGATGTGCGTCGGCACCGTCGTGTCGGCGGCGATCGCCCGCTCGAACGTCGCCGTGTCCGGCCCGTGTCCGCTCATGCAGTTGTGCAGCGACCCGCCTCCGGCCACGAACCCTTCGCTCTTCGCGTCATACACCCCGGCGATCAATCCCATGTATTCGTTCGCCACGTTGCGGTGATACCAGGGCGGTCTGAAGGTGTTCTCCATCACCAGCCAGCGCGGCGGAAACACGACGAAATCGAGGTTGCTGACGCCGGGAGTATCGCTCGGGGAGTGAAGCACCAGGAAGATCGATGGATCGGGATGATCGTAGGAGACCGAGCCGATGGTGTTGTGGCGGCGCAGATCGTATTTATAGGGCGCGTTGTTGCCGTGCCATGCGACCACGTCGAGCGGCGAGTGATCCATGCGCGCGGTGAACAGGCGTCCCGCGAACTTGGCGATGAGCTCGTGCGGCCCCTCCACGTCTTCGTAGCGCGCCTGCGGCGTGTGGAAATCGCGCGGATTGGCGAGTCCGTTGGAGCCGATCGGTCCTAGGTCGGGCAGCTTCAGCGCCGCGCCGAAGTTCTCGCAAATATAGCCGCGGATCGGACCGGCCGTGGGATCGATGCGAAAACGCAGTCCGCGCGGGATCACCGCGACCTCCTGGGGCTCTATTCCGATGCGGCCGAGTTCGGTATCGATTCGGATCGACCCGATCTCGGGGACGACCAGCCATTCTCCGTCCGCGCTGTAGAAGAAGCGATTCCCCATCGACCGATTGGCCGCGTACAGGTAAATCCCGCACCCGGCGTGCGTGTCCGGCGAGCCGTTGCCCGCGATGGGAACGAGGCCGTCGACGAAATCGGTGGGCTCGGCTGGAATCGGCAGCGGGTCCCAGCGCAATTGATTCGGCGTCACCGGCGCATCGTGCCCCTGGTCGGCGAACGGATCGCGCTCGCGTGGCTCGAAGGTGCCGCAGGTCGCGGCCGGCCGGATGCGGTAGAGCCAACTTCGCCGCTGCGCATGCCGCGGCGCCGTGAACGCGGTGCCAGAGTACTGCTCGGCATAGAGTCCGTACGGGCATCGCTGCGGCGAGTTTCGGCCCACCGGCAACGCGCCCGGCAATGCCTCGGTCGCGAACTCGTTGCCGAAGCCGCAGAGGTAGCCGGATGTTTCCGGAGCAGCCATCAGGCGATGCGCGCGCCCTGGCGCCGCAACTCAGCCTGCACCCGACCCACGTCGAGGTGCTCGAAATACCGCCCCGTCCTCATCGAAATGGCCGCCGCGACGCCCGCGCCTTGACCGCTCACAGCGCAGCACATCATGTTGCGGACCGCGGCGTGCGAGATCTTGTCGCCTCCGATGCAGCGACCGGCGACGATCAGACCCGAGACTCCTTTGGGGACCAGCGCGCGATATGGGACGTGAAAATAGCGTCCCGTGGTCGGGAGGATCAGGATGCCGTAGCCGTCGACGAACTCCGGGAAGATGCCGATCGAGTCCTCGAATCGGCCCTGTTCGCGCACATCCGCGCCGGTCATGTTGTAGAACGCATCGATCTTGCGCGTGTCGCGCACGCCCAGGGTCATGCCGAAATTGCGCAGCTTGGCGTCCTCGCACCCAGGCATGAAATTTCGCAGTGCCTTGACTGCCATGATCGCCATGCGGCGGCCCTCGATCTCGCCGCGGGTGAGCTCATTCGCGTCGGTGCCGTCGCAGTTCGGCACGTGCACCAGATTCAGGTAGGTGAGATCGCCCTGGTCGGAGATCGCTCCCCACGTACCCGCGATGGTGGTCAGATTCGCCGGAATGACGCCGGCCGCAACGGCTTGCTTGAACGGCTTGCGCAGGAACGGCGAGAACAACTCGTCCTCCTTGCCCGTGGTCTCGATGTCCCATTCCCCGTTGCCGGACCAATCCTTGTAGCTCTGGGGATCCGCTTTTACCTGCTCGATGAAGCGCTGTTTGTTCACACCCGTCATGGAGAACATCACAGACACCGCCATCATCTCTTCCCGCGGCGTCTTGCGGATGGGGGCGCCTGCGCGCGCGGCGACGTCGGCGTCTCCCGTGGCGTCCACCACGCGCTGCGCGAGGATGGCTTCGCGCCCCGATTTGCTTTCGGTGATGACGCCGCGAATCACACCGTCGCGTACGATGGGCGCGACGCACAGACGATGCAACATGGGTGTCACATTCGCTTCTTGCACCAGCACGTCGGCGACGTATTTGAACATCTCGCCGTCCAGCGCGAAGCTCGTCGATTGCGGTTCCGGCATCGCCGCGTCCATGGTCTTGGCGCGCTGCTCGAACTCGATGCCGATGCCCTCGCTGTCGACGGTGGCTTCGTGGCGGTACCAGGCGAAGCCCTCGACGCCGACCTGAGTGATGTTGCCGCCCAAGCAGCCATAGCGGTCGATGAGCGTGGTATGGGCGCCGGCCCGCGCCGAGGCGATCGCGGCGGCTAGACCTGCCGGTCCGCTGCCCACGACCAGCACTTCGGTCTCTGCCACCACCTCGATGCTGCGGGCTGGTTCGTCTATTTGTTTCACGCCGCCATTCTAACCTGCCGGCGTAGAGGCCGCCGCTTCCCGCGCGGTCAGGAGGCCGCGGTGGCTTGCGTGAGCGGTTCCGGCTCCTCCGCCGTGGCGACGGGGTGCGCGGAGTTCTCTGGACTCAAGAAATTGACCAGCGGCCGCCCGTGCGCGGAGTTCTCGGCGATCACCTTGAGCGCCGCGAGCAACGGTGTCGCGAGCACTACACCTGCGATGCCCCAGAACAGTCCGCTGAACCAGAGCGCGAGAAATACCAGCATCGGATTCAGTTTGAGACGCCGACCCACGAGGAGCGGTTGAACCACGTGCCCCTCGATCGCGATCAAGCCAAGAAAGCTGCCTGCCACCGCGGCTATCGGCGCAAAGCTATCGAACGATACGAAGGCGACGCAGGTGAGCAGGATGAGCGCGGCGGTAGGCCCCGCGTAGGGAACGAAATTCAGCACTGCGGCCAGCGTGCCCCAAAGGACGGGATTCGGCATTCCGCACAACATCATTGCGCACCCGGTTGCGAGTCCAAGACCCACATTGATGAGCGCGGAGGTGACGTAGAAGCGCCCGACCTCGCGCCGCACTTTTTCGATCACGCCGATGACGTGAGCAAAGTTAAGATCGCTTACCAGCGCCGAGGTCATGCGCGCGAGCATCGGCGGCCCGCCGGCCAGCAGGAAGAGCGTCAGGATGAGCATCGTGGCGGTGCTCACCAGCACGCCTCGGGTCGCATCCAGCAAAAGAGCCGGCGCGCTCGGCGCCGGTGCTCCGACCGCGGGCAGGGGCGTCGGCGCCGCGCGAGCGGCGACGCCGATGTTGCCGGCGGAACTGCGTAGATCGTCGACTTTGGCGATGAACTGCGCCAATGGCCGGATCTTTTTCGCAATGACCCGCACCGTGTGCGGCGCTTCCTCGAACCAGTGTTGAGCAGGTTCCGACAGGAGGTCCACGAGACCGGCGGCGGCGGCGATCAGCAAGAGCATAGTGAGAATGGCGCCGAGACTGCGCGGCAAGCCGAGGCGATGCATGAGCTCGACCGGTCCCGAGAGCACCAGCGCCGCCAGCAGTGCGAGCGCGACCGGAATGAATGCGGCGTGTCCAACGTACAAAAGGACTCCGGCAGCACCGGCGACGAGAACGCGAACAGCGGTGATCTTCGGGCGGGCGACCGTGCAGCCGCCGCGCGCTTCCTGCGCAAATCGGTCTTCCTTTATGCGCGCTCGAATCATTGTTATGCGTCCTCGATCTTCGCACAAAATGATCGGCGAGACGCGTCCCTCGAGGAAGGGCGGTGTGCGCCGAGCGGATGTAGGATGCGGCCGACGAGTACGTTTGACTGCTTGCGCCTGCTGCGTGCGCTTACTTCGCGCGGCCCATCTCCTTGATCAGGCGGTAAGTGAATTCGACGCTCTCATCGAAGGACTCGACGCCGACCCGCTCGTCGCGGCCGTGCGCGCGATTCTCGTCGCCGTCGATCCATACTCCGCTGACATCGTAGCTCGGGATGCCGGCGTTGCGCGTCTGCCGATCGTCGCTGAATCCGGTCGCCATGGTCGGAACGAGCGGCACGCCGGGCCACATCGAATGTGCAACCGCGGCGATTCGTCCCATGATTTGCGGTGTCGGCGGCGATTCCGGGCTTTCGATGGGCGGCGCGTCCTGTGTCACGCGGATCGCGGGATCGTCGAGCGTGTCGATGAGCCGTTTCTCGACGTCGGCGGCCGAATCACCGGGCATCATGCGGCATTGAATGGTCGCCTGCGCACGCTGGGGCAGCGCGTTCTCCGCGTGCCCTCCGGATATCAAGGTGGCGACGCAGGTGGTGCGCAGCAGCGCGTTGAACCGCACGTTCTCGCTCAGCCGTTCCGCTGCCGCCGCATCGGGCGGCGACTGCGCGACGGCGAGCATGTCGGGGCTCGACGGACCGGGCTCGAGGGTCGCGAGGCTGTGGAACGCCGCGCGCGTCGTGGCCGTCAGCATCACCGGAAACTTATAGGCCTCGATGCGCGTCAGGCCGTGCGCTAGACGGTAGATCGCGTTGTCGGGTCCCGGCAACGAGCCGTGCCCACCCGGACTCGTGGTCATGAGCGTATAGGTGACATAAGTCTTCTCGCTCGTGCCCACCTCGAAAAACACCCGCCGGCCGTCCTTGAGATCGCCACCGCCGCCGTCGAGATTGATCGCGAGCCCGGCATCGATCAGCTCGCGATGCTCCTTGAGCAGAAACGCCGGTCCGTTCGAATCGCCGCCGGCCTCCTCGTCTGCGGTGAATGCGAAGATCAAATCCCGCTCCGGCACGAAGCGCTCGCGCTTCAGGCGCACCAAGGACTCGACCAGCGCGGCGTCGCCGTCCTTCATGTCGATGCTTCCCCGGCCGTAGAACCAGCCATCCTTCTCGGTCAGCTTGAACGGATCGACCGACCAGTCCGAAGAGCTGGCCTCGACCACGTCGAGATGTCCCATGAAGAGCACGGCTTTCCCCGGCTTGCTGCCCCGGTAGCGCGCTACCAGGCTGCCCTTGCTCGGATGGTCCGGGGGGGCGATCAGCACCAGATCGCCGGCCGCGAAACCAGCGCCCGACAGCCAGCGCTCTATGGCTTTCGCCGCTTCGGTCGAGCCGTACGCATGGGTCGTATTGGTCTCCACCAAGCTCTTCAGCATGTCCCGGGCGAGCTGCTGGTCCGTTGCCGGCGGCAGCGGCGCGGCACCCGCCCAGACCACTTGTGCGCAGCACGTGAGCGCCACTGCGCCCAACTTGAGGTAAGCGTCGGTCATGAGCGAATTCGTTCCTCGAGCGAGCCGGCTTCGCGGCGATTGGATGCAAGCATAGCCGATCGGCCGAGCCGCAGCAGTCGGCCGAGCGGCGGTTTTCCAGTACAATGCGGCATCCGGCCGCGCAGCTCATGCGACGCTCGCTCGGTTATCGAAACTACGGGGCGTGGATATGGCGCGAGCGAGCTTTCACTGGGACGATCCGTTGCTGCTGGATGATCAGCTGACGATGGACGAGAAGATGGTGCGCGATGCGGCGCGCGAGTACGCGCACGGCAAGCTCGCGCCTCGAATCGTCGAGGCCTTCCGGCGCGAGCATACCGACCCGGCCATCTTCAGCGAGATGGGAGAGCTCGGCCTCCTCGGCACTACCATTCCCGAAGAGTTCGGCGGCGGCGGGCTCAACTATGTGAGCTACGGCCTGATTGCGCGCGAAATCGAGCGTGTCGATTCGGGTTACCGTTCGATGATGAGCGTGCAGTCCTCGCTCGTCATGCTGCCGATCTTCGCATTCGGCACCGAAGAACAGAAGCGCAAGTACCTGCCGGCGCTTGCGCGCGGCGATTCGATCGGATGCTTCGGCTTGACAGAGCCTAACCACGGCTCGGATCCCGGCGGCATGGTGACGCGCGCACGCGAGGCGAGCGGCGGCTACCGGCTGACGGGTTCGAAGACCTGGATCTCGAACAGCCCCATCGCGCATGTGCTCATCGTGTGGGCCAAAACCGAGGACGACGCGATCCGCGGGTTCATTCTAGAGAAGGGCTGGAAGGGACTGACGGCCCCCCCGCTGCACGGCAAGGTCGGATTGCGCGCGTCGACCACGGGCCAGATCGTCATGGACGATGTGTTCGTGCCCAAGGCTAACCTGCTCCCGGGCGTCAGCGGGCTCAAGGGACCGTTCACCTGCCTGGATTCCGCGCGCTACGGCATCTCGTGGGGCGCGCTGGGCGCCGCGGAAAGCTGCTGGCACACGGCGCGCGACTATGTGCTCGGCCGCAAGCAATTTGGGCGGCCGCTCGCCGCCAATCAGCTCATCCAGAAAAAGTTGGTCGACATGCAGACCGAAATCACGTTGGGTCTGCAGGCGTGTCTGCGGCTCGGACGCATGAAGGACGACGGTACCGCCGCCGTCGAGATCACCTCCATGCTGAAGCGCAATTCCTGCGGCAAGGCGCTCGACGTGGCGCGCGCGGCGCGTGACATGCTGGGCGGCAACGGCATCTCAGACGAGTACGGCGTGATTCGCCACCTGGTGAATCTCGAGGTGGTGAACACCTATGAGGGCACTCACGACATCCACGCGCTCATTCTGGGCCGGGCGCAGACCGGCATACCGGCGTTCGCCTAAGAGCGCTGCGCCGGGCGAGCGCCGGAACGAGAACCTGAAGGATTGCTCAACCGCCGATGCGCGGCTCGCCCTGGGTAATGAGGCAGGCGCCGCGCCTGCCCGTGAGGTAAATCCACAGCCAGCTGAGCGCCACCATCAATCGATTGCGGACACCGATTAGAAAATAGATGTGGGCAAGTCCCCAGACCCACCAGGCGATGTAGCCGCGGATCTTGATCCATCCGAAATCGATCACAGCGGCGCGCCGGCCGACCGTCGCTAGATTGCCCGCATGCCGATAGCGGAACGGTCGAACGGCGACCTCGCCCGCGAGGCGATGCTTGATCGTGAGGGCGACATGCGTGCCTTGCTGCTTCGCGGCCGGAGCGATGCCCGGAACCGGCTTGCCGTGCCAGGCGTCGACCGTCGCGGTATCGCCGATGACGAAGATCTCCGGGTGCCCCGGCGCGCTCAAGTCGCTCGCCACCTTGAGCCGGCCGGCATTGTCGGCCGGCATATCGAGCCAGGCTGCCGCGGGTGACGCGCGCACGCCGGCCGCCCAGAGGATGACTCTCGCCGCCAGCGGCTGTCCGCCGAACACGACACCTTCTGCTCCGCACTCGCTCACCGGGGCGCCCGTTCGGATCTCAACGCCGAGCCGCTCGAGCGCGATGTGCGCGTAGGCAGATAGATCGGGCGTGAAGGTAGGCAGGATCCGCGGCCCGGCCTCGATCAGCAGCACCCGGGACTTGCGCGTATCGATGCTCCGGAACTCGTCCGGCAATGTCACGTGCGCGAGCTCCGCGATGGCGCCTGCGAGCTCGACGCCGGTCGCGCCGCCGCCGACGATCACGAAGGTGAGCCAGGCGCGGCGGCGCGCCTCGTCGGTTTCGCGCTCCGCGTGCTCGAACGCCAGCAAGACGCGCCGCCGGATCGAGGTTGCGTCCTCCAGCGTCTTCAGCCCCGGGGCATAAGGCTCCCACTCGTCGTGGCCGAAATAAGCGTGACGCGCGCCGGTCGCGAGCACGAGCGTGTCGTAGCCGAGCTCGGCCCCGTCCTCGAGCAACAGCCGGCGGCGGTCCACATCGATTCCGCTGACCGTTGCGAGCAGCGTCGTGATCTCCTTGCGCTTGCGCAGGAGCTGGCGGATCGGCCACGCGATCTCCGAGGTCGCGAGCGTCGCGGTGGCGACTTGATAGAGCAACGGCTGAAACAGATGGTGATTGCGTTGATCGACCACGGTGATGCGGACGGGGGCGCCGGACAGGCCATGTGCTACGGCAAGCCCGCCAAAGCCGGCGCCGGCGATCACGACGTGGTGCGCGGCCCGCTCGATCAAGGGTCGATCCCGAGCCGTCCGGCCTCGCGCGCTTGCGCCTGTGCGGCCTCTGTCCGAGGCAGTTGTTCCTGCTTCGCCACCGCCTCGACGGGCACCTCGACCGAAGGGCTTTCCAGCGCGTAGCCCGCGGCGACCCAGGCATCGAGGCCGCCGAATAGCGGTCGTACCAACTTGAAGCCCTGATTGACGAGTATCTTGGCGACGCGCGCCGCCGATGCCTCGCTCGGACAACTGCAGTAAAGGACGATCTCGCGGTCTCTGGGCAGATGTTCGATATGCCGGCCCACGGCATCGACGGGGACGTGAATCGCCCCGGGTATCCAGCGCGGCTCGAGCGCCCGCGCGGTCGGGGAGCGGACATCGACGATGATGGGCGCTGCGCCCGCCTCGATGAGATCGTAAAGCTCGGCGACGCTGATGCGCGCCATGCGCAAAGCCTTGAAGAAACGCGAGCGCTCCCACCACTTGAAGGCGACATAGCCGATGAGCAGCCCCGCGAGCAGCATTCCGGCCACCCCGCCGATGCGATCGAGATGGATCAGCAATGTAGCGATTTGCGTCTTGAACAGCATCCCCGCCGCCAGACCGCAGCCCACCCAGAGTATCGTGCCCGCGGTGCTCAAAAGAATGAATCGCAGCCAGCCGATGCGCAGGGCGCCCGCCATGGGCGGGGCAATGATGGCAAGGCCCGGGATGAACTTGGCGATGACGAGCGAATTGATTCCCCAACGCTCGAAGCGCGATTGAGTCTGACTGACGCAGGAGTCGGGCTCGAGCGAAATGCGGCACAGGGTTTTCAACACCCGGATGCCGTAGACCTGACCGACCAAAAACCACCCGCAGTCCGGCACCACGCACGCGATCACCGACACGGCGAAGAGCGAACCGAGCGCGATGCTGCCGCCGGCCGCGAGCGCGCCGGCGACGATGAGCGTGGGCATCGCCGGCACCGGCAGACCGATCTGATCGAGTAGTACATTGGCGCCGACGACCAAGAGCCCGTACTGCGAGATGAGCAGAACCAGTTGCTGCGTCAAGCGCGCCTCCCGCCGCCGCGGCGCTCGATGTCGGGCAAGAACGCCGTGACCGCGCCGAGAAGCGGCAGGAAGGCGCAGACCCGATAGACGAACTCGACCCCGTGCCGGTCCGCCAATCCACCAAGCACCGCCGCGCCGATGCCGCCCATGCCGAACGCGAGGCCGAAGAACAGCCCCGACACGGCGCCCACTTTGCCCGGCATGAGTTCCTGTGCGAACACCAGGATGGCCGAGAACGCCGAGGCCAGGATGAGTCCGATAATTACGCTCAGGGCGGCGGTCCACGCGAGATCGACGTACGGCAAAAGCAGAGTGAAGGGCGCCACTCCGAGAATCGAGAACCAGATCACACGCTTGCGTCCCACGCGATCGCCGAGGGGACCCCCGATCAAGCCGCCGAGCGCGGTCGCGAACAGGAACAGAAACAGATACATCTGCGCCGATTGCACCGAGAGGCGAAATCTCTCGATCAAGTAAAAGCTGTAGTAGCTCGAGATGCTCGCGAGGTAGAAGTACTTCGAGAAAATGAGCACGATCAGGATCGTCACAGACCAGGCGACGCGGCGGGTCGAGAGCGAGAAGGGCGCGCTCGGCAGCGCTCCGCCGGAAGCCGGCCGGTCGAGATGCCGGCGCCTGTACCAGTCGCTCACGTTCCACAGAACGACGAGGGCGAGGATTGCGGCGAGCGCGAACCAGGCGACGCTCGCGCGGCCGTTCGGCATGATGATCCACGCCGCGAGCAACGGCCCCACCGCGCTGCCGCCGCTTCCGCCGACTTGAAAAATGGATTGTGCGAGACCGTGCCGGCCGCCGGAGGCGAACCGTGCGATGCGCGCGGATTCCGGATGGAAAATCGCCGAGCCGGTACCGACCAGCGCGGCCGCCAGCAAGACACTCGCATAATTCGGCGCGAACGCCAGGATCACGAGCCCGACCAGCGTGAAGCCCATGCCGGCGCTCAACGAGTGCGGCTTGGGGTGTTTGTCGGTATAGGCGCCCACCAGGGGCTGCAGCACCGATGCGCAGATTTGATACGTGAGCGTGATCGCGCCGATCTCTGCGAAGCTCAGCTGAAATTCACCCTTCAACACCGGATAGATCGCGATGATCAACGACTGGATCATATCGTTGAGAAAATGAGAGAAACTGATCGCGCCCAGAACTCGAAAGCGCGTACCTGCACCCTCTGTTCCCGTCGGTCGATCGGCCGTCAAACTATCCTGCATGGATTCAAGCTCCGAACTGTCTACCCTACTAGCTACTTGCTCGGCTGTCCTGCGAGAATGCGCGCATGAATCGATTCGAGCCGTATGTCTTCCTCAAGGGACTCGCGTCGCGCTGGGACGTGCTGGCGTTCATCGTCGTCATCGGCTTGATCGCGTTCCTCGGCGAGACCGCGCGCGGCCTGTTCGTGCCGTTGACCCAGCTCGAGGTCGCGCCCCTCTCGCTCAATCCCATACATCTGCCGGAATACGCGGCGCGGACCACGTTCCGCATGCTCGCCGCCCTGTTCGCCTCGACGGTCTTCACGCTGACGTACGCCACCTGGGCCGCCAAAAGCGAGCGCGCGGGCAGGCTCCTGGTGCCCATTCTCGACATTTTACAGTCGGTACCGATTCTAGGTTTCATTTCAATTACAAGCGTGTTTTTCCTGTCGCTCGCGCCGGGGCGCGTGCTCGGGGCGGAGTTCGCGGCGATTTTCGCCATCTTCACCAGCCAGGCCTGGAACATGGCGTTCAGCTTCTATCAGTCGCTGCGTACCGTGCCGACCGAACTCATCGAGGCGGCCGAGTCGTTCCGGCTCTCGCCCTGGATGCGGTTCTGGCAACTGGAGACGCCGTTCGCAATGCCCGCGCTCGTGTGGAACATGATGCTGTCTATGTCGGGTGGCTGGTTCTTCGTGGTCGCATCCGAATCGATTACGGTGGGACATTCGGCGGTCGCGCTGCCGGGCGTCGGCTCCTACATCGCGCTCGCCATCGAGGAGAAAAATCTGGTCGCGATCGGCTGGGCCATCGTGACCATGTTGATCGTCATCCTGCTCTACGATCAGCTCCTGTTCCGCCCGCTGGTCGCCTGGGTCGATCGCTTCAGGGTGGAGCAGGAGCCCGGCGAGCGGGTCCCGGAAGCCTGGGCGCTCACCATGATGCGCCGCTCGCGCCTCGTCAAGGCCGCATCGCTCGCGTTTCACAACCTGGTTTTCTGGACCAGCCGGCTGGTGAAGCGCGCCCGCAAGCCGGTCGTCGAATCGGTCGAGCGCCGCAAACGGCGTAACCTGGATTGGTTGTGGGTGACGCTGATCATCGCCGCCGTCGTGCTCGGGCTCTGGCATCTCGTCGCGGGGCTGATCGCGAATACCTCGCCGCGCGAGGCCCTGCACGTCTGCGGTCTTGCCTGCATCACCATGGTGAGAGTGTTCGTGTTGATCGCGTTCGCGAGCCTCGTTTGGGTTCCGATCGGCATCTGGGTCGGAATGCGCCCGCGCATCGCGCAGATCGTGCAGCCCATCGCGCAGTTCATGGCGGCGTTTCCCGCGAACCTGCTGTTCCCGCTCGCGGTGTACGGCATCGTGGTGTGGAAGCTCAATCCCGATGTGTTCCTCAGCCCCCTGATGATTCTCGGCACGCAGTGGTACATCCTCTTCAACATAATTGCCGGCGCGAGCACCATTCCGGCGGAGATGCGCTACGCGGTCACCAATTTCGGCATCAAGCGTTGGCTCTGGTGGCGCAAGGTCGCGCTGCCGGCGGTGCTGCCGTTCTACGTCACCGGCGCCATCACCGCGTCGGGCGGATCGTGGAACGCCGCGCAAGTCTCCGAGCTGGTGAGATGGGGACACACCGAGATCCGGGCGCGTGGGCTCGGATCTTATATCGCGGACGCGGCGGCGGCCGATAACTTTCATCAAATCGTGCTGGGCGTCGGCGTGATGAGCCTGTTCGTGGTGGTCATCAACAGGCTCTTCTGGCGGCCCTTGTATTACTACGCCGAGCGCAAATATCGAATGACCTGACAGGATGCAACCATGAACACCTCACCCCTGCTGCAGTGTACCGAGGTACGTAAGGCATTTCCCAAGCCGGACGGCGAAGAATTGTTGGTGCTCGAGGGCATGAACCTCGAGCTGCGCGAGGGGCAGATCATGGGGCTCCTGGGGCGTTCGGGATCGGGCAAATCGACGCTGTTGCGCTTGATTGCGGGGCTTGCCGAACCGAGCGCCGGGCAAGTGCGATATCTAGGGGCTCCCGTGACCGGGCCGGCGCGCGGCATCGCGATGGTGTTTCAGAGCTTCGCACTGTTTCCCTGGCTCACGGTGTTCGAGAACGTCGCGCTCGGCTTGGAGGCGCAGTATCTGCCGCGCGCCGAGATCCGCAAGCGCTCCCTCGCGGCGATCGATCTCATCGGGCTCGACGGCTTCGAGTCGGCCTATCCGCGCGAGCTCTCCGGCGGCATGCGGCAACGCGTCGGCTTCGCGCGCGCGCTGGTCGTGCACCCCAACATTCTGCTCATGGACGAGCCGTTCTCGGCGCTCGACGTGCTGACCGCCGAAACGCTGCGTACGGACTTCCTCGACCTGTGGGCCGAAGGGCGGATGCCGATCAAAGGCGTCATCCTGGTCACGCACAATATCGAAGAGGCGGTCCTGATGTGCGATCGGATCCTCGTGTTCGGGAGCAACCCGGGCAGGATCTTGAGCGAGATCAAAGTCACATTGCCGCAACCGCGCAACCGCCTCGACCCGAGCTTTCGAGATCTGGTGGAGCGGATTTATGTCGAAATGACGGCGCGCCCCAAGACTGGCGGCCCCGGCGGGCGGCAAGAGCGCTTTCCCGGGCTAGGGATAGGCAGCGTGCTGCCGCACGTCGGTTCCAATCTGCTCTCCGGTCTGCTGGAAGCGGTTGCCGCGCCGCCCTTCAACGGCAAGGCAGATTTGCCCGAGATCGCGTCCAATCTGCAGATGGAGATCGACGAGCTGTTTCCGGTCGCCGAGACGCTGCAGATGCTGCGCTTCGCGGAGTTGGAGGGCGGCGATCTGAAGCTCACCGAGGACGGCTTGGCGTTCGCTCACGCCGACATCGACGAGCGCAAGCGGGTCTTTCTGCGCCACTTGCTGGCTTATGTCCCACTCGCGGCCCATATTCGGAGAGTGCTCGATGAGCGCGCGAGCCATTCCGCCCGCAAGAGCCGCTTTATCGACGAGTTGGAGGACTTCATGAGCGAGGAGGACGCGGACCAGACCCTCCGCGCGGTGGTGCGCTGGGCACGCTACGCCGAGGCTTTTGCCTACGACGACGAGAATGCCATGTTCAGCCTCGAGAATCCGACGTAAAATGAGGTTCACATGACCGACGCGGCCTCGCCCTATCTGAATCTGCATGTGCCCCCGGATGAAATGGTCAAATACATCCAAGAGCTCATGACTTTGCCGCAGACCGAGATCGCGGCCGGATCGGCGATGACGCTGGCGCAACGCCAGTGGGGCGGCGACACGCCCTTGGCGCGCGCTGCGCTGCTCCGCTGGGGAGCGCTCAACCTGGCTTTTCAAGACAAGCGCTTGGAGACCTGGACGGTCGCCCGCGAGCGCGACCGCATTCAAGTGCCTGCCGCGTTGGTGGCCGCGGCCGGCATCGCACCCCTGGTCATGGATAATGAGCGCGCGGTATTCGACATCCCCGCGCTGCTCGACGCGACGCTCGAATTCCAGCCCGCCGCGGGTCAGGCGTAGGCGTCTCCGATGGCGACTGCCGTACACCCGGCGCCCCTGGCGCGCTTTGGGCTGCTACGCACCATCGCGCTCTATAAGTTGTTGAAAGTCGTGATTCTGTTGCTCGCGGCATACGGCGAGATCCGTCTGCACGATGCGACCCTGTCCGCGAAGATTCTCTCCTGGGCTTCGGCGCGACCCCAGGGGCTCGAACACGACGTCGTGACCCGGGCACTTTCCTGGCTCAGCGGTTTGTCCGAGTCGGGCGTCCACAATCTGCGCCTCCTGACGTTGACTTATGCCACGGTGTTCGCGGTCGAGGGAATTGGCCTGTGGATGCAGCGACGCTGGGCCGAGTGGCTGACGGTGGTCATCACCGCGTCCCTGATTCCTTTCGAGTTCTGGGAGCTGGTCCATAGCCCTTCGATCGGCGCGTGCGTGGTGATCGCCGCCAATACGTTGATTGTCGGCTACCTCTACTGGCACGTCTCCACGCGGCAACGACCCGCGCCGCCCCTCACATAGGGCCATCCTCCACCCAACCGGAAACTTCGTGAAATGATCTTCATCTCGGGGCAAATCCCCCTTTCCGGCGTATTCTTCGAGCGCTCGTCATACCCACTCGGAGACCCCATGACCAAGTTGATTGCCTCTGCTTTGTTGTCCGTCGGAATCGCCACCGCTGCAATGGCCGCCGACATGCCGAAGTCTGCAGCGCCGATGGCTGCCGATACAACCACGTCTGCCACTGCTCCTACCAAGACCACCACCGGTAAGGGCAAGCACGGCAAGAAGAGCAAGAAGGCGAGCCCGGCGCCGTCGACCACCAAATAGTCTTATCGGAAGGCACGCCCCGGCCGCTGCAAGGCGGACGGGGCGTCTTAGTCTGAATCCGTCGGCTCTTGTCCACAGTCCCGTCGATATCGCGCACCTAATTCAGGTTGCGCTGACACCGATCTTTCTCATCTCCGCCATCGGCGTCACACTCAACGTACTGACCAGCCGCCTCGCGCGCATCGTCGATCGAGCTCGTGCGCTCGAGGATCGCGCTCCCGCGACGGAGCATCCTGCCGACAGCCGGAACCTGCACGGCAAGCTCGCCGTGCTCGAGCGCCGAGCACGTTGGATCAACGCGGCAATCACGCTCATCACTTTGTCGGCGCTGTTCATCGCGCTGGTGGTCGTGATGCTGTTCGTGAACGCGTTCCTCAGATGGGATCTGTCCGCATTCATCGCCTGCTTGTTCATACTGTCGATGGCCACGCTCGCGGCCGCGCTGCTCGCGTTCCTGATCGAAGTGCGCATCGCGACCATCACGCTACGTATCGGGATCGAAGAGGTGTCGCGCGAAGGGGCCTCGCGCCACGGCGATTAGGAACCGGGAGCTCGGCGATTCCGGCGCCGGCGGGCGGTTGCGGCTCCGGCAACCTCGACATCACGAAAAAAATGAGCGCGCGAACCTGTAAGAACCTAAGATCGCACTGTGCGGATGCGTTGCAAGAATGAGGAACGTACGATCCGGGAGGGCACAATGCCTCGATTCTCGTTGAGCCGTTGTGTGCTGATGGCCGCCGCCGTCGCTTGGGCGGCCTCTGCGCTCGCCGGCGGCCAGATCATGCCCGGCGGCGCGGGTCAGATACCCGGCGTTGGCCGGCCCGGCACCATGGGAGGGGCAGGGGGTCCGCCGGACGACTCGCCGCCGTCTCAGCAGTCGACCGAGAAACCCGACTTGGCGGCGGCCAAAGCCTACAAACAGGCCATGAAATCGCTCGATAAAGCGAAGGAGCTCGAAGCCGCGGCCGCCTCCGCGCCGAACGCCGACAAGAAAGCCAGGGCGCTCGAAAAGCTCGACGATGCCTACAATCGCGCTCTCGATCAATTTACCGAGGCGCTCTCCAATAAGGGGGACATGGTGGACGCCTGGAATCACGTAGGATACGTGCATCTGAAGCTCGGCGCGTTTCGTGAAGCCATCGACGACTACAACCACGCGCTGACGCTGAAGCCGGACTTACTGGATGCGGTGGAGCACCGCGCCGAGGCCTTTCTTGCGGTCGACCGGCTGGAGGACGTCAGAATCGCGTACATGGATCTGTTCAATCATGCTCCCGATCTCGCTACGCAGCTGATGACCGCCATGCAGAAGTGGCTCGCCGACCATCAAGCCGATGCTCAAGGCATGCGCGCCGGCGACATCGATGCGTTCGGCAAGTGGCTCTCGGAGCGCGAGGGCATCGCGAAGCAAACCGCTTCCTTACCTCATTAGCTAGGAGCCTGCGACAGGCCTCTGGCTTCTGATCGCCTCGATCTCGCGGCGCAATTCGGCCACGGTTTCCTCGAGCTGCGCTACGCGCAGGTTGAGGCTCGAGGCGCCCGC
>Ga0182030_10003201_pt1 | contig 34949 bp, 51 predicted proteins | sample 812S3MmetaG_FD_121299 | JGI IMG/M metagenome (GOLD analysis project Ga0182030, IMG submission 121299) | Permafrost microbial communities from Stordalen Mire, Sweden - 812S3M metaG (Illumina Assembly) | ecosystem: Environmental > Terrestrial > Soil > Wetlands > Permafrost | place: Sweden...
GGCTATTGCAGCGGCGTTTGGAAGCTGGCCGGTCATTGCGAAGGTTTTGGCCAAGTTTACGATTGCGATGCCGTTTACGTTCCATAGTTTTAATGGGATTAGGCATCTGGTTTGGGATATGGGGAAGGAGTTTGCGAATAAGAGTGTTATTAGGACGGGATGGATTGTGGTGGGGTTGAGCACTGTGAGTGCGTTATACTTGGCATTATTCGTTTGAGGAGGGTTGGGAGGAATCAAGGCACGAGATAGGGAGGTGGCGCAGAAATGCGATTGGCTGTAACCAATGTAAATATGCTATGAATTTGGGAAGAAGAAAGAAGCGTAGTCGTGGTAGTGTTGCCTGATGTTAGTCGTTATGGAATATGGTGCTCTCCACTTTGTACGGCGTAATTCCACTGCCCCTTTGATTCCCAATGTCGGAGCGGCCGTATGCTCTGAGTCTCTCCGGAGGATTCGGCCGTACCGGCGTACCGGCCTACCGGGAATAACTTTAATTTTGAGATTCTGGAACACAGTCAAAACACCGCCATTTCCCTCTTTCTTCCTTCCTCTCCTTTTCACTGGGCCTGTCAAACTATTTGTTTCGTTCCTCATTCTCATCGTCTTGTGATATTGTCTTCGCTGCGGTTTCCTGCAAAAATTACCGCATTGGGGTTGGGCAATCTATTTCTATTGGTGTGCTATCAACCCAGCCGACCTAGGTATCGTTGCCGTGACTCTACGCTCTAGATGCGATCAAGAAGGAAAACCGTTACAAGAACTAAGATCGAACAATCTAGCTACAGCGCTGCAAGGAGCTTGAATTGCAACAGCTTAGGGCCCGATCCTGAAAAGGCTTTAAAAGGGAATTTCCCGTTCCCCAAAAGTATTAAACGAGCGCGAGGTTATCCTCATTCTTATTTCGGAATCCCTTTATTTCTCGACATGGGAATGCGCGGATGCAGCTTACCTACACCCCTGCACCCTCCCAATTGAGTGTCAAATCGCGCGACGAGAATTTCAATTGGTTCAGGGCTCGAGCTGAACATGAGCGACCGCAACAGCTTATTCGACGTCAAGGAGCTGGTGCCCGATGACGGTGAAGGAGAGCCTGAGGAGGGCTTGGATCTGACCTTTGTGGATTATAATCCAGGTTCCAAAGCGAGAACAGCCAGAGGGATACCAAGGTTAGCACACAAGAAGTCTAAGACGGGATGCAAACGATGTAGGGCGCGAAGAGTCAAGGTTTGTAGCCCTCGATGTTTGCGTCGCGCACAGAGATTGTTGGGGGGGATGTTGGCGTTTATGTAAACTCCTCTGCTTTTTAGAGTGAGGTCCTAGACATTCAGACATTCAGACCTCCAGCTCGGACGCGCCTCCTTTTGATATTTATCGTATTAATGTTTCCCGTTGGGTATTTCCTAGTGGGTGTCATCATCAAGCTGACTTAAGAACTCAGTGCAACGAGGTCCATCCAATATGTGGGGGCTGTCAGCGGCATCAGGTGCCTTGCATCTACGACAACCGCCCAACCCCCAAAGCACCGAAACAGGTTAAACAGTCCCAAGTTACTATTCCGGAAGAATCCACAGAAACAACCCCAAGCTTTACTATTGAGTCTCCCATCAATATGGAGATTCCAGAAACACGCGAACGGCGGCTCTTGGAAGTGAAATTGATGCAGCAATGGATAACCAAAACTGCCATGACCCTCCCCACCGTTAGAGATCCAGTGCAGAGAGAGATCATGACCGTGCTCTGTCCGGAACTCGCCATCCAAAATGACGGACTCTTGTATTCCATCTACGCATTCGCAGCTTTACATGTGGCAATGACTACAAACGACCATCCCGTTAAGGAAGAAGCTGTAGAAGCTCACCATCGATATCTTGGCATGGCGCTTCGAACACACCAAACCGACATTTCCAATATGGGACAACAGAACGCAGAAATGGTGTGTCTGACGTCTATCTTCCTCCGGAGTTGCTATCATGCTACTCTCCAAGAAAGATGTTTGTCCCCCTATACGCCACCAACGCAATGGCTCCGTATGATGCGGGGCTCATGCGATATCGCCAAAATGGCCCTCGAATCCGTCGGCCACGACGAAGGCTCCATAATAAACAAGCTCAACCGACCAAAGCCTGATATGATGGACTTATACACCGTATTCAATCCCAAAAACGCCGAAGGACTATGCCATCTCCTTCGCCGGAAGCAGGATAATGTCGAGACCGAGCCCTGGGATTTGCAAACTCAAGATGCTTATTCACATACAATTCGGTATATTGGCGGCATGCTGACCGGATTTCTGAATGGAGAGAGCCTGGCTGAAGTGACCAAGAGAGTGGTGGTATTTTCGATGACGGCCTCGGATCGATTTATTGCGTTATTGGAGGATAGACAACCACGAGCTATGGTGATTCTAGCGCACTTCTTTGCCATGATGGCGAAATTGAGAAATATTTGGTGGATTGGCGATACCGGACGCCGAGAGATTCGTACGATCCAGAGTGTGTTATCTGAAGACTGGGATGACTTGATGAGCTGGCCGTTGATGGCCTTGAATGAGGACCCGATGGAAATTGGCACGATACCGATATGAAAGTACACATGAAGACATGGAAAGAAGCTGTACATGGAGCTTAATTATTCGCTGAAGACCATCGCGACGCTCTCGAATGCCACGTGCGATTCAATCCCCCGGAACGGGATGGAGATGGTGGGTCTGATCCTGTGTCACACCTGCCCCTTGGGCAACTTGGGTACAATCCAACTTAGCCGACGTCGACTGGACGACCTCACATCCAGAGAGCATCTAGATCCTTCACGCCGTCGCTATTGTTGACTCAAATTTCACGGGTAGCTTCACGGGCTTGGTACTTCTATTTAGGGAGCTAGGAAGTGCAAAATGTACCATATGGTATCCGTTGAGGTCGGTTCCGACTCTTCGGGTTACGGTGGCGTCTTGAAAGATGTTCACACGTTGGGGAGTGTCTGAGATGACCGAATTTCTGAGGAGTGAGACCCAGTTTGCTACCCCTTTCGTGGGTGACGGGAGGTTACGGGTCAGAGGAGAAGATCGGCATGTCTATGACGGCGATGGGTATTTACGTAGCATACTGTCAAACATCTCAGTAGCTTGCTAGAAATCAAGAGTTTTCTGTGTAGGTTCAACGCCTTTGAGTGACGGAATTTCTTCCTTTGTGAAAGTAGATTGAGCGCGAAGAGAGGAGTGTCTCAGGTTGTAGTGGGGTTTCACGTGACAGCGCTCATAACAGGAATGTTGGCATCTTTCAAGTGGAGCGGTTGATGCACTCTATAGTGTATGGACACTCGAAACTCAAAGCTCCCAATCACATCACAGCAGACTCCGGTATTGTGCAGACAGACGTGTTGTTGCACTAGCCAACGGTACTTCATCATAAGTTCAGCTGGTTGTTACACCACTTTCGTATTTGGTCTTTGGGACAACCCTGTATTCGAGACGTCTCTTATCTATTCAATTATAATTTACCATTATAGGCATATCGCCCCAATGGTCATTATTGCTTCTTGAAATTCCCGGTTTTGATATATAAAGGACATTTCTTCTCATTTTATATCGATTTTTCACCTCATCGTCCAGTACCTGCTAAATATCCAAAAACTTCTAACAAACAATATATATTGGGCATCTGCTTCTTACTGAACGTCAGAACTGAATTTGCTGTACAGTACAGAAACACTTTTCGATAAACGTACAAATCCTCGCAAAATTGTTCCTATTGCAAGTACTTAAGAAATACAACATTCCAGCCCTCATCCAAATCGACTCTAGTCATTGTCAGAGGAAGTCTGACTTCTGAGAGCTCTTCTTTAGTACGTGAGATCAAATTTTATTTTCATGTCGCAAAGGTGGAACAGACCTTCCATTGACTTCCAATTGTCTGGATTTGGAGGTTGATCGCACGATAAGATAGGAAAGGGCTTTGCTTCTCTCCAAGATAATTGCGTTTTAGGCTCCACCCTATTCTACCGTTTCTCCCTTCCTGTTCTCCGTCAATATTGTCGACACCTTCAACTACCTAGTTCTATCTACATAGTTTGAGCTCTCGTGGGGCAATCACTTTCCGTCTTCTGACGCAAGCGCATTCGCTAAATGATATTTCGACGATTTTCAACATTCTCTGTCTTTAACCTGAGTCCTTGGCTTGCGAGATTCACCGAGCTACAGGCTCTGAATAAATTGCATAATTGTGGCATTTCTTTTTGTCGAATCAAAATCTGGGTTTCATTGTTAAATAACGACATTCCTCTTCTGCTGTAATTTTTTCTGTGATGGATCAATTAACAAGTTAAGACCATGCTTTTTGCCCCTTTTTTTGAAGCAAAATCCCCCAACGCTAAAAATAGCCTCATCACCAATGTTTCAAATGTTGAGATATGTTCATGAGAGCTCCTGACACAACGATGGCTGGTATGTTCTCGTTGTCGCCATTTTCTTTGCCTTTCTTACTTTTAACTTTTTCAGGTTCCCATTTGACTCTAAGAACAACCCAAATGCTACCAATAGCATCGAGAAAGGTTGGAGAAATCGTATTTTAAAAGAAATTGGAGGCTTGCTATTGATTCAATGGTTTGCGCGCGCAGCGGAGTAAGGTTTGATGAAAGCAATGTCTTTGATCTGATCTTGATTGATCGAAGCACATATTGCAACCACATTCGCAGGTTTCATATCCTCTTTACAATTATTGACGAAATGAGAGAATGAAGTGGTTGAGATACCCGCCTTGGTCATTCAACGTATTTAGCCACATGGACGTGGTAAAGCGTATGCACCCTTCCACTTCAAATAAGCAGATAAAAGGAAGGATCTGAACCATCACGGCTAGGCCAGGCCATTTTGTCCCGCCGTTCTAGAAATGTTTTCTGAGCCAGAGCCATTACCTGCTTCTCCTTCGAAATCCTTAATTAGGCAAAATTGTCTCGTTTCTCTCGTGATCAAAGGGAAATTCCTTGCTGCTGCGACCGGCAAATACGGAAATACACCCAAATTCCGGTTGATCGGCTTAAAAATGCAGATCTACTTGAAGTCATACAGTATCTCATATAACCACAATACAGAGATACGGCAAGACGTCTTGGCCTACCTAAGAAGTCCAGCATAATGGTGGCGCGGCGGTCACAAATCACATAAGTTTCCTACACTCTAAGGCGTAGTTGTAGGTTAGTGAATTATATCTATCAAAAGAATCCTTCTATTCCTTCAAAATAATGTCCAAAGTCTATCAACTAGCCGCTTCAGAGGTTGTACATGTCTTAGTGGCCGGTGAGATCAATCTGATGAAGAATTTAGCAAGTGCTGGATCTGGGAGAGAAACCTTGCCAAACTTGATGACAAGATACTGCAAGACAGCATGTATCTATTATGATACTATATTTGTTCCTCATAGTCCCTCTTCCCTCTGAAGAAGAACTATATTACAGTCATGATCTACCACTTCGATATTGAACTTCCCCGTCTCCATCTACTTACTGCTAATTTCCTCCCATCAAAGAATTTAGATTTTGCGGCAAGCTCTTCAGGTGTTTCAATCCTCTCTCTCAAAAAAAACTGCAGCTGATCTATACTGCTGCTACAGGCTTACTCCTTGGTTTATCGACGGTACTACCGACCTTTGAAAAGAATGCAGACAATGCACCAACCTCTGCCCATCGTCTGTTTCGTCGCGATTTAGATTAGACTAAAGAAGACAGCTGTGAAGGTGATCCGTAAGTGCTCCCCTTTGGTGAAAAGTATATGCTAACACGTCATCAACAAAGCGCAAAGTATTTGTTCTCAGCTACGAAGAAGTTCAGTATCAGTTCCCCTCTGAAAGGGTCTTCCAAAAAGTTTGGAGGTTTTGCAGATAGAGCGGTGGCCTTTTTAAAGGATTATGATCCTGGTATCAAACCCGGCCAGGTAGCTCAAGGTCGGATGGTTGTTGGTAAGATTGAAGTAATCCTAGCGGTCGCTCCTGCGACGGCAGATAAATAGAATTAGGCAAATATAAAGGAGTTTGGTGTTGGCGTTGAGGCTGGCGTTAAAAAGAATGAAAAAGTAAAATTATACCTTTTCTCACTGCATATTGGATATAACGCTTAAAAATGATATGTTTATGTCGAAGTTCATGCTTGCTGCATCCAAAGATCTTGACAACGTCTGTACTGAAGGCTGTAGAAAGATCCTAAAATGCTGATGATCATCAAGAGCAGGCACCTAACACCTTGGTCACCTCAGGTCAGGTCTAAAAATAGCCTTACTCACCCTGGTTTGTTTGACTTCACCTATAGGATTTTACTCTTGAACTTTTGGCAGACCGTGTATGAGTATCGGATGTTATTCTTAACTGTTTGTCGATGGTGCTCTTAGCAGTGGCAAAGTAGGAGAGACTGTAATGCATAGATACATGTGGCAAAATCTCTAATCAAAAACGAAAATAAAAACATATTTGATTCCTAGTATTTGCACAAAATTTGTCGTGGAAGTCATTTGAGGAGCCGGTTTTGCGTGTAAGGAATTTCAAGGTCGTTGTTTGATTAGGAAGCAATGGTTGTATCATATATCTTGAGTAGAGTAGTGATTATTATGAAAGAGATTAGTAAAAAGACAATTGCTGCGGCTTCTAGAAGCTATTTGTCCTATAATAGGGATTTAGATTTTAGAGCTGTCATTTCAAATACAATCTAGTAACGGAAGCACAGAATTGACTGAACTAGATAGAAATTGAATCTTGGTAGAAAGAAAATTGGTTTGAAACAGCATGACGACATATTATTGTAGGAGATTTTCGGTAATGTAAGGTATTTGAGCAGTGGGTTTGATATCGATGTTTAAGACAAGATACAAAAATCCGAGAGGGACATATTAAAGGAACTTTCTTAGATAGTCTTTGCCGAGCGACTGATTGCGTGCGAAGTAAAAGAGGTAGGGGTTTAGATTCGATGCAGTTTTATAACTATAGTTAGGTAAATCTACCTATGTTGTTGCTCAAATGATGGAGGAAAAGGTTCTTGCAGAACCCGCTCCTTTACCCCTGAAATATAACATCACGTGCTAATTTGAGATACTGTATTGGAGGTCACAAAGTAGCCTCAGAAATCAAAGAGCACTAATACAATTGGGATGAAAACTATCATGGCTGATACTCAGGTGAAGAAGATTCTGAATATATCGAGGGATTTATTTGGGCGTGCTGTTAAGAGTTCTTGGATGTGAAGAGGTATACGCATGAGATAGCGAGTGCAAAGAATTCGAGACATTGACGGGAAGTTCAGAGCCTCAACACGTCAAGAATTTTTATAAAATGTGTACAAGGAGTCAAATAGCATCTCTAAGCGTTGATGGGTACCCTCAAGGTTATTTAAATGTCATTCCCATTATGCTCAAGCCCCTGACCTAAATCCTATGTACACGCCTGTGACCGAATATCAACGGCCCCAGCCCATTCTGTAAGATCATAATAAGCCCTCCATGACCCGCATCGACCAGTCATCGAATAGTACCGCTCTCATCTCCCCTTCACCAAATCCCTCATCACAACCCTAACCAAATTGCGACACCGGCTCCATCCCTTCACATTCCAGGTAATACGCCAACAGCTCACTAGAAAGAAAAGCGGGCTCGCAGTCGCGATTATACCAATACGGCCATCTGCTATGCCACACGTACTTAGGTGCCATCCAGTCATGCAAGTAATTATGCAAGAAGTTGGGTAAGCGTTCGTCGTAGTGTTCATGAACACATGAGAGCTCAACCGGGCCGTGCAGGCTACGATGAATAGGATAGAACAATTTCAATGTGAGACCGAGGTAGGTGGATGCAACCTCTTCGAGGTTTTCAAAGATCATGAGCTGGATTTCGGTGGGGAGGGCAATTAAAGGTGAAGTGGTGTTTTGATGTGCTCTCTTTTGTCAGCCAAATGACTTTCAATAGAACCTTATGCCAATTCTTACAATTTTTAGAGACTTCTTAGAAGGTGAACGGCGAACCATTCCATGGACAGCATGAGTATTATCAACGGCCTTTACCACTGTCCTCCTCTTTACACTCCTTTTCTTCATCGACTTTTTCTTAGCCATAGATGGTTTTGTGTTTTAGTTGACTCGGAGTGGAGGTTAGATAGATTGGTTGAAATGAGATGAGATGAGACTGGAGGAGATGGCTGTTACTTTTTTATCAGATTTATCTATTGGTTTAAGTACTGATAAATAGCCTCAGATAAGATTGAGCTGGAGAGGCAGGGCATAAAGTAGTAAAGATGGGGTGAAATTATAGGAGTTGTCTATTACTTTTATATCAACTTTTCAACTGCTTCTTAAATACTAAATAATATTAGTGGTAGGTAAAATCAAATTAGGAAGCGCAAATCTTAAAAAGCCAGAGCGAATATTATCGACAATAGTCTGCAGCAATGAATAATACACAACGTAAGCCAAATACATTAAGGGCAAAAAAGGGTATAGAACCAGCTTGTATGTTCATTCTATGAAATATCACATACTCAGATCAACTCTCACCCCAGAGCCCCTAAACATAACTCCAAAAACCAGTGAAATATACCCAATGCTAATGCAAACAACCCCAAACGCCAAAAAAAAAGTCATAGTTAACCTAAACATTTGCAATTCACAACCTTTATAACTCTTTATCCTTCCATTTCTCACAATACTAATACTAATACTTTTTTGATTTATTAACTGGCTTAATCTTTTCTTTTAATTGGGAACTTTATGCTTTAATTGGCTTTTTAATATCAACAAAGATATCACAGGAACGAAAATACCCTCTCAGCAGAAGGGGTTGTGGCCGGTGAACGAAAATCGGGAATGGTGGAAAGTGTAGCTTGCAGGCGCTTCTAGGCGCTTCTATAGCAGACCAGAAATTCTCTCTTCGTCAAATTTCGGTCTCGTATACAAGGCCTTTGCACCACTTGGTGAGCCGCAACTACCATTGTGGGGTGATAAGAGTGTCGAAATCCGTGGGAAGGCAAGAGCCGATCCCTCCACCAACTTTAATTTTGATATGCATTGGTTAGTGATGTTGAGGTAGCGCATTGGGCTACATTAGCGGACCATCACCTGCCTAAATAACCTGTCGAAAAGTAATTCTTCGGCCCGCGGGGGGGAGACGGCTCTGCCAGCTACCCTATTCCAACGGCTTCATCTTAAAGGAGCCTCAGCCCTACGCGGTATTGGTCTCAGACATTTAGATGGAACAAATTATAATCATGTCAACTCTATTTATTAACCATGTAAATGGGTTCTCCGCAGACAGTTCTGTGTGACCGTCTTATTTTGGGCTACACACAGTTGGGCAGCTGATGCCATAGCGCTTCCTCAAATTGACCACGGCAGTGCCTGCACTTGTATAACATCGCGTGTCATTGCGCCAGGAATATTCTCACCGGATGTTACTTCTTGTGTCTAGCTTTGGGAACGTTTAAAATGGCACCGAAGATCGTGCAGATGACAGCTAATCAGCCTAAATTGTTGACCTTGACCTCGAGTTTATGTCTTTTTGAGGTTTGCACGAAGTGGATAATTAGTATTTAGTTGATCACTTGTAAAGTCAATCCATTCTTGACAAGTGTAAAGTCGATCTTGTTCTCTTTCAACAATGGCTTCTTCCAGATCCAGAAGGCATTCCTTCATCTATTCTCTCTTTTCCCTTCTGACTGCACAACTCTCATTTGCGCAATTCACACCCCAAGAAATAATAATCAACTCTGGACGTCCAACCTTCTATGATCCCTCAACTTCAGTACCAGGCAAAATCGCCCTCGAAGAGCATGTTGGCAATGATCTCTTCAGTGGAACATTCACAACACCATTCGTCAACTTCACAAATGAGCTCACTTACGACCTTCCCGCATATCTACAAGATGTGGAACCACGTCTCACAAACGTCGATTCCCGCGTCCAAGCAATGGATGCTGCCAACATCAGCATCAGCATTCTTATGTTTGGAGCACCAGGAATCCAAGGGGTTTTCAACACCAGCTTTGCGACATACGCAGCTAAGTATGTCAACGATGAGATATCGAGGATTTACACGCATAGAAACCATTCCTCAAGATTCGGATTTTGGTGCAGCAACGCATTACAAGAACCGATAAGCGCTGCAGAAGAACTTGAACGCTGCGTTAAGGAGCTTGGCGGGGTAGGATCCTTTGTAGGCGGGTATACCAACAATGGATCAGCGAACAATGTCGTCTACCTGGATGACCCAATCAACGCTCCTTTTCTAAAGAAAGTAGTAGAATTAGACGTACCAATCTACCTCCATCCCCGCATGCCACCCCCAGACCAACAGCGCGTATATCGCGACTACAACTTCCTCGCCGGCTCCCCCCTCGGGTTTTCCACCGAGACCGCAGCCCACGCACTCCGTCTCATGGTCTCCGGTATTTTTGACATGTATCCCACACTCCAGATCATCCTCGGGCACTGCGGCGAAGGTCTCCCATTTTTCCTCCCCCGAATTGATCAACGGGTGCGCTATTTAACGGATTATTGGCCTGCCCAGAAACAGAGTATGAGGTATTATTGGGAGAGGAATTTTTACGTAACGACGAGTGGGGTGATGGATGAGGGGACGTTGATGGATACGGTGAGGGTGAGCGGGGAGGATAGGGTGTTGTTTAGTGTGGATTATCCGTTTGAGGATGCGGTGGAGATTGGGGGCTGGTTTGACAGGTTGGGATGGAGTGGGAGGACGAAGTGGAAGATTGGGGAGGGGAATGCGAGGAGCTTGTTGAGGTTGGGTGGGTAGATTGGAGGATGTATAGGGAGTGGTCAAATATTCAGAGGATAAGGCGACTGTCGATCTGGCTCGTTATTTCTCCACTCGAAATTCGTACACGATTGACGCGAAAAATTACATATGAAGTACATTTATGTCCTTTCTGTGTGATTTTAAAAGCCCAGGATATTCCTGCCAGCTTCTGCCGCCTTGTTCCAAGCGCTTAGCTTCTCCAGCGGGGGGTTTCCATAAATCTTATCGGAAGGCCGTTCAAATTTTGCCCACTGTTTTATCAAAATTTGTGAGCCCACCTCAGCGGTCGGACGGTGTGATCCACGCTCCAGTGGATATTCCTTTGAGAGATAAGTCCACGGCTCAAACTTGAGACTAGCATACGCGGGTTCAAAGATTTTCTCAAGATTTTCCCAAAAGTCGCGCATAGTTTGGTGGCGTCCGGATGTTATCGATCCTCTAAAGGGTTCACTGGGACTCTCTTCCAGCTCGAATTCGGTTCTCAGTATATCCCAGGCCCGTTCTCGAGCACCAGATCTGGGCATATCTTCATAGCCATGGTCATAAACTGCCCAGCGCTTTATAATATCAGAGTAAAAGATAAAGATCTCCCTTGATGGTCGAGCGTTTGATAAACTTCGTTTCGATAAGATGTCATTGGTAGGAGAGGTAGCCACACTTGTGAGTAGAGAGAATAGCAATACAGAGAGAATCTTGCAAAGAAACATGTCGAAATCAAGGATCGGTTTTGACGTTCATGCACTGCGTTGCGAAAGCCGCTAAATCGTATCTACAAGTAAACATTCGATCAAATTCAGAGGCTCCTTGCGAAAGAGTAGGCTATTCAGTCACATTTATATCAATTGCTATATTGAAAGCCTGCACGATAGCCCCTGCTGATTTAATTGTAGACAAAATAAGAACATGCCTGAAAACTCTGAAGTATTCCAATCAGATTGGATTGCTTAAAAGTGTTTGGGGTCCCAAATCCTTCTCGTTGTGGCGAAGTCGAAAGGAACACGGATCGTAGGACGTGGCACAGTTAGATTTTTGTTTCATCGGACATCTCTCCTTTAGAGCAAGTTTTCGATAGAACCATCCTTCATATGGGCCAAAGAAGGTTGAAGACAGAGAGAACGCATTTGTGTACTTGACAAAGCCCTGGGGCCCATAGCTTGAATACTCTACCAGGCCTGAGCGCACGTCAACTTGACAAGCAAAGAACGTAGATAGCGAAGGCATTGGCAAAAGATGTCTCGGCTCGATATGATAGATTGACGAAATAGAATCGAAGAAATGAAGGAAGTAGAAGGAAAAGAGAGAGGAAAAGAAGAGTTGATGTTGTTCAAGCAGCAGAAGGTGGACTCCTGGGAACACACCACACTTTAGAACTAATAAAGCCCCTGATGACCCCACAATGATCCTCAAGACTAGGGAGGGGTACCTACCTATCAACATCATTCTCCCGGAAACTCTTCCACTCCTATATTCCCACAGAACTTCAGCCTTGTAAACAGGCTTTCGCATATTAGATTGAGCCTGAAACTCTTGCAACATCCACATACATCAGTAGCAAGATGATCTGTTATGCCGTTCCCGGTTGCCAAGACTCTTGCGACTTTACGAGACGCCCGTTGTTACCCTGTCCCGGATAATTACACCAATAGCCTCTACTCGTATTTCAGTCAGCGGCTCAGCTGGCTTGCTGTCTGAGAACGATGGGCTTTCTTAGCGCACAAAGAAGCTGGGGCTTAGATCGAAGTTCTTGGACGATGTTGTTTTCAATGCTTCGCAGAACCTCATATTATCTTTGAGGTATGGGTGGAAAGGAGAACCGGAATGATTGGAGAGGGCGTCCAGTGGTTCGTCTCTAGAACTTGGTTCAGGTTGAGGGTTTAGAACTAATTTCTTGTTCTACAGACGCCTGTGTATCGACGAGCGCCCACACGAAAGGTGGCACGCGGGCTGGGGTTAACAGTTTTCGCTGTGGCACTGCTCTATTTCCTCCGACGAACCTTCGTGTACCCCTCGCCCATTGAATTCAATTACATCCCCATACCCGTTCGACCTGAAAGATTCCCGGTCTCCAAGACCCTCCCTCTGCCACGTCGACCCCATCTTTTACCTAAGATCCAACATGATCCGGTCCTGGAGACATCCGAGGTGAGGAAGCTGAGGGAGAGCAGGAAAAATGAAGTGCGCGAAACGTTCTTACATGCGTGGAAAGGATACAAGAAAGAAGCGTGGGGACAGGACGAATTGAGACCCGTTAAGGGTGGTTTTAAAACTCCATTTTGTGGATGGGCAGCTACTATGGTGGATACCCTGGATACGTTGTTAATTATGGAGCTCTACGAGGAGTACGACATTGCTATGAGAGAGCTACCCAAGATTGATTTCACCAACAAGGAGGGGTGCAATATTAATCTATTCGAGACCACAATTCGGCACTTGGGAGGACTTTTATCGGCGTTTGATCTCAGTGGAGGTAAAGATCCTATTCTGATAGAGAAGGCTGTGGAGATTGCGGAGATATTGTTTACTGCTTTTGATACCCCAAATCGAATGCCCATGCCACATTATATGTGGTCAGCGTAGGTTTTACCTACAAGATGTTGGCTTGTCGAATATTGACGCCTTTAGGACAAATGAGAATGCCACCAATCATATGCCAAGTAAAGCAGTAGTGCTGGCAGTGTTGGGATCTCTTTCCCTTGAATTTACACGCCTATCCCAGATCACAGGAAATGATAAGTACTTTGATGGGATCCAGCGGGTCATGAACGAGTTGGAGAAATGGCAGAACAATACCCAAATACCGGGGATGTGGCCTGCAACGGTCGACAGTTCCAAGACTAATGAGACCAGCGCATTGGGGTCACTATATGAAAACTCAGATGAGGTGTTTACTCTGGGAGCAATGGCCGATTCTACCTATGAGTACTTGCCAAAGGTTCTCCTTTTTTTCCAGCTTGACTTGGAACCCTACTGATACCTCTAGCAATACATGCTCCTGGGCGGCCAATCCAAACAATACCGTAGCATGTACGAAAACTTCATAGAAGTAGCCAAAAAATACCTCTTCTTTCGTCCCATGACAGTTGGAGACCACGACATCCTCATTTCCGGTGTCGTAAATAAGCATCCTCAAGGAAAACCCATACACTCTCCCAACCTAGAACATCTTTCTTGTTTCACAGGCGGCATGCTCGCCATCGCAGGCAAGATCTTCGACCGACCCGAAGATCTGGAGGATGGGAGAAGACTGACTGACGGCTGCGTCTGGGCCTACCAGAGCACCGTGACGGGAATCATGCCCGAGTTCTTGACAGCAGTGCCTTGCCAGAACCGGGATAACTGCACTTGGGACGAGGATCAATGGTATAAAGCCGTCGACCTTGGGGGCGACCGCGAAGCTATAAGAGAGAGAATCAAAGAGCAACATTTATCTCCTGGCTTCGCATCTGTACGAGATAAACGTTATCTCCTCCGGTACACCTCACCCCCCCCGCCCCTATCACTCTGATCCCAAGCACAAATTGACAGAGATCAACAGACCCGAAGCAATCGAATCCGTCTTCATCCTGCACCGCATAACCGCCGACCCGCACTGGTCTTCCGCCGGCTGGCAAATGTTCAAATCCATCCAAGCACACACTAAGACCGACATCGCACATTCAGCGATCAATGATGTGACGACAGGGAGCCCGAAGAAGGTGGATGAAATGGAGAGTTTTTGGTTAGCGGAGACCCTTAAGTATTTTTATTTGTTATTTTGTGAGGAGGATGTGGTTAATTTGGATGATTATGTGCTGTGAGTTTTTTATTTTCTCTTTTGGGGTTTAGGGGGTGACGGCTAATGTAAGGATATAGGAATACGGAGGCGCATCCGTTGAAGAGACCAAAGTAGGCTGGGTGTATAAGGGGTATTTGTGGTGTACATATGTATATATTGCACTTATCAATAAGGGGAACATATATTACTAGCATCTGTGGCATAGAGCACTGGAAAATTTACACCAAAGAAGCTCACTATCAGATCTGATTGGATTCAGTATTTTACAGATTTTTCCCTTGGATATATTTGAATCACTGGGAATCCCCAACGCCAAACCCTGCCCATTTACAAAGTCTTTTCCCTTGGCCTCAAAATAGCCGCATTTAACTCCCTATTTCCCAATCTGGCAATCCGACTTCCAATCATCTCTCCCAAGAACTCCTCTAATGCAGCACTATCATCCGCATTCCCATTCACACCATTTACGAGGACCGTCGAGCCTTTGGTGATGGTTTGTATCACTTTAATGATCGTTGCAATCACCATAATTACTTCCTCGTCATTTGGCCCTCGTTGACTTTGATGTTTCCGGAGAAGGATTTCGAATGGTTTGATGTTGGGGAGGACGAGGACGGAGATACCGTTTGGGCCACCAATAGAGGAGAGACCGTTAATAGCACCATAATGTTCGCCCGGCGAAGCATCAGGATCGAGGAATTTCTTGAGACAGGTGCGCACTAATCGTGCTTGTAGTGATTGGGTGGAATCGCGGTATCGGGTAGTCATCATACCGAGGAGTGAGGATGCCAGATCGCGGAGGTCATACTGGTCTTTTAGATTTTCGCCTCCATCTGGAACTTGGAAGCGGGCGATGAGACAGGTGAGGACGGGAGGAACGAGGGAAGCGACGTAGGGATCGATAAAGAAGGATTTGTTGGCCATCATGGCGGCTGTAAGTTCCATCATTTGACGTAGGACAAATATATTGGTGAGATTGTGGGTAACTTTTTCGGCGACAAACTGGACGAAATATGGTACTAGTTGGTGAAGTCCTGGATCGCCTCGTACGCTTTCGAAGGCTGATTCTCGCAGTATAACGACTTCGGGATCTAGGTCTTCGTCGAGTATGGCACCCCGAATCTTGTCGAAAAATAGCATGAGCTCTTTAGAGATAACATGCTTGACTAATGGTTTGTGGGACACATTATCATTGCCAGCTAATGCCGCTAAATTTGGATTTGCGCCGGGGCCCTTTGGTACGAGCTCACTTGCTCGAGCTTCTGCTGTAGTAGGATTTTGGGGTATTGAGGGTTGCACGCCTTCGACGGCAAGCCAGTGAGCTATATTCGTTAGCATGGTCTTCAATGTAGTTCGAGTGCCTTACCTGTAAATGAAACGTCCCTGGGGACTTTGGGTAATGGCGCATTGATGAGCTTCTCAAAGTCGACTTCTTCGTCTTCAATAAAATATATAGGATTGCCGGGTCCAAAGGATGCCTCTCCAAATCGCAGAGGGCGGGTAGATTCGTAACCATAGAGAGGCTCAACATCCAGCACCTTCAAAGCTTGTGATATGTCCTGTGTTCCCAAAACCGTCCTCTTCCCTTGATGCATAAATCGCATAGCTTCTTGAATAACCATACTGATTCGATATTCGACTTCTTGCGACAATGACCGAACTGCTTCCTCATTTAGATTCTCGATGCCGACTGATTCTGCGACATCGCGGACGTTGTCTGGATTCCAGACAAGCTTAGGTTGACCCCTGATGGGATTTGATTCATTCGCCATCTTGTATGCTGCAGGAAGCGAGAAGAGATATATTCAGTCGGATGATGGGCAGAACAGAGGAAGCACCAAGGACTAGCTCATCGTGGACCGCCTTTTGAGGCGGGAATCAATTGTAATCGAGTACGCCGGCCAGACTTGTCAATCTGATTAGCTCGGACAATATTAAGAATTACTGTTGACGAACACCACCAGATCGCAAGTCGAGGAATTGTAAGATGAAATCGTCGTTGAAGGTCGTCAGTCGTAGTTGATGATGCAGTTGAGCAAGCTGCAAGGCTGAAGCCGCCAGAATTTCCTTAGCGCAGACACGTCTCCCCACGTCGGAATATTGGACGACATTCACTTCTAATCTTATTGAATGTCTTAATTTTGCCAATTTAATTTGATTATCTGTATTCACAGAGCATGGCAAACTCCATAGGAAACGATTATCCATGGCAAGAACCCCCAAAACCTGCCAAAAGAGGCGCGTTCATTGTGATCGAGGGGCTTGACCGCTCTGGGAAGACCACACAGGTGAAGAGGCTATGTGATGCACTGTACGCTGATGGCTTCAATATCAAGCCATTACGATTTCCTGGTACCACAATTTCTTTCATGTGTTATTGGATTTCAAGAATCATGCTGATCAAGTTAGACCGCACAACTCCAATCGGCCAAAAGATAAACAGCTACCTTCAAAGCGAAACTCATATGGACGATCACTCTATTCATCTCCTCTTCTCTGCAAATCGGTGGGAAAAGGCTAAGTGGATTCGGGACACCATTGCGGAAGGCTATACCATAATCTGCGATCGATACGTTTATTCAGGAATGATATACAGCGCAGCAAAGAACAACCCACATCTTTCATTAGAATGGGCGCGGCACTGTGATGAGGGCCTTCCAAGGCCAGATATGGTAATATTCCTGGATTTGGAATTAGAAGAAGTAGAAAAGAGGGGTGGTTTTGGACAAGAGAAATATGAGAAAAGGGAACTGCAAGAGCGAGTCAAACAACTATTTTTGGCTTTGAAGCATGCACAGGGAGACGAGGTTGAGGATATGGAGGTACTAGATGCTGGACATTCAATCGAGAAAGTGGCAGAGGCGGTTTGGTGGCAAGCGGTCACAAGGATACAAGCCGTTGAGAGTGGGTGTTTTAGAGAACTGCAGGTTGTTAGACCTTGGCAACAAGGTATTGTTCAGAAAATACCTGAACTCAGGAAAATGGTTCACGGAGAAGCGGAGTAGTGAAATCTTGCTTGGCGGAAAAAGGCACACGAAGCAATTGGGACTGATGGAGTTTATACCTCTTCACAATGGGAGGATGTGGTGGATGTTCGACAACTATAAGCACAATAGTACGGCTAAGACCAACAAACGCCGTTCCACCTCAGAGCTCTGAGCTAGGAATCACCAAAGCAAGGGATATATGATGCACTGCTTTGATGATTTTGATCGATCTCGAGGAGAGTAAAGATCAAGGGTGGTCTTGGTCAATGAATGCGCTGCAGAAGTAAGGTAAGGGCGATTGTGCTATCTCTAGATTAGAGCTGGATTCAGAATGGCTTCGCTCATTATAACGGAATTGCAAGACGCATGAGATACTGTTCGGGTTCGCCTCCATGGACGTCTGTTCACTCTGTGCCATTTAGAGAGAATTGCTAGAATGGAAGCCCCTTATACCAATCATAATTTAGGATATATTGGCGTTAAGACCAGGAAAAACGCCCCCATTTAGCTGGTGTTGAAGACCAGAAATTCCCATGTATCCATAAACACTCCATGCCATGCAACAAATAACCACCCTGCCTTTATCATCGTCTATTGAGACCCACAAGACTGAAAAACTCATTTCTAGTCTTTTCTCTCTTCTCTATGCAACCCAATACGCAGCTTGTAATTGTGGTAGCACTGGTCTTCTCTACCCCTCGCATCACCATGCACAAATGACTTGACTCCATCACGACTGCAACTCCTTGTGGTTTCAAGACCTCCATGACCGCATGGGCGACATCTTTCGTAAGACGCTCTTGGATTTGTAATCGTCTTGAGAACATGTCTGCGATCCTGGGTAACTTCGAGATTCCAATCACATCTCTATCGGGAATATAACCAATATGCATCTATTTTCATCAGCTTCATGCTCCCTTATTCTTCTATTCAAACTCACTTTGCCAGTAAATGGAACCATATGATGTTCACATAAACTAAATACCTCAATATCCTTCACAATAACCAACTCATTATGCCCCTCGTGGAAAATGGCATTATTGACGATATCCCTCACATTCTCCTGATATCCTTTTGTGAAGAATAGCATAGCTTTTGCATATCGCTCTGGGGTTCCCAGGAGACCTTCCCGGTCAGGATCTTCGCCAATGCATTCGAGGATTGTTCTAACTGCGCCGGAGAGCTTTGCAAGACGGGCGGCTGCTTGCTCGGGAGTCTCTTCGAGACGTTCGCGGGTCCCTCTACCTAGACAAAGAGTTGGCAAAATATTTCAAAAACATAGAAGAGTTGCTTACTCGGCCGACTCAACCCATCAAAGTCAATAACAGGGCTGGGAGATCTCGTTTCGGTAGCAGGAGTGGGAGGAGTTGGGTCGTCGCGCGAATCTCGAGCAGGTTTGCTGATACTATGCCTTCTTCGAGAGTGGGACTGTCCATTGGCCTTCAATGTCTTCTTCTTTCTTTTTTTGCTCCCCTCCCCCTCCTCCGATTTGCGCTTCAAGATACCATTGGGAGTATTTCGTCCGGACGTAGGCGCACCGATGACCTCGTTGTCTTCGGACATCTCTCCCTCTTTGAGTCTCGAAGGAGAGGAGTTCGTGGAATGAACCATTCTGAACTCTATAAATGGTTGAAAAGAGAATGACTCTTCCCCAGAAATTTGAGTCCGAGTTTCCCTGCAGCCCCGCTAAAAACGTCCTTGCAGGTCGCTAAATCCACTCAATTTTTAGCGGCTCGGAGTCCGATTCTCAGCCTCGCGTCCCTGATTGAGCCTCAAAATAATTCACCACAAACACTGCAAGCCTGTGTTTACCAGCTCTCCATTGAGTAAATATAAATACACGCACAACTTTTATCATCGAAAAGTGCGTCCTATTCGACTTATACGTCTTCACCATGGCATCTCCTCCGTACCAGTACAACCCTATGTCCGCCCTCTCTCCTCCTTACCCGTCGAATGCGCAACTTCCTCAACCTCTAAAGCGACGCCAATCCGACATGCCTTCCTCCGCACCTTCTGTCAAACGCCCGCGCAAAACATCCATGCTCTCGACAGCCTCCGGATCTTCTCATCCTCTCCGTCAGACCTCTTTCCCACCGCCCGAAGCAACGAGTGGCACACCCCAATACTCACGATCACCAAGCATTGACACCATGTCCCTCGTATCCGGGGTCTCCGCCACAAAGAAGAAACGGGGACGCAAGTCAAAGAATAAAGCCAATGATGACGAAAGTCTCGTAGGAGGTAGAGCGAAATCTGCAGTCTCGGGAAATAGTGCAAGGGGTAAACGTGGAAGGAGAAACTCAAGACAAGAGAGTGTGGAGGAGGATGAAGAGGAGGCTGGAGCTGGAAGTATGGCGCTATCAACTGTGGCTAGGACGAATGAGGAACGACAAAGGGAGGCTCATACTCGTGCTATGTTGACGCGTCAATTTGACGAGGAGCAAGGCATTAGGTTTGCGGCGTGGAGATCAGCTAAGTTGTCGGATGCTACTGTTAGACGGGTATGTTTCTCTGGTGAATTCTCATGAGGTGTTTTAGCTCAACTTGAAATAGATTGTCAACCAAACTCTTTCCCAATCCGCTCCTGTTTCGGTCATCTCAGCTATAAAAGCGGCAGCCAAAGTCTACATAGGCGACATAATTGAAGGAGCTAGAAGGGTCCAGACTCAATGGTTGGAGCACGACGAAGACTTTGAGAAATTGAACGCCGATATAAAGACAAAGTATCCGACTCCGCCGGCAGAGGAAGATGCGAAGAGAAGGCCGCCGTTGAATGCAGAACATTTTGTGGAGGCCCTTCGAAGACATAAGATGTCGCAGCAGGGAGCATTGACCGGTGAATTGGGTTTGTGGCAGATACAACAAGGTAGTGGGGTTGAGAGATTTGGTGTTAGGGTTGGGGGAAAGAGGCTTTTGAAGTAGGGACTGGGAGGGCCAGCAAAGAGAATTTATGGAATCTATGCCTCTCAGCGTACGGAAGTGCATTTTATGTGTTGGATCATGCCAATTCTATATATAGAACTGGTTCCAATTTATATACGTCTTTTGTGCCTCTCTTGGCTAAAGAATGGGTCAAGTGCTCTAGTCAAGCATCGGCAAGTGCTACATACCAAGATCGTCTGCATGATCTATTTCGACGACTTTATGAATCAATAATCATTCTCATCACCTGCCTGTGAATCACCGATCTAAAAGGCTAACGAACTTCGAAGTGCAGATCTAGGATTACTATAATGGCGTTTGTATTTGGCGCATATGTAAGCTCATTTGTGAACCATGAATCGTGATTTGAGGCTCCTCCCAAAGTTCTCGAGAGGACGACTGCGATGGTTTGTAGTATGGAAAGAGGTGGGTTGACGACAATTACATCTAGTGTCCTGTTTGTAATAGTTTTGCCAAGTGGGTAACTAGAACTCGAGCAACTCGAGTGCCTTTCGATGATGTGGTCGAATTGTAGGATGGAACATCTGAGTTGAGCTGCTTGCTGTGCGGTGGCTGAATGCAGGGGTTTGGTTTGGATAGGGAGTAATGGATGTGGAAGGGAAAGTTTTCGTCGTCAGTTTCCCTAAACGAGGGAGGAATAGAGGTTGTTTAGTTCGTTGGTACGAATTGCATTTGCTGTTGATTTGACGAATCCGGCTCAAATGTTTTCGTTCCTTCATGAAATACGGCCCATCTAATCCAGCATCATAACAGGGATGGCAAAATATTTACCAATGCCTATATTATGAAGATATCCTCAACCGGGTGGCTCTCCAATACTGCAGAGAGCCTACGGTATTCTTTTGGCGATAAGCCTTTGAACGAGAAGAACCCTTTCCTCAAGTATCCCTTTTTTTGCTTCTGCACGAGAATCTTGAAGAGGTCAGTTGCTCCATTAGAGACCAGAGGTAAACCGACGCATCCCTCCATGACCTCGCCTTCTACATCGCAGCTCCAATTCCGTGGGTCAGGGTTTAGTCTTAGATCTTGGAATACTAGCTTTTTGGCCGGGACGTCAAGTTCTAGACGAAGGAGAGGACCTTCCATTCTCAGAACGCTCGATTTTACCTCACCAAAGGGATCTAGGCCTGCAGGTTTAGTAGCGATACTCTTTACTACCGTCTTTGAAATTTTGCTTCGATCTTTTAAGTTTGACGCATTATACCCTGCCCCAATGTCTTCATAGCTGACTGTTCCATTCACCGAGGCCCATGACCAAGAAGGCGCCCGCCAGTTTTGAGGTCTACTGATCGTTCCCTTTGTTCTCCAAAGAAGCCCTCGCTCCATATCCCTACGCCAGAGCCCAGCATGATACTGATCGCCCCGAGACCGGCATACAGCTCTTGCGATGCCAGAAAGGGCAGGAAATCGATCGGATTCTATAGTGAGCAGGCAAGATGTATAGTGTTCGAGGATTCTATACCAGCCAAGATATGATAACATATCATCACACGTGTCGTTTGATAATGGGGACCGACGGCTGCTATATGTGGAAGGGAAGATATTATCAATCTTTGATTCAGGATGATGTGAGTCTCTTGAGACTCCCTCCCCGCAAGTCAGTTCTCTGCAGCACCACTTTATTACCCAAGAATTGAAGTGCAATATTCGAGGTGACAAGTAGCGCTCCTGCATAGCCCAAGCGCGATGACGAAGTGGCTCCTCCTCATCAGGCGGCAACTGGCTGAGATTAGAACGGTCAGAGTCCGCCAGAAGTCCAATCCGAACGTGCTGACGACTCGTCAACACGATGTCTAGATGCACGTAAGGAATAACGCGAGGAGCAAGAAACCCTTCTGTATCAGCAGCAGCTTTGTCAGCAGCAATTGTTAGATAAGCGTTTGAGTATATATCTCCCATTTGAGCTGATTCTCGCTGCCAGTCATTAGGGTTATCCTGAACAATGCACAAGCTGTCAATCCATAAGTAACGTATCTTGAGCATTCTTGTGATCCGAATAGCGTCACGGAAAGTAGCTGGGGTATCATGAATGGAAAACCCATTCTGTCGGGATTCCAGGGTAGAGCGTGTTGTGGTGAACGGCTGTGAAGAACCCCAGCAATGGCTCAACGCAACATAGCGTCCGGTTTGGCCTTCCGTCTTACGAAGAACAATTTCGACGCTACTTGTACGGGAGTCTCCCAGGTCAAGTAGTCGAGATGGAAAAGGCTTTGCCTTCCCATTATCGATACACTTTTTGTGACTCGTTTCACATGTTTCGATCCACGATCGGACTTGTCCGAATGCACGATTTGAAGTAGGATCTGAGTGGACTATCAGATTATCTTCTCGAGTAACTTGAGGATCATCTAACAAGCAATATTCAGCGTACAGCTCGTCCCAAAAGCACTCAAGGAAACGTCTAACCATATTCCAGGGCCATAACATACTGCTCTGGACCACAACAAGAGTAAAGCATGCCAAGACTAAGGCGGGACTTGGACTTGAGAAGATCAATAATCGGTCGTAGAGGTTTGCAAGAACGGTAAATTAGACCGCGACGCTGAGCTTTCGAGTTGTATAGATGAACAACCAATCGCCAGATCCCGCAACTCTTCGCCTCACTTTTGAGGATTGTCGGATCAATCTTGGAAAGTTTTATACGGTGAGTCACGGGACTGCTTCCCGGAGATTGGCAGCGTGCGGATTCAAGCAGGGTTTGTAATGGGAGGGTCTTGCACAGAGGGCATAGTTGAAGTGGATCATATAGAACAACTTCAAGGTTGTTTGAAGCTGGATCGGGTTTGAACGTTTGATTGAAGCGCGTGATGGCTGTGTTCGGTGGTTGAGACTCATCGTTGAGATTTGGCATCCCATCTTCAGAAGCCTGCGCGTCCTCGGATGTCGTGGAGTCTGCTTTTTGGGAGTCTGGAGGCATAGATCAAGCTTTAATTATTTTCGAACCGGAATCATGTCTCTTCTAGCAAAGTTTGGAACAAGACTTGATGTCGAGGTTGAGTGTCAGCAATTGATGAAAATTGTTACCCTTTTAGTACGAAATTTTGACGGCGGCCAAGCGACACACCTCCCGTGAGATGGTCATACAAACTCTACCCCATTGGAAGCGATGATTATATCCCCATCATCGACTGGGAAATATACATTCGCATCCACAATCGCGTATATCGCTATATATTTGATCCTCAGAATGCAAAGGTCACAGAAGCAAGGAGGGGCGTTGGGAAAAGAACTGTAACCTGAGCTCTTCCATTACTTTGGAGTCCAGGCATATCGTATTTGTCTGAATCACTTCGGTTTAAAGTTATGTCATATATGAAGAAAGGATTTGTCGTCTCATGTACAATGAATTATTCTACAAGTTGAGAATTGGCAAATGGTCTCGGGAATGGTGGCCACCCGACCCGGGATATATTCCCGATCAGGACCAATTTATATTCGACCAGTTCCTCATCTCCTGTCAGTAAATCCTCTCATCTCCCAGAATATTCTTCTGTTTGAAGGTAACCATGGCCTCCACCTCAAGTTTCAGAGCACTCATGGCAGCCATCGCATGTGCACCAGAAAATTCTCATAAAGCCGAACAATGCCTTTCCCAATTTGCGTCTTTAAGCGGGGAGGAAAGAAAAGAAGCTCTTCCATCGACGATTGAATTGATATTTCCTCTGGTATTTGGTAAAGATGCAGCCGTCGAAAATTCTGCTGCTTACGATGAACTCCGAATGAAACCTTGGTGAGTTGCAACATCGCATAGCTGGTGTCTAGAGCTTATCCCAATCCTCTTTTTTTTTCCAGGTCAATAAATTGCTGGCTTTCTCCTAAAGTCATAGTATCACCATCAACCGCGGAGCAAGTCTCCAAGATTCTTACGCTTTGTAAATTTCTTGGCGCAACATTCTCCATCCGTGGTGGCGGTCACTTGCAAAATCCGGGTTTCTGCAGTAATGATGGTGGGGTAGTGATCAGTTTGTCCAAGTTCAGAGACATCAAACTTTCCCAAGATAAATCTACAGCAACAATAGGTCTTGGTCTCACGTGGCTCGAGGTTTATAAGGCTCTCGAAGCCCATGATATTGCTGTCACGGGTGGACGAATCCCTTCAGTCGGGGTTCCTGGACTTCTGTTAGGTGGAGGACTTTCATTCCAAAATAGTGAGCATGGGTTTAGTTGCTCTGGTGTGGTTAATTATGAGGCAGGCTCAATTCGTGTAAAATTTGGAAAGACTGCTAAATTCATTTGCAGGTCGTCCTAGCAGACTCTACCATCGTCAATGCCAATGCAAAAGAGAACACTGATTTATTCTGGGCACTGAAAGGTGGCGGACCCAATTTTGGTATTTGAGACTTCTTTTACGCCTACTTTGATCTTGATTTAAAGTTTCATATAGGAATCGTGACGAGCGTTGAAATGGCAACAGTGTCGAACAAAATCTGGGCCGAAGCACGAATATACGAGCCATCAGAAACAAATGCTCTACTTGAAGCATTGATGCTCTACCATGAAGCCATCGAAGAAACTAATAAAGCAGTGCTATACTTCCACGTCGTGGAGCAGGTTACCCTCCTGGTATTCTTCTACTGTTCACCTGTCGAGAATCCCGCTGTTTTTGACTGCTTTTATGATATCCCTTACAAAACAAAGCTCATTGAAGCGGGCTGTAAGACTGTGTATGATGCTATTCAAGGTATTGCAAATGTTTTGGATAATACTGTCAAGCTGTAAGTTTTCCAAGTGGCATTTTAATGTCTCGGCGTTGACAACCTCTCAGACACGAAATGAGAACGATGTCTAGTTTACCAGATTTAGAAATCTACAAAGCAGCCGAAGAGTGCAGAAAGAAAAAGACTCGAGAACTCAAGGATGTGGAAGGCTTGTTGTTGACTATATCATTCCAACCTATTTCGTCCGGGGCAATGAAGGCGTCAGAGGCAAAAGGTGGAAGTCCCCTGGGTATTGCGACCAAAAACCATCAATGTAAGTTGTTTACCGTCCTCCAACACAAAATCCTCTATCATGAGTACTAATTATGCCAGGGTTTCTGATAATGGCAGACTGGAACAACCAAAAGGACGAAGAAGTGGTAAGAGAAGCTTGTCGCGAGGTCATCGAGACAGTTGAATCAGTGGCCAAGAAGAACGGCACTTATCTTCCATTCGTATACTCGAACTACGCTTCTCGCGATCAGAATCCTCTGGCTAGCTACGGTGCTGAAAATCTTGCCAAGTTGAAGGAGATCGCCCTTCGGTATGATCCCGAAGGAATGTTTCAAACGCTGCAGAATGGAGGATGGCTGCTTTCCAGAGCTTAAGAAATGGGACTGTCGGGGAATGGAACAATTCTAGGACGATCATGTGGATAGTAAATGAGAATATCGAAATCGTCGTTACTGTTTCATGAGATTGTACCACTTGTCGTGATACATTATCTTTGTTGACATTGTATTCTCCCACAACCCGGCAAAGCGAGATACTTTTCCTTGACGAGGGTCAACCGCGTAAGCGATCTTCTTGTATATATTCAAATAAGCAATTTTGAAGTAAATTAGCAGACAGGATGGTTTAGGGGTAATACGCTTAACTTTCCGGACGCGTAGCTTTGGTGAAGTCAGTCTCTGATTTGCTTGCTTTAAACAACCAGTTCCGTCTGGCTGTTCTAAGAGATGCCATATTACCTCTGGCATCTTGGAGTTTTGCTATTTTTATCTTTTTTGGTATTTTTTGTGAGTGCGCCGTATATTCAACGCGGAAGAGGAGCTCGAGATCATGTTTTTGGAGTCCCATACTAATCGAGAAAGGGGTTTAAGCGAGCCCCGTGTTTTCGAACGAACCGAAGCTGCTAATTCGTGATACACTCTCATTAGTCGTAGGTATTTAAATAAGCAGCCAAGACTTCACGCGAACAGAGATAAATAAACCCTGTACCGCTTGCGGGTCTCCTAACAATAACCCTTCAAACGAACACACTGGGCACTGTTTGATGTTAAAAGCAACCTCTCTAAGGTTACATGGATGAATTTGAATTGTATGTTTTTGTGTGTTTTTCTGGAAGGAGGACCCATTAATTCGACGCCTCATTGATTTTCTTTTTGATTAAATGTAAAATACTTTTCGAAAACGGCGGTAGCGCGTAGGTAATATTTGATTGAGCGAAGCCCCCCCCGTTGAGGCCAGCATTGTTTACCTCCAGTTCTTTTTCCTGGCAATTCTTTTGCTTTTATATTTGTTTACTTTCGCTTGATATTCAAGTCAACACGAGCACCCCGAGACAACATTAGCAAATAGCACAAGCTCAATTCGAAGATGGCTGAAATTGCTAAGGAAAGACCGACCGAGGAGATGAAGGAGATGAAAGGTATATCCTGAATCCTAATCCATTCCCATTTGTACTAACTTCTAAAGTCATCAGCCCACCAACTCCTACCCTCCTTACCCTTCCCACTGAGATTCTCTTTGCTATCAGCAAACTCTCGCATCCAGTTACATCTGTCTGTCTCGGTTTGACCTGCAAGACTCTTTATCATGTCCACTGGGATGCTCACGGAAAGGTTACTTTGGAGAATAGTAAGGAACATCAGGGAACAAACTTTCCTATTCTAGGCTATTTCATGAGTAGATATATATTTGCTACTCAATCATATATACTATCTACTCATTAAATCCTTCTCAACTCCTAAACCTACCTAAAAGACATAATTACTGACTTTCTAATCTTCTAGGCTGGTATCATGACATCTTCATGCATTTGCACGACCTCATCGGTGTTTGGATGGGCGAGAAGTACAAGCTGGGCTTCGATGCTATGGATCGTTCTCGATTTATTTTGAAGGATGTTAAGGAGGTTGATGTTGAGGGGGGTGGTATCGAGGAGACTGTTGTTGACCGGGAGGCTGCCATTGACGAAATTGGTGTTGACAGATTCGATAGCAAGGATGATGGCGTGAAGGACATTGTCAGCAAGGAGGTCACTTCATATGGAAAGCAGGAGCTTTGTGGTTGAATTCTGCGAAGGGCCTAAAGCTGTGGATGCAACTGATATGAGTGGAGGGGCTGTTAATGGCAATGTTGCGTGTTCTGATAGCAGCAACTGAGTGTAATCAGGCATAGGTCCACACAGGCAGCATCGCACCAATAAATACCCTTTTGCAAACTTCGATTCACTTTTACGAATCTTTGTTGCGAGATCTATGCTCAACGTGACACGTATGTATAAGACAACCGGGAAATAGAATACCTAATCTAAAATGTATGGATTTGTCGAGGAGACTTTCACCTCTTACGATGACGAGGGCGATGCAGTAAAACAGTGACGATTTCAACACGCCACGGAAAATTACCTCGTCATCTGCCTCATAGAATCTCTTTAAAATCTAGTGCTCAGATCTCTCGATCTCTTACCACAATTCAAACAATCAAACATCACCATTATTACGTCCAAACGCCGAGAAATATCTAACATGTCCTCAATACATATATGGCCTTATTCCACCACAGCAATTTAATAATATGCTCCGCGCCGTAAAGGATTCGATTGCCAACAAAGACCCAGACTCTATATTCGACCACATGGCATCAGGGCAAGTCAAAAACCCGGTCAAAACTGTAGAGGAATTTTATATCAACTAATCCAAGACTTAGTATTTGAACACATTTCACCAAGACAACTCGAAGAAATGGATCGCGCCGTGAAGGAGTTTTATGTCAAACAGGAACCAGACTCGATATCTGACAATATGTCGGAAGAACAGATCGAAGATATGGCTCGCACAAGGCGACGCGTGAGCCCCAACATATGCGAGACATGTAGCACGCCGAAAGAGAGGCATGGGTTCGTGCTGTGGCGGAGGAAAGTGAGTTCAGGAGCTGATTGATCAGAGAGGAGCATACGCTAAAGATGCAGTTGATGAGAGAAGAAAGTGCTGCCAGAACTAAAGAAAGCAGAGGTGAGAGCAATGCTCCAGGGGATGACAGTGCGGTTGCAGAGGGTAGTAGCCGGAACGAAAGGAAGTGGGCCAGTCAATGAGGCGGTGTTGAACATGGACGATGTCGTTGGAACTTCTATGATGAGTTGATCCTTTTATCTTAAGGACTTGATTTTTGCACCATACATCATATTTCGCAGTAAACGTATGTCTTGACATCCGCCTATCTAGAAGCAGAGTCTTGCTTGGTTGTTCGACGACGCAATTTCGCACCGCTGTCATCAAAATCTACCATAAAATAACTTATACTCTTCTCTGCCTGACTTGTCTTCGTTTTTGAAATAAGCTCCCGTAACTTTTCGAATTCTTCTGGTAGGTCATCAATATAACTTCTGCCGCATCAGTCGAGATCAACTCACCTTCGTGATCGTCACGCGAACCTTCGACATCAACTTCACGGGTAGTTTCCAATGCCCCTCGTTTCCGAACTCCCCAAAGCAACTTCGACATGATAAGTGAGGCAAATCGCACAATAATGGTCTTAGTTTCGGAGAAGATGTTGAGGTTCAAAATACCGACCATGCAGAGGATGGATATAGGGACTGCAAGCGCCGCGAATATAACCAGTCGGCCGGTACTTGGTACACTCAGGATAGTAGCAATAGTCGATAAAGGGACGAAAAAGAAGCTTATCTTAGAAAGTCTTTCCAAATGCCCAGTCAAAGCTATCTCTTGCTCTTGCTTGATGAAGTCCAGAATGTCTTTGGAGCGTTTCCTTAACTGTTCCTGCGAAGTCTGTAGTGACTTTATTTCGAGTTCAAGTGAGTCTCGAACTTCGTCCGCTTTGAGGAACTTTAAGTATGTTGCTTTTGTCCTGATTAGAGAACTTTCAACCCATCTATCAAGATCGATCCAGCCTCCTTGTGAGTTGAGTGTTTTGAGAATCAAGTTGTATGTGTCTTTCGGTCGACGGCAGTATCTGGAATGTATCGGGCTACCAAAAAGGCCTAGGTCAAAGATAGCAGCGGAGAGAAAGCCCAAGGCCTGTATGAGAACGTTGTTTATTAGAATATCCGTCACATCTTGCTCATTTGGGCCTGCGGCATCAATCAACGCCCTCACTAGGACTGACCGAGTCGATTTATGGTTTTTTTGCAATGACTTAGACTGATTAAACTTTATGTTGTAAGTTGGCAAATCATCCTGGGTTCGAAGATGGATATTCCCAGGGAGGCGATGGTCTATCAATGGATCGCACAATATTATACCTGTGCGTATGTTTACCTCTTGCGACCAAACAACAGAGTTCTTTGAGGGTTACTTACTAGTATATGAGTTCTCGGTTCCTTCTACTGGTTTATATACGGAGACTCGTTCCTCAAGATAAAAATTACGTGCCACTTTCGCAAATCGCGGAACGTTCAGTTTCGAGCGCAATTTGTGGGCATGGGGCCAGCCATCAAAAACGTAGGGCCTCACAAAATCCATATTAAGAAAATCTCGACTGAGGCACTCGGAACTCGAAGCTTCCAGTCTGGATGTTCTATCACCAGTCCATCGATCCCCCAGGAATTTTTCAATACTTCGCACGTGGTTCTCAAAAAAACGCGGGTCCAGAGCAAACTTCTCTCCCAAAAGTTGAATAATATCTCTTGATACACTTTCCACGATGATTATGCGGAGTGATCCGGAAGGCAGCTCAGCGTCAAGATGCTGTATCAGAGGGGGAAGTTTGTCGAAACAGTGTTCATCTCTGGTCCCAGGGCAGACATCAAGGACCGTGACATCGACATAAGTCATTCTTCTCGCAACAGTATCGTCAGAATGGAAATCAGAGATTCTATGTTCAGGTGACATATAGTCCGCCAAGACTTGCAGTCGAGGGAACTCTCCAGCAAGCGTTCGAACATAATCGAGATAGGAGACATGATCAGCCATTGTCTACTTGAACTGAGGACAATTGATTGGTTTTGAAGTATGGTGGGCAGACCATGGTTATAAATGTGTTCATAGAGATAAGGCTGAGTTGTCAAAAACCGGAAGCGGGGTTGCAAAGCCACCACCAATTTTCAGCCTTCTTTCCCGTGTCTTCCAAATGGCGCCCCAACTCATTTAATCACTCACGATAATGAGTAATCGCGTCACCTGAAGTGAGACATTGTCATTCTCATCTCCTAAGCTCCTATTTCTCTTCTCTGCCATCCCGCATTTTGCCAATATTTATTCAAGCCTACCAAAAAATGTTCCCCGAACTGAACCTCCCCTGGTTCATCACCGTCCATGCCCTCGGCCTCTCAACCCTAGGGCTCTACCTCATCTTCTCCTCAACCCCTTCAAAACCAACTTCAACTCTCGGCATAGCGACCTTAGGTCTTGGCCTAGCTTACCTTTCGACGTCTTATGTCTCGATCGAGGAGAATCAGTTCTTGTATGCGAGCGTGCCAGTGAGAATCATTCTCGCTGCGGTGGCAGGGTTGAAGGCCCTTATTGCGGGGAAGGAGGAGAGGAGGACCTTGGTGGGGATTGCAGTCTATGATGGGTTCGGAGGTGCTATTTTGGGGTGGTGGTTGGGGGTTTGGGATGGAAAGGTGCCGAGCTGAGAGGGGTCTATAGTATATCTTTTTCAAAGAATAATGGGAAGTGGTGAAGGTAGCAAGGATGTCCCAAATTCTGAAAGATTGGGATTCGTGTAGTAGAGTGGAGAGTTGGGAGAATGTGGAGAGAAAATGCACGAGAAAACCTCTATTGAAACCTCGCTGCTCAACCTTATAGCTAATTCGGGAATAATTTATTGAAATAAAGGATCAAAGCATAATTTGATCTGATGAGGTAGTCAATATTTCTGTGAGCAGGCTGGTTCTGGCCGGCTGCAACACACTCTTTATCTGGCTCAGGTGATTTATCCTTACAGTGGCTTGAAAGAGGCTGCTGCATGCACTACGACTGGGGTATTACCCACGAGAGGCTGACTGTGGCATACAATCCAACTTACGAATATCACTGGTCTCAAGGCCCAATACAAGAGTCAGGCGAGAGAATTCCGATATAATTATATCAGCTTACAAAGCGCTAGAAGAAAATATAAAGAAATCCAAAGCGTCACCGCCGCCTTCTAAAGAGGCTCCCCGCCCGGCAACGTCCCGCTAAGATCACCCCTGAAACAACCGTATTCCCTGCATGAAAAGCTGAAAATTCAGCGGCGCCTTCTTCAAGCCGTCAATATAAGTTCAGAAATTGTCCGACCCAAATTTCACTGGTGACATCAACCTCGCAGAATGCGATTCGTGGCTAGTGACACAAATCGAATCAGTAACACTTATTCTGAAGAGGTGTGACTAGGACGCAGCCTCCCAAGCTCAGCCTTGAAACGCCGCATACATGAAATGTCTTTCCCAGGTAACATGAGTGCGTATAAGTTCGTCGTCCCACCCATTCTAAAACTGGTTGTGAATCACTCATCTCATCTCAGAAACTCCCTTTCAAAGCTTACAGAAACTATCCTCTCTCTTTCCTAGTCTTTTAGCAGAAGATCTGTGTCTTTTGAAACCCTCTTTGATTCAATCTCCTGACCTCACCGCCACGTTTTTCTGATTAAATAGTTGAAATTCTATTGGACCATTGAAGAGTTTTAAACCTGGAGGTGGCTCAACTTTCTATTTTTTAAGTACAGTCACCAAGTATGGCATCTAGCGCCAACGGAACCGTCGATACGTCGAGTACTGAACAGAATTCATGGCGAAAAGAGATCGAGGCTTCTCTGTCTTCAGTCAAGCAGGTCATCACTACTTCACTTACCCCGCTTCCCAAATACCCCTATGTACCTGAGAACGATGACCAAAAGAAGGTCAATAGCCTATTCGGGGATCTCAGGAAGATAGGATTCAAGGATGTGGAAACTCTGCTCTCTTTGCTCAACTCGGAGGTAAAAGGAAGTCAGGACGATTCGAAATTAATTCTTGAACACTTGGTTCAGCTGCTCAGCAAGTTAGACGAGGGCTCTAAGATTGGTTCAGAACTGACGAACGCGTTCATCAACAATCTCTGGAACGCCATTCCTCACCCACCCCCTACCAGTCTCGGCACCAAGTATAAATACCGTGAGGCAGATGGGTCCTACAATAATATCACCAGGCCTACGCTTGGGATGGCGAACACACCATATGCTCGAGCAGCCAAACCTTCCATCCTTCAAAACGTTGCGCTTCCCGATCCTGGCGCAATTTTCGACAGCCTGATGGTTCGCGGCGACAAATTCGAAGCACACCCGAATAAGATCTCTAGCATGCTTTTCTATCTGGCCACCATCATTATCCATGATATTTTTCGAACGGTGAGTCACTAAACCAACAAAAGTGATCTACTGCTAATCAATTCAAGGATCACAATGACTTCAATAATTCGATGACGAGTAGCTATCTTGATCTGGCTCCTTTGTATGGAAGCAACCAGAAAGAACAAGACACTGTAAGAACCTTCAAAGATGGGAAGCTGAAACCGGATTGTTTCTCTGAGAAGAGAATCTTGGGATTTCCACCAGGTGTGGGTGTTCTTGTGATCATGTTCAACCGCTTTCACAATTATGTCGTACAACAGATTGCGTTGTGAGTACGACCTCGGCCACATCATGAGTTGCGTTTCTGATGTGATACAGGATCAACGAGAATGGCAGGTTCAACAAGCCTAAAAATAGCGCTGACGATGCTGCGTGGCGCAAGTATGATAATGACCTGTTTCAAACCGGACGCTTGATCACCTGTGGTTTGTACGCCAACTGTGTGCTCAAGGATTATGTCAGGACTATTCTATCGTTGAATAGATCAGGGACCAAATGGGACCTAGATCCGCGATCGGAGGAAGGGAAAACCCTGTTCAATTCTCCAGCAGCGGAGGCTACCGGAAATCAGGTATCAGCAGAGTTTAACCTTAGTGAGTATCTTTATCCTATTGCGTCGCGTTATCTCTAACTTCACAGTCTATCGATGGCACTCAGCAATATCTCAGAAAGATGACAAGTGGACTCAAGGGGTCTATTCGACCATGTTTCCTGGAAGAAAGCCAGAGGACATCTCTCTGCACGAACTTCTTAGTGCCCTCAGTGCGGCGGAGAAAAATCTCCCTGAAGACCCGTTGCAACGACCGTTTGCACAGTTGAAGCGCCAAGAAGATGGTACTTTCAATGACGATGACTTAGTCGCTATCCTTGAATCTTCAATTTCTGATGTTGCTGGATCATTCGGTGCCAACCGAGTGCCTAAGATCTTGCGATCTGTCGAGATTCTTGGAATTATCCAAGCTCGATCTTGGAACATGGCCTCACTGAACGAATTCCGCCAATTTTCTGGACTCATCAAACATGAGACATTTGAGGACATTAATCCGGACAAGGAGGTAGCCGAAAAACTCCGCAATCTGTACGATCATCCTGATTTGGTCGAATTATATCCTGGACTTGTCGCCGAAAAAGCCAAGCCACCAATGAGTCCTGGTTCCGGCCTGTGCGTAAACTTTACAACTTCTTATTCAATTCTTGCCGATGCAGTGGCCCTTGTGCGAGGAGATCGCTTTTACACTGTGGACTATACACCCAAGAACCTCACCAATTGGGGGTAAGTTGCTGCTGCTTCTCAGGAGTTGACTTTGCTGATCGTTCTAGATTCAATGCAGTCCAATACGACACTTCGGTGGATGATGGAGCTGTGCTTTACAAATTGATCTTACAAGCTTTCCCGAACCATTTCAAGGGCAACTCTGTTTATGCTCACTTCCCATTCGTCATCCCTGAAGAAAACTTGGTGATTCTGAAATCCCTCGGTCGCGCAGACAAATATTCGTGGGACAAGCCTGCCCGCGTGCCTCAACTCATCCCCATCAAGTCTTACGTAGCTTGCAAAAAGATCCTCGAAGACAGAGCTAATTGGAAAGTCACTTGGGGAGAAGCCACCGAGTTCCTCACAAGCCAGCCGAAGAAGAAGAATGGTGTTGACTTTTGCTTGGCAGGTGATGGTCCTGCAAATTTGGCTTCACGAAAGTTGGTTATGAAAGGTCTTTATCCGGGAGATTGGCACAAAGAGGTCAAGAGCTTTTACGAGGTGACCACTACAAACTTACTCAACAAGTATAGCTACAAGGTCCCTGGCACCAAAACACGACAAGTCGATATCGTACGAGATGTGTCTAATCTCGTCAACGCCCGATTCGCTGCATCCGTTTTCAGTTTGCCAATCAAGACTGAAGAATCTCCGAGAGGGATATATACCGAGCAGGAGCTGTATCAGGTCCTCTCGCTTCTCTTCATCTGTATTTTCTTTAATGCCGACGTCGTGAAGAGCTTTCAAATTCGCGAGGCCGCTCACACGCTCGCCCAACAATTGGGAGAACTGGTATTATTAAATACTGAAGCCATTGCTGCAACTGGATTCATTGCCGACTTGATTGCGAAATTGCATCAGAGGACTCCGCTGACGGACTATGGTACACACATGATCCAGAGATTGCTCGCAGGCGGTCTTCCGGTCAAGGATGTTGTGTGGACGCACCTGTAAGGAAAAC
>Ga0182030_10003202_pt1 | contig 34945 bp, 41 predicted proteins | sample 812S3MmetaG_FD_121299 | JGI IMG/M metagenome (GOLD analysis project Ga0182030, IMG submission 121299) | Permafrost microbial communities from Stordalen Mire, Sweden - 812S3M metaG (Illumina Assembly) | ecosystem: Environmental > Terrestrial > Soil > Wetlands > Permafrost | place: Sweden...
GTGACGTACGCGGCATTCAACTGGTTCTGATCGAGCTCCATCTCGGAGAGGTCCGCCGGGTTGAACATGACGCTCGCGCCGGCCCCCGGAAAGTCGTGCGCGATGTAGAAGCTGGTCGCGAAGCTCGTGCACGTGTCGCAGCCTGTGCCGGGTGCTCCGGCGTCGGGGATGACGGCCGGCAGCTGGTTGCCATTCCGGATGGCCGGAACGAGGAATTCGGTGTCGCCGCTCCCTGCCGTGCCGGGCCCGCAGTCCACCGCCGAGGTCACCCCGAGACCCATTGCGACGCTCAGGCTCGAATTGACGTACGGATCGACCGTCGGCTGCGACTGAGAAACGTAGTACCACGCGGCCGACGGGACCCCGCGCACGCCGAGATCGTCGGTTGCGTCCACGTAGCAATTGCCGTGCTGAACGGGGGGCATGACGGCGCCGTCTTGCTCGAAGTTCGTGGCGGGGCAAGAATCCGTTCCGCTCGCGGGGCAAGCCACGTTGGTATTCAGGTTGGCTTTTACGGCCATTCCGTCCTGCACGATCACGCCGTAGCAGGGATGGGCGGAAGAGCAGCCCGAGACCGTCGTGTTCACCATCTGCACGAGAACCGCGTTGATGACCACCGAGCGCGAGGAGCTCGGGTCCGGAAGGCTGATCGGGCCGGTGTAGAGCTGGGAGGCTTCGTTCGCAGGAGAGCCGTCCAGCGTGTAGAAGATCGCGGTCCCGGGGATATCGTTCCCGCACGACGCACCCGAATAGAGGCAGATCGTTTGCGGGCCGGACACGGAGCCGGGCGCGGGCGAGAACTTCACGTTGCCGCTGGTCCCCCCGTCCGGGGATACGGGCGCGTCCGTCGTCTCCGGCGCGTCAGTGACGACGGGGGCATCCGTCGAGGCGGTGGAGTCGCTGCCTCCGTCGTTCGTGCCGGTCCCGCGATTCGCGCCGGAACCGCCCGCGCAGGCGATGCTGGCGAGCACACCGAGCGGAAGGAGCGCAAGAACGGTACGCGGATGGATCATACCCACGCTCTTCACGTGGTGCATCGTAGCCCAGACGTTCGCGCCGGGTGAGGGCATCCGGCTCGACGACCGCGAGCGGGGGAAGCGCTAATGGGGCCTCCCACCTCGGCGCCGCCCCGCAGGATCAGACGCTGTCAGCGCCCACAAACACCTCGGCCTCCGAGGCCGCCGTCGCCGCGCGCTCCAGCCAGGCCGTGAGCACCGCGACGTCCGCGCACGACGTCAAACGGGCGCGACCCAGCTCGCTCAGCGCCCGCGATGGCGCCAAGTCCGCCTCCGTCTGTCGCGCGGCCAACGACACGGCCGCGAGAGACAGCCTTCAACCCCTTGCTTCGACCTACAAGGGATCGCCGCACCCAACGACCGTCCCGCGCGTCAGTGCCTCGCGACTCGCCGTGCGCACGACCTGCGACGCACTCGGCAGCGAGCCAGTGGAGCGCTGAGCGGCGTCGGAAATGCGCACAACCATGCGCACAACCAAGACGACCCCCCGAGGGTCTTCCACAGTCCCGGGGGGCCGATTTTCCCTTGGAATCTTGTAGGCGCGACTGGTGTCGAACCAGCGACTCCTACCGTGTCAATCCGATCCGGGCGTTCCCCATGGTTTCTTAGCGTTTCGTGGACCACTGATCTCAACCAGTTCCGTTTCGAGGCGTTTCCTGAGCGTTCCGGCCGTTTCGCCCGATCTGGGGAGAAGACTGGGGTAGGGTCACAGAGGGTCGTGGGGAGCGATTTTCGGGGGTCTTAGGGGAGGTTTGAACTGGGCGCGGCGGTGCAGGAAACCCGGGCTCCCCCGGCTCTTCGTTGCGCCGTCTGCGCTGCCGCCGTATTTGTACCCGATGGCCAAGGAGTCCGACCGTTTCGACCCGCAGGAGCGAGCGCGCGAGAAGCAGCTTTCTCGCGACGCCGACGCGCATGCGCTCGCATCGGGCGAGAAGAGCCGGGACGAGCTGCGCCGTGAGAACGGCCACTTTGCGTTCCGGAACGTGCGCGTGACCCTCCGCGGGGCAAAGCCGCTCGAGTGACGGACCTCGCGTACGTCGACGTCCGCCCCGTCCTCGCGAAGCTCGCGGATCTCGAGCGCGATCTCGTCCTCGTCGGCGGACAAGCCGTCAACTTCTGGGCGTCGTACTACGAGGCGCGCGTGCCGGAGCTCGCACGCGAGGCGCCGTTCACCAGCAAGGACATCGACTTCTGCGGCGACCAGCGCGCCGTCCGGGTATGCGCAGAGCGCCTCGGGGGTACGCCGCGCGTCGCGACGTTCGACGACGCGACACCGAACAGCGGCACCGTGGTCTTTGTCGACGGCGCTGGCGTGACGCGAACGCTCGACGTCCTGTCCGCGCCGTTTGGCTTGGACGCCGCCGAGGTCCACACGACGGCTCTTCCTGTCGAGGTCCTCGATGACGCCGGTGTCTCGAGCGGCGTCCGCTTCTACGTGATGCACCCGGTGCTCTGCATGGAGAGCCGCGTTCACAACGTCGTCGGCCTTCCGGGCTACTACGACACGGACCAGGGACGAAAGCAGCTGCGCGCGTCGATCCTCTGCGCGCGCGAGTTCCTTCGTGACGTGCTCGATGGCCAGCTGGAGGCGGAGGACCCGAGCCGCGCCGTGATGAAGCTCAACGAGCGCATCTTCCGGTTCGCGACGCACGACCGACACGCGAAGGAACTCTACCGCACGCACCATCTCGATCCAGCCCACGCGCTGCTCGACGATGCGCGCCTCCCCGAGCTTTTTCGTACGAAGCGCTTTCCCCAGATGCAGGAGCTGCTCGCCGCACGCGAGCACGGCCCCTAGGCGTTCGAGGATCACGAAATCCGAGACGCCGTCTCGGAAATCGCCGACACCGGTGCGTCACGTTCGCCCGCATGGTCACCTCGAGGCGGGGAGGAGGGTGAAATCGCAGACACCGTCTGCGGTTTCTGCCACGCAGGCGGCCTCGAGCTTTCGGCCGACTGGTCGGTGGTGCAGCTGACTATCGTCAGCGGGCCTCCCTCTCGACCAGACGGAGAAAAGGTGCCGACAGAACCTTGACCGTTTCGTCGTTGGGGCTCGCCATTCCGATCGGACCGCACGGAGCCTCTGCCAGGTGTAGGGCGACATCCAGCAAGGCTCTTCCATCGAGATACGAGCCGAGCATCCGATCGAAGTCGTTCATGGAGCCCAGGACTCGGCGGTCGTTGGTCGACGCCACGAAAGACTCCCTCATGGCGGAGAGCTCGGTAGCAACCCTCTTCGGATCGATGGCCAGGGCATGCAGTATCGCGCCGACCGCCTGATGTACGCGGCTCGGCAGTGTCTTGAACGGGGCGGCGGGCAAGAGCACGGGTAGCAGCGTGACGTTGCTCACGGCGAGCACGAGCTGTTGGCGCCCGACGATGAGCAGGTTCGCGCTCCAGTCTCCCAGGCACGTGGTGGACTTCGGGGGAGCGCCTTCGGCGCGTGGGCCCATGCGCCGAAGCAGCTTGCGGGTGCAGCGGAGAACGACCACGGCTCAGTGGGCTTCCGTTATCAGGCTCCGGCCGGCGCCGCCAGGGGGATCGAGGTCTGCTAGCCGGGACTTGGCCCCGGGCGGCCCGGGGGAAGGGGCGCGCTCCGTCCAGAATGCGACGTTCTCACGCAACTCCATCCCGCTCGCGGCCGATAGGTGGTCAGAGGGCCGGGACGGTACCGGTAAACACTGCGATGGGAGGCTTCCACGATACCTGGCGCGTGCGTCGACCATTCGGCGACATTGAGATCGAGCTCCATCCTGGCTCGGTCGACGCGACCGTGCGCGACGCGTCAGCGTTTCGCCTCCTGCTGTCGGAGGGGACGCTTTACGTTGAAGTGACCGACGACATGTTCGTCACCGGGGGGGCCGTCGTCGACACGCTCGACTTCGGCTGGTGGAACCCCGAAGCGAAGCCGGGCGAGACACCGCGGCACGAGCGCTTGCGGATGGACGGCAAGCTCAGGGATGCGCGCGGCAAAGTGATCACCGTTGACATGTCCGTCACGCCTACGAGCCGCCGGTTCGCGCTGCCCGCCGCCTCGTGGATCCTGTATGACGAATGGGCGGCGACGTACGAGGACACGGACGATGGGCGTACGCTGGCGTCGCGACTGTCGACAGGACCCCACGAGATGCCGCCGCCGATCTTCACCGCGCCCGGCGCATGCGCGGTGGAAGGGGAAGCGCTGCGGCCGGTGCGCACCCGGCCGCTCGATCCTGGCACCGCCCTGGCGCGATGATCCCGGGTGCCGGTGATGGTTGGGGCGCGACGTTACTCCCGGGGCAGCCGCCGCCGCACTCGCTGGCGGGGCGCTCGCCCTGTTCGCCATCCTCGTTGGCGCGGCCTGCTCGCGCCCGTCGTCCGTCGCGTCGAGGGCTGACTTTGGGCAAGAGCCGCTTGCACAAGTCGCGTCCGGCGGAGGAGTGACCCGTGCGGCAGCTGAGTCTCTCGGTTTCTTTGTAGGCGCGACTGGTGTCGAACCAGCGACCCCTACCGTGTCAAACCCCTCGGATGGTTCGCGCGTCGTCGGTCGATCAATGGATCGCGTAGAAAAAGCGGCGTTCAGAGAGAGGTGCTGGGAGGTGTCGGGTACGGGCGCGCGCACTTCGAGGAGCTGCTCGGCCCACGCATCGACAAGGGCGGCTTTTTTTCGCATGGCCAGCTGAAGGTGCGGGCGCCTGGGGTCGAGCGCATCCTGCACCATCGTGGGTGGCAGGTGGATACGGCCGGTTTTCTCGGACGCTACGGGATCGAGCCGCAGCGCAAAGCGTAAGCAGGCTGATAGCTGCCGGCCCTGGGCGCGCGTCTGGCGTCCGCCCGAAGACTAGCCACCGTACTTCTTCACCAGACCCACACCGACGAGCTGCCTCCACTGCGCCCCCAGTTCCGCGGCGAAGCCCGTATCCTCGATGAGGACGCCGGCCTCGATGTTTCGGGTCTGGCCCCGGTCCGTGAAGTTCGCGGAGGTGATCAGCGACCGCTCATCGTCCACCACGATGCACTTCGCATGTAGGCTGGCCCACGGCGGCCCTGGAGCTGCCGTCCGCGGGTCGTAGAACACGTCCGGCTTCGGCAACCCGAAGGTCCAGACGGTCCGGAAGAAGCGGTCGATGAATGCCGTGGCGAAGGCTTCGGCTCCCTCGGCGGTCGTCGCCGTCCCGTCGATGTCGAGGAAAAGGGTCACGTCGACGCCGCGTTCCTTGATGGCTCTGTAGAGAGGTTCGAGGATCTCAGGGGCGTCGAAGCTGTAACCCCCGACGAGAACGGAGCGGTTAGCTGACTCAAAGAGACGCTGGACGACCAAGTGTGTGCTCCGGGCGACGCTCGCTCTCGTTTCGGGCCCCGTCCATACCAGGTCCAACCGTGGTGGAGGTCGGTGGAGTCGCTCCGCGATCACCATCCGGAGAGCAGCAACAACTCGCGGCGCAGAGGACCGATACGTTGAGGTGCTCGCTCGACTCCACTGGCCTCGAGCCAGCCGCCGGTCACGGAGTGCGGTCGAAGAGGTAGACCTCTTGGTCCGCGACGCGATATCCCTCCTTCTGGGGGACGAGGCGCAGTAGCGCCTTGCGTTCTCCGCGCGACGCCACCTGGTACCCGGGCACCTCTCCGGCCTCCACGCGCGCGACGAAGGCGCGACGCCTCGACCTGCGCACCTGGACGATGGCGACGGCGGCCGCGCCTGCGAGAATCCCAACGATCGCGAGCGCCCGCACGATCGGGGCTCCAGGCAGAGGCTGCGAATCGGCCGCGGACCGCCCGAGCTGGAGGGCGAGGCCGAGGATCGACGCGACGACCGCCGCGATGCCGACCGCCCGCCCGACGCGCTCGACTCCGTCCAGCCGTTGCGTTTCGACCCGGTTCTTTTTGCGCTGACTCCTCACCAGGATCCCCGCCCAAGCGATGGCCGTGATCGCGAGCGCCAGGCCGGCCACGAGGAACGGGGCATCGCTGCGTCCCGCAACCAGGCCAGCCAGGGAAAACCCGACCGCGACGGTTCCCAGCGGGGCCAGCAAGCGTGTCCTCCGGAACGGGCCGGGAAGCTCGGCCGACGCCCTTGCTACGTCGTCGTGCACGACGGACCCAGGCCGCTCGAGACGGGTGAGACGAAGCTCGAACAGCAGGGAGATGACACTGGCCACGAGGCCCATCCACGGGAGCCAAGGAATCCTCTGCGCCAGCTCGACGTGCGGGACGCGGGCCCATGGAACGCCGAGCTCGCGCTCGCGATCGTCGTCGGCGTACGTCACAGCCCACAGATCGCTGCCTTGCTCGTGGCGCAGGCCGACGACGTGCAGCACCGCCGTGTCGGGCTCCTCTCGCGGCGCCTCGACACGGACGCACGAATCGGCCACGCACACGCGAGCGTTCGCTTCCCTTTCCAGGGGCGGATGGCGGTCGAGCTGCACCTGGCTTTGCAGCTCCAGGAATCCCAGCTCGGCGCGTCGGTCGCTCCACGGAAGCTCGACCCACGTACCGGACCACTCGAAGGGACCGCGAACCATGTCCACCAGGGTCCAGCTCCTCCAGTCCGCCGGACGGACGTCACCGTGCGATGGTCTCAGGTCCCACGCCGGCTCGACACGCGCCGGCGACCACCACGTCAGAACGAGGATCGACGCCAGCGCGAAGGCGACCATGGTGCCCGTCAACGCGTCATCGACCTCGCCGCCGGGCCGGCGGGCTCCCCGTCCGGCGCGCCAGAGCGAGCTCGCGAGCGCAAGAAGAGCGGCCCCGAGGACACAGACCATGGCATCCGGCGGCCTGCGCACCCCGAGAGGGACGGGCGGGCGAACAACGGCTTCGGCGAGGCTCTCCGGGCCGGTTGAATCACCCGGCCTCGCGAACGAGAGCAGCCACTGGTCCTTCGCGACGTCGCGCCGGAGCCGCCACGTACCCTCGGGGACACCGCAAGGCCGACCCGAGAGCGACTCGGGCCAAAGCACGACCCCCGAGTCCTCGCAATGCGACGAATCGCACAGCCTCACGTTGCAATGCAGATGCTCACCTCCAGCGTGGCTGGGGTAGACGCCGTCCTCCACCTGCAAGAGCCCGAGGGGACCCAACCGAAGGATCGACCGCTCACCCCCGCTGCTGCGCGCTTCCGCGACGATCGGCAACGTCCTCCACTCCGCGGCGACGGCCTCGCGGGGGACCGGAACGAGCTCGAGGCGCGCCTCTGCGACGCTGTGCCGGTCCAAGCTGGTCCACTCGTAGGCGAGGAGGGCGGACGCCAAGGCGACGACCGCGAGCGCCGTCCGTCGCTGCCATTGCAGAGCGCCGGGCCGTGTCATGGATGGTCCTCGGAGCTCAGTGCTTCAGGTATTCACGGATACCACAGCCTCCGCGTTCGGTGCAGCTTCGACTCGACGCCGCAGAGATCGAGAAGGGTGCTGGACTCCCCGACACCCCCAACGTTCGGGTCTGCGGCAAGCTCGAGCCGGCGGATGCACCTGGTCTAGCCGAAGGCACACGAGCGCTGTCCCTCTTCGTCGTGAACGAGCGGACGCCGGGCGAGCGGGGCCGCCAAGACGAGCAGTTCCTCTTCCAGGTGCAGATGGAGCTGGTGTTCGAGCCTGGCTTCGTTCCGCGCCCCAACCGGCTCGGTGAGGGATCGGAGCACCCAGACGACGACACAGCGGACCTCCAGTTCCGCGACCACCGAGAGTGGGCCGTTGGCCACGGCGTGGCCGTCGAGATCCCTGGTGGCAGCAAGGTCTCGCTGATCCGCACGACGTGGGTTCCCCGGTGCGAGGTTCGCAAGGTCGACACGCACGAGGAGCCGAACGTCGTCACCTCGATGGAAGACCTCGCCGAGCTCTCCGACGGCGCGGCCCTCGAAAAGGCTCTCACTCCCCTCATCGACGCCTATGGGGCTTGGATCGAGCGTCACCGAGCCTCGTCACATCCTTCTGCCGGAGTAGTTCGAGCGCGCAGATGACGCTCGGTGCCCGGCTGAAGGACGAGCTGGCCGGCCCTCGCCTTGGACAGGGATGGGTCGGTCTTCCGACCTCCGGTCGCGAACTTGGCGAGGGCCTCGAGCACGCCGTGGCCTGCGTCGGCACCCTGGAGCTCCACGCTCAGCTTTTCGGCCTGCGCCGGCGTGACCCCGATCGTGTCCTTGAGCCACTTCGCTCGACGGGTGGTGGGGACCGCGAGAACCTCCTCGGCCGAGACCCACAGGCGGTCGGGCTTCATGCATACGGCCTCGGACGGCACCCGGAGGACGTGGTAGCCCATAAGCGCCTCGTAGACGCTGCCGATCTGCTCCACGTCGAGCGCCCGGTACGAAAGCCGCTGGCCGTCCAAGACCAGAAGCTTCTCGAGGACGCGGAAGAGCGTCTCGTCGTCCACCGTCGGCAGCTTCACCCCGGCACGGTCTTCCGGCTGGGTGATTGGAGCACTGCCCCCCGGTCCCCAGCCCTCGAGGAACGGGTACTCGTGCGGGTTGAAAAGCGAGCCGTGCCGAGGCGGCATCGTCAGGTCGCCCCGGGAGACGCCGAGGAAGACGGCCCGGAAGAGGGTCACAAGGCGGCCCCACGCCCCGAACCGACGTGACATCGAGTCGGGGTAGGCCCCATGGTCCGCCTGGAGCTGCTCGAACAGGCTCAGGGCCGAGAGATATTCGGCGTAGAACGGGTGCTCGACGGGCAGCAGTCCGCGGTCCTCGGCGTAGAGCAAGAACACGAGCCGGAGCAGGACCGTGAGCAGCCCCTTGTAGAGGTGGTCGTCTCCGCGAGCGAGGGCCTCGTCGAGCAGGTCTCGACCGTCGCGTTCCGCCGCCGCCTCGAAGCCTCGGAGGAGGATCTGCAGCGCCTCGAAGACCTGATCGGCCAGGTCGTTTGTGACATTGGCCTGCCGCTTGCGGCTCTCGGCAAGGATGCCGGGAAGGGTGCGCTTGAGGGTGTCGTCATCGGCGACGCCGAAGAATCGGTTCGCCGAGAGCAGCATGACGAACGCATCGAGGATGGGGCGGCCGCCAACGCTCGCCATGTCCTCGAGCCGAAACGTGATGGCGCCCGAAGACTCCCCGTGCGGGGCGTAGACGAGCCGTACGACGTCGCGGTTGGTGAGAAGGCCGATGGGAACGCGGCAGTGCCGCAGAAGGCGGTCGAACTTCGCGCTTGGTGGATACTCCCAGGAGCCAGTCACCGTCTCGGGCTTGTCTAGGTCGAGCCCCGCCGGCAGGTCCCAGACGAGCATCTCGTACGCCGCACCGGCGATGGTGGCCGGCGTTGCGTCAGCCGCCTCCGACTTCGGGGGGTCCCCGACCTTCCTGAGTCCCATCGTCGCTCGCAACGTCTGACGCCCTTCGGGGACGTAGAGCGACAGCGCCTCGGGCAACGTCTCCCCCACGTCGAAGGAGTCCGACGAGAACCCGAGCAGCTCCGAGAGAAGCGCCCCCAGGTTGGCGATAGAGTAGCCCTCGGGCCCGGCTTCGCCCCGTCGCGTGGGAGGGCAGAGCTCGATGAGCCTGGCCTGGACATGCGGCGGCTGCCGCTCGATGCACTGGGCGTCGACCAGCACGGGGATGGAGACGACGAGCCCGTCGATGGGCTGCACCATCCCGAGCCAGGTCTCGTGGAAGTAGCGGTCGGTGCCCTCCGCTGCGCGCGACGGCTCCGCGCTCGCGCGGGCGATGGGCATACGGATGCCTCCGGCGGGGGCTCCGGGCTCCGGATGGCACAGGAGAGAGAGAGGGCCGCTGCACTCGCCAGCGCAGCGCGTGCGCCGCAGGCTGGCGCCACCGGTCAGGTGGTGCGGATACTCACGGGTGGATATCCACGCTAGACTGGCGGAACCGTCCTTCGGACGGGGTTAGAGTGGGCCGCCATGGCAGTGAACGACGAGAAGGCGCAGCACGCCGGAATGGCTCTCCGCGACCTCCGGCGGCGCCTGGGGCTCAGTCAGGAGGCGCTCGAGCGGCGCTCGGGCGTGAGCCAGGCCACGCTCTCTCGCTTCGAGGTCGGGCAGGACATCTACCTGAGCAACGCCGTCCAGCTGGCCGATGCCCTCGGCGTCACCCTCGACGAGCTCGCCGGTCGAGCGCCGCTCCCGGCCGGTGCACTCAGGCTCCCCGACCAGGCCACGCCCAAGGACCCTTACCCCAACCGGAGCCGGCTTCGGGCCCTTCCCGAGTACAAGGCCGCCCCCGCGGAGGTTCGAGAGCTGATCGAGGCGCTCCCAGGCGGGGGGAACGATCTCACGCTCTTCGAGTGGATCGGCGAGCTCCAGCTCTTTTCGATGCTTCACAAGAAGGGGCAGCTCGAGGGTGTGTTGCGCGGCCGCCCGTCCACCCCGAAGCCGGAGAGCTCGCGAGCGACAGGACGTCGGGCGCGCCGCAAGCCAGGGCACGGGTAGTCCGGCAGCAAAGCAGCAAGCAGCTTCGCCCCGTGTCCATCCAAATTCGGATGGGCGGGGGCTTGCGCCCGTCCATCCGAATGTGCATATTCGAGGCTGAACGGGACGTGCGGAGCCAACACGGCTCCCTGCCCGAGCGGAGGGTTCCATGCACGCAGCCGAAACGCGGCCGGCGCAGCCGGTCGCCATTTCTCTCGATCCAACCGATTCAAGCGACGAGCGGCGGTTCTCGTTGCGCATCCCCTGCAGTTGCTCGCCGGTTGCGCACACCGGCCAGTGGGAGGAGTGCTCGCTCTGCCAGGGGGAGCGGGAACGGCTCGTCAGCGTGCCCGAGGCCACGCTCAAGGCCGACCACATCGAGCTGGTCCTTCCTCGCGAGCGGGTGGCAGCGCTGCGCGCGCTCTGCGTGCGCGGCGACTGTGAGAAGGCGCGAAGCGAGTGCCTCCGCATCGCGCTCGTACGCAGCGACGAGGCGCGTAGGCGAGCGACGCAGGACCACGATGGCGGCCCCGTCCCGCTCCAGGCGCTCGTGCGTGCCGCGGTCGAGATGGTCGCCTGGCGCACGCTCGCGCACTACTGCCACGAGCTCGGGGGCGGCCCGTGACGGCGCTTCCCGTGCTGCAACCGCTCTCCAACTCGGAGAAGCGGTGCTTCCAGGCGTGTCCGCGCAAGCACTACATCCGCTACGGGCTCCGCATCCGCCCGGTGCGTGCAGCCGACGCGCTGCGATTCGGATCGCTGCTGCACATCGGGCTGGAGGCGTGGTGGCGTGCGGCGAGGGTCGGGGGCGGCCGCTTCGCGGCCGGCCTCGCCGCGCTCCGCGCGGGCGAGGCCGAGCCCTTCGAGCTTGCCAAGGCCGAGGTCCTGCTCGCCGCGTACCACACGAAGTGGAAAGACGAGCCGCTCGAGGTCCTCGACGTGGAGGCGACCTTCGAGACGGCGATCGTCAACCCGGAGACCGGCGCCCCGTCCCGCACCTGCTACCTGACCGGGAAGATCGACGCCATCGTTCGGATGGCTGACGGGCTCGTGTACATCTGCGAGCACAAGACGACCTCGGAAGTCATCGAGGGCGGGTCCGACTACTGGAAGCGGCTTCGCCTCGACTCGCAGGTCTCCGACTACTTCGTCGGGGCGCGCGCCCTCGGCCACGACGTCAGCGGCTGCCTGTACGACGTCATCGGGAAGCCGAAGCTCCAGCTCCTGGAGGCGACCCCCGAGGCGTCGCGGAGGTACACCAAGGACGGTCGCCTCTACGCGTCCCAGCGCGCCGAGGGCGAAACGCTGGACGACTATCGCGCGCGGCTCGCGGCGCACATCGCCGAGAAGCCCGAGCGCTATCTCCAGCGCGCGACCGTCGTTCGCCTCGCCGAGGACGAACGCGACGCGGCATACGACACGTGGATGACCGCGAAGAGCATCCACCAGGCCCGGCGCACCGGCCGTCACCCGCGAAACCCGGACGCATGCTCGCGGTGGGGCGAGGTCTGCGAGTACTTCGCCGTGTGCACGCGCGAGGCGGACGTCGACGACCCGACGCGCTTCCGGGTGGCGCCGCGCGCGCACGAAGAGCTTCCGCCGCCGGCGTTCCCGGCGGCACGCACCAATCAACATCAACAGGAGATGGACCTATGAACACGACGACTGCAGTAGTGACTCCGCGCAACGGCGTCGCGCCCGCGCGCGCGAAGTACATGAGCCTCGACAACGTACGGACGGGCAAGCTCAAACAGCCCCTCCGCATCCTCCTCCACGGCGTCCCCGGCGTCGGGAAATCGAGCTTCGCCGCGGAGGCCCCGAAGCCGGTTTTCCTCTGCGCCGACAACGGCACGAGCGACCTCGACGTCGCGCGCCTCCCCGAGCCCCGCGCCTGGGAGGACGTGCTCGAGGCGGTGCGCGTCCTCACCGAGGACGACCACCCGTACGAGACCTTTGTCATCGACCCGCTGAACTGGATCGAGCCCATGTGCTGGACGGCGGTCTGCCGCGAGAAGGGGTGGTCGAGCATCGAGGAGCCGGGCTTCATGAAGGGCCCGACCGCAGCGGTGGACTTCTGGCGCGCCCTGGTGGCGCGGCTGGAGCGGCTCCAAGCCACGAGGCGGATGCACGTCATCCTGCTCGCGCACACGGCCCCGCGGAACTTCAAGAACCCCGAGGCGGAGGACTTCCACCGCTACCAGAGCGGAATCGATCCGCTCGCCGCCGGGCTCTTTCAGGGCTGGTGCGACGCGGTTCTCTTCGCGAAGCACGAGACCTTCACCGAGAAGGCGGGCAAGCAGCGCGCGCGCGGTCGTTCGACGGGCGTGCGCGAGATGTACACCGAGTGGAACGCCGCCTTCGACGCGAAGAACCGCTTCGGGCTCCCCGCCAAGTTGCCGCTGTCCTGGGCGGAGTTCCACGACGGGGTCGAAAGGTACCGCTCGCCTGACACCAAGACGCGCGCGGCGGAGCTGCGCGCGACCATCGGGAAGCTCCTCGCCGCCTACGGCGACGAGGGATACGCGGCGAAGGCGAACGCCTACATCGGCGCCGCTCAGGACGACGTCAAGCGGCTGGACGAGATCGAGAACCGGATCGCCGCGAGGCTCCGAGCCAAGCAGGAGAACGAGGGAGAAGGAGCATGAGCGACATGTTGGACAAGGGCTTCTACAGAGCGCGCGCGGTCGAGCATCAGTTCGGCGTCGCCGAGACGGGCACCGAGCAGGTGGCGGTGACCTTCGAAATCCGGAGCGACGGGCCGTGGAAGGAATACCGCATCACGTGGTTCGGGTACTTCACCGAGGGCACCGTCCGGCGGACGATGGAGTCGCTCCGCCATTGCGGCTGGGAGGGCGACGATGTCACCGATCTGGCCGGGCTCGACCGCAACGAGGTGGAGCTCGAGGTCGTCCACGAGCCTTACAAGGGCGAGCTCCGATCGAAGGTCAAGTGGGTGAATCGCGTGACGGGCGTCTTCCGGGTGAAGCATCCGATGACCGCCGAGCAGAAACGGGCCCTGGCGGCCAGGGTGCGGCACGTCGCGCTGGCGATGAGGGAGGCGAGCCCGCCGCTCGGGACCCACGGCGTGCACGCGAACGGCAGGCCGCACGCGCCGCCGGGCGGCGGCCCGAGCCCGGTGCCGGAGGGCTACCCGGGCCTGTAGACGACGAGCGGGGGCGGGGCGCGAGGCGCCCCGCCTCGCCGCTCGCCGCGTGCGCGCTGCAGCAAACTTCGCGGCGACCTCCCTCGTGACCCGCGAGAGCGCGACTGCGGCGTGTTCTGAAAGCAGCTCATGGTTCCGCGGCGATCTGCTATCGGCATGGTGCATGGCAACGTCCACGAAAGCTGAGGCCGACGAGGCGCTGGCGGTCCTCCGAGTCGCGCTGCAGCGCGCGCCCGATTCCGGCCCCAACTACGCTGCCGAGAGTGCGCGTGATCGGGCCATCGAGATCCTCGACCGCCTTCCCGCCGACGCCGACCCATTCGTCCTCGAGCGCCTCGAGGAGGCCTTCGCGGCCGCGAGGCGGAAAGACGGCGCCGACGAGGCCGAGGTCTGCGGAACGATCGTCACCGCAGTCGCTCAGCGCCGCTCGCCGGGGGCTGCGGGCATCCTCCGCCGAATGGTGTTCGAGTCGTCTTGTCCGCTGTGGCTGCAGCGAGAGGTCGTGTGGCTCATGTCCAAATGGGATCCCGCCGGTTTCGCGACCATCCTGCGTGAGGCCGTCGCGAGCAGGCTGCACGAGGGCGTACGTTCCGTGGCGGCCGAGAGCCTGGTCCAGAGCAGACTGGCCACCGCGCGCGAGATCGACGAATTCCTCCGCGATCGCGACCACTCCGTGCGCAAGCTCGCGCTGCGGGGCCTCGCGACGTCGGCCACGGGGGACGCGATCATCCGGCTGGGCGAGGTGGCGTTTCGCGAGGAGGACGAGCGCTTGCGTGCCCAGGCGTGGTCGCTCCTCGGAAACATCGGCGCCGCGCCAAGGCTCGCGCCCGGGCCGAGCGGGTGCTGCTGAGCACATAGCCCGCGGCTGTCGCAGCGGCGTGAGCGCTCTGGCGACAGCGCGAGCGCCGGCGTCCTCGCGTCGTGCGGCCGATTCACCGTGTCTCTCGGTTCGTCTGCTATCCGGAGCCCGGAGCCCCCGCCGGAGGCATCCGTCTGCCCATCGCCCGCGCGAGCGCGGAGCCGTCGCGCGCAGCGGAGGGCAACCGAGCGCCCGGAGCCACCCGCAGCCGGGCGACGCGTCACTGGTGAAACGAGCCACGAGCCCGGCGAGGATGGCGAGGACGCGACGTTGCCCGCAGCGAGCACGACGGCATGTTGTCCACGCGATGGGCAGTCGGTCAGTGAATTGGCCTCTGCTACGTCGCATTCTCGAGCTGGAATACGTACGCGAGCAGCAGCCAGAGGCCCCCCGCCTCCGGCTGCTGCTCGACCTCGCGCCCGCCCTACTTGACGATGATCTGCGCCGTCTGGCTCCAGTCGCCCTCACCGGTCTTCGTGCCGGCACGGTACCGGAACATCACGCTCGCCCCCGGCGTGAGCCCCGGGACGGTGGTCGACGTCTTCAGCGTGCTCCCCGCCGCGAGCCACGTCTTGCCGCCGTCGGCGCTGTACTGCCACTCGTAGAACGCGCGCCGTGCGGCGGCGTCGGTGACGAGCAGGACCGAGCCGGACACGGCCCCGGGCTTGGCAGTGAAGGTCCGCTTGGCGCGCACCGGCGTCTTCTTCACGGCGATTCCGGCGCTCTGGATGAGCGAGCCCGCGGTCTCCGGGCTGGCGTCGGCGACCGTCTGGATCTGCCCCCGCAGCTCCTGCAGCAGCTTGACGAGCGCGGCGCGCTTCTCGTTGCGGACGGCCACGGCGCCCTTGGTCCGAGCCAGCGCGGCGGTCTCCGCGGTCTGGAGATCGGCGATGGCCTGCGTCACCGTCGGCAGCGTCGGCGCGGCCGCCGGGAACGCGGGGTTGCCGGTCACCGCCTTCACGATGCCCTGGGCATACGTGATCATGGCCGGCACCTTGTTCGGGAGCATGAGGGAAGCGACGGCACGATGAACAGACTTGGTCGTGGTGGTCATGATGTTGTCCTCTTCTCGATTGGCTGTGTCACCGTCATCACCGAAAGCCTCACTTTGGTCACGGGATGACGCTTCGTCGTCTGTGGATGTCGACCGTTGTCCTGAAGATGTCGCTCGTCGTCGTGTGAAAGCCGCTCGTTGGTCTGAAGGAGCGGCTTCGTCACGTGAAGGAGCGTCAACGTGTCGACGAAGTGTGTCTCGTTCGTCGAACGAAGCCGCTCCGTCGTTTGAGAGTGACGCTTCTTGTCGACTGAAAGCCGCTGTGAGGTCTGAGAGTGCGGCTTCCCGTCGACTCGAAGCGTCACCTTGTCGACCAAGTGTGTCTTTCGGTCGATTCGATGACGCTCCTTGGCGACTCGATGATGCTTTCCGTCGACAGCGAGCGACTTCTTCTCGAACACGAGCCGGTGGAGCTTCGGTCCACGACGGCGCCGGGCTGCGGAACGCCGCGGGCCGTCGTCGTCGGTGCTTCTACCCTTAGGGCAAGGACGCGCCTGGAGCGTCAGCAGCGCCTGGCGCGTCAGGAGCGCGAGATGCGCACCGGGTCGCTACTGGCCTTCCGCGCGACGTGGCCGCGCTCACCGCCCGTCCGGCCTCCTGCCCGCCGGATCTCCTCGGTGAGGCAGAGGCTCTCCCACAGCGGAGGGATCTTTTCCTGGATGTCCGACAGCGCGACGTAGAAACTGCGGCCGCCGCGGAGCAGCGCGACGCCATTGGACCGCAGCAGGCGTCGCAGCAGGTCGGCGTTCACGTTGCCGATGCGCGCCAGCTTTCCGACCGAATAGACCGCCCGCAGCTCCGGCGGCTCACGGAGGCCCTGCTGATGCGAGCCCATCAGGCGTCCTCCTCGGGCACGACGCTCGGCCCGTCCCCACGCACGCGCTCGTACGCGGCGATGGCGAGCGCGCACGCCAGCTCCACCTCCGACCGCCAGGCCACCAGGAGGTCCTTGCGGCCCCTGCGGACCACCTCCTCGACGAACGCCGCGACATTCTTCGCGCGTGTCTGGACGCGAGCCAGGGCGCGCAGGTACTCGACGCGCACTCCGACGGACGCCTCGGCCGCGCCGGCGAGGCCGTCGGGGAGGGCCTCCTCGACGGCCTCCGACCACTCCCGCTCGGTGTAGATGCCGCGGAGGAGCAGCAGGTCGGTCGACCGCAAGCGCTGCAGGCGGTCGTGGATCTTGCGCGCGGCATGAATCGCCTCCGCGCGCCGCTCCACCTCGTCGAGGCTCGTCGGCGAGCAACCGGCGACCAGGCCCTGGAAGTTCGACGGTTGCTCGATGGCCGTCTCGGCCTCGTTGAAGAACCACTTCAGCTCCGCCTCCGCCGCCTCGCTCGGCGAGACATCGCGGAATCGGCGGACAGCACGCTCACCACTCTGGTCTTCGATGGGCACTTGCATGAGAGACACTCCTCCGTCGGGAATGGGCGTCTCGCGCCTCCTCGATGCACATGCGCGCGGCCGGTTGCCGCGCGCGCTCACGACCGCTGCGTTCGCAGCGCGTGCCAGTCGCGCAGCAGCGCGACGAAGTCGTCGAAGCTCATCGTCACCTGGGGCGGCTGGCCGTCGTCCTTGCACACGGCGACGGGCCACAGGCCCTCGGCACGGGCACCGCCCTCAGCCTGGCGCAGCGCTGCGCGCGGATTGGCGCGCCTGTGCGCCTTGCACTCGATCCACAGCCGAGGCGCCACCACGTCCGCCGGTGCGGCTCCGGCGAGCGACTTCACGCCGCGGCGCACGAACGCCCCGCCGAACACCGCCGCGAGGCGCCGCTGCACCTCGCGCTCGAACTCCGCTCCCTTGCGATGCGTCCAGGATCGCTTCATCGAGGTTCTCCTTGGTCCTTCAGCCAGGCGCACGCGAGGTAGACGAGGGCGTCCTCGATCTCCTGGCGGGCTTCCGTCCTACGGAACTCGCGGCGGTCGATGTTCAGGTACAGCTGTCCGTACGACTGCATTCCACCCTGCAGCCGCTGGGCGATCCGGACGAGGACGCGCACTTCGTCGTCGCCGAGCTTCGCGGTGATGGCGGTGAGCTCGCGCCAGGCGCTGTCGCCGCTCACGACGCCACCTCGGTCGAGGTCAGGCGCGTGGACAGGCTGTGCTTCGCGGATGCCTCCAGGGTGGACTTGAGGGCCGCGAGTCGGTCGGGGCCGAGCTCTGGGCCGAGCTCGTCGAGCTCACGACGTAGGGCCTGCGTGTCGGCGCGTCCGATGCGGGTGAGCGCGTAGTCTCGACCGACGCCCGCGACGGCGAAAGCGTCAAGGGTGGGCTGAAGGGGGTAGTCCTTGCGCGTCGCGGTCACGAGGCGGTAGCGGCGGCCTTCCAGCACCAGGTCGTCCTGGTGAGCGAGGCGGCGCGTGAGGACCTCGTCGAGCGCGTCCTTGCGGGTGGTGGCGATCTTGATGCGTCCGGCGAGCTCTTCGCGCTCGCGCGCCACGGCTGCGAGGTCGCTCTGGTCGACGGTGGCAGCGCCGGGCCGAGGCCGACCGGACAACGCGTCGCCGTAGGCAGGGCAGTGGGTCCGCTGATCGCAGTGGGTGCAGAGGGTGCCGAGACGCGCGGGGTAGTCCTCCGCGGTCTCGATGCGCTCGACCATCGCGAGTACGTACCGCCAGGTCGCCTCGCGCTGCGCCTCAGTGCGCTCGGTCCAGACGACGCGGTCGTGCCGCAACAGGTCCAGCCCGACCTCGACGCGCTTCGCCCACGGCCACAGCTGCGCGGCGACCAGGTCGTAGATCGCGAGCTGCAGGCTCTCGTCGACCTCCTGCCGCGAAGGCGGGATGCGCCCCGACTTGTAGTCGCGGATCCGGACCGCATCGGGCGCGATGCGGTCGGCGCGGTCGAGCGCGCCGACGAAGCGGACGCCCGCGATCTCCAGCTCGAACTCGCACTCGATGCCGAGCACCGCCTCCGGGTCGACGATGCCCTCGCGAGCGGCCCAGCGCTTCACCAGTGCGAGGCCCTCACCGAACACAGCAGGATCGCTCAGTCGGCTCTCGCTCCAGAGGCGCTGGTAGCTGGCCGCGGCAATCGCGACGTCGAGCGGCCCCTTGCGGCCGGTGCGGACGTGGTCGCGCACGAGGTCCTCGAGCGCCCGATGCAGCACTCGGCCGAGATCCGATTCGGCGCTCGACCCGGCAGGCAGCCGATCGACGTAGTGCAGCTTGTACGACAGCGGGCATTGCCCGAACCGACGCAGCCGCGAATAGCTGTACGGGCGGGCGGAGGGAACGACGGGCAGATGGACAGCAGACGCATGGACGGAGTTGGCCACGGGACCTCTTCTCGGCCGTGCGCGTCTGGCGCGTCTTGGCTCTTGCTCAGGACAGGGGCACTTCGAACGGAAAAGACGGACAGGAAAGTTCAGGCGCCGCCCTGGCGGACGGGCCGCGCCCGCGCGGCTCGCGCGCGTCGGGGGGCTATGTCCAGAACAGGGGCACGCACGAGGCGACGCGCGGACAAAGAAATTCGTCCCGCATGTGGGCCTCTAGCTTGGTGCCGTCGGCGAGGGTGTCAGCAGGCCGGCTGCCGCGCGTCGCGTTTCGAGGTCTCGGCGCGCGCTACGACGCGTTTCTCACACGACTGATCATGGCGACCACCTCGGGCGCCGCATTCATCTCCATGAGCTCAATCTCTGGGTGCTCGCGAGCAAACACGCGGAACACCTCGTCGGCGAAACCCTGGCCAATCGTTTCGACGCCGGCAAAATCGAGCATGACGGTGCGGAAACGGTCGACCCGCACGAGGAGTCGCTTGGCCTGCGAGCGCGAGATCAGTCTGTCGTCCCCGTACTGCGCAAGTCGCACGGGGACGACTGTCTTGGTGAACCCATGGTCGGCGTCGGCGTACTCCGCGAACACGGCGGCAAGAGTTCGGGAGGTATGATTGTTCAAGCGCATCGTTACGCTCGTTCCGTTCAACGGCTTCTCTTCATCTTCCAAGATCCAATCCTCGTCATCGGCGAGATCGTGCGAAAAGTAGACCTTGCCCGAGAGGATCTGGAAATCATCGAAGCTGCGTGATGCGAAGAAGATGCCTTCCCCCGAGTGGTTCTTCGGGTCGGTAGTGAACTTGCCCTTGGCGAGCTCCAGAACGGCATGCCGCTCGTCGAGAAGACCCATGGCCTCCTGGATCTTTCGGAAGATGCCTACGCCTGCATCCTGGATAACGACCTCCGTGCTTGCGGCCGTCTTGCTGACATTCACGACCACCGTGGGTGAAGCCGAATGGTCGATCACATTGTTGAACATCTCGGTGAAGCCGTACTGCCAGATGCGACGTACGTTCTCGGGGAGAGGGCCCAGGTGGGGCGCCACCTCCAACCAGACCTGACTCTCACTCATCCCAGGGACGACCTTGAACACCTTCTTCCACTCCGACAGCGGTGCAAGCCGGTAGACTCTCGCCCTGGTGTTGCCGTCGGGGATGACGGCTTTCTCCTCGACGAGGTTCTGAAGGTGCCGGTGGGCCGCCTGACGGGTGATGCCAAAATGCTCGACCGTGACGCGCACGATGTCGCGCGGATGGTGTTCGAGGCTCTCCAGGATGAACTTTCGGACAGCCTCGCCACGGCTTCGAACGCCGCTCATGGACTCACCTTCACCGCCGTGGTCATTAGCAACCGGCCACGGAGTCATTGTCAACATTCGGGTCCAGATTGTCAACCTGTCTGGCGGGCGTTGGCTCTGCCGTTCTGCTCGGCCGCCAACGTTTACGCGACCTTCCCGCACGCGATGACCACCGCGCGCCCGGCCTCGAAGAGGCGCCGGGCGATGCCGTCGCCGTAGCGCTGGGTCGCGGCTTCGGGCGTCATCCAGGTCGTGACCCACGTGGGTCGACCCTCGAGGGCTCGCGCGAAGATGACGTCCGGGACGGCGTTCATCGCGGTGTTGCGTTCGCTCCCGAGGTCGTCGACAACGCAGAGTCCCGCGGTGAAGGCGTGCTCGACCTCGGGCGCCTCACCCTGACCGAGGCCGTGCTGCGCGCGGGCCACGCCGAGCTTCCACGCCGGCACGAAGACGGCCCGCCGGCGCGGATGGCGCGCCCCCCACGCTTGCAGCAGCGCGCACGCTAGCGAGGTCTTTCCGCTGCCGCTCGGTCCTTCGAGCACGAGGCCCGCGGCCCCGAGCGCCGCCTGCGCCTCGCCGATGGCTCCTTCGCGCGCCACGCGTCGGCGTAGCTCGGGCGCACCGAGGGTGGCCCAGCGGAACGCCGGCGGGATGGTCGGGTTGTCCCGCGGCGACTCCGACTCTCGCGGTCCTGCGGGCCTTTCGCCGCGGTCGCGCGGCGCCGGGGTGGCCGCCACCCGGCCCGGGACGAATCGCTCGGTGCAGTCGGCGAGGATCCGACTCAGCGTCCGGGTGTCGCTCACTTGGCCGGCTCCGCTTTGCGCCACGTGCCCCCGGGCGGCTGCACCTCGGACGCCCCGCCCCCGCTCGCCTTGCGCCCGATGAACGAGTTGATCTTGCCGGCGATGGCGCCGAGGTCCGGGTTCCGATCGAGCCACCACGGGTCCGACAGCGCCCGGTCCACGATGGCCTTAGCCTCGGCCAGCGTACGCCCCTGCAGAAGCTTCTTCGCACCCGCGCCGCCCCTCGCGCCGACGACCGGCTTCACGCCCTTCAGGCGCTCGAACGCGGCCGAGTAGTACGCGACGAGCTCCCGATGCTCGCTCGCCCGTTCACTCCCGGACCCCGGACCGCCCGGAGCCCGCGACGGGGATCTTCTTCTTAACTCTGTCTCTGTCTCTGACTCTGACTCTGAGGGCGGAATTCCGCCGGAACTTTTCTGGAATCCGAACGGAATCCACTCGGAATCCGCACGGCCTCCGCGAGGCGCGCGATCGGGATTCTTCCGCGCCCGGTCGACCTTCAGGCGCCGGTCGATGTCCGCCTTGGTCTCGTTGTGTTTCGCGTAGTTGACGATGACCACACCCTGCCGACCCTCCCGCTCGGCGCGCTCGAAGAGACCCTGCCGGACCAGCTCCTCGACGACCTCGTCGACGGCAAACGGCTCGATCGCGCTCATCGGACAGAACCCGTCGAGCATGTGATCGCGCGTGTAGCAGAGCGCGGCCGTCCACACGCCCAGCGCCGCCGCGCGCGCGATCCGCACGCACGCGTCCGACGGAAGCCGCTCGGATTCCGCTCGGATTCCGAGTGGAATCCGCACGGAGTCGGCCCCGACGTCCAGCAGTCGGTAGTGGTGCGCCATGTTGACGTCGATCTTCGCGAAGATCATCGCGACCTCCTGGCCAGGTCGCCACGCACCGCCTCCAGCGCCCGGCGATGACGCTTCTCGAGGCAGGCCTTCGTCAGGTCCTCGGTCGACCGTCGCTCGACCTGCTCCGCGAGCGTCTCGGCGCCAGCGAGCACGCGCACGGCGTCGTCGCTGCCCGACCGCCGCACGAGCAGCTCGCCGACCTCGCGGGCCAGGACGTGGACGAACTGCGGCGGATCCTCGTGCGGCGCTTGCTTGCGCCTTCGGATGCGGATGAACGCCGACTCCTCCTCGAGCTCCGCCTCGTCGTCCGTGCGCTTCGGGAACAGCGCCCGCTCGAGAGCGCGACGCAGCGTCATGAGCGGAAAGACGGGACCCCCCTCGCGAGCGACGCGCAGCCGGCCGAGGGCGTCGGCGAAGGCCATGTGCAGCTCCTGGTCACGCTCTTCGGCGTCCCGGCGGCGCGAGCGAGCGCGGAGCCGGGCGAGCATCGGCTCGAGGCCGCGCGCGGCGAGCGCGTACCACAGCGGGTGCCGAGCGCGCTGGTACTCGAGGACGATGAGGCGCAAGAGGACGCGGCGGGCGTCCCAGTCGAGGGCCGAGCGCGGCTCGAACGCGTCGAAGAGCGCGCTGGCCGTCGGATGCGGCGCGAAGCACGCCTCGCGCTCACGCACGCACTGGTAGGCCGGGTCGTGCTTCCGGGCCGTGTTGCGGAGGCCCTGGAGGAGGCTGTGGGTGGTCATCGGTCCTCCTTGGCAGGGGTCCGGCCGACCGTGAGATGGTTGGACTGGCCGCACCGCCTGCAGATGCTGCGGCAGGGGCCGGCGATCCAGATCTCGACGTCCTTGTACTTCACGTGAAGCTCGTCGCCTCGCGCGATACCGAGCAACGCGCCGCAGGCGTCGCAGCGCCAGGGCCTGATGTGGGATGTCTTGTTTTGCAAATGGGTCTTCTCCGGGATGCACATGGTTTCGTCACGATCCCTTCGGGGCAGGCGGAACGTCGCATTCACGATCTTCATCTCGGGGAGTCGCCTCCTTGTTTGCGGGAGCGAGCTCCCTGCGCGCACGAGCCACCCGCACGGGATGACGGTGCTCGGCGCACCGGAACTTCTTGCCGCGTACGCCGTGGACGGCGGGCTGCTCGCACTTCACGCCGCCGCTGCGTGAACCGCAGCGGTACGGCTGAATCTCGTTGCTGCGCCTGCAGTGATTGCCCTGAACGACGCCGAACTTGGCTCCGACGGCGTTGCACAGCGTGCAGCGATAGCGCGCGAACCAGTTGGGAATGGGCTGCCAATCGTGTTCACACATTGGGATTGCGTCGCCTCCTTCACCCGGTCTGTCGCTGGCGGCGGCGGACCTTACCGACCGTTTCTTGGGAATCGTCTCGGGCGTGCCGCGGACAGTCCTCGGCCTCCTCGGCTCGCCCGACGGGCCGAGTGCGTCGCTCTCATTCACTGCATCGTCAGAACCAGGCGGATCTGGAAAGGGAGGCTGACGATTTCAGATCGTGCGTCGAAGGCGCGGACCGAGCGCCTCCCTCGCCCCACCCGAAGGGGCGCCTCGTCGCTCTCGTTCACTCCATCGTCAGAACCGGGGTGGATCTGGAAAGGGGCGCTGACGATTTCAGATCAGCTTCGAGAGGGGCGGGGCGGTCGCCGGCTGTGAGCGCGAGCCCGCTGTTCGCGTCCTCTACCCTCTCTGTCGCTGGCCGGGCCGAACCTTACCGAGCTTTTTTCGCGACCGACCTCGGGCAGGCCTACTCCGCGCGCCGGCCTAGAAGAGGCTCCGCTGCGCTCCTGCGATGGCCTCGAAGCTCATCCCGAGGGACGGCAGGACGACGTCGCACGCGGGGGCGAGCTGCTTCTCCAGGTAGTGCGCGTGGTCGATCGGGGCCGAGCGCCGGTCGATGGGCTCCGGGCCGCGGGTCGTGATGACGTACTCCACCTCGCGGACGTCGGGGTTGTCGAGCATGCGCGCGGCCTGGACGTGGGGCGGCGCCCCGCCCTGCGCGTACTCCCCGAGCTCGCGGCGGACTCGCTTCCGGTAGACCAGCTCGTCGTCGAGGCGACCGCTCACCAGCTCGCGCACCGTCTCCACGAGCCACGCCTCGAACGGCTCGTCGGAGAAGACCCGCCGCAGGAGCTCGAGCTGCACGCGGCGCGCGAGGGGCGTCCAGTCGGTCCGCACGGCTTCCAGGCCGCGCACGACGACACCGATCGAGCCGTCGCTCCGGCGGACGGCGCCCGCGTAGCGCTTCTTCGAGCCGCGGTCTCCGGCGCGCATCGTGGGCATCAGGAAGCGCAGGTAATGCGACTCGAACTTGAGCTCCAGGCGGCTCTCGAGGCGTAGGTCCCGCGCGATCTCCGCGGCGAGGGTCCTCGTCAGCGACTCGGCGAGCGCGCGGCCCCGGGCGGCGGCCTCTTCCTCGCTCATCGCGCGCTCCGGGCGCACGAAGAGGGAGTCCGTGTCGCCGTAGATGACAGGGAGCCCCTCGGCCTCGAAGAACGCCCGCGCGCGCTCGATCACCGCGTGGCCGCGCCGGGTGATCGACGTTGGCAGGCGCGAGTCGAAGAAGCGGCAGCCCGGCGTGCCGAGGACGCCGTAGAAAGAGTTCATGAGGATCTTGATGGCCCGCGAGAGAGCGTCGTTCTTCGCCGCCATGGCCACCGACCGGGCGTCGTGCAGCTTCTCGATCATCTCGGGCAGGATGGCGCCCTCGCGCGCGAACGTCGCGCCGTCGTAGCCGGGGATCGGATCGTCCCCGGGCTGGAATAGGCCGAGCGGGTCGATGCGGAAGGTGCGGATGATGCTCGGGTACAGGCTCCGGAAGTCGAACGAGAGGACGCCGTGGAAGAGGCCAGGCACCGAGTCGAGGACGTAGCCGCCGGGACTCGCCGTGGCGTCGGACGCGGCTGAGCCGACGTCGGGCGCGACGAAGCCGCGGCGATGGAGGCGCGGGAGATACAGGTGATCGAAGGCCGCCACCGAGCCGCCCTGACGGTCCATCGCCAGCCCGGTGAGACGGGCGCGCTCCATCGCGAAGCCGAGGAGGTCGGCCTTCTCGAACACGTCGAGCACGAGGCGGCAGTCTTCGAGGTTGTACGCCGCCAGCGCGAGCGGATCCTCGGCGTGCATGCGGCGGATCTCGGCGAGCGCGTCCTTGCCCGGAGCAATCTTCTTCCCGCGCCCGAGGAGGCGCTGCGACACGTACTCGAGCGTGAATCGCTCGAAGGAGAACGTCGCCGACTTCAGCGTGGCGATGCCGTTGAGGACGACGCGCCCCGGAACGCGCGCCACCGAGACCTGCTGGGGCGTTCCTCCGGGGAGGACCCGGGCCGTCTCCCCGGCGCGCCCGAGCGCGAACGGCAGGCGATGCTCGCGGCACCGGGCCTCGAGGACGGCGAGGTCGAACTCGACGACGTTCCAGCCGCACAGGACATCCGGATCGATCGCGCCGATCTCCTCGAAGAGCGCCCGGAGCAGCGCGGCCTCGTCGGGCACGAAGACGACGCCCGCCGCGTCCCTGCCGCGGCCACGGACGAAGACGCGCTCACGGTCGCGTGTCGTCACGGCGGCCGAGAGCAGCGGGCCCTCCCAGCCGTCGGTCTCGAGGTCGAGCGCGAGGAGCGTCAGCGCCGGACGGAAGTCGGCGGCCGTCACGCGCGGGCTCTCCATGTACGTCACGCCGCGTCGCGCGACGCCCTCACCCTCGAGATTCATGGAGGCCGTCACGAACCGCTCCATGAGGAACCGGTCCGCGGGTTTCACGTCGGACTCGTACGCGACACCGAGCGTGCTTCGCAGGCGATTGCGTTCGTCGAGCATCGCGCGCTGCGAGCGGAAGTAGACCGCGTCGACCGGCTCGCCCTGAAGCGTCGTGAGGGGTCTCGGACGCCGCCGCCCGCCGCGGGTCTCCGCCTGCCGCCGGACGAACATGACGGCCTCCTGGGCGGGAAAACGCGCGCACACCGGCGTGTCCGCCGCGCGGGCCCAGAGGACGAGCTCGACGCCGTCGTTCCGGTCGCGCCACTCGCGCGACAGGAGGAACGCGTCCATACCGGTCACGTAGACGGGACTCCGTGAGCCCGCAAGACGCTCTCCGATGACCCCCGCAGGCACCTACCAAGCGCGCCTCGCCGCCCGCCTGGAGTCCATGAACCCCCGCCAGCATTGGCGGCAGACGTCGTGGTCCTTGACCACCCGCCACGTCCCGCGGATGCAGGTGAGCGCGGGGCGGCGGTGGCACCAGAGGCAGGTGGGGCGGGCGCGATGGATGGGCATGAACATGGTCTCTTCTCCTCTTCGCCCTGTCTGTCGCTGGCCGCGGCGAACCTTACCGACGCGACCGTGCGATTTTCTCAGGCCGCTTCGGCGGCCGGCCCTTCGCCCGACGGCGCCACGGGCGGCTCCACGACGGTGGCCGCGGTCGCCTGCGTCGCCTGCGCAGCCTTGGCCGCGGCGAGCTCCCGGCGCGCGCGGGCCGCCTGACCGGGTCGGTGCGCGGCGCAGCGGAGCTTGTTCGCGCCGCCCTCACCGTGCACCGCCGGCTCGTTGCACTTCGCGCCGCAGCACTGCGCCTGGCAGCGGTACGGCGCGATCTCGTTGCTGCGATGCCCGCCGTGCGGGGCGACGACCACGCCGAACTTGCAGCCGAGGACGGAGCAGTGGGTGCAGCGATAGCGCGCGTACCAGCCGGGGATGGGTTGCCAGTCGTGGGTGCACATGGGGGCGTCGCGTCTCCTTCGCCCCCTCTGTCGCTGGCCGAGGAAAACCTTACCGACGCTTTTTTCAGAAACGTGATTGGCAAGCGATCACGAGCACTTATATGACCACCGGCGCCCATGGTCTTGACCGGATGGCATCGACGCAACTATCTCCGCCGCCGGCCGACAGGGGGTCATGGCGGACGACGAAGAAAAGGTCGGTAAGGTTTTCGACGGCGAGCGACAGAGCGGGTCAGAGGAGCCGAACGCCCCCATGACCACTCCGTCCGCCACCGCCCCGTCCCCTGCCTCCGCCGCCCCGTCCCCGGCCTCCGCCGCGGCGAAGCCCCCTCCGCCGCCGCCCGAGCACGTCGCGCGGGTCCTCTCGGCCGACGTGCAGAAGATCATCTCCAAGCGGCTGGTGGTTCTCGGGATCCCCGAACAGGATCGCGAGGACTTCCAGCAGATCGCGTGCGAGTCCCTCCTCTTCATGGCGAATCCCCCGGGGGACCTCGACGGCTGCAAGAAGGCCGCGCAGACCATCACCTTCAACAAGGTCACCGACGCCCGTCGCCACGGGTACAGGAGCCGCAAGGTGATCGTCGGTCCGACCGGCGAGGCCGATCTCCACGCGATGGAGAGCGCGCGCGACCAGGTCAATGGCCATCACGCGCAGCGGCTCGCCACGGTGCGCGAGGCGAAGGAAGACGGCACGCTGACCGCCCGCGACCAGCAGATGCTCGCCTTGACGCATGAGGGCCACACCCACGCGGAGATCGCCCAGCAGCTGGGCGTCGCGCAGCAGACGGTCTCCAACCGGATCGCGATGGTCCGGAAGAAGATCCGCGAGCTCTGGGAGAAGCGCCGGGCCGAGCTCGCGGCCCTCGCGCTCACCATCGTGATCGCCGTGCTCGTCTACCGGAACCGCGAAGAGGTCGCCCACTTCTTCCGCGCCCCGGCGCCGGCGCCCGTGCCCACGCACACGGTGCCTACGGTGGAGCCGTCGATCCCCGTCTCCGTCCTCCAGGCCGCCGAGCACCGGAGCCAGGCGGCGGAGGCTTGCCGGAGCGGAGACTACGTGACGTGCTCCGACCACCTCGAGGCGGCCGCCCGGCTGGATCCGGCCGGCGAGACGCAGCCGACCGTGCGCGAGCTTCGCCACCTCGTGGAGGACAACATCCGCCCCGGGCGGGAGTTCGGCGCGAAGCCGGGGTACCCGCGATGAGCGCGCAGCGGCTACGAAGAACGGTGTCCCTGCTCGCCCTCGCGCTGGCGCCCTCGGCGACCGGCTGCGAGGCGGGCAGCTCCGGCGGGGCGTCGGAGCCCCAGGAGTACGGCAGCAGCGCGGTCGCCAACGCCCCCGCGTCCGCCTTTGCCCCCACCCGCGATCCCGCGCAGCTCGCCGCCTTCGACGAGCAGGCGCGCGCCGACCTCGCTGCCGACGTGCTCCGACGCACCGAGGCGGCGCGCCACACCTACGGCGACGACGTCCCCCTGCGCGTCGAGTCGGGCCTCTTCGTCCTCATCGGCGCCGAGCGCGGCGTCGACTTCACGGGGGCCGCTGACCTCGCCCAGCGCACGCTCGACGTGTACCTGGGCTCGATCTTCGCCCGAAGGCCGGACCGCGCCGTCAGCGTCTACATCGTCAAGTCGGCGGCCAAGTTCATCGACCTCTGCGACGAGCGCTTCACGTCGGGGTGCGAGGGCGACCTCGGGGCGTACTCACGCAAGACGCGTGACATCATCGTGAACATCGGACCGGGCCTCCCGACCATCACGCACGAGATGGCCCATCCGCTCCTGCAGAGCGATTTTCCGCGAATTCCCTCGTGGTTCGAAGAGGGCATAGCGTCGCTCTTCGAAAAGCCGGTGTTCACGCCACCCGGCGAGATCCACGGCGCGAAGAACTGGCGCAACGACCGTCTCGCCGCCGCGCTGTCTTCGCCGGCCAGGCGGCGCGTGCTCCACGTGCCGGCCTTCTTCTCCCTGGCGGACGAAGATCTCGACCATGCCGACCAGGATGCGCTCTATGCCGGGTTGAGGACGTTCTGCCAGTGGCTCGACGAGCGAGGGCAGCTGTGGCCGCTGTACCGCGCATGGCGTGCAGGGGCTGCGGAGGATCCGACGGGGGGGCAGAGCTTCTCGCGGGTCACGGGAATGACTCTGGAGCAAGCGGATGCGGCGTGGCTGGGGTGGGTGAAGGGGATGCGGTGACCAGAGAGTTGGCGAAGCTTCCGCTACGCCGCGAAGTACGTCGTCGCCCGCTTTTGTCCCTTTGACCGGAGCTTCTTCTTCGCCACACCCTCCTTCAACACGCGAGGAACCTCGCGCACGTCGAGCTTGAGCGCCTTGCGGATCTCCTCGGAGCGCATCCCCGCCTTCTTGCCCTTCACCAGGGAGACGATCTGGCCAAGCGTCTTGGCGATGTCGGCGGGGGAGCGGCGGGCCAGGCGACCGCCTTTGCCTTTCCTCGGCGTCCTGAGGGGGTCGGGCTGGCCGCCGCCGCCAGCGACCTGAGCGCGCGGGCGACCGGGGCCACGGCGAGGGCCACCGCCGGTCTCGCCGAGAAGGTCCTCGATCGAGGCGGATCGGATGGCACCGAGAACGGAGCTTGCGAAGGAGGCGGCGAGGGAGTTGAGGGTCGACCGGAGGTTCGGCATCGCGGCGAGGTTACCGAGCCTCGCCGCGAGGGACAACCTGCCATGGTCGGCGCGCGGCACGATCGGACAGTACTCGTTCTCGGCCCGCTCCTAGAGACGTGCCCGCCGTGCCGTAGAGCCCGAACGGGCCGGGGCTCCCCCCTCGCCACGCGCCCGGTACCTGCCAGCGACCCGCGCCAAGTCGCCGCACCCATGGCCGACGTACGTTGCTGGTCACCGCTTCCAGCACCTAGGTGCTCCGCTGCTACCGCCACCGTGCGGGCTTGGTGATCGTGCCGTTCGCGTCGTTCAACACGTCCGGGAACTGGCTGGCCGCCAGATGGATGGCGGTGATCTTCAGGTGGAACTTGGGCGGAATCTTCTTGAGCTCGTACGCGTGGGTTGCATGCGGGTTGAGGATGCCTATAACGAGCTTGAGTTCGTGGCGGACGAGGCGGATAGGTTCCGTAAGGTCGCTGTCATTCGAGACGACGACCGCCGCCTCGTAGTCGTTCTTGAAGCCGTCGAGCAGCAAGTACGACGCGAGGTTGACGTCCGAGCCCTTCTCCTTCGTGTCGATTACCTCGACGAGCCCCGTCCCGTCGGCACGCGGCCGCCTGCACTTGTTGCTCTGGAACGAACCGAGGTGCACGGACAGGTTCGGGATGGTCTTGAGCGCCCGGATATAGGCCTGCTGCCGGACGGGAAGGTCCGGGTTCGAAACCGTCGCCTTCGCGTGCGCCGTGAAGTACCGGATGCGTCCGATAACGTGGTGACCCTGCAGGACGGTGCGGCAAAGGGCACCGAGGTCCAGCCACCTGTAAACCGTGCGACGCAGGCACCCGTAGTACAGGTTGAACCCGTCGACGTAGATGTTGGTCCGCATGCGACCGAGCCACCGTCATACGAACGAGCCGACAAAAAAGCAAAGGCGGCCCCCGAAGGAGTCGCCTTGCGCCCGGCCGCCGAAGCAACCGGGGTGATTGATCACCCTATAGCTATCGCTATCGCGTGGGACAACTGGGTCACGATGGACCCCCCAGGCAGCCCGCTGACGGCTCTGGCGCACAAGCCCCGTTCCTCTTTCATTTCAAGCTGTTCCAGTTCAACGACGTTCGGAGCGGAATCGGGGCGTTCGTGCACCCCCTCCCCCACGCGGAGGTGCGGTCGACCATGTGCACCAGCCTCAGAGGGCGCTTGACGTGAATACGTACGCATGTACGATTATCAGTACGATGGCACATACACAAGAGAAGGGCACGACTCTCAACTTCCGCGTGAGCGAGGACGTGGCCGAGATGCTCCGCCAGCTTGCAGAGGGTGCGGGCCTGACGATGACCGACTTCGTCGTCACCTTCGTTCGCGCGACTTACAAGCACAAGTTCCCCGACAAGGCGCACGCCTACGAGACGCCCGCGGAGCGATTCGAACAAGAGATCCTGTCGCTCGGCGAAACCCGACGGCAGGATCGCTATCGTGCCGATCTCGACAAGGCCCTGCGAGAGGAAGTGGCTGGCCACGGCCCTCTCGTCGCACCCCTGGTCCATGCATCGAAGGGGCGGAAGCGCTTCGACGAGGTCATGGGCCCGGTTCGGAGAGTTCTGGCCGTCGAGGCCGAGTGGATGGCGCTGAAGGCCGTCAGGCAGTTCGAACAGCAGGCCAGTAGGCAGACCGAGGCCGCGGCCATCAAGGCGGTGATCGCCCTAGCTGCTTTCTACGACGATCAGGTCCGTGAGCGGGAGGCCGGGGCGGTCGGCACAAAGAGAGGAGGCCAGTAGATGGCCACGCTGACCTTCGAGTTTCCGACCGCCGACCGCGCGTGGAACTTCTTCGACGCGGTCGACGGCAGCGCGACGCGTTCTCGCCGCGTCGTGGATGTCGAGACGGAGCGCGCCGACGACGCGCGCGAGACCGCCAAGGCGCTCGGAGGGCGCGAGGCATGACCAAGACGGAGTTGGAGGAGCTGATCGACGGCGTGGCTGCCTCGATGGTCTACGGGCTGTCGCTGATGCAGAACGCACAGGGCGATGGAGGCGAGGCTCGGATGGTCGCAAGCGTCGCCACGACAGGGATTGCGTTCGAGGGGCCCGTTCCTGGGAAGGGCGTAGGGATGGGTGGGGCTGAAATCCACTCGGTCTTCAGCAAGCCGGCGAACCTTGAGATCGTCCGTGGGAACTATGTCTTCGTGCTGCGGTCGGGCCTCGTGCGTCTGGCGTACGAGGCGACGTATCACTACGCGCGATCGAACGGGCAGCTTGCGCTGATGAAGACGGAGCCGTGGTTCTACTACTGCCGGACCATCCGGAACGTGATCTCCCACCGCGAGCATTCCGTACTCGATCGCTGGCCCGAGGACCTGACGAAGACGGGCGTCAGCACCATGAGCTGGCGGCACCGAACCCTCACGACCGCCGAGGTCGGCAAGGACGTTGAGATCACGCTCTACGACTGCTGGCAGATGTACCTCGACATCCGCGATTTCGTGCAGGGCCGGCTGACCTGAAAGAAAGGAGCGGACACCATGACCACGAGCAAGGAGTTTCGACCCGACGATCCCGACACGGCAGAGTGGACGTTCACCTGCCAGCGTTGGGCGAGGGACAAGTCTCTGATCGTCGTCGAGGGAGAGATGGCCGTGGTCAAGGAGGTCGAACTCATCGACTTCGACCCCGAGCAGCGACCCCGCGGGCACCTCACGCAGCTGCTGGACGCCCTGAGGGTCCGTTTCGGAAGCGTGGAGGTCGAGAGCGTCAGGAATTCGCGACTCGCGAAGAGATTGGAGCGGGATGGCTGGGTAAAGCGCATGCAGGGGGTCGAGGCCTTCCAGGCGGACCCCGAAGGCAATCCGTGTCCGGTCGAGAGGTGGTATCGACCATGACCCAACGCGCTCATTGGCGCATCGCGGACGGCATCGCCCTAGTGCGCGCCCGCCCCTCCCTCCGCCCCCGCGTCCACCCACGTCAGCGGCGTCACCCACAGGAAAATGTCGTGCTCCACCCGCGTGTACCGCGGTGAGTCCTCGGACACCCCCGCCTCCCACAGCTCGTTCATCCGGCCGAAGAACGGCCCCGTCGTCTTCCAGTACCCATCGGTGGGCGCCCCTTCGATGGGGTAGTCGTGCGAGACGATGCGCGTGCCCGGGGCGAGCTTCTCGAGGTGCGGCACGAGCTTCTCGATGACCCGCGGGGACAGGTACATCGTGACGACGGTCGCGGGCGTGAGATCCACGGTGAGCACGTCCGCGCGCTCCAGCGTCACCAGCGACTCGACGCCGGCCCGGGCCACGTTCTCGCGCGCCTCGGCGATCCGCACGGGATCGATGTCGAAGCCGACCGCCCTGGCGCCTTTCTTGGCTGCCGCGATCAGGATCCGTCCGTCGCCGCAGCCGAGATCGTAGAGCACGTCGGTGCTCTTGAGCTTCGCGACCTGGAGCATCTTGTCGACGATCCGGTGGGGCGTGGGCACGTAGACGATGAAGCGGTGTCGGTCGAGGTCTTGCCACATCCAGGCGTGCACATCGAACGGCCCGTCCAGCTCCTCCGCGGCGTCGGTGACGTCGCTCGATGCATCGGACTCTCGAGCCGGAGCCGCCGATTCGCTCTCGGTTGGCGCGACGGGGACCCCGGCCTCGGCGGGGGGCGACGAGCCGCGCGAGCACGCGACGAGCAGAAGAACGAGGAGCGGGGCGAGGCATCCCGAGCGGGTTGATCGGAGCCTCCGCGCCTCAGTACTCGTACTCGACCTGGGCATAGTAGGCGTCATGTGTGTCGCTCGGCGCTTCCGGCAGCGAGACGTCTTCCTTCGTCAATGTCCGTCCGGTCGCCGAGTCGGTGGCCGCGGGGCAACGCTGATGGTGGGTCGCCGCGGGCCGACACGGCAAGGCGCCGCAACATGCCGGTGACGACACGGGATCGGGCCAACAAGTTCCTATTTCATTCCTTCCTGAGCGGCGCTCGACGCGACGAGGATCCTCGGCGGAGGAGACGTTTACCGGGTCGAGCCGCTTGCTCGCCCCGCAGCCGAGCGCGAGCACCGGGGGCAACGAGCCGGTCGATGTGGCCAGCGGCGCTGGCCGAATCTTGCCGCCCACGGGAGCCTGCTAGCACTGCGGAACCACGGCGAACCGGCCGAACATCCAGCATGTCGCGCGACCACGGTGTCAGCGACTTCCGAGACGCCGTCGCGGATTTCGTGATGGCGGCCGTCGACAGGCGCGCCGTCCGCGATTCGCCCACTCTTCGCTGCGAAGGCTCAACGGCGCCGCGCCTTTCGCTAGCGCCGCTGTTCCCTCGGCCTCTCCTTACCCTCGCGTTTAGGCTGCTTGGCGGCGGAAGCGCAAATTGTGCAAGATCCTCTTGCACAACTTTCCAGGGCCCTACGTAGACGAACACACAAGGACAGCACCCGTGAGAGGCACGGCCCGCCGTGGGCGGGGTTCCTCCAGGCGAAGTATCGCCGGCACTCGACGCTTCTAGCCCAGGCCGATTCCGCAGACGCTGTCTGAGAAATCGATCCGGCGGACGGCGTCCGCCAAATCCGCTCCTGACCCGCACGCGATTGTCCAGACGCCGTCTGGAGAATCCCGTCCTGGCTAGAACCCGCAGCTCGACATCAGGTCGCGCTGAACGCTTTGCGTCGGTCACGCCGCGATCCTAGGCTCGGCTTCGCCTCGGGAGGTCCCGTTGATTCGAGGCGTTTCTGGGCGTTCCGCTCCCGAGGCACTCTTGCCGGATCGACGATGACGAGCCAGTCGCACCAAGGCCCCGAGGCGTCATCGATCGCGATCGCGCTTCGAGCGTGCGCTGCCGCCCTGGAGCAGCTCGCGGTGTCCTTGGAGCAGTCGGCGCGAGAAGACGCCAACGGTGTCCCAGGGCCCGACCGAGGGAGCTTGTGGCCGGAGGTCATGTTCACGAAGCTCGCGGCGACCTACTGCGGGTACAAGACCACGAGCGGGTTGCGGAAGGCGCACCTCGACGGCAAGGTCTTCCCGGTTGGTCGCCGTGGCGGGGTCGGGTCGTCGACTTGGGCGAGAGCCGATCTCGACCGGTTCTTGCGGGGCGAGGTTCCGGTAGGCCGGGAGGGCCGCCAGGCCGCAGCCGTGCAGGCCGACGCGACAGATGTGAACGAGTCGACGCCGGTAACCCCGACGCCCACGGCCGAGAGCCGCCCGTCCCCCTCGGCAGCGGAGCGCGCTGGTCGACGTCGTTCGGGAGTGCGCGCGCAACGCGGCAAGCAAGGCCCACACGTCGAGGCAGCACTTCGGAGGCTCAATGAGATCGCGAAGGGGCCACGAACGAAGTAGCGACGCCTTCGCGGACAAGCCTGCTGGAGTCGCTGGAGATTGGTCGCACACACCTGCTCGATCTGCTGAAGGCTCGCCGGGCTCGTGGGGATGAAGACGGTTGGCAGGCGTCGCCCAAGAAGTCTTCACCCGCGCAGGCGGACAGGAACGCGAAGTATTCCACGCACTCCGCAACCGGCTGTCCGGCGTCGCAGACCACCGTCGGGAGACCGTCGGGTAGGTCGTCGGGAGCATCGGGAAGGTCGGCGTCGAAGGCGGCCGTGTCTATGGCGCCGTCGGTCAGCGCGTCCACGCTGGCGCCCGTGTCCGTGCTTGCGTCGGTCGCGTCCACGGCAGCAAGCGTCTCCGGGAGAACCGCCGTCGTTCGAAGGCGTGTTGCCTGTGTCGGGCGTCGCCGGCGAGGTCGGCTGCAAGCAGGTGGTGCTCGACGGTAGTGACCGGCGTAAATTCGTGTGATCTTGAGGATCTATTGGGTCAGCGGTGTTGAGCGAATCTTCGTGCCGAGAGGTGGGGCCACCCTGACGATTTGCAAATCGTGAACGCAGGGCTACCTTCCGATCATCCGGCATGGCCGTCCATCTCAAGCCCCAAGACCTCGTGCTCGCGCTCATGCTCGTCGCGCTCGGCCGCGCCGAGTGGACACA
>Ga0182030_10003203_pt1 | contig 34943 bp, 29 predicted proteins | sample 812S3MmetaG_FD_121299 | JGI IMG/M metagenome (GOLD analysis project Ga0182030, IMG submission 121299) | Permafrost microbial communities from Stordalen Mire, Sweden - 812S3M metaG (Illumina Assembly) | ecosystem: Environmental > Terrestrial > Soil > Wetlands > Permafrost | place: Sweden...
AAAGCCTGCATGAGACTGCCCATGACGACCGGGCCGAAGGCTGCGGCCGAGCCGTTCAGGCGCAGCAGCGCGCTGCTGGCATCCACCATCTGCGCGGGCTCGAGCTTGTCGTTCACATGCGAGACGGCCAGCGAATAGAGCGTCAGCGCCAGCCCGCTGAAGCAGCCGGTCAGCACCAGGAAAAGAAAGTGCGGCATTGCGCCGAAGGCGACGATGCAGCCGGCCACGAGGGTGGCCAGCGTGCAGATGCCGGCGATGACCGTACGCCGATCCATGCGATCGGACAGCCGGCCGACCGGATACTGCGTGATCACGGCCGCGCAGATGCTCAGCGCCATGAAAGTGGCGACACCCGTGGTGTCCAGTCCGCGACGGATCGCGTATACGGGCCCCATCGAGAAGATGATGGATGAGATCAGTCCCGAGACGCTGACCGCCACCACGCCCAGCGGCGAGTTGCGATACAGGTCGCGGTAGCGGACCTTGCGTGGCACCTCGCGCTCAGGCAACGGCGTCGCCGATATGACGATGGGAACCATCGCCAGCGATATCAGCAGCGACACCACCATGAAAGGGGTGGCTGACATCGGGTTCGCGAGCAGCAGCAGGAACTGCGCCGCACCCAGTCCCACGTAGAGAATCAGCATGTAGATGGCCATCAGGCGGCCGCGATTGGCGCGGCTGGCGCGATCGTTGAGCCAGCTTTCCGCCACGACATAGATGCCTGCGAAGCAGATGCCCGTCAGCAGTCGCATGGCCGCCCAGGTCGCCGGATTGACCAGCAATCCCTGCACCAGGATGGCCGAGGCGGCGATGGCCGCGAGCGCCGCGAACACGCGAATGTGCCCCACCTGGCGCAGCAGTCGTGGCGCGGCCACGGTGCCGAAGAGGTAGCCCACGTAGTACCCGGACATGATGATGCCGGTCACGGGGGAGGGAAATCCCTCGAGCGTTGCGCGCAGGCCGAGCAGCGTGCTCTGCAGTCCGGCGCCGAGCATCAGCACGCCCATGCCAAGAAGCAGTGGCCAGGTGGTGAGGATCGGATTGAGCGGCACGGTGCCTGGCGGGTACGCGAACGGGTCGTGAGGAATTAACTACATGATATACCCAATGCGAGCTAGCTCGATGGCTGTTGTGCGCACAGGCTCACATCGCCGCTGTGCGTATCGATGCGCACCTGCGCGCCACCGGCGCCCTGGCGGAACGATAGTCGCGAGCCGGGACCGTAACTCTCGTGCGTGGCCTTCTGACCAAAGCAGCTCTTCAGATCGCCACTGAAGCTGTGCAGTTCGTAGTCGGCCGCCGGGGGACCGCCGGTGAATTCGATGGTGAAATCACCGCTGACCGACTGGCCCTCGAGCAGTCCATCGCTGGCAAGTGCCGCGCGGATTTGATAGTTCCCCGACACGGATTTGATGTTCGCATGCGTGATCGCGCCCAGCGAGAGCTTGCCCTCCCCGCTCACGGTGTTGACGCTGATGTCACCCCGACCGCCCTGGACGTCTAGATCGCCGCTGACGGTGCCCAGCTCCAGCAGACGCGTATCAGCTCCCGCGCTTAAATGGATGTCGCCGCTGACCGTGTGAATGCGTGCATCGTGCACAGCCGTGGTCGTGACGTTCCCGCTGACCGTCTGCAGTTCCTGATTCCCAAGCAGGTCCCTGACCGAGAGATCCGCACTGACGAGCGAGGCCGACAGGCTGCTGCCGCGGGGCACGCGCACGCTCAAGGTAGCTTGTGGCCGACCGCGCACACGGATTCTCCAGTGCTGCTCGTCGGCATCGGAATCCATCACGCGGATGGTCGTGCGGTTTCCCGCCATCGCGATCTCGAGCTTGTCCGTATCCGAACCGAGCGTACCGGCGACTTCTATTTCCGGTTTGTCCCATCCAGTCACATCGACGCGTCCGCCGACGTCGACGATCTCGACCTGTCCCTGCGGATCGGCCGAGCGATGTTCATCGACATCGTGAGACGCGGCCATCGCCATGGGCCCGCTGAGTGCTGCCAGCGACGCGAATACGAATGACGGGATGCTCATGTGCGGTTCCTCTGCATGGCCGGTTCGGTAGTTTGCACCACCGTGGCGTATAAATCGAATTCCTGCTGCCAGGTGCCCGCGAGCAGGCGATTGAGCACCGCGCTCTGCGGATCGGCCGCCAATGCGCGACGGATATCGGCATTCGCGGCCCGGATGATGGACAGATCGTGCTCGATGCGATCGCGCGTGGCCGGCTCGAGCAATTCCAAGCGTTCGTGGTAAGTGCGCTCGAGGGTGGCGCGAGTCTTCACGTATTCCGGATCGGCCGGCACTGCAAAGCCTTCGGTGCCTGGCGCACTCGCCAGCGGTGAGTGTGACCGGCCCGCCTGCCAGCCGATGATGCCCGCGGTCAATGCAATCGCCAATCCCGCGGCCAGCGCCAGCGGTACGCGCCGCGGCCGCTCGCGCCCAGTTCCTGCCGCCGTGATCGCCGCATCGATCGCGGGCCACAGATCGCGCTCCAGGGGCAGATCGCGCGGCAATTGCGCCAGACGCTCATCGAGACTATTCATTTGTCCTCCAGGGACAGATCGAGACGCGCGGCGAGGATCTGCCGCGCGCGGTGCAACTGCGCCTTGCTGGTGCCGACCGCGATGTCGAGCGCATCGGCAGCTTCTTCATGGCTGAACCCATAGATGCCAACGAGCACGAGTACCTGGCGCGCTCCGGCCGGCAAGGCGCCGATGGCTGCCTCCAGATCCAAGGGCGGAGCATCCTCGGCACCCTGGGATTCGAAGGCGGCGCCGGCCTCGCTGGCTCCGGTCTCACGCGCCTGGGCGAGACCGCGGTGACGCGCCATGACCGTATTGACCGCGATCCGGTGCAGCCAGGTCGCAAAGGCGCTGCGCGCTTCGAAGCGGGGCAGCGCGCGCCAGGCGCTGATGAAGGTCTCCTGTACACAGTCCTCGGCGGTCTCCCGGTGGCCGGTCAGGCGCAGGCACAGGGCATGTACGCGCCCGGCATGAAGGCGGTACAGGCGCTCGAAGGCCGGCCGGCTGCCCGCGATGGCCGCGGCGATGGCGCGGGGTTCGTCAAGCGGGCCGCGCGCCGTGGCGTCCGGAAAATCGATTGTGGCCGCTGACGCCTGCACCTAAGGCTCCCATGCTCGTTGGCGGATTAGATGCGAGCGGGCATGGAAAGGTTTACCTCGACGTCGGCTAGAATGCGCGCCGATGACCGCACCCAGTCCTGATGCCGCCGCGGAAGACCGCTCGCGCTCGCGTTCCCTGGTGGCCTCCCCGGACGGCGTGGTCGCCAGCGAAAGCGTACTCGCCTCCCAGGTGGGAGCGCGCATTCTGGAGGCCGGCGGTAATGCCATCGACGCGGCCATCGCCACGAATGCGATGCTCGGCCTGGTGGCGCCGATGAATGACGGCATCGGCGGGGATCTTTTCGCCATCGTGCATGAAGCGGACAGCGGCCGTCTGCACGGGCTGAATGCGTCCGGCTGGGCACCAGCCGGCCTGAGCGCCGCATTTCTATTGCATCAGAACCTCGAGCAGATGCCCCAGCAGGGCATCCACTCGGTCACGGTGCCGGGCGCGGTTGCCGGCTGGCACAGCCTCGCGCGGCGCTTTGGCAGTCGGCCGCTGGCCGAACTGCTGGCACCGGCCATCGCCTACGCCGAGCACGGTTTTCCGGTCGAAGAGGTGGTCCAGGGCTACTGGCACGCCAGCGAGGCGCTGCTGCGCCAGGATGCCGCCGCGTCGGCGACCTACCTGCCTCAGGGCCGCACGCCGCTGGTCGGCGAGCTGTTCCAGAATCCGGCGCTTGCCTGGACCTATCGGCAGATCGCCGTGCTTGGCCGCGATGCTTTCTATCGCGGCGAAGTCGCGCGCAAGATCCTCAGCACCTCGGCCGCGCATGGGGGCACGCTGACGGCCGCCGACCTGGCCGAGTTCGAAACCGAATGGGTCGAGCCTCTCTCGACCACCTACCGCGGCTGGACGGTCTGCGAGCTGCCGCCCAACGGCCAGGGCATTGCCGCGCTCGAAATGCTCAACATCATCGAGCGCTTCCCGTTGCGCGAGTGGGGTCACAACTCCGTGCGCACGCTGCATGCGCTGATCGAGGCCAAGAAGCTCAGCTACGCCGACCTTGCATGCCACGTTGGCGACATGCGCTTTGCGAGCATCCCCGTAGAGGGCCTGCTGTCGCGCGAGTATGCAGCCGACCGTGCCGCGCAAATCGACCCGGCGCGCGCCGCGGCAATCGCGGCCCCCGGTACACCACCGGGCACCGATCACGGCACGACGTATCTCGCGGTCGCCGATCGCGCCGGCAACCTCGTCTCCCTCATCCAGAGCAACTTTGCGGCCGTGGGCTTCGGATCGGGCATCGCGGTCGCCGACGCGGGCTTCGTGCTGCAGAATCGCGCCGGCCTATTCAACCTGGAGCCGGGCCATCCCAATCAGCTGGCCGGCCGCAAGCGCTCGCTGCACACGATCATTCCCGGCTTCATGCACAAACCCGGCAGGCGCATCGCTTTCGGCGTCATGGGCGGCTGGAACCAGGCCCAGGCGCACGTGCAGTTCGTGTCCAATGTCGTGGATTTCGGTATGAACATCCAGGCGGCGCTCGATGCACCACGCTTCTCGAAGGACACTTTTCCCGGGCGCGACGTGAGTCTCGAGGCGCGCATTCCGCGCTCGATCCGGCAGCAGCTCGCCGCCATGGGGCACGAGATCGTGCTGCGAGGTGATTTTTCCTCGGTCCGCATGGGCAGCGGCCAGGCAGTCGAGCACGACCTTGCGGGCGGCATGTTGTTCGGGGCCTCCGATCCGCGCAAGGACGGCGCGGCCATCACCGCGCTGCGAGGCTGGGCTTAGCGAGGCAGGTCTTGGCGAGGCTCAGACCGTGCGCTTGGTGAAGCGCGCGATTCCACGGCGCGCATCCTCGGTGCCGGCGTTGCACGCCATCACATCGCTGGCCCGCTCGTAGGCGGCTTCGATCGAAAGCTCGAGCTGCTCATAGAACAGGCGCTTGCCGAGCGCAACCGCCTCGGGAGATTTGGCCGCGATCTGGGCCGCCAGCGCTGCGATTTCGGCATCGAGCTGCGCCGGCGCCACCACGCGATTGACCAGCCCGCGCTCGCGGGCCGTCGGGGCATCGATGAACTCCCCGGTCAGCAGCATTTCGAGTGCCGGCTTCTGCAGCACATTCCGCGACAGGGCCACGGCCGGCGTCGAGCAGAACAGGCCCAGATTGATACCGGAAACGGCGAATCGCGCATCATCGCCAGCCACCGCCAGATCGCACATGGCCACGAGCTGGCAGCCCGCGGCGGTGGCAACGCCCTGAACCCGGGCAATGACCGGCTGCGGCAGGCGGCGGATGGTCAGCATCAGCTGGCTGCAGGCCCCGAAGAGCGCACGCATCTCATCGGTACCGATCTCCGATCCCATCTCGTTCAGGTCATGCCCGGCACAGAATGCACGACCCTCGGCCGCGAGCACGATCACGCGCACCGAGCGGTCGCTCCCCATGGACTCGAGCGATTCCCGCAAGGCTGCCATCATTGCCGCCGACAGCACGTTGTACTTGGCCGCACGATTGAGAGTCAGACGCGCCACGGGTCCATCCCGATCGATGCGCACCAAGGGCGCTTCCGCCGCGCTCGCGGCCATTGCATCGGCACCGGAATTCAGCATGTTCGTCCTCCAGGATCGTCATTGTACGCGCGCTCGCCTGGAGCCTGTTCAAAGCGCGGCTTTGCCGATAGATTGGCGGCCATGGGGGCAAAAGAGGCACGGTCGGTGACTGCGGCAGAGGCTGCGGCACTGGTCAAATCCGGCGACTGGGTCGACTACGGCTTCGGCCTCGCGCAACCCGATGCCTTTGACCGAGCGCTCGCCGCGCGCGCAGCGGAACTCGAGCAGGTCAAGATCCGATCCGCGCTGACGGTGCGACCGCGGGCCGTGCTCGAAGCCGATCCCGAAGGTGAGCACTTTCTGTGGTTCAACTGGCACTTCTCCGGCTACGACCGCAAGCAGCATGATGCCGGTCGCTGCAATTACATCCCGATGAATTTCGGCGAGGCGCCGAGCTACTACCGCCGCTTCATAGACCCGATCAGTGTCGCGTGCATCAAGACCGCGCCGATGGACTCCCAGGGCTATTTCAACTTCGGCTGCAGCACCACCTACCTGCGCGCGATGACCGAACGCTCGCGCATCATCATCGTCGAGACCACCGAGGCGATGCCGCGCGTGCCGGGCCCCGACAATGCCATCCATGCCCGCGATGTCGACTTCGTCATCGCGGACGGCGCCTCACCGCTGGCGGAGATTTCGGCCGCGCCGAGCGGCGAGGTCGAGCGGCGGGTGGCGCAGCTGATCGCGGCGGAAATCGAGGATGGCGCGTGCCTGCAGATCGGCATCGGCGGCATGCCAAACGCCGTCTGCTCGCTGCTGCGCCATGCCAATGTGCGCGATCTGGGTATCCACACCGAGATGCTCGTGGATGGCATTGCCGACCTGATCGAGGCCGGTATCGTCACCAACGCGCGCAAGCAAATGGATGTCGGCCGCAGCGTGTTCTCCTTCGCGCTCGGCTCGGGCAGGCTTTACCGCATGATCGACGGCAACCAGGCAATGAGTGCCTGCCCGGTCGACTATACGAACCTGCCGCACAACATCGCGCGCAACCATAAGGTCGTCTCGATCAACAACACCACGCAGATCGATCTGCAGGGCCAGGCGGCCTCGGAATCCTGCGGCAATCGTCACGTCAGCGGCACCGGCGGCCAGTTGCAGTTCGTGCGCGGGGCATACGCCTCCGAGGGCGGCAAGTCGTTTCTTTGCCTGTCCTCGACCTTCAGCAAGGGCGCTACGCGCGAAAGTCGCATCGTTGCCACGCTGACGCCGGGCAACATCGTCACAACGCCGCGCACCGACACCATGTACGTGGTCACCGAGTTCGGCATGGTCAATCTCAAGGGCAAATCGGTCGCCGAACGTGCGGTCGCACTGACCTCGATTGCACACCCGGACTATCGCGAACAACTGGAACGCGAGGCGCGCCAGAAGAACATCATCCCCAAGGGCTACCGCTAGCCGCCGAGGACTGCCGCTACCCGATCAGGCGCGTCCCCGCGTAGAGCAGCACGCCGACAATGCCGCCGACCAGTGCGCCATTGATGCGAATGAACTGCAGGTCCCGCCCGATCTCGATCTCGATCCTGTTGCTGACTTCCTGTGCGTCCCAGCCACGGACCACCTCGGATATCAGCGCGGCAATCTGGCCGCCATGCCGCGCGGTGAGCGTGCGCGCGAATTTGAGCCAGGCGTCATTGAGCCGCTGCAGTATCACCGGGTCACGTGCAATCCCCGATGAAAGAGCCGCCAGCAGGGTGCCGGCGTAGTGCCGCAGCTGCGAGTCGGGCCGCGCGAGATCCGCCTCGGCTCGCGCCGCCAGCGTGTCGCGCAGCCGGCGCAGGTCCCGATCGCCGAAGAAGGTCTCCAGGGCGCTGCGCAACCAGGCCTGCGCCGCTGCGCGCTGCGCGGGCAGCTGCTCGAGTTCGCGCGCCCAGTTCCTTGTCGCTACGGCCAGCGATTCGCGCAGTGGATGCTCGCCATCGGCGGCAACCTCGTGCAGCAAGCTCCGGACTCCATCGAGGAATTTCCGCACGATGTACTCATCGACGAATGACGGCGTGTACTTGGAGGCCTGCGCGAACTTTTCGCGCACCACGACCTCGTTCGCCAGCAACCATCCATCCATTGCCACCAGCGCGCGATCGAGCAGGACCCGGTGCAGCCCCGCATCGAGCAGCACCTCCATGGACCTGCCGATCAACCGCGCCGCATCGAGTTCGAGCAGTTTCGGCACCAGATTGACGCGAAAGAGCCGGCGCAGATCCTCATCCTCGGGCGCGCGCAGCAGCGCCGGCAAAAAGCCCGTCAGCGAATCGGCAACGGCGGCGGCGTTGGCCGGCAGCGCGAGCCACGCCGTCACTTGCCGCGGCACATGAAGCCCTTCGAGCCTGCCGACGATAGTGTCGGGAGTCAGCAGGTAGCGCGTCACGAAGCCGCCGAGGCTGTCGCCGATGTTGCGCTGATTGCGCGGAATGATCGCCGTGTGCGGGATAGGCAGTCCCAGCGGCCGCCGGAACAGCGCGACCACCGCGTACCAGTCCGCGATCGCTCCGATGGCCGAGGCCTCGGCAAAAGCCTGTACCCATCGCAACCAGGGCCAGGTCGACCGGAATTGAACGCTAAGAATGAGAACGATGAGGCTGACGGCCAGGAGTGCCAGGTTCAGCCGCTGCATGCGACGCAGCCCCGCGCGCTTGTCTTGGGTCATGGGCTCCATTATGCGCGCCCCCGGGGACACTTCCCCGCCGGAGAATGCCGACACCCGATCGCGCCGCCACCCGATGTCATCGACACCGTCCCTGGGCGATGCTGCGATCATGACTCCGGATCTCATCGCGCTGTTCCGACGCCTGACGGCCGGTGTGTATGTCGTCGGCGTCGGCAATCGCAGCCGCTTCGACGCCTTCACGGCCGCCGCCATCATGCAGGTGTCCTATCGCCCGCTGCTGCTGGCGCTTGCGATCAATCCCCGGCATGCCTCCTATGAGCTGCTGCGGTCCGGACAGGCTTTCAGCGTCAGCGTGCTGGATCACTCGCAGATGGACCTTGCGAGGCGTTTTGGCACAGACGCGGATGATGCCGCCGACAAGCTCTCGGGCATCGAATGGCGGCATGGCCAGTCCGGGGCGCCCATCCTGGCGCAGGCGCTCGGGTTCTTCGACTGCTCGGTGCGCGCGGAATCGGCGGCCGGGGATCACCGCCTGTTCCTGGGAGCCGTCATCGATGGCGCGCTGCTGCGCCCGGCGGCTCGGCCGCTGGTCTACGCGGACACGGGCGATCTGGATCGAAGTGCGGCGATCTTTCCGGACAATTACGAGAGCGCCGCACGGGACGCCGGTCGCACTCGCTAACCGATCCCTATCTGCAGCTGGTTGCCGGCATCGCCGAGCAGCCCGAGTACGGATTTCCACCCGACCAGCGCGGCGCCGTCGCGATGCGGATTCAACTGCCGCTCGAAGCGCAGCGCCTGGCCGTTGAGCACGACACTTTGAACGCCGCAGCCGCGCGCGCCGACGCGATACTGGATTGAAATGGCGCGTCCCCGAAGCGTCGTCTCCGCTCGCAATCCATCCAGCCGCGATGGCATCACCGGATCGAGCCGCAATCCATCGGCCCCAAAGTCGAGTCCGAGAAAATGGCGCACGATGAGCCCGAGCGAGATCCCGGCACCGCTCGAATAGACGCGCCAGCCGCCATCGAGTGCAATGGTGCCGCGCGCGACGCGATCGTATTCGGCGCTGGCCTGGTAGCGGTCCTTGAAGGCCGCATCCGAACTGGAGTAGTAGCAATTCGATTGGCGAGCCGTAGCGCTTAGGACCACCGACTGGATGCCGATCGGATTCGCCTGGCAGAGGGCATGGAAAAAACGCTCCGATTCACCCATATGCGCCAGGGCCTCCGCGTAGCGCAGGTGCGCGTGCGTGTACATGAGACCAATCTCGCGGCCGAAGAATGTCGCGCTCTCGGCGCGCTGGAACAGCCGTTGCGGGCCGCCGTGATAGGCCATCGGGCGATCGAACAATCGCAACCCGTCCGGACCGTGCAGGTAGGTTTCCATCAGCCGCACGTGCTCTCGCGCCTGCTGCGGCGAGAATAGATCCTCCAGAATCGCGTGGATCATGGCGAGCGCACTGTAATGCACGCCGGTGACATCGTCCTTAGGGAACAGCAGGTGACGCACGGCTCCGCCCGCGTCGAACAGTGCATATCCGGCCACAACTCCATCGACGAGCAACAGGCGATCGAAGTCGCGTCTCACGGCCCGTGCTGCCTGTTCCAGTGGCTGCGCGTCCGTGGGCCGGCCGCTGGCGCGCAGCGCGCGCGCCAGCGTCGTCAGCATCTTGAAATGCAGCGTCACGGTCCAGGCGCTGCACAGATGCTCGCGCAGGTGCGGATCGGCCGGCTGCAGCGCATCGTTCCAATCCCCATGCCCGTAGGCCGCCAGCGCGGTGCCCGCGATCACGCGTTTGTTGACCAGGAGGAGCGCGCGTTGGGCGTGCTCCCATACCGTCGCGCGCTCACCGGCTGCCGGGCCGCGCGAATCGAAGAACGGTACCGCCTCATCCAGGTAGGCCGCATCGCCCGACGCCAGCAGGTACTGCGCCAGCACGAGCAGCGGCCAGAAGACGATGTCTCCATGTGAATCACCGGCACGTATGCCGCGCTCGCGTTCGAAGAACATGAACCACTGCGGCCAGTCGCCATCCGGATTCTGCATCGCCATCACGCGCGAGAGCAGATCGCGCACCGGCGCGATGCGATCCAGCGCCAGCAGCATCTCCACGGGCCCTTGGCACACATCGCGCGTGCCCCAGCCGCCGCCCGAATATTGTTCGAGCCCGCGAGGCGAGAGGTAGTGCACCAGCGCGTTGTGCGTCAGCCACGGCACGAACTGCGCAAGCCGCGCCACTGCGGCGCCAAGTGGATTGGTATCCGGCAAGCTCATCGCGATTCGCGGAATCAGCGCCTCGCCTTTGACGACCAACTGGGGTGCCGGGACGGACTCTTCGATCAATTCCCCGCGAATACGCAGCGCCATCACCGTGGATGGCGCCAGGGTCAGAGCGACATACGGCTGCTCGCGCGAGACACCGTCGAGGAACAGGGCTTCGTCGCCGCCGATGCTTTCTATGCGCGTGCCGTGCGCCGGAATCAGTCGAAACTGTCCCTTCGGGAACCGCGCTCCGATCTCCCCCTCCGGCGCTGGCTGCAGCAGCACATCTGCACCTTCGCGCCGCCAGCGCGCCGGCCCGTTGGTGCTGCCATCGTCGCCGTTGAGCGCTACGTGCAGCGAGCACAGAAATCGCGTGGGCGCGCCTGAGCGCACTTCGATTTCCAGTGTGACTTCATCGGCCGTGGCACCGGCGGCGGAGCGGACCTCGATTTCCCCCTGCGCATGACGGTAGGTCCAGCGACACGCCTCGGGGGCAATCTCGAACGCCGAGGGCAGCTGCAGCAGCTGCCAGCGATCGCCGACCCATGCGAACAGCCGCAGTCCCTGCGAGCGGAACAGCGCCAGGTAGCTGTGAACCGTGGAGAGCGCGCGATTGATGCTCACGTGACCCTGGGTCAACATCGAATGAAACACGCCATCCATCCAGACCGTCGAAGTGAGCGCTGTCTCATCTGGCGTGAGGTGCCGGCCGGCACGCAGGATGTGGCCATGCGGGCGACGTACGAGCAGCTCCTTGGCGCGCAGCACGACGTGACGATCATCCCCATGGAAAAAGGACAGGCGCCTGCCCTGATCGCCGAACTCCTCGTGCCGCCACTCGGCGGGAAACAACTCCCGCAACCGCCCTTCGTTAAGCTCGAGCGTTGCGAGTAGCGGCGCGGCGCTGAAAAGTGTGGCCGCCGCCGGCGCTGTGTGAGGCGCGGCGGCGATGGCCGGCGGCGCGGCCTCCGGCAGCGAAAATATCGCCGCCACGCGATCGAGGTCGGCATCACCCGTGGCGTCGGGGTGATCTGCTTCGTAGAAACCAAAAAAGCCGGCGGACACGCTGCTGCCGGCGTCGAGCTTCATCGGTGCGTCGCGCAGCACCACCATGGCGTGCTCGTGCTGCAGGCGCCGCCCGGGCAGATCCCCGTCCAAACCAATGGGGGCTTCTCCCGCGCGACCGGTCAGGCCGTAGAACTGCAGCGCGTCGGTTGCGAACGAAGTGCCCACGCGCAGCGAGCCGAGCAGGCTCCAGGGATAACGCCCCTCGGCAGCCTGATTCTGCCGCGAAGCCACCATGGTGCCGTGTCCGGCATGCTTCAGCGGCATGTGATCCAGGTATTGGCTGACGTAGAACTCATTGAGCCGCACGGCGCCATAGGGCGCCAGCGCCAGATCCTGCGCATAGGTCAGATCGATCTGCTGCGTGCGCGATCCGCGATTCTCGATGTGAACGTGCCAGAACCACGCGCGCGCACCCGCCGCGAGCACGAGTGCTACCGAATAGGCCAGTTCGCCCCATTCGCCCGCGCCGCTGAGTTCGGGCGCACGAAAGCGGGTCGGACTGCCCGGGCCGAGCAGCGCGGTCCATGCGCCCTCATCCCCAAGGCGGCGCAGGAAGAGATTTCCGGGCCCCGCCTCGATCTCGTTGCCGAAGAACAGGCCCAGGGAAATCGATTCGCAGTCGAAGCGGCGAAGCGAACCGTTGGCGTTGACATCCACGCTCAATCCGGACGGGCTGGTGATGCGCATGCGGCAACAATACCGCAACTGCGCCAATGCGTGGACTTGCGCTTGGCAACGGCGCCGCTCAACATCGAGGCCATGAGCGCCGATGTGAATTCCGATCCGATCGCAGCCGGGTTCTCAGGCCTGCGCCGGCTCGTGCCGTCATTGCCAAGCCGCTGGTACTTCGACACTTCGCAGTATGCGCTCGAGCTCGAGCGTGTCTGGGCACGCAACTGGATCTATCTGTGCCGCGCCGAGTCGATTCCCGCAGCCGGCTGCTACCGGACCTTCACGATTGGCACCCAACCGATCCTGCTGGTCCGGGACGAATCGGGGGAACTGCGCGCCTTCTACAATACCTGTCGACACCGCGGCTCACTGCTCTGCGCCGAGTCGGCCGGCAAACTGCCGGCGCGCGGCATCACCTGCCCTTATCACGCGTGGACCTATCGGCTGAACGGGCAGCTGGCACGCATTCCATCCGCTGGGCGCGCGCACTTCGTACCCGTGGCGGATACGGCACTGTATGGCATTGCACTCAGGCAGTGGCGCGGTTTTGTTTACGTGAATCTTGCGGACCCGAGCCAGGAGTTCAGCCGCAACTTCAACGCCAATACCGAGACGGTGGCCAACTGGCCGTTGGAAGATCTCATCGTCGGTCATCGACTCACCAAGCGCGTCCAGTGCAACTGGAAGATCTTCTGGGAAAACTACAACGAATGCCTCCACTGCCCGACGATCCATCCGGCGCTCAGCTCGCTGGTACCGATCTATCGGCGCGGCATCATGGAACAGCGCGACGATCCGGATTGGCAAAGCCGATCGGACGATCCTGATCCGGCGGTCCAGGGTGGCCTTCGTTCCGGCGCGGGCACCTGGTCGGCGGATGGAGGCACGCTGGGGCACGAATTTCCGGCGCTCACCGACCAGGAACGACGCGCCGGCTATCACTTCGTCACCAATCTGCCGTCCCACTATCTGGTCGCACACGTCGACTACGTCCGCTCCTCCAGGCTGCTGCCGCTGGGCCCGGAGGAGACCGAGATCGAAGTGGAATGGCTGTTTCCACGCGAAACGCTCGGCGACCCGAAGGCCGATATCCGTACCGTCTGCGATTTTTCCTCTCAGGTGCTGGCCGAGGACGCCGCGGCCTGCGAGATCAACCAGCGCGGATTACGCTCCGCGCCCCACTCCCACGGCATGCTGATGCCGGAGGAATACGACCTGTACCGGCTGCATGAGTGGCTGCGCGCACAGTTGGCCTGATCGCGCCCCGCTTCGCGCATGCCCGTTCCGATCATCGACATCGCGCCACTGTTCGGAACGCCGACGAGGGCGCGCGACGATGCCGATCGCGCCATCCTGGCTGCCGCCCACAAAATCGGATTCCTCCACGTCGTCGGTCTGCCGCCGCAGATGCCTCTGGGCTTGCAGGCCCGCGCGGACCTGCTGCGCATCTTCGCCCTGGATCCGGCTGCGCTGCGACGGCTATGGCGGCAGAAATTCGAGCCGCGTAATTCCAACGTCTATCGCGGCTGGTTTCCGCTGCAACCGGGCAATGTCACCGCCAAGGAGGGCATCGATCTGGGCGCGGATGTGCTGCACGGCAGCGACGTGATCCGCATGGGTGATCCACTGCGCGAAGCCACGCCATTGCCGGCCGAGGCGTCACTGCCCGGGTGGCGCGCGGCAATTGCGAGCTACTACGGCGCCATGGAGCAGATCTGCAAGGCACTCATGCATTCGATCGCCCGCAGTCTGCAACTGCCCGAGGACTTCTTCGATGCGGCGTTTCATCGGGGATTGTCGACGCTACGGCTGCTGCGCTATCCGCCGCGCACCGCGCAGGAACTTGCAGGCTGCCGCGAGCCGGATCTGTGGGTCGACTACGAAGGCAAGCGGCGTCATCTGGCGGGCGCGCCGCACACCGACTCGGGTTTCGTGACGGTACTCGCCCAGGATGAGGTCAGCGGCCTGCAGGCCCGCAGTGCCGACGGGCACTGGGTGGATGTGCCGCCCCTCGATCGCGCGCTGGTGGTGAATTTCGGTCAGGTGCTCGAGCGCTGGTGCGGCGCTCGCATCAGGGCGACCGAACACCGGGTCGTCGGCTCGCACCGGGAGCGATTTTCCATCCCCTTTTTCTACGAAGCGCGCGCCGATGCGACCATCGGCCCGCTGCCCATCCACGGTTCGGAAACCTTCGAGCCCTTTGTGTTCGGCGACTATCTCTGGGAGCGCATCGTGCAGTTCGTCGAGTTTCGCGGCATGCAGTCGCTGCGTCAGCCGATTCGCCCATAGGCGACCGTTGATGGAGGCAACCGCTGATGGGCGCGTCCCCTACCAGCGCAGCTGCGCGATCATGCCGGCGTAGGTGTCGATGCCATCCCATAAATTCTCCAGCCGCAGGTTCTCGTTGGCTGCGTGCTGATTGTTGTCGTGGTTGACGATCGGCAGCCCGATCACTGGCACATTGAAGCGCTGAGCAAACAGATACAGCGGCACGCTGCCGCCCATCATCGGCAGCACTGCCACCCGACCCGCGGCGCTGCGGCTGGCGGTGGCAATGATGGCCTGTGCCACGGGGCTCGACATGTCCGATCGCAGCCCCGGATAGCCTGACTCCCATTGGAGCCGCGCAATGCGCGGAGCGCGCAGGCGCGCAGCCGCATCCGGTGGCTCATCGACCAGCGTCCAGCCTTTCTGGCGCAGAAACTGCTCGACCGATCGCTGCACACCGGCGGTGGTCTGATCGGGCACCAGGCGAAAATCGAGCGACACTTCCGCATCGATCGGGATGGCGTTGGCCGCTTCGTCGCCCACCTGCCCCGAACGGATCCCGCGCACATTCAGCGACGGACGCATGATGCTGGCAGCCCAGGCCTGCGTGCCTTCGGACCGTGCGATGCCAAATTCGAGCCGCAGCGCCTCATCGATCGGCGGCAATGCCTGGATGGCGGCGAGCTCGGCGGGATTGAGCGTACGCACCCCATCCCCGAAACCCGGAATCAGCACATTGCCATTATCATCGCGCATCTGCGCAATCAGCTGAGCGGCCATTGCGGCCGGATTGGGCACCCAATTGCCATAGTGCCCGTCATGCACCGCCTTGACCGGTCCATAGAGCGTCAGTCGCAGACCCATCACGCCGCGCGCGCCAAAGTAGATCATCGGTTGTCCGGATTGATGGACCGGCCCATCGCCGATCAGCCACACGTCGGATCGGAGCAGCGCCTGGTTCTGCTCGAGGATCTGGGCCAGGTGCGCAGATCCCGCCTCCTCCTCGCCTTCCCACGCCACGCGGATGTTTACCGACGGTCGCCGCTTTTGCGCCCGCACCGCATCGAATGCGGCCAGAAACGCGACTATGGAAGCCTTGTCGTCGCTGGCCGCGCGCCCGAACAGGCGCCATTCGGGATCGAAAGCTCCATGCACGTGGCGCCAGTCGATCTCCTGCCATTCCCCGCCGGCCGCCGCGCCTCGCATGACCGGCACGAACGGATCGGAGCGCCACTGCGAGGGGGTGACGGGCTGCCCGTCATAGTGGGCGTAGAACACGACCGTGCGCAGGTTGCGCGAATCGCCCAGCGCACCGTAGACCATCGGCGGCGTTCCCGGACCGGCCGACAGCAGCTGCGCATCGAATCCGCGCGCCTTCAGTGCCGAGAGCAGGTAATCCGCAGCAGCGTCGATCCCGGCCGGATCGGCGGCCACGCTCGGGAAGTGCGTCAGCTCATCGAGCATGCCGACGATCTGCGACTCGTGCGAGAGTCGATATCGATCTATGTCAGCGCGGAATTCGGCTTCGCCGGAGCCCGTCGCGACACAAGGCAGCATCGCGCAGAGTATGGATATCGTTAATGGGCGCATGGCATATCTTGCCGCACATCCGTTGCTACGTGTAACTCGTGAGATGATGGCGGTGTATCCCTGCCGGAGCACCGCGGGCATGAGCATGATTCGCCGAACGATTGACGTCTGGGCCATCGTGGCAGCCGCCGCGCTGGCGGCCGGGCGGACCCTCGCGGTGCCGCCGGTGCCCACCGCCTGTGACGGCGCCACGCCGCCGCCGTTCTGCCAGGCCGTGCGGGGTGAGCGCTCCGAGGGCTGGCGCTCCCAGAGCCGCTCGGAAGTTGTCGCTCAACACGGCATGGTCGCCACCAGTCAACCGCTGGCCGCACAGGCGGGTCTGCAGATTCTGACCCAGGGTGGCAACGCCATTGATGCTGCGATCGCAACTGCCGCGGTACTCAACGTGGTCGAGCCGATGATGACGGGTGTGGGCGGCGATCTGTTTGCGATCGTCTATGTCGCCGCTGACAACAAGCTCTATGCCCTCAATGCCAGCGGCATGGCCCCAACCGGCGCGACCATCGAACGCATGCGCACACTCGGGTACGAGCGCGATCCAAAAAATCCAGGACCAGGCTCCGGTATGCCACCCTTCGGCATTCTGCCGGTTACGGTGCCCGGTGCCGCGTGGGGCTGGGAAGCGATGCTGCGGCGCTTCGGCACGATGAGCCTCAAGCAGGTTCTTGAACCTGCGATCTACTACGCTCGGGAAGGCGCGCCCGTCAGCGAGCGCATTGCCAGCGACTGGCTGCTGCCGGATGCCATCAAGGGCAGCGATGGCGCACTCATGCCCGATCCGGATTCGGTTCACACCTGGTACATCGACGGCAAGCCGCCCACCGCTGGCACCGTGTTTCGCAATCCGGATCTCGCGCGTACCTTCGAACTGCTGGCCAGGCGCGGGGCGGCGGGGTTTTATCGCGGCGAGGTCGCGCGCGCCATCGTCGCCAAATCGAACGCCCTCGGCGGCACCATGACGCTCGATGATCTGTCCTCTTACCAGGGTGAATGGCGCGAACCGGCGAAGTCGCAGTACCACGGCTACGACATCTATGAGCTGCCGCCTCCGTCCCAGGATTGGGCGGCGCTCGAGATGCTCAACATTCTGGAAGCCTGTGTGCCGCGCTGGGTACCGGGCGAAACGCTGGCGAGCTTAGGTCCGCGTTCACCGCTCTACTGGCATCTGCTGGTGGAGGCAAAGAAGCTCGCGTACTCGGATCTGCATGCATTCAATGGCGATCCGAATTTCACGCAGGTGCCATTGCAGCGGCTGCTATCGGGCGAATATGCGGCATCGCTGTGCGATCATGTCGATCCCAGGCATGCCTCGGTGCCCTGGCCGCCCGGAACCGCCAGCGGCGATGGCGACACCATCGTACTGGCAACCGCCGACAGCGAGGGCAACATGGTGTCGTGGGTGAGCAGCAACTACGAGGAGTTCGGCTCCGGAATCACCGTCCCGGGTTATGGCTTTATTCTTCACGATCGCGGCGCCCTGTTCTCGCTGGACCCGAAGAGCCCGAATGCGCTTGCGCCGCATAAACGCCCCTACAACACCTTGTCGGCCGGCTTCGTCATGCACGATGGCGCGCCGCTGATGACTCTCACGCTCATGGGTGGGGACATGCAGGCCCAGGGTCACTCCCAGGTGCTCGTGAACATGATCGATCTCGGCGCCAATGTGCAGGCGGCCGGCGACATGGCTAGATTTCACCACGCGCAGATTCGCAACGTGCTCACGCTCGAGTCCCCACTCTACGAGCTCGTCGGCAGCGCACTTTCCGCTATGGGCCACGATGTACACTCAGTCGACGGCTCGAACATGGGAGGATTTCAATCCATCGTGGTTCAGATGCCGCCCAAGGAGGGCCCGGGCTCAAAGGAACAACGCGTCTATCGCGGGGGCTCGGATCACCGCAAGGACGGACAGGCCGTGGGCTGGTGAGGGCGTGACGAAGCAAAAGAAGCCGCTGCGCAGTAGCCGCAGCTACGGCGGCAAGGACCGCGACGGATTCATTCACCGCAGCTGGATGAAGAGCCAGGGATTCCCATCGGACGTCTTCGACGGCCGGCCGGTCATCGGCATCTGCAATACCTGGTCGGAACTGACACCCTGCAATGCCGGACTGCGCGATATCGCCGATCACGTCAAGCGCGGTGTCTGGGAAGCGGGCGGGCTGCCGCTCGAATTTCCCGCCATGTCACTGGGCGAGACCCAGATGCGTCCGACCGCGATGCTGTTCCGGAATCTGCTCGCCATGGAGGTGGAAGAATCCATTCGCGGCAATCCCATCGACGCTGTGGTTCTGCTCGGCGGCTGCGACAAGACCACCCCAGGGCAGCTCATGGGCGCGGCGAGCGTGGATCTGCCCACGGTCGTCGTGTCGAGCGGTCCCATGCTGAACGGCAAATTCCGTGGCTGCGATATCGGATCCGGCACAGACGTGTGGAAATTCAGCGAAGACGTGCGAGCCGGCAAGATGTCGCTCGATGACTTCATGGCGGCCGAGTCGGGCATGTCGCGCACCCCAGGCACCTGCATGACCATGGGCACCGCCTCGACCATGGCCAGCCTGATGGAGGCCATGGGTATCGCCCTGCCCTTCAACGCGACCGCGCCTGCAGTCGATGCACGCCGGCGCCGCAACGCGCATGAGAGCGGCCGCCTGATCGTACAGATGGCCCGCGATGACCTCAGGCTGTCGAAAATCCTCACGCTCGACGCTTTCGAGAATGCCATTCGCGTGCTGGGCGCCATCGGCGGTTCCACCAACGCCGTGGTGCACTTGCTGGCGATCGCCGGTCGCCTGGGTGTGCCGCTGTCACTCGCCGAATTTGACCGGTTGACCGTGGACATACCATTGCTGGTCAATCTGCAACCTTCCGGTCGCTTCCTGATGGAGGATCTGCATTACGCCGGGGGCCTTCCGGCCGTGATGAAGGAACTGGCCTCGCTCCTGCATACCGATGCGCCCACGGTTTCGGGGCTCACAATGGGTGAAACCATCGCAGCGGCGGAATGCTTCAATCGCGAGGTCATCCGGACGCTCGCCGATCCGGTCAATCCAGTCGCCGGCATCTGGGTCATGCACGGCAACCTCTGTCCCAATGGCGCCGTCATGAAGCCGAGCGCCGCCAGTGAAGCGCTGTTTCATCACCGCGGACGTGCCGTGGTATTTGAATCCATCGAGGATCTGCGTGCGCGCATCGACGATCCAAACCTCGAAGTCGACGCAAGTTCCGTGCTGGTGCTCAAAGGCTGCGGGCCGAAGGGTTATCCGGGAATGCCGGAAGTCGGCAACATGCCGCTGCCGCGCAAGTTGCTCGAACAGGGCGTGCGGGACATGTTGCGCATCTCCGATGCCCGCATGAGTGGTACCGCCTTCGGCACGGTGGTGCTGCACGTCGCGCCGGAGGCTGAAGCGGGAGGCCCGCTGGCGATGGTGCGCGATGGCGATGAAATTCTGTTCGACGGCATCAAACGCCGTCTGGAACTGCTGATCAGTCCGCAGGAACTTGCCGCGCGCAGCGAAGCATGGGAGCGCACTCGTCCTGCGCCGAAGTACACCCGGGGCTACTACCAGCTCTACGTGCAGCACGTGACCCAGGCCGACCGGGGCTGCGACCTGGATTTCCTGACCGGAGGGAGCGGAAGCATCGTCGAGCGGGAATCGCACTGATGAAGCCGGCGGCTATTTTCGCCTCGCGCAACATCCTCGGCGAGGGCATCCTCTGGGATTCGCGTCGGCAGCGCCTGTGCTGGACCGACATTCAGGGCCATGAACTGTATCGCTATAACTGGGCCGCGGGCGAGATGGAAGTGTTCGATACCCCCGAGCGGATCGGTTCATTTGGCCTCATAGCCGACGATGACCGCCTGATCACAGCCTTTTCCAGCGGCATCGCACTGTACGACGCACCCACGGGCACGATCGAGTGGCTGGCGCGACCCGAGGAGATTGTCGCCGGAATCCGTTTCAACGATGGTCGTGTCGACCGCCGGGGACGGTTCTGGAGCGGAACGATGGTCGAAGATGAGGAATGCCCGGCGAAGGGCTGTCTGTATTCGATGGATTCCCGCAATGGTCTGCGGCGCCATGTTCGCGATGTGCGCATCTCCAACGGCATTTGCACCAGCCCGGACGGCAAACGGTTGTACTTTGCCGATTCTCCCACCCGCACCATCTTTGTTTACGAACTCAATGAGCCTCAAGGCGTTCTGGGCCCTCAGCGCGTGTTCGCGACGACGCCCGCAGGCGCCGTGCCGGATGGCGCAACCGTGGATGTCGATGGCTGCCTTTGGAGTGCGCACTGGGGCGGCGGCTGCCTGGTGCGTTACACCCCCGAAGGTCGCATCGATCGCACGATTGCCATTCCCGCGAGCCAGCCCACCTGTGCCTGCTTCGCGGGCCCGAACCTCGATGTCCTTTGCGTCACCAGTGCACGCGAGGGTCTGAGTGAATCGACCTTGCACTCCGAACCGCACGCCGGTGCCGTGTTCCTTTATCGCGCCGGCATTCAGGGCCTTCCCGAGCCCGAGTACCAGCTGTGAGCATCAATGTGGGGCTCGTGGGCCTGGGCAAGATCGCGCGCGATCAGCATGTGCCGGCACTTGCGGCCAACGGCGCATTCAGCCTGCTCGCGGGCGCGAGCCCCCACAGCAGCCTTGCAGGCATGCCGTGCTATCGCGATATACAGACGCTGCTGACCGAAGTGCCGGCCATCACAGCGGTGGCATTGTGCACCACCCCCCAGGCGCGTTACGACACGGCGCGCTATGCCCTCGAGCACGGCAGGCACGTGCTGCTGGAAAAGCCACCGGGTATGACGGTGAGCGAAGTGCTTGCCCTGGTCCGGCTTGCGCAGCAGCAGCGCGTGACATTGTTTGCATCGTGGCATTCGCGGTACGGCCGCGCGGTCGAGCCCGCACGCGCCTGGCTGTCAGGCAAGACGCTGCGCGCCGTCAGCGTCGTCTGGAAGGAAAATGTGCGCGAGTGGCATCCGGGCCAGGCCTGGATCTGGCGTGCGGGCGGCCTTGGCGTCTTCGATCCGGGTATCAACGCGCTGTCGATACTGACGCGCATACTGCCTGGCATGCTGCGACTCAGGGACGCGGAGCTGTTCTACCCCAGCAACTGCGAGACCCCCATCGCCGCCCGCGCAGCGTTCGACTCAAACGGCGCGGCAGTGCAGATGGAGCTGGACTTTCTCCACCGCGGTACGCCCAGCTGGAACATTCATGTCGATACCGACGGCGGACAGCTCGGGCTGCTGGCCGGAGGCAGCGTGATGGAGGTGGATGGTCGAGCCAGGCAGACGCCCGCAATCGCTGAGTATCCAGCCCTCTATGCGCATTTCGCCGGCTTGGTGCGCAGCGGCGCCAGCGAAGTGGATCTATCGCCGCTGCAGCTGGTGGCCGATGCGTTCCTGTGCGGACGTCGCACAGCGGTCGAACCCTTCATCGAATGATCGTGAACCGCAATCAATGAAAGTCGCCGTGGTCACGGGAGCGGGCAGCGGCATCGGACGGGCCGTGAGCCTGGGGTTGCTGCGCGCCGGCTACACCGTCGTACTGGCCGGACGCCAGCGCACGGCACTGGATGAGACCGGTTCGCTGGCACCGGCACAGTCGCAGTGGCTGGCCGTGCCCAGTGATATCCGCGTTGAGTCATCGGTGGCGGCGCTGTTCAGCGCCACCCTCGAGCATTTTTCGCGGCTGGACCTGCTCTTTAATAACGCCGGGGTCAGTGCACCAGGGCGGCCCCTGGAGGAACTGACGCTCGGACAATGGAACGAGGTCATCGCCGTCAATCTCACGGGCGCGTTTCTCTGCGCGCGCGAGGCGTTTCGCATCATGAAACAGCAGCGGCCGCAGGGAGGCAGGATCATCAACAACGGATCCATCTCGGCGCAGGTGCCCCGTCCGCATTCCGCCCCGTATACGGCGAGCAAGCACGCGATCACAGGCCTTACCAAATCGCTGTCGCTGGATGGCCGCACGCACCGCATAGCCTGCGGACAGATCGATATCGGTAACGCGCAAACTTCGATGACAGCCCGAATGATGCAGGGGGCACTGCAACCAGACGGCTCGACGGCGGCGGAGCCGACCATCGATGTCAGCCTTGTCGCCGATGCGGTGGTCAGCATGGCTGATTTGCCGCTCGATGCCAACGTGCCGTTCATGACACTCATGGCGACACAGATGCCCTTCGCCGGTCGGGGCTAGAAACGCGCGTTTTCGGTACCCGCGGATGCCGCTCATTGCGGTTCGGGGTCGAAACCGGGACGATTGGCGCCGTGAGAATAGCGGGCAGGCATTACCGAACGATCTGGCCACGGGCGGACGGCACCGTGGAGGTCATCGATCAGTCGCGTCTGCCCTTCGAGTTCAGCACGCTGCGGCTCGAAACACTCGAGGATGCGGCGCGGGCCATCCGGACCATGGTGGTGCGCGGCGCGCCGCTGATCGGGGCCACAGCCGCCTATGGGATCGCACTGGCACTGCGCTGCGAGTCGCCCGCGATCCCGATCGATGAGGCGGTCCGAATCCTGCAGGCCACGCGACCGACGGCGCACAACCTCGCCTGGGCATTGCAGCGCATGCGCAGCGCGCTGCTGCCGTTGAAACCGGCCGCACGCACCGAGGCCGCCTACCGCGAAGCGGCGCTGATCTGCGAGGCCGACATCGAGCAATGCCGCTGCATCGGCGTGCACGGGCTGGAGATCATTCGCCGAACCGCCGCATCGGTGGGCCGCGTGGTCAATATCCTGACTCACTGCAATGCCGGCTGGCTCGCGTGCGTCGATTGGGGCACCGCGCTCGCCCCCATTTACATGGCACATAACCAGGGCATCGCGGTCCACGTCTGGGTCGATGAGACCCGCCCACGCAACCAGGGTGCCGCATTGACGGCGTTTGAACTCGGCGCGCACGGGGTGCCGCACACGGTGATCGCCGACAATCTCGGCGGCCACCTCATGCAGCGCGGTCGCGTGGATCTGGTGATTGTGGGCAGCGACCGCACCACGGCAACCGGCGATGTGTGCAACAAGGTGGGCACGTACCTCAAGGCATTGGCCGCGCACGACAACGGCGTGCCCTTCTACGTCGCTTTGCCCGTGAGCAGCCTCGACTGGTCGCTCGATCAGGGGCGGGACATTCCCATCGAGGAACGCGCCGCGCGAGAACTTACCCATATCACCGGCATGACCGACGCTGGTGCGATCGAGACAGTGCGATTGACGCCGGAGGACAGCCCCGCACTCAATCTTGCCTTTGACGTGACGCCAGCGCGCCTGGTGACCGCCCTGATCACCGAACGCGGCGTGTGCGCGGCGAGCCGCGCGGGACTTTTGAGCCTCTACCCCGAGCAGCGGGCCGCCGGATGAGCCAGCGCGAGGCGCTCATCGAGGCCTGTCGGGCACTGACGCAGCGCGGCCTGACGCATGGCACTTCCGGTAACGTGAGCCTGCGGCGCGATGAGGACACATTCTTCATCAGCCCGACCGGCATGGCCTATGAAGCGCTGCTGCCCGAGGATATTCCACTCATGGGGCTGGACGGCCGGTGGTACGGGCGCTGCCGCCCATCGAGCGAATGGCGCTTCCATCGCGACATTTTCAAATCCCGGTCCGACGTCGCTGCCATCGTGCACACGCATTCTCGTTTCGCGACGGCGCTGGCCTGCAATGGCCGCGGCATTCCCGCATTCCACTACATGGTGGCCGTCGCTGGCGGCGCGGATATCCGCTGCGCGCCCTATCGGACCTTCGGTACGCAGGCGCTCTCGGATGCGGCCATCGCCGCGCTCGAGGGTCGCCGTGCCTGCCTGCTGGCCAATCATGGCCTCATCGCCGTGGGTGCCGATGTGCCCGCGGCGCTCTCGCTGGCCGGAGAGGTCGAGAATCTTGCCGCGCAATATTGCGCGGCGCTTGATATCGGTGAGCCGCGTATCCTCGATGAGACCGAAATGACCACCATCATCGAGAAGTTCCGCCACTACGGTCAGCAGGATGCGACCGATGGCGAACTGCGCTTCAGCGGCGAGACGCTGGCGGGCACGCGCCGTCCGCCAGCCCCGCCAGCCCGGTCATGACCATCCTCGATGCGGCATCCTTGCGGTCCTATCTCGGCGCCATCGGCGATGTGCGCGCGCGATTGGGCTCGCCCCCCGCGGCCTGGCAGATCCGGGAAGTCGGCGATGGCAATCTCAATCTGGTGTTCATCGTCGAGGGTCCGGCGGGGTCGGTCTGCGTCAAGCAGGCGCTGCCCTATGTGCGCGCGGCCGGGCCTTCCTGGCCCATGTCGCCAGAGCGGATCTTCTTTGAACGCGCCTACTTCGAAACAGTGGCTCCCTACGTCGGGGCGCGGATACCGACGATCTTTCACTTCGACCGCGAACGCTACTGCCTGGTCATGGAGCGACTCTCGCCGCATATCATCCTGCGGCACGGACTCATCGCCGGCCGCCTTTATCCGACACTCGCCCACGACCTCGGCGACTATGTGGCGCGCGCCGCCTTTTATACCTCCGACCTCGCGTGGCCGTTTGAACGCAAGCTGCAGGGCATGGCGCTGTTCGCGGCCAATCTGCCCCTGCTGCGGATCACAGTCGATCTGGTTTTCGCGGATCCCTACCGTGACAGTCCGCGCAATCGTCACACCACCCCGCAGCTCGATACCGTCGTTGCCGCCATTCGCGCCGATGCGCCGCTCAAGCTGGCCGCCGCACGTTACGGACAAAAATTTCTCAATCAACCCGAAGCGCTGATCCATGGCGATTTGCACTCCGGCTCGGTGATGGTGACAGAGTCCGACACCCGCGTGATTGATCCGGAGTTCGCCTTCTACGGCCCCATCGGCTTCGACCTGGGTGCCTTCTTCGGCAATCTGCTGCTGAGCTGGTATTCGCAGGCCGGGCATGCGAGCGCGGACGATGATCGTTCGACCTATCGAACCTGGATCCTCGAGCAGCTCGGAGCATTCTGGGACGCCTTCCGCACACGCTTTCTGACCCTCTGGAATGAGCATCCGGGGGGCGACGCCTTTCCGTCCGATCTGTTCCAGGGCCCCGCAGAGCGCGCGGCCCTCGAGGGGGCACGACGCGCGCAGATGCAGGCATTGTTCGCCGATATGCTCGGATTCGCGGCGTGCAAGATGATCCGCCGCATCGTCGGGTTTGCGCATGTCATCGATCTGGAATCCATCCAGGACCCGCAGCGGCGCGCCGGATGCGAAGCGCGCGCGCTGGCCATGGCGCGGCTGCTGTTGAAGCAGCCGGAGCGCTTCTTCTCGATGGCGGATGTCATCGAAGCGGTGCCGCGCGTAACCGCAGAACCGTGAGGTCAGCGCGCGGCGGCGGGAGCCGAGCCGACGGCGATGGCACGCAGGTCGCGCAGCGCGAACGCGAACTTGCCGTGGTGATTGATGCGCGGCCACTGCGTCTCGAGCAGCCGGCGCGCGGAAGCTGCATCGCCGGCACCGATCTGGGCGGCGGCGCTCACCGCGCTGATATAGGTGATGTCGTCCTCGCGATCCACGGCAGGGGATTCGAGCAGGCCCGCGCCCAATGAGGCAATCCGCGCGTCATCACGCTGCGCAATGGCCCCCCAGAGATCCACCCACGTCCGGCGCACGCTGCCAGCATCCTGATAGCAGGGGCTCGATCGGATCTCGTGCCAGAGCGGCTGCAGTTCATCCGCCGTCAGGTAGGAGGCCGTCGCGTCGCTGATGCCTTTCACCGCGTCCTGCCAATCCTGCTGCGCGGACTCAGTGGCACAGCGCTCAGCGCTGATGTCGATGCGTGACAGAAATCGAGCCGTGATCGGGTCCAGTCCGTTCAGATTGCCGCTCGCGGCCGCATCGCGGATCTGCAATGCGCGGCGTACGAGGCCGTCGCGGAACAAGGCGCTGCCGGCGGCAGGCTCGAGGGTCGGACCGGCCGCCGCCGGCGCTCCCAGGAGTTCGAAGAAAGGGATCGGCAATACGGTCAGCGCAGGCAGATCGATCGCGGTTTCGCGCAGGTATCGCGATCGCGGCGCATTCAGATCGATGTAGGGATAGAAATCGGAGTTCGCTGGCACGGGCATGCTCGTCAGCAGCGGTCCGATCGTGCGGTTATCGCCCATCTGGCGCGACTGGAAATCTGCCACCGACTGGATCGAGACTCGCCGCAGCTCCGAGCGCAGCAATTTCGACCGTAGCAGCGTCTCGTCGGGTGCACGCAGCGTCGGAGCGCGCGTGGCGATGATCAGCATGTCGACGTCATCGACGTTGTACAGCGCATAGGCCCCGAAGTGCGGTGCAAGTGCCTTGATGACCGAGGCGATGATGGCGGTGTTGGTTTCGTAGACCTGCATCCATTGTGCGAAATACCCATCGGGCGTCAGGTACTGCGCAATGCGGCCGTAGAACTCATCGGAGAACAGCGTGGCGACGCCGCTTACCCAGGGGTTGGAGGGTTCGGAGACGATCAGGTCGTACGGCTGGTGGGCGCTGGCCAGGAAGGTCTTGGCATCATCGATAATGATGTGACTGCGGGGATCGTCGAAAACATTCCGGATGCGTTCGAAGTAGCCCTGGCGCGCCGCGGCCACCATGAACGGTTCGATTTCGATGGAATCCAGGCGCTGCACGCGCTCGCTGCCCAGCAGCGTATGCGTGGTCAGGCCCGAGCCGAAGCCGATATTGGCCACACGTAGCGGATGCGGCTGCATGCTCAAGGGAACCGCGGCCGCCAGCACCATCGTCACCTCATCGGGCGATGGCTCCCCCGGCCCCATCTGAATACCGGCGTCGGGCTTGCCATTGGTGGCAATCGTCACGCGACCCGCCCGGTCCACGAGACTGATGGTGGCCGTCTTGCCGTCGCGCAGGTAGTCGACTGCCACGCCCTCGGGCAGCGTCGCCGAGCCGGTGCGGTACACGCCGGAGGTCATCCGCAGCGGATCGAGTTTGACGACGAACACGGCGCAGGCGAACACTGCCGCAGAACCTGCCATCGCCACAGCGCCGAGCGCCGCGGGCCGGCGCTGGCCCACCAGGACCCGCGATGCACCCAGGCACAGGTGGATGGCCGCGCCCGCGAGAATGACGCCTTTGACACCGATGAGCGGCATCAGCAGGTGAATCGCCAGCAGCACGCCGACGATGGCGCCCAGCGTATTGGCCGAGTAGATGACACCGATGGCGCGCTCACCCGCACCCTGGCGCATGCGCCCGTTCGTGAGCAGCGGCAGGGTCATCCCTGCGCAGAAGGTTGCCGGCATCATGATGAGTGCCGCGATCAGCTGCCCGACCAGGTTGAAGCCGACGTAACCGGCCTGCGTGCGCGCAAAATGCCCGAGGAACCACGCCATCAGATCGAAAGTCTGGTTGTAGGCCGGCAGCGTCAGCGCGGCGAGGGTACCCATGGCAATCAGCACCCAGGCGACGTGGCGCTGGGGGTCGACGTGGCGCTCGATGTGACGACGCACGTACAGTCCACCGAATGCGAGGCCGAAGATGAAGGCACTGAGCATCAGTTCGAATGAATGCGTCGAACTGCCCAGTACCAGGCTCAGCATCCGGATCCAGCCGATCTCGTACATGAACGAGGCTGCACCGGTCAGGAACGCCGCGACGGTGAACCAGTTGGCGAGCGAGCCCATGGCCGAAGGCGTCGTCGACGGCGATATGCCCTCGGGTTCCGCCTCAGCGCGAACGGCCAGCCACACGATCAGCGCCAGCAGCAAGTTCAGCAGCCCCGCCACCAGGATCGTGCCCGGAAGACCCACGGCGCCGATGAGCAAGAATCCGCTCACCAGCACGCCGATGGCAGCGCCGAGGCTGTTGGTGAAATAAAGCGTGGCCAGAGTCTGCCCGGGCTGTGCCGGCCAGCGACGGATCAAACCGCCGCTGATCAGCGGAAAGGTCATGCCCAGCAATATCGATTGCGGCAGGATCAGGATCGCGCCGAGAGTCCACTTGTACGCATGGATCAGCCATGGCGCCGAGATCGCGGGAATAACGGACAGGAATGAGAAATTCGTTGCATCGACGAAGGTGCGATGGAAAATCAGCCCCAGCAGCCCGATGAGGGCTTCTACGAGCACGTATCCCCACAACAGGCGACGAATGCGGCTCGAGTAACGCGAAACGCCCCAGGATCCCAGTGCCATGCCGCCCATGTAGATGGCGAGCACCAGCGTCTGCGCATAGGCCGCGTGGCCCAGGAAGAGCTTCAGGTAGTGAGACCAGATCGATTCGTAGATCAGCCCGGTAAACCCGGAGACGACGAATACACCCAGCAGGAAGCGTCGCCGCGCGAGGTCGGACATTGTCATAGGGTCACCATTCTAGAGAGCGCACGATGCAGACGAGCGAATCGCATGCCGGCGTGGCGCTCCGCACCTGAGTGATGTTATTTCTATATTATAAACGTAAGTTATTATTATATTTAAGTATTATTCATAACATTCGCTGCCACCGTAGCGCGATCACATCGCTTGGCGTCGCGTTGAATGCATTAAACTGCCGCGCCCCGACTCACGAGCGTCATGTCCTCAGAATCCCACCCAGGTGCCGCGCGCGGCGCTCTCGCCGCCGGCATCAGTTTCCTGCTCTGGGGCCTGTGGCCGCTGTATTGGCAGCAACTGCGCTCGATTGCGCCCATTGAATTGATCGCGCACCGCATCGTCTGGTCGCTGCTGTTACTGCTGGCGATCATGCTGGGGCAGCGTGCAATTGCAGATCTGCGCGCCGCACTGTCCTCGGCGCGCACCGTCGCTGCCAGCCTCCTGAGCGGAATCCTGCTCGCCACCAACTGGACCATCTATGTCTGGGCAGTCAATAACGGTCACGTCATCGACAGCAGCCTCGGCTACTTCCTGACGCCGCTGTGCAATGTCGCGCTCGGATTCTTCTTTCTGCACGAGCGGCTGCGCACCCTGCAATGGACAGCGGTGGGCTTTGCCGTAGCCGGCGTGGGAGTACTGCTGTTTCGCGCCGGACACCTGCCCTGGATCGCGCTGGTCCTGACGGCGACATGGTCCACCTACGGCATTCTCAAAAAGCAGTCCCGGCTCGGACCGATACCCGGCCTGACCATGGAAACGCTGCTGCTGTCCCCAGTCGCGGTCGCCGTGCTCATCTGGCGGATTCGCGCCGGCGATAGCGCCTTTGCGCTGAATGATGCGCGCATCGACGCGCTCGCGATCGCCTCGGGCGTGTTCACGACTGTCCCGCTGCTGATGTTCGCCTATGGCGCCCGCCGCATCCGTCTCGCCACGCTGGGTCTGCTGCAGTACATTGCACCCAGCGTGCAGTTCCTGCTGGGACTGTGGCTCTACAAGGAGCCGTTCGACACCGTGCAATGGCACGCATGTCTGCTGATCTGGTGCGGACTGGCGCTCTACACCGCGGATGGCTTCTGGTCGCAGCGCGAGAGATTCCGAACCGCGGCCGATGCCGCCTGAATAGTGGTCAAGATGCCGGACGTCTCAGGGCGGATCCGGTGCAGACTGAATATCGAGGTCCATCGATAGGGTACTGGAACTCCAGGCATGTCAAACCGCATTCTCGTTTTCTACGGCTCTTATCGCAGCGATCGCAAGGGCATTCGCCTGGCGACCTACGCCGTGTCGCAATTGCAGGCGCGCGGCGAGACCGTCGATTTTATCGACGCTAAGGCAGTGGGCCTGCCCATGCTCGACCGCATGTACAAGGAGTATCCCAAGGGCACCGCGCCCCCATCGATGGAACAGCTGGCGCAGAAAATCATCGGAGCAGATGCCTTTGTCTTCGTGGCCGGCGAATACAACTGGGGGCTGCAGCCTGGCCTGAAGAACCTGACCGACCACTTCCTGGAAGAGTGGTTCTGGCGTCCCGCTGCCATTATCAGTTATTCGGGCGGCCGCCTTGGTGGCGCCCGATCGAACTATGCCTGGCATCCCACGCTGTCGGAGATGGGACTGCTCGTGATCTCGAGCACCATCACCGTGGGCCCGATCGCCGAGACCCTCGATGAGCACGGCCAACCCCAGGGCCCACTCGGCCAACGATTGCACGGCGCTTTTCCACGATTTGCCGACGACCTTGCCTGGTGGGCGGAAGCTGCCAGGAACCAGCGTGCGCATCGGGCACCCCCCTATTGAGGATTGCCATGCGAAAATCCCTGCCAGCCGCGTTCCCGTGCCCGAGCGCTAGAGCTCATCCAGGTCAACGATGGCGGAGGAATCGACGCGCCCGCCTTTGACAGCGACGCCCTCGGCGCGCAAACGTCTGGCCTGCTCGCGATGCTGCGGCGATGACATAGGGAAAACGATTCGCCCGCCGGCACCGAGCACTCGATGCCAGGGCAATTTCATGCCTGGCGGCGTCATACGCAGCGCGTAGCCGGCCTGCCGCGCGCCTCGCGCCAGACCCGCAGCACGCGCCACATTCCCGTAGGTCGATACGCGTCCATGCGGAATCATGGCAACGATGTCCCAGATGTTCTGCAGCACGGGATTGTCGGCGGCTTTCAATCTCCCCCCAGAGACTCCATCTGCGCCATTGCCGTCGATCACGGCGCCCCTATTGCAGGAGGCAACGGCCTTTTGCCGTCTGCCACGAGCTCGGCGATCCAGACATCCTGTTCGCGATGATTGTGGGCGCACAGCGCCAGGAAATCATCCGCCACGCGATTGTCCGCGAAGGCATTGTGGCTAGAGTGCGCCAACTGCGCGGCGCGGTACTCGTAGGTATGGCGTGCTTCGCTTGCGGCCAGCCATTGCGGAGAGTCCTCGGACCAAAGTCGCTGCGCGATATGCGCCCCCTCCATCTCGGTGATAACCGTGTCACCACGTTGAAGCGCCCACGCAGCAGCGCGGCAATCCTCGAGCGTGGCCCGATCGTCGAGGCGAGTGCCCGAACACAGCTGCGAGACGGTTCGGTAGGCCGGTATTGTCGCGACTGCCAGGACACCGATCATCTCAGTCAGGGCGTCCCGCGAGGAGATGTCTCCCGTGGCGATCACGGCGCGGGTGAGATGCACGATGAGCGTGGTCCAGTACAAATCCACATGGTCCGCGCGCGCAAGCGCAGACAGCGCCGAAAGCTGCATCGCATCGTCGTGAGCCTTCTCGGCAACAGCCACTGCTGGCAGCCACGCCGCACCATTGCCTGGATCCAGGATCCTGAGCCGCTCGGCCTCCGCCTGCGAATCGCAACCGGACACCTTGCCGCACGCCTGGGTGTGTAGCCACGCAAGATCCGGGCGTTGCGGCGCGAGCGTCGTCGCCCGAGCAAGCAGTTCAAGTGTCCTTGCGGGGTCGCGCTGGAGAAGAAGCGCCGCGGCCGCCAGCGAGTCCGCATCCGATTTTCCCTCGAGAGACGCGGCGGCCTCTTCGATGCTGCGCTCACGCTTGGACTCGCTGCTCTCGTGAGGACTGGCACACGCCGCCATACGCAGACATAGCAGCGCCATTAGAATCACCGAGTTCATCGGGACCTTCATGCCATGCAATCATGCCGCGCAATTCGGTCCGCTGCCATCACCGATGATTGACCGATATGCCGATTCCGGGGACATTACCGTCATGAAAGCTGTGCGCACCGTCCAGATCGACAATCCGCGGGTCATCGTCACCGAGTGGGCCTTCGCGCCGGGTGCGGAGACCGGCCAGCACGTCCACCGCATGGACTATGTCGTCGTGCCGCTGACGAGCGGCGCACTACGCCTGATTGAGCCGGAGAGTACGCGTGATGCACAGCTCACCGCCGGCGTGTCCTACTCCAGGCCCGCGGGCGTGAACCACAACGTCGTCAATGTCAATGCGTACGAGTTCCGATTCCTGGAAATCGAACTGAAATAGCCACGACGACCGATGTGTATCAATGACCGGGCGTCGGAAATCAGCACCGCGGACCATGGGCGCGGCAACAATTGCCGCGCTTGTGGGTACCGACTATCGCGTTGCTGAACCCAGGGCTGCCGCGCCGCTGGCGGTATTCGGCAAGCCCTGGTCTCGCACGGTCTCATCGCCAACCAGCAGTGGCTTCTCGATCTGCTGTTGCAGCCGGCTTCTAAACGTCAGCGGATGGGCGATTTTGCGAAACGGTTCGGTGGACCCGCCGGTCCCGACGACCACGATGGCACCGTAACCGAGCAATCGACCCATCGTGGTCTCGCTGACCTCGATCGACTCGACCTTGTTAAGCAGCATTTCGATCGTCCTGCGGCTGGCCATCCCTGTCTTGACGATCACGCGCCGATTGGTCACGGCCATCTCGGTGGCATTGCGCCGTGCCATGCCCCAAAGGATGGCGACCAGGCCAGCCACGATCAGGCCGACGCCGGTCCCCTGCATGACGTGTACCGTCGGGATTTCAAACCCCGCCTGCGTCGTTGCGTAGTAGAGAAGTCCTGCGCCGGCCGCCATCAACAGGCAACCGACCAGCAGATTTCCCAGCATCACTACCCAGTGCAGGCGCGTTTGGTAGATAACCTGTTCGCCGGGAACCAGGTTTGATCTCAGATAGCTCATAGCGCTGCCACCCTCAATGAATATGGCGTGTACCTGGCGCTATATAAGCGCTGCTGCGCTGCGCGCGCTGTAGGCCACGACGCCAGTGTCGCGCCAGACCATTCCGCATTGTGTTCGCCCCCGTGCTCCGCGAGGAGTACGGGGGCGCTTGGGGGGGCTTGAAGCGCTTGCTTTATTTGGCGAAGACGCGCTTCGCTGTGATGGTGCCATTGAAGGTCATCAGCGGCGCACCGGTTTCGTTGAATTCCGTGCCGTTGTCAGGCGAACCGGCATAGACATTCAGATTGTATGGGCCGGTATAGCTGTCGCCCGAACGATCCACGGTGACGGTCGCCGTGATGATCGTCGGGCCGACGAACATGCCGCTGGCATCCGGCGGGGTTAATCCCAAAGCCACATGATGGAGGTCGAACCTGGACGGCCCGACTTCATGCCACGCGCCCATGCAGACATCGCCGGCGGCGGGGGGACGGCCGGCCGAGAACTGAATCTCCGTACCGTCGCTGTGCCAGGTTGCCAGTCCCCAGTCCAGCAGAAAGCCCTTGGGGAAACCATTCTGCGCGCTGGTGAGATGCACTTCGAATTCCCAGAGGCCCACCACCGGCGAGGGCTCGATCCACGATTCGAACCCGGTTGTCACCGCACTCGCACCGTACTCGTCCGGGCGATGCACCGCGGGCCGCAAGCGATTCGAGGAGTGTTGTGACTGGGTGCCGGGCGTTGCGACATCGCCGCAGGTTGCGACGGCCTCACCGGCGACCGTCAACGCGAGCAGGCCGAGACTGAAGCTCACTCCTGCCGCCTTGATACTCACTGTCCGGATCTTACTGTGTGTCATGTTCCTCGCTCCTTCTGAAAAATGAATGGTCCTTCCTGTCCATGAAACTGGTGCCGGATCAATGGCTCGCCGCCACCTGCGACGGCACTTCGACGCCGCGGAGGGCCGCTTCCTCAGTGATCCGCGTTACGATGCGGCCTGCCTGATAAGAGCCCGCGGCCCGCGATTCGGGTACCTCGCAAATTCCAGGTACCCGAATTCCTGAGAACCCACTCTTACGTTAATGCCGGGGTTACGTACGGCACCGGGTACCTGAAGGTCTGATGGCCGAAGCAAGCAAGACGGTGGTGGAACGATTGTTCGCCGAGCACGGCGGCGCCTTGCGGGCATTCCTTTATAGGCGCGTCGGCTTGCACCCGGATGCCGCGGAGCTCGCGCAGGAGGTGTACCTGCGCATGATGCGAGTGCCGGATATGGGAGCAATCCGCAATCCGGAGGCCTATCTCTATGCGGTGGCCAGCAATCTGGCCAAGGAGCACGCGCACCGTCAGCCCCGGCCATCAGCGGTCGTCGATATCGACGATCCGCTGCTACAGGATCAGCTCGCCGAATTGCCGAGCCTTGGCGGCGATCTCGATTCCCAAAAGCGCATCGCAAGATTGCGCGAAGTGCTCGAGCAGCTGACCCCGAAATGTCGGGCAACGGTCATTCTGCAGTACTGGCACGGCCTCAGCTACGAGGAGATCGGGCAACGACTTGGAATCTCGACGAACATGGTCAAGAAGTATCTGAGTCAGGCGTTGATGCATTGCCGGCGCCGCATGGCGCGGCTGGGGTAGATTCATGAGTGCGAGTGAAGAACGCGTGCGCGATCTCATCACCCAGCAGGCGGCCGACTGGTTCGTCGCCAATCGTGCGCAACTCTCCGCCCAGGAGCGCGATGCCTTTTCCGCCTGGCTCAGAGCCTCCCCGATACACGTGGAAGAGTACCTGGGAGTTGCCGTTACCGCGCGCGATCTGAAGGAGGCTTGCGACCTGCCCGACAACTCCATCGATGCAGTGCTCGCGCGCGCGCGGTCCGAGGAGTCCTCCCTGATTCAGCCGCTCTGGCCACGGCTGGTGGCACCCTTTAACAACCTGATTTCCTTCAACTGGCAGCGAGCGGTCGTGTCCGCTGTGGCCATGGGCGTCGTTAGCCTTGGCTTCCTGGCGTTATGGCATTTCAAGGTCTCGCCCGGCATCGCTTTCTCCGATCCCATCGTGACGCAACAGTTCTCAACGCAGCATGGCGAACTGCAGACCCTCCGGCTGGCGGACAATTCGCTGCTGCACCTGAATACCGACAGTGCGGTCACCGTTCGCTACAGCAACTCGGAACGGTCGGTCACGCTCACGGCGGGCGAGGCGGATTTCGAAGTGATTCATGACCCGGCGCGCCAATTCCGCGTGTTTGCCGGTGCGGCGGAGGTCACCGACGTGGGCACCGTCTTCGATGTTCGGCTGAAG
>Ga0182030_10003205_pt1 | contig 34921 bp, 28 predicted proteins | sample 812S3MmetaG_FD_121299 | JGI IMG/M metagenome (GOLD analysis project Ga0182030, IMG submission 121299) | Permafrost microbial communities from Stordalen Mire, Sweden - 812S3M metaG (Illumina Assembly) | ecosystem: Environmental > Terrestrial > Soil > Wetlands > Permafrost | place: Sweden...
CGCACCTCAACTTGTTTGCGCTCTACCTGGATGGTACGGTATCCAGAAAGCGTTAGTTCAGTTATCATCGGGGACATGGTAGCCCGTTACGGGCGCCATGTCCCCACTTCCCGATGAAGAGCCCATTTTTTGCTTTTGCACCTAATTAAGGAATAGCGGCGGAACGGCTTAAGGAGATTTTGGAATCCCAATACACCCGCCGGAACGGTCGGCTTCTTCCTTCACCCGCCCCAAACTGAAATGATGCCGGCAAGCCAGGGCGCGAAATCGACGCCGTCGCGCATGCGTCCCGGCGATTAGGAGCCAAATGTCCGCCACAGGAGATAATGCCATGAAGAACGTTAGCCATCTCACGAAGGCCGTCTTGTTTCTCGGAGTGCTGGCCGCAATCGGCGCATTCCGTGCCTCTGCGCAGGACGCGAGCAATCCTTGGCCCAAGGACCCCTACTACGCCAACAACCGCAAGCCGGACAGCCGCCTCAAGGTAGATCTCTTGGTTGTGGTGGCACATCCCGACGACGAGGTCATGGCCACCGCCTACGTGATCAGGGCGATCGAGCAGGGAAAGCGGGTGGCGCTCGTTTGGACGGTGCGGGGCAACGGAGGTACCAATGAGGTGGGGCCGGAGCAGGCTGAGGCGATGGCCGATATAAGGGTCATGGAGGGGATGAAGGCGGGTGCTTTTATGGGCGTTACCGCGATGTGGAACCTGGAGGGATTTGATACTCCCAGCCAGAACCCCCTGGAGTCCCTCGACGCATCGGGCCATGGACGCCTTCTGGACCGCATGGTTCGAATTGTGCGCATCACCAGACCCAACGTGATCCTCGCCTGGCTCCCTCTGGGGGTGACCGGCGAAAACCATGGTGACCACCAGGCTTCCGGCATCCTTTCCACAGAGGCCTTTGACATGGCCGGGGATCCGACCGCATTCCCGGAGCAGGTGGCTCCTGCGAGGGAACCCCTGCAGAATTCGAATCGCACGGAGGGGCTTCGCCCCTGGCAGCCTCAGAAGCTGTACTTCTTCTCCAATCCGACCCACATGGATTTCTTCTCGGGCCAGGGCCCGGAATACTCCTCTACGGAGATCTCTCCCAGCCGGCATACCACCTACGGGGAGGTTGCCGCGAGGGGGTTCGTCTTCCACGGGACCCAGGGTGGCGTGGCCCTGGAGTCGGCCATAGAAAAGCATGCCATCGATGGCCTCGAGGAACCCATCCCGCTGACGAAGCCAACCCAGTTTATCCTTGGGAAATCCCTCGTGAAATGCGGCGTAACGGACGACGTATTTGCAGGCGTCGTCCCCGGGGGCATCCCTTTCCAGCGGGTTCCGGGCTACACCGCGGGTGCAGAGACGGCGCCCTCACTGAAGCTGGGCGGGACCTGGGGCTACTACCGGGATTTCTGGCCGGCACACGGGCTTGAGCGCCTGGGAACCCTGATTCCGCCGGAAGTCTCCATCCAGGTGGGTGGGGTCCTCAGCCTTCCCATGGTACTCGAGAATCCCTTGGATCACCCGATCAAGGTGGGCTTCAGGGTGCAGGCGCCCAGCGGCTGGAAATTCTCGCCGATCCCGGATGCCACCGTAGAGGCGCATGACAGGTATCTCCTAAGGCTCCTTTCTGACGCGCCGACCACGAAGCTTCCAGGCTGGCAGCAGTTTCATGTCACGGCTGAGTCCGATGGCAAGAGCATCGGGGCCGTCGATCTCCGGGTCGAGCTTGAGGGCTGGGCATTGCAGCAGTAGGGGCCGTGCGCCTTCAGCGATTATTGGGCTCCGGAAACCGGTTTCACGGTTTCCCTGGGCGCCCTTGGAAGCGCATCCCGCCACGTCCCGAATATTCTGACCCGCCTCCCGATGCATGCATTCCAGTCCATGGCGGCCTTAGCCGCCTGCAATCTACCGCCAGAGGAAGAGGACGGGATGGACATGCTCCAGGAGGGCCTGGTCGCCGGGGCCGTGATCGCGGTCGCCATCATCGGGGTTGCGCCGATCCTGGCCGCCATCAACCGCAGGACGCAGAGGTTGCCAGCTCGAATCTGACCGGCCCGACCATTTTGCCGTGACCGCCGATGGCGGTTTTTGGGATTTGTGCGTGCGAATCCGTTCGACCACTATCCGCGCCCGGAGTCCGCGCGGGCGGCGCGCGCCGTGGGGACCCATGCGTGTCCATTCGGCCATGGCGACCCCCTGCCGAAGCTGCGCGCCACGGAGGGAAGTCCAACGGAGGGGCAGGGGCCCGCGAAGGGGTTACTTCTTGGCCTTCGGCGTGAGCTTGGTGATCTCGGCCTGGGCCTGGTCCAGCCTGGCCTGCAGGTCGGCGATCTTGGCGCTCGCGTCCTTGAGCTGCGCCTGCAGGCTCGTGCATGCGGCCGCGGACGCATCGGATTCCATCCCCATCTTGGTGCATTGGGCCTTGGCCTGGGTCAGCTCCGCATCGAGCTTGGCCGATCCCTCCGTAGCATTGTCGAGCTTCACCATCAGCGCCTTGCACTCGGTGTTCGCCTTGCCCAGCTCCTTCTCGAGCTGGGTCGACTTGTCCATGGACTCGCCGCACTGAGCCATCAGCTTGGTGCATTCGGCCTTGGCGTTGTTAAGCTCCACCTGGAGATGGGCGCCCTCCTCCTTGGCCCTGTCCAGCTGGCCCTGGGTCTGCGCGTTCAGGGCCTGGGCCTGGGCCAGCTGGGCCTGCGTGTCCGAGACCTGGCCGTTAAGGGCCTTATTCTTGCTTCCGAGGACGGCGGCGACGGCCACGAGGGCAATCGCGAGAAGTCCGATAACGATTGCTGCTACGGGACTTTTTTTATGGGGCGTGGGTACTGGTGCTGCTGGGTCGCTCATGGTTTAGGGGGTGCATGCAGCCCGCATGGGCCGCATCCTGCGAATAGCCCTTTGTTGCCCCGGATTCAAGAAAGGATTGCGGGCCGGGCGCCTCCCGCGACACTGTCATGAGCATCCTGATACGCTTGGAGCGCGGGCTGCGCCGGGGCGTGCGAGCCGTCCCCGGGGACCGCGGACCCACCCTGGCGCCCGGTTCCATGCGAATGAAATGCTGTTCAATCCGGCATCAGCCCGTTAGGCTTAGGGGGTTGTGGAGCACGTGAACGAGTCCCTCATCCAGAGCGAAGCGCGGTTTCGGGAGCTGTTTGACGAGGCGCCCGTGGCTTACCACGAAATCGATGGGAGCGGCGTCATCCGCAATGTGAACCGGGCGTCGTGCGAGCTTTTCGACCGCCGGGCCGAGGAGTTGGTGGGCCGGCCCGCCTGGGAGCTGGTGCCCCCGGCCGTGCGGGCAGAGGCGGAGGACGATCTCCGCAAGAAGCTGGCCGGGCAGGTGCCGCTGGAGACGTTCCAGCGCCGGTTCATGCGGCGCGACGGCACCGAGTTGTGGCTCGAGGTGCATGAGACCCCGGTCCGGGGCGCCTCGGGCCAGATCGAAGGCATCCGGGCCGCCCTGCTTGATATCACCGAGCGCAGGCACGCGGAGGAGGCACTGAGGGCGAGCGAGTCGCAGTTGCGCCGCGCCGAGCTGACGGGCGGCTTCGGGCACTGGGAATGGGACGTGAAGCGAGGGGCTGTCAACGGCTCGGAGGGGGCCCGCCGCATTTACGGACTGCAAGGGGGAGAATGGCCGGCCGAGCAGGTGCGGAGCATTCCGCTGCCGGCCTACCGGGCGGCGCTCGATGCGCAGTTCCGCCAGCTGATCGCCGGCGAGGCGCCCTATGACATCGAGTTTGAGATCCGGCGGCCGAGCGACGAACGGGTGCTGTCGGTGCATTCGACGGCGATCTACGACCCGGCGACGGACAAGGTGTTCGGCATCGTCCAGGACGTCTCGGAGCGGTTGCGGTCCGAGGCGGCGCTGCGCGAGAGCGAGCAGCTCCTTCAGGAGACGCAGTCGATCGCCCGCATCGGCGGCTACGTCTACGACATCCCGGCCGGCACCTGGAGGGGCTCGAAGGTGCTCTACGAGATCTTCGGCCTCGAGGGCCTGCGCGCGCGAACGGTGGAGGAATGGGCCGGCGTCATACACCCCGACTGGCGCGGGCGGATGGTCGCCTATCTCCAGAACGAGGTGATTGGGCGCCACACCCGCTTCGACAAGGAGTACATGATCGTTCGCGCCAGGGACGCCGCGGAGCGGTGGGTGCACGGGTTGGGCCAGCTTGAGTTCGATGCCGGGGGCCGCCCCATTCGGATGCTTGGAACCATCCGCGACATCACCGATCAGAGGCACACGGAGGCAATGCTGCGGCAGACCGAGGAGGACTTCCGCCAGGCGCAGAAGATGGAGGCGGTCGGCCAGCTTGCCGGCGGCGTCGCGCACGACTTCAACAACATCCTGGCCGCGGTTCTGATGCACATCGGCCTGCTCCAGGAGGAGCCCTCGATTGATCGCGAGACCCGGGATTCGCTGAAAGAACTTGAGAAGGACGTGCTCCGCGGCTCCGCCCTGACGCGGCAGCTGCTGACCTTCAGCCGCCGGCAGGCGATGGAGCCGAAGGTGCTCAACCTGGGCGTTGTCCTCAGGGGCCTGCTGAAGATGCTGCGGCGCCTATTGGGCGAGAACATCGTGCTGTCCCTGAACGGGCCGGAGGAGCTGCCCATGGTCTACGCCGACGCCGGCATGATGGAGCAGATGGTCATGAACCTGTGCGTAAACGCCCGCGACGCGATGCCCCACGGGGGGCGCCTCGACCTAAGCCTCGAGGCTGTCGACATTCGTGCTGAGGACCTGGCCGCCCAGCCCGAGGGGCGGGCGGGGCGTTTCCTGAGGCTGAGCGTCAGCGACTCGGGCGCGGGAATGGACGCGGAGACGCTTCGGCACATCTTCGAGCCGTTCTTCACGACGAAGGGCATCGGCAAGGGCACCGGGCTCGGACTGGCGACGGTGCACGGCATCGTCAAGCAGCATGGCGGCTGGGTCGAGGTGCAGAGCACCGTGCAGCAGGGCACCACGTTCAGGGTGTACCTGCCGGCATCCGGGATGCTCGCCGACGCGGCGGCCAGCGCGGAGGAACCGCAGCGCATGCCCGGCGGGGGCGAGGTGGTGCTGATCGCCGAGGACGAGGATAGCCTGCGCGCGGTGTCGGCCGCCGCGTTGCAGCGCCACGGCTACCGCGTGTTCAGTGCGGTCAACGGGGACGATGCGCTGCGCCTATGGGCGGCCCATCGCGACGAGATCGATCTGCTCTTCACCGACATGGTCATGCCCGGCGAGATGACCGGCTGGGAGCTGGCGTCCAAGCTGCGCGCGGGGAAGCCCGGCCTGAAGGTCATCATCTGCACGGGCTACAGCCAGGAGTCGGACCTGCGGGAGCTCGACGCCGGCACGCGGACGGCCCTGCTGAGGAAGCCGTTCGACGTGGCCCGGCTCCTGCAGACGGTGCGCCAGTGCCTGGATTCGAATTTGGCCCCCCCCGTTTGATGGAGGCGCCCTGCGGCATTGGTCATGGCTTAACGGATTAACAGCGAATCGCTTGCGGCAACCTTGCCGGGCGTTCGCGGGCCGTGTGCCGATTGGATGCCTCGGGGGGTGGGTCAATTGCCGCTCCTAAGTTGGCAAAATGTGCGCAGCAGTCGGGGCTGGAAGTGAGATATTACGTTACAGTAAGATATACCGCGGCCCTCGGCATCCTTAAGGCCAATCCCACACATGAACTCCCTACGCTATCTCATCGCGCTGCCCTTCCTTGCTCTTGCAACCGGCGCGCAGACCCCGCCCCAGCTGCCGGACCGCCCGGCAGCCGCCATCACCAACTACAAGGACACGTGGCTGCCCGTGGTGGGGACCGTAAACAGCGCCGCCGTGGTCGTCTTCAGCGGAAGCCCGGTCACGCTGGGCTTGAATACGGGCATCATGCTCTCGGTCGGCGACCACTACGCGGACGGCTTCGTCACCGTAAAGGACGTCTCTTTAAACGATGTTCCCGCCTCGACCGACCTGGAGGCAGCCGCCACGACGAGCACGTTGAAGGCGACGACGGAGACCCTCCAGGCCAACCTGACTTCCGACGTCGACATTCCGGACGCCTACGCGCTTCTCATCACCTACGTGCCGAGCAAGACACCGGACGCCGCGCCCAAGCTCGCGGTCGTGCCGCACACGATTGGCGACCTGAAGGCCGGCGTACAGAAGCATCTCTTGGCCGTGCTCCCCAAGTTCGACGAGGACGAGAACACGGCTTGGAGCATCCTCGTCTTCGACGCGGGCCGGCAGGTGCGCAGCACGACCATGGGCGAGATACTCCCCGGCTACTTCGACCGGATTGACGCGGCCTCGCTGAAGAAGCGCATCGCCGAGCGCGCCGACAAGCGGGTGGACGCTCCGATCGCCATATTCCGGCAGATGCCGCTTGGCATCCCGGACGCGGTCAAGGCCAAGTACCATGGCACCACCATGAAGGTCGAGGTTAGGGTGAGCGCCGAGGGTCACGTGGTCTCGGCGAAGCCGGTCGGCATCGCCGATACGGACCTCTGGGAGGCGCTCAACAAGGGCTTTTCGACCTGGCTCTTCCTGCCGCCCGTGAAGGATGGGGTCCTGACCCCGGCGAGCGCGATCATCCCGGTCAAGCTCTAGGCCTGGCGGACGGCCCCCGGGGATCACAGCCAACGGCGCACGCGGCCCCGGTAGGCCGAGTACGCGCCGCCGAACTTGCGCTCGAGGTAGCGCTCCTCGCGGACGATCACGCCGTAATGCAGGACGGCGGCCAGGCCGGCGGTCAGGAGCACCGGAACGAGGTCGCAGAGCAGGAGCCCCATCCCCAGGTTCAGCAGGCACAGCGACAGGTACATCGGGTTCCGGGTGAACCGATAGGGGCCCCCCGTGACGATCGCCGTTGAGGGCAGGCGCGGATTCACGTTCGTCCCCGCACGGGCCATCGCCGCGCGGGCCGCCAGGACGATCCAGACTGCCGCGATCGCGAGAAGGGCCCCGGCGACGCGCGCCGGCAGGAGCGGCGAGATGTTCACGGGATGCAGCAGATGGGCCCCGGCGCCGATCAGCAGGACCCCAAGCGCAAGCAGCGGCGGGAAGACCAGGATGGCGGGTGAGTCGACGGCGGGAGCCTGCGCGGGTTCGGGCGCGCCCATCAGAGCCTCCGCTCGGCCTCCTCGGCGGTCTGGCACGTGGCAATGCGGACGCCCCGCTGGTAGTGGACAATGGAAAGGATGTTGAACCCGATGTCCTTGGCCGGATCGGGAACGATGCGCACGACGGTTCCGACGCCCTTGGCCCTGAACTCGTCCATGAACCTCGTCAGCTCGGTGGCGCAATCCAGCTCCATTGAGTCGAGGCCGCTCAGGTCGGTCAGCACCGTGAAGCCCTTGCGCAGCTTGGGAAGGTGGCGGCGCACCTCGTCGGCATAGGGCTTCATCTCGGCCGCGGACACGTGCCCATTGTACCGCATCCGGATGAGGTTGCGGGTCGCGTCGAACTGGACCTCGCACTTCGGGGCTGCGGTCATCTTCCGGCGTTCACTGCGCGCCCAATGGTCTCGCGGTTCGGCTTCGTTGGGGCAGGGGGTCTCATGGGTTTCGGCGGCGGGCGCGGCGGCGTCCCCGCAAGGCTAGCCCTCAACCAGGAATTTCTCAAACCTCCCGCGCAGGCCCCTGCTGAGCGGTATCCGGATGCCGTTGCGAAGGAGGATGATGTAGTCGCCCTGGGCATTGGGCTGCAGCTCCTTGACCTGGTCGATCCGCACAAGGGCCGAGCGGCTGACCCGGGCGAAGTGCTGGGTTCCCAGGCGGCTCTCGATGGACGACAGGGTGTCCCTCGGCATCAGCCGTTCCCCGGCCGTGGTGTGGATGACGACGTAGTTGTCGGCGGCCTCCACCCATACGACCTCGTCAAACTTGAGGAAGACGTACCGCCCGTCGGCCTTGACGGCCAGGCGCTCGGGCCTCTGGGTCCCGGGCGCCGCGATCCCCGCCAGCGCGCCCTCGATGCGTGCGCTCAGGTCGCCGGCCCGGCGGGCGTTCACATACTCGGCGGCCCGCTCGAGCGCGGTCTCGAGGCGCTCGCGGTCGAAGGGCTTCAGGACGTAGTCGACGGCGCGCACGCCGAAGGCGTCCACGGCGAACTTGTCGTGCGCGGTGACAAACACGACCGCTGGCCGGTTCGCCGGATCGATCCCTCCGACCACCTGGAGCCCGTCGCAGCCGGGCATCTGCATGTCGAGAAACGCGATGTCGGGCTTGTCCCTGCGGATCGCCTCGATCGCCTCGGTTCCGCTGCCGTACTCGCCAATGATCTCGATCGAGAGGTCCTTGGGCAGCAGCGAGATCAGGCGCGCGCGCGCCAGGGGTTCGTCGTCGGCGACTATGATGCGTAGCTTGGTCACGTCGTGGAAGTGCTAAAGGGGATGGTTATCCGCACACACAGGCCGCCTTCAGGCCGGTTGACCAGTTCGAATTTTTGCTGCGCGCCGTAGAGCTCGGCGAGGCGGGCGCGGGTATTGGCGACGCCGATCCCCTCCCGGTTCGGACCCTCGGCCGGAAGCCCCGCCCCGTTGTCGCTCACGGTCAGGACGAGGTTTCCCTCCTGGCGGGCGCCCCGCAGCTCGATCCGGCCTGTCCGAGCGTTGGGCTCTATCCCGTGGCGCATCGCATTCTCCACCATGGGTTGCAGGATGAGGCTCGGCACCTGGGCGTCGATCACTTCCTCGTCGATGGCGATGGTGACGTCGAGGCGGTTGTGGAAACGTATCTTCTCGATGTCCAGGTAGCGCTCGAGGAAGGCGATCTCGTCCCGAAGCGTCGTCTGCGGGGCCCCGGTCTGGGACATGGTGATCCGCAGGAGCTCGCTCAGGCGGACGAGCATGCGGTCGGCCGCGTCGACGTCCGTGTGCATGAGCGAGGCAATCCCGTTGAGCGTGTTGAAGAGGAAATGGGGCTTGAGCTGGTGGAGGAGCGCCTGCAGGCGCGCCTCCGTGAGGTGCTTCTCGAGCTCGAGGGTCTGCACGGTGCGCTCGTTGTACTTGCCGTAGTAGTCGAGCGCGTGGCTCACCGAGATGATGACCCCGTAGACCAGCAGGCTGAACGGAAGCGTGCGGACGAGCAGCGGGTGGAAGATCTCGCCATAGGAGGCGGCCTCGCCGCCGATCCAGCTGTCGGCCTCGCCGATGAGCGTCCTGACGACGATGTAGACCAGCGAGAAGGCAACGGCGGCCCCCAGGTGGAGGCCCGCCGTCATCCAGCGCGAGCCGCGCTCCGGCGGATAGCGGCGCGCGAACCAGACCACGGGCAGGGAGAGCAGGCCGTAGACATACCAGTCCTCGAGCGAGTCGCTGATCGCCTCACCCCACGTGATGGACCGGCCGAGAAAGTTGCTCGACAGGTAGATCTCGCTGGCGATCGCCAAGCCGACGAGCGTCCACAGCGCCACCCATCCGGATCCGCGAATCAGCGAGGGGGCTAGTGTGCGGGTGCTCATTTATGGAAAGGTTTTTACTTCGGCGCAGCGTAGGTCAATAGCAGTCCGTGCCCGTTATCGCGCATTTGCGCGGCGGGCACGAATGAATTCATCCCGACATGCCCGCCCAAGGACACGTTGATCCGAAGGGGAATCCGCCCCGTGGCGCGATCTCGCCGCTTGTCCCGGTCCTGGTTCCCCTTGCCGTGGCGGCGATCCTGGTCGGGGTGGTCATCTCGTGGCTGTTCCCATTCGCCCCCCAGGGGGGGGCCGCGCCGCCGGTCCGGTTCGCTGACGTGACCGCCGACGCGGGGATCAACTTTGTGCACGACAGCGGCTCGAGGGAGGATGAGGAGACGCCCACGACGCTCGCGGGGGCGGTCGCGTTCCTGGACTACGACAACGACGGGCACCCCGACCTTTTCTTTGTCAGCGGGACGACCTGGCCGTGGACCCCCTCGGCCATGGGGGGCCCCCCGACGTGCGCCCTCTACCACAACAACGGCGACGGCCGGTTCACCGACATGACGCGCGAGGCGGGGCTCGACATCACGATGCTCGGGATGGGGGTCGCCGTCGGTGACTACGACGGCGACGGGTATCCGGACATCTTCATCGCGGGGATCGGAGGCAACCGGCTCTTCCACAACCAGGGCAACGGCACCTTTGTCGACGTGACCGACGCGGCCGGGGTCCGGGGCGACGACCACATCTGGAGCACGGGTGCCGTCTGGATCGACATCTACGGCGACGGCAAGCTTGACCTGGTGGTCTGCAACTACGCCCGGTGGGCCCGCGAGACGGGGCTCAGGGATGCGTTCATGGCCGAGATTGCCGGCCCCTCGTACACCGCGCCGGCGGGCTTCGTGAGCGCCTTCCCCACGGTGTACCGGAACCTCGGCAACGGGAGGTTTGTGGATGTCTCCGCGAGGACCGGTCTCAACCTCATCGACCGCCAGACGGGCTATCCGCGCGCTCATCCCCTGGCGGTCGCGGCGGTCGACGCAAACGGCGACGGCCGACTCGACCTGCTCTTCACGTACCAGTCGGGCGGGGACATCCTGTTCATCAACCAGGGTGACGGGACCTTCCGGCAGTGGAACCCGCCCGCGGAGGAGCGGCGCGAGGGCGCCTCGGCCGGGCTCGTCGGCGCGGGCGCCCTTTCCTTTTCGCGCCAGGGCCAGCCGGTCGACCGTTTCGGCATCCTGCGCGCGGCGGGCCTCGCGATGGCGACCAACGCGCACGAGGGGGAATCCTCCTGCAGGCTGCGCGACAAGCTGGGCGTCGCGCTCATGGACTACGACCTCGACGGCCGCATCGACATCGTCTCCGGAAATGGGCTCGCCGAGCCCGGCCTCGCCCATTTTGAGCACGGCCGCGTATTCCGGTCTGAGCCCTCGCTATTGTGGAACAGCGGGCACGGCTGGATCGAGGCCCCGTCGCCGAGGCGCGAATCGGCGCTCGGCAGGCCGCTCGTGGCCCGCGGCGTGGCCGTCGCGGACCTGACCGGCACCGGAAACCTCGACATCGTGATCGCGCAGAACGGGGGGCCGCCGCGCCTCTTGCGCAACGAGCAGCGGACGCACAACTCGTGGCTCAGGGTCGACCTGGTCGGCACCCACTGCCAGCGCGACGCCGGCGGCGCGAGGGTCGAGGTGCACACGCCCCGGGGCGTGCTCGTGCAGACCATGGAGCCGGCCATGGGCTACATGGCCCAGTCCGAGAAGACGCTCACGTTCGGCCTGGGAGGCGACGACCGCGTCAGGAAGATCGTCGTACGGTGGCCGAGCGGCGTGCGCCAGGAGGTGCAGCCGCCGGGCATCAACCGGCGCATCGTGATCACCGAGCCGAAATGACCAGTGGGGGCGACGGGTCGTCCCGCGGCCGGGGCAATCCGCCCCATTCGGGCCCCGATTGGCCACAAATGCCTTCCAAGTAGAGGAGTTAATAGGCCAATTCAGATGTGCCCTTGAGCGCCCCGCGCCTGCCGAACCAAAACCCGAGTTTGCCCATCTGATACGTATATATATGACAACCAATCGATTCCGAATATTTGTTACCCTGTCCTGCCTTGCGATAGTCGCGCGCCTTGATGCGGGCAACAGCGTTCTTGATTGGAACCAGGAGGCAATAAATGCGACCCGGCTGGCCCGCAATCCGCCGCCCTCCGCCGCGCTCTATTTTGCGACCTATCACGTCGCCATCTTTGACGCCGTCAACGGCATCACACGCACGCACCAGGGATGGCTGGTCAACGACCCGGCCCCCGCTGGGGCCAACATGGACGCCGCGGTGGCGGGTGCCGCCCTCACAATCCTGAACGAGCTCTGGACCTGGACGAATCCCCGGACGGTGCAGATCACCTACGACAAGGCGCTCGCGTCCATCCCCGATGGACAGGGCAAGACGGACGGGATAGCGTGGGGAAAGAAGGTGGCCGAGGCGGTCCTGGCAAAACGGGCGGACAGCGGCTACAACAAGCCGATTCCCGGCAAGTACTCGAGCACCGAGCCGGGCAAATGGAGGGAGACGCCGCCCACGTTCCGTCCGCCGCTCCTGCCCTTCTGGGGAAAGGTCACGCCTTTCGTGATGACGTCGCAATCTCAGTTCCGGGCGCCGCCGCCGCTTCCGATCACCTCGAAGGAATACGCGGACGAACTGGCCTACACCAACAAGGTCGGGCCCCGCGACGGCGCCGAGCGCACCGAGTATGAGACGCTGTCCACCCCCTTTTGGTCGGACGACCTGGGCACGTCGACTCCTCCCGGGCACTGGAACATGGTCGCGCAGGACATCGCCCGCCGCAGGAATCTCTCGGTGCCCGACGCCGCGCGGCTGTTCGCGCTGCTCAACTTGGCCGAGGCCGATGCCGGGATCGCTTGCTGGGAGACCAAGTACTACTACAGCACATGGCGCCCGGAGACGGCCATCCGCGAAATGGACGGGAAGCTCAATCCGAACGCCGTCCAGAACGCCGACTTCATCCCAAACATGCAGTCGCCCTCGTTCCCCGCGTACACCTCAGGGCACAGCACGTTCTCGGCCGCGGCCTGCGAGATCCTGAGGCTTTACTTTGGCACGGACGACGTCGAGTTCTCCATAGGGTCCGACGGCCTTCCCGGCGTGATCCACACGTTCAAGACGTTCTCCGACGCGCGCCGCGAGGTCGGCATGAGCCGGGTCTGGGGCGGCATCCACACCATGTCAGACAACCTCGAGGGCCAGAAGGCGGGCGTCAATGTCGCCGACTGGGTGTTCGACCACGCCCTGCTGCCGCTTAAGTAAGCGGGCCGGCTCACCGCAATCACGGGCTCAATGGACTTCGTGCGAGCAGGCCAGACTCCGGAGGAGGCGAGGAGCGCACTCGTGCAGTGGGTCCTGCGCATCGGCGTTGCGGGCTGCTTTGTCGGGCACGGGGCGTTCGGGATCATCACGAAGGCCGCATGGGTGCCGTATTTCGCGGTCGCCCACGTGAGCGAGCCGTGGGTCTGGCGGCTCATGCCGTGGGTCGGCGCGATGGACATCGCGGTGGGAGCCCTAGCCCTGGCCTTCCCGAGGCGGGCCGTCTTCATCTGGGCGGCGATATGGGGGGTCTGGACCGCGCTGCTGCGCCCGCTTTCCGGCGAGCCCTGCTGGGAGTTCTGGGAGCGCGCGGGCAACTACGGCGTGCCCCTCGCCATCCTCACGGCCGTCGGCTGGCGAGGCCCGCTTTTCGGCCGCCTGGCGCCGCGTTGGCCGGCGTTCGACGCCTCCACGCGGTCGCGACTGGGCTGGGCCCTGCGCCTCGTGACATTTGCCCTGCTCGCCGGTCACGCGGGCTGCACGCTTACGGAGGCCCGGGCGTCGTTCACCCACAACTTCACGGCGGTGTTCCCGCACGGGCCCGCGTTCGCGGTTCCCGCGGTCGGGGCGTTCGAACTCGCCCTTGCGGGCGGGGTGCTCCTTAGCCCTTCCTTGGCGCTGCTAATCGGCGTTTGCGCGTGGAAGGTCGCGACGGAGACCCTCTTCGTGTTTGCGGGCTCCCCGGTCTGGGAGGTAGTGGAGCGCTTCGGAAGCTACACGGCGCCGCTTGCGCTGGCCCTTCTGGTCGCGACCCGCCAGCCTGCCAGAGCGGTCGGCGTCGCGCTCGCCCACTGACCCGCCTTTTAGCCCATGACCAAATCCCTATTCGCCGTAGCCCTTGCGGGCGCGATTGCCCTCTGCGCCAGCGGGGCGGATTACACCGTAAGTCCCCTTGCACCGCGGAAGCCCGGGCCTCCCGGCTCGAAGCTCTTCGAGATCCTGCCTCCCGAGCAGACGGGGGTGACGGTGAGCAACGTGTACAGCGACCCTCGCATGTGGGGGGACCGTTTCCGCGAGCTGACGCTCGGCGCCGTCGAGACCGGCCTGGCGGTGGCGGATTTCGACCGGAGCGGCATGCTGGACATCTTCGTCGTGTCGCGCAACGGCCCGTGTGCGCTGTACCGGCAGACGGCGCCGTTCAAGTTCGTCAACGTGGCGGCCGCGGCGGGCGTCGACTGCACGCAGTACGGCCAGGGCAGCGTGACGAGCGCGACGGTGGTCGACATCAACCAGGACGGCTGGCCCGACCTCTACGTCTGCCGCTTTGACGCCCCGAACCTCCTCTTCGTGAACAACGGCGACGGTACGTTCACTGAGAGGGCGAAGGAGTACGGCCTGGACATCAAGGACTCGTGCGTGGAGGCGACCTTCGCGGACTACGACGGCGACGGGTACCTCGACTGCTTCATCCTCACGAACGTCCTCGACTTTTCCAAGAGCCCCCAGGGGCGCAGGAATTACCTGATGCACAACAACGGCAACGGCACGTTCACTGACGTGTCCAAGAAGGCTGGCATCTGGGGGCTCTCGCAGGGCCACACGGCGCTCTGGTTCGACGCGAACCAGGACGGCTGGCCCGACCTCTACATCGCCAACGACTTTGAGACCCCGGACCGTTTCTACCTGAACAACGGTGACGGGACCTTCACCGACGTTGTGGACGAGCGGCTTCCGCACGTCACCTACTTCTCGATGGCCGGGGATTCCGGCGACCTGAACAACGACGGCCTGATCGACTTCATTGTGTCCGACATGCGTGACCACACCCATGCCGGCTACATGACCGGCCTCGAGGAGATGGGCCGGGGCCTTTGGGAGATGGAGCGCGTGCCGGAGCTCATCCCTCAGTACATGTGGAACGCCGTGTACCTCAACACGGGCACCGACCGCTACCAGGAAATCGCCCACCTGATCGGTGTCGACGCCACCGGCTGGACCTGGGCCACCCGGATGGCGGACCTGACCTGCTCGGGGCGAGAGGACCTCTTCTTCGTTGGCGGGATGATCCGCGACTTCACGAATCCGGACCTTGTGGACAAGCAGAACGTCGCGCCGAATCTGAACGCCCGCGGTGCCGTCTGGAAGAACTCCCCGGTGCGAAAGGAGCACACGCTGGCCTACCGCAACCTGGGAGACCTCAAGTTCGAGAACGTGAGCGAGAAGTGGGGCCTCGACCAGTTGGGCGTCGCGTTTGGATGCGCCCTGGTGGACCTGGACGGCGACGGCGACCTCGACATCGTGTACAACAATTTTGACGGGCCGCCGACGGTCATCCGCAACAACTCGATGGAGGGCCACCGGGTCATGATCAAGCTGGCGGGGAGGGCCCCGAACCTGGATGCCATCGGGGCGGAGCTCCGGATCGAGACGGCCTCGGGCGTGCAGGTGCGCCAGATCTACACCGAGCGCGGCGTCGTCACGAGCGAACCCGCCACGGTGCATTTCGGCCTCGGAAGCGACACGTCCATTTCCAAGCTGACGATACACTGGCCGAACGGCCAGGTGCAGGTCCTGGAGGACCTGCCCGTGGACAAGCTGCTGACCATAAAGCAGCCCGCCCTTGCTCCGGGCGAGGTCGCACACCGGTCCCCGGCGAGGCTGACCCATCCGGCCGACCCGGCGGCGCTGTTCGCCGAGAGCGCCCACGCCCGGGGCGTGGACTTCACGGACGGGTCCCAGCCCGTCGACGAATTCAGCCGCCAGCGGCTCCTCCCGCGCCGCCAGGGCATGAACGGCCCGGCGATCGCGGTCGCCGACGTGAACGGGGACGGCATTGCCGACATGTTCGTCAGCGGCACCGCCGGGCAGACCGGCGTCCTGTACCTCGGCCAGCCGGACGGCACCTTCAAGCCGTCGCCCGACCAGCCCTGGGCCTCCGCGAAGGACACCGATGACGTCGGGGCCGTCTTCTTCGACGCAACCGGCAGCGGCCATTCGGATCTCTTCATTGCGAGCGGTGGAGTCCGCCATGACCGCGGAGACCCGGCCCTCAACGACCGCCTCTACCTGAACGACGGGCACGGTCATTTCACGCTCGCTCCCGCGGGCATGCTGCCGGACGACGGAGAATCCACGTGCGTCGCCGCCGCGGCCGACTTTGAGGGCACGGGCAGGGTCGGACTCTTCGTCGGCGGCAGGGTGGTCCCCGGCCGCTGGCCGGCGGCGCCGCGAAGCTTCCTTTACCGGAACTTAGGCGGAAGGTTTGTCGACGTGACCGACGAGCTCGCCCCGGTGCTCAAGAACATCGGGATGGTCACGGGCGCCGTCTGGGCCGACATCGACCATGACGGCAGGCCCGATCTCGTGCTGGCGACCGAATGGGGCCCGGTCGTGTATTTCCACAACACCGGGCACGGCTTCGAGAACTGGACGCAGAAGGCCGGCCTGGCAAAGCGCACGGGGTGGTGGAGCGCGATTGCGGTCGCCGACCTGAAGGGCGACGGGCGCCTCGATCTGATCGTGGGCAACGTCGGCCTGAACACGAAGTATCACGCGAGCCGGGACTGGCCGACGGTGCTGTATGCCGGCGACCTCGACGGAAGCGGCCGCGAGCAGCTGATCGAGGCGCAGTACGAGGACGGGAAGCTCTATCCGGTGCGCGGCCGCAGCAAGCTGTCCTATTCCTTCCCCTGGATCCCCAAGAAGTTCCCGACGTTCGAATCCTACGCCCATGCCACCGTTGACGAGATCTTCTCGGCAGACCGCCTGGCCAAGGCGCGGCGCTACGAGGCCAACGAGCTGGCGAGCGGCGTGTACTTCCAGCAGCCGGACGGGACCTTTGAATTCAAGCCCCTGCCCACCATGGCGCAGATCGCCCCGATCAACGGGATCCTGGTGCGCGACCTGACGGGTGACGGCAACCTCGACGTCTACTGCGTGGGCAACAACTACGGCCCGGAACCCTCGACGGGCCGCTTCGACGGCGGGGTGAGCATCCTCCTGAAGGGCGACGGGCATGGCAGGCTGACCCCGGTGCCCACGTGGAAGAGCGGGCTCCTTGCCGCCGGGGACGCCCGCGCGGTGGCCGCCGTGGCCCTTCCCGGAGCCAAAGGCGTCCCGACCATCGCGGTTTCCCAATGCAACGGGCCGCTCCTGCTTTTCAGCCCGAACCCGAAGGCGGGGCAGGCGCAAGACAGGGTTGCGGCGCGCTAAGGCTGGCGGGTGCGGCCGTCGGTCACGGCGTCGGTAACGTCATTGTGTGTCATAATGTTATTGGGATAAGGCGGTTATAAAGGCGCGCGCGAAAAGATTCGACAGATATTGATATGATATCATATCAATATCTGTCCAATCCCCTGAAACGCCTATGAACACTGCTTCCCCCGCAACTCTTACCACGCACCGCGAACAACCGACTTCGGTTGGGAACGGTTGGATTCTTTTCTTCGTCATAATCGCTCTCATGGTGCTCGCCTTCTTCCTGGTCATCGACGTGCAAGGCCGATCGGATGTTTCCGTCGTTGCCGGCATCATCATCGGGATCATTTCCTTCGTGATGCTGGGAGGATTCTTCACGCTCCAGCCCAACGAGTCCGCCGTCCTGACGCTCTTCGGGGCGTACAAGGGGACCACGCGCCAGAACGGATTCCTGTGGGCCAATCCCTTTTACCGAAAGCAGAAGATCTCGCTGCGCGTGCGCAACCTGAACGGCGAGAAGCTGAAGGTTAACGACAAGCGGGGCAACCCGGTCGAGATCGCCGTCGTCATCGTGTGGCGGATCAAGGACACCGCGCAGGCCGTGTTCGATGTCGACAGCTACGATAACTTCATCCGCATCCAGAGCGAATCGTGCGTGCGGCATATCGCCAGCAGCTATTTCTACGACGACGGAGAGGCGGGGGAGCTGACGCTGCGCGGGGGAGGGGCCGAAATCGCGACCGCACTCGCAAAAGAGCTCCAGGAGCGCCTCGAGCGGGCCGGCATCGGCATCGAGGAGGCCCGCCTCACGCATCTCGCGTATTCCCCGGAGATCGCCCAGACCATGCTCCGCCGCCAGCAGGCCGAGGCGGTGATCGCCGCCCGCCAGAAGATCGTCTTCGGGGCGGTGGGCATGGTCGAGATGGCCCTGCGGGAGCTTTCGGAGAAGGGCGTCGTCAAGCTCGACGAGGAGCGCAAGGCCGCGATGGTCTCCAACCTGCTGGTCGTGCTCTGCAGCGAATCCCAGGCCCAGCCCGTGCTCAACGCGGGCACGCTCTACAGCTGACCGGCTGCGTTTCACGGCCATGGCCATCATCAACCAGGTGTTTCCCTCCGCCCCGATGGGACGAAGGGTCATCGCGCCCATGATCATCGTGGCGGCGGTCCTGATTGCGGCGATCGCCTTCAACGCGCTGGTTGTCGTCAGGCACATGCCGGGGGGGACGCCCCTGGCCGAGAGAGGCGTCGTGTCCCTAGCCCCGCTCGTGTGCCTTCTGATCACGGTGCCGATCTTCCTCTACGAGCGCTCGGTGACCTCCCAGTTCAGCATCGAGGGAAACTGCCTTGTCCTTGGGCGGAAGCGTTTTCCGCTCGAGGGCCTGGTTGAGGCCACCCGTGACCCCAAGATCCTGCGCTGGGCCGTGAAGAAGCGCGGAAATGGAGGCCTGGGATCCATCCGGGGGCGCTTCTGGAGCAAACGGGTCGGAAGCTTCTACGCCTTCCTGACGGACACTGAGAACGCGGTCGTCCTGCGCTGGCCGGACAAGGTCGTGGCGGTGTCCCCCGCGGACCCGGATTTCTTCATCTACTCGGCCCGGTCGGCGGCAGGCCCAAAATGAGCCCCCGCGCGAAGGGCACACCCTGAATGGCTGACGAACGGAAGGCATTCCTGCTGCGGGCCGATCCCCTTCTCTGGAGGGACATCGAAAAGTGGGCGGCCGACGAGCTGCGCAGCGTGAATGGCCAGATCGAGTTCATCCTGCGTGAGGCCGTGCGGCGCCGCAGCCGCGCCCGCGCAGGGGAGGCCCAGGGGCCCAATCTGCCCGCCGTGCCGCCCTCCCCGGGCGGATAAGGCCATTTTACGCAATTGCGTCGGGGGCGGATTCTGGGGATTTTGGGTGGGCGCACGATCGTGCGCCCCGCCGTCGTTAACGATGACCCCGTCTGAAGCCCAGCAGAGAATCGCCACCCTTCGCTCGGAGGTCGCCTACCACGACGTGCGGTACTACCGCCAGGCGCGGCCCGAGGTGGGCGACGTAGAATATGACAGGCTGAAGCGCGAGCTCGCCGACCTGGAGGCCAGGTTCCCGGACGCGGCGAGGGCCGCGGGCCAGGAAAGCCCGACGAAGCGGATCGGCGACGACCGGGCCGAGGGCTTCGTGACCGTGCGCCACCGCCAGCCGATGCAGAGCCTCGACAACACCTATTCCGAGGCGGAGCTGCGCGAGTTCCACGCCCGGCTTGTGCGGCTCCTCGGGCGCGAGGACCTTTCGTACGTGGTCGAGCCGAAGATCGACGGCCTGGCGGTCAGCCTGACCTACGAGAAAGGGCGGTTCGTGCGCGCGGTCACGCGCGGAAACGGCGTCGAGGGGGACGACGTCACCGCGAACGCGCTTACGATCCGTTCCCTGCCGCGGGAGCTAAAGGCGGCCGCGCAGGCGCCTGTTCCCGAGCTGATCGAGATCCGCGGCGAGATCTACATGACGCTCGCGGAGTTCCAGCGGATCAATGCGGCGCGGGACGAGGAGGGGGAGGAGCGGTACGCCAACCCGCGCAACCTGGCCGCCGGCACGATCAAGCTGCTCGACTCGCGCGAGGTGGCGGGGCGCCGCCTCGAGCTGGTCCTCTATGGGATCGGCGCGTGCGAGCCCGCGCAGGCGGGCGGCGACACCCAGTCCGGCTACCACGCCCGGGTGCGCGCCTGGGGCCTTCCCACGGTCGAGAGGTTCTGGAAGGCCCGGGGCATTGACGAGGTGTGGGCCGCGGTGGGCGAGCTGGACCGGATCCGCCAGGGCTTCGCGTACGCGACGGACGGGGCCGTGGTGAAGCTCGATTCTCTCGCGCTCCAGCGCGAGGCCGGGAGCACGAGCAAGGCCCCGAGGTGGGCGATGGCCTACAAGTTCGCCGCCGAGCGGGCCGAGACGAAGCTGCTGTCGATCTCCGTGCAGGTCGGCCGGACGGGCGTCCTGACCCCCGTTGCCGAGCTTGAGCCCGTCCTCCTTGCCGGGTCGACGGTCGCGCGGGCGACGCTCCACAACCGAGACGAGATCGCGCGCAAGGACATCCGGGTGGGGGACTACGTGTTCGTGGAGAAGGCGGGCGAGGTGATACCCGCGGTGGTCGGGGTCGACACGGCCCGGCGGACGCCGGAGTGCGTCGAGTTCCGCTTCCCCACCAAGTGCCCGTCCTGCGGGAGCAAGGTCGTCCAGGCGGAGGGCGAGGTGGCCCTGCGCTGCCCGAACTACGACTGCCCGGTCCAGGTGAGGAGAAGGGTGCGCCATTTCGCGTCGAAGGCGTGCGTCGACATCGACGGCCTGGGGGAGGCCATGGTCGACATCCTGGTGGAGAAGGGCTGGGTGCGCGGCGTCTCCGACATCTACCGGCTCCGGCGCGACGACCTCCTGTCACTCGGCAAGAGCGTCGAGAAGTCGACGGACAACCTCCTGGCGGCCATCGAGGCCAGCAAGGGCGCGGAGCTCTGGCGCTTCATCCACGGCCTCGGGATCCCCCACGTCGGAGCGGCCGCCGCGAAGGACCTGGCGGCGAGATTTCTGGGCCTTGAGGCCCTGTCGGAATCCAAGCTCGAGGACTACATCGGCCCGGGCAAGGAGAGCCTGATCGCGGGGATCGGCAGGACGATGGCCGAAGCGATCGTCGACCATTTCAACCAGCCGATAAACCGCACGCTCGTGCGGGATCTGGCCCGGGCGGGGATCTCACCCCGGGCGCCGGCCACAAAGGCCCGGAGCCCGGGACCGTTCACGGGCAAGACCTTCGTCCTGACGGGCACGCTTCCCTCGATGACGCGGGAGGATGCGACGGCGAGGATCGAGGCCGCGGGGGGGAAGGTGGCCTCGGCCGTGAGCAAGAAGACGACCTACGTCCTCGCCGGCTCGGATGCGGGCTCAAAGCTCGAGAAGGCGAGGGCCCTTGGCGTCGCCGTCATCGGCGAGGACGACCTCGTCGCCATGCTGAAGGGCGCCTGAGCTCCCCTTGCTTACCGGGGTCGGGACTTCACAGGTGCTGGAGCGCCATGGAGAGCTCCTGCATGAACGCCTGGGCGTCCGGGGGCGAGGGCCGGTAGCCCGGCTTGCTCACCTGAACGAGACCGGGCCTGCCCTGGAGGTCCACGATCCACCTGCCAGTCACACCGTCGGGGAAGGCGACCGTGCCGCTGGCCATCGCGTTCGGATTGATGCTGACCTTGTCCACGGTGACGGTGACGCCCGACGGAGGGAGCGGGTCCTCCTCTTCGGCGACCGGTTCGCCCTCGCTGCCCGCGAGTCCGAGCTTTTCCTTCGCCTTGTCCAGAAAGCCCTTCTTCTCGGGGGCCGGCTTCGCAGGGGCGGCCTTGCCGACGTCGCTGGCGTCCGCCTTGGGCTCGGGGTCCTTGATCAGGAGGTTCAGGTCGTCCACCAGGAACCGAACATCCATGTAGGTCATCGACACCTTGAACTGCTCAGCCAGCTTCTTCTGGACGGCGTAGAGATTGTCGCCGGAGGCGACCCATTCGGACACGGCCTTCGTCTGCTCGGGGGTGAGATTCATGGATAAGGGTATCACCCAAGCCCAATTCCCCGGGCAACTCAAGCCGGACGAGCCGCTTGCCCCTCAGCGCGAGAGCTGGTTCTTGAGGAACTCGATGCTGCCGCGCATCGACGCGTCCTGCTCCATCATGTTGTCCACGGCCTTGCAGGCGTGGATGACGGTGCCGTGATCGCGTCCGCCAAAGGCGTCGCCGATCTCCTGAAGGGAGTGCTTGGTGAGCGTCCGCGCGAGGTACATGGCCGCCTGGCGGGGGATCGCGATGTTGTTCGGCCGCCGCTTGCTGGTCATGTCGCTGTGGCGGATCTGAAAATGGTCCGCGACGCGCTTCTGAATCGTCTCGATCGTGAGGATGCTCTGCGCCTGCTCCACCAGCATGTCGTGGAGGAGCCGCTCCGTGGTGGCCAGGTCCAGCGGCTTGTTGCTGAGCGCGCTGTAGCTCGCGACCTTGATCAGCGCCCCCTCGAGCCGGCGGATGTTCTTGGTGATGTTCTGGGCGATGAAGGTGATCACCGGCTCCGGCAACCCGCACTTCAGGGTGGCCGCCTTGGTCCTAAGGATCGCGACGCGGGTCTCGAGATCGGGCGCCTGGATGTCGGCGGGAAGGCCCCACTCGAACCGGGAGACCAGCCGGGCCTCGAGCTTCTGTATCTCGCTCGCCCGCCTGTCGCTTGAGAGGACGATCTGCTTGCCCGACTCGAACAGGTCGTTGAACGTGTGGAAGAACTCCTCCTGGATGCGCTCCTTGCCGGCGAGGAACTGCACGTCGTCGAGGAGCATGACGTCGGCGTTTCGGTAGCGCTGCCGGAACTTGACCATCCCGTTCTCCTGGAGCGCCTGGATGAAGTCGTTCGTGAACTTCTCGGTCGAGAGGTAGGCGACGCGCGCATCCGGGTTGTTGCGCAGGATGGCGTGCCCGATGGCGTGCATCAGGTGGGTCTTCCCGAGGCCCGTGTCCCCATAGATGAACAAGGGGTTGTAGGCCTGCGCGGGCGCCTGGGCGACGGCGAGGGCCGCGGCGTGCGCCATCTGGTTGTTCGAGCCGACGACAAAGGTTTCGAACGTGTTACGAATGTTGAGCGTGCCCGGGGCGGGCCCGCGGTCGTCGCCGCGCCCCGTGCGGCGCACGCCGGCGGTCCTCGGGCGCGCCGCCGGAGCTGCGGGCTCCGAGGCGCGATGGCTACCCGGTCCCCTCGCGGGTCCGTCCGTCTTCTGCAGGTTGACGCTCACCGGCCTGCCGGCCGTCAGCCTCAGGCGCTGCGAAATCAGGTCCAGGTAGTTGTCGTGGATCCATATGGCAGCGAAATCATTGGGCACGCCAAGCGTGATCGAATCCTCGGTCGTCTCCAGGCAGACAACCGGCTCAAACCACATCTGGAAAACATCTTCCGGGAACAGGGATTTGAAGTCGCACTTAACCGTTTCCCACAGGTTAAGGGGAAGGGACAAAGGGGGCATGGCGGGCAGAATGTCAGGTCTTATTCACATTGGCCCAACGGGGGCGCTTCGGCACGTCATTTCGGCTGCCCTCGGGTCCGTCCGCTGCGACAAAATTTGTATCCTGGCCAACAGTTGTGTTGGGCGTATGGCAAAAACTCGTAAGAATTTGATGACCAGTGAATAATATCGAGTGTCGCTGCGCGGCCCGCGTGGGACGCCTTCTGTGACGTGGAAAAGAACAACCGGGAGGCAGAATCGCTTGGACAAGGGCTGAGTAACTGTGAACGGGAAATCCATTACAAGGTCAACTTTCTGACAAGTTGTTCACATGGGGGGTGGGCATAACTTTTTTCATTTTTTTCGTTGCATCCCGAGCACAAATTTAGGTGTCGGGAATGTGCCCGTTTTGACGCGTAATCCCCAAGATATTACATCGCCCTGAATCAGGCTTTCAAAGCCGAAGGGAAGGTTACAGGCATGTTACACAACGGTGACGGTGCGTGAACTTTTTTGATACACTCGAGCCCCGCATTTCACGCGCGCGCGGGCTCGGGTTCGGCCCATTTCCGGTGTTCTTTGATGAGCGCGATCAGGCGCGCGTCGGCCTCCGCCTGCGGAATGTTGTACTGCACGCACTGCTTGCCGACATAGAGGTTGATCTTGCTGGGCGCGCCTCCGACGTAGCCGAAGTCGGCGTCCGCCATCTCCCCGGGCCCGTTGACGATGCATCCCATGATCGCGATCTTCACGCCCTTCAGGTGCGCGGTCTGGGCGCGGATGCGCTGGGTGGTCGTCTGCAGGTCGAACAGGGTGCGCCCGCAGCTCGGGCACGCGACGAACTCCGCCTTCGATATCCGCCCGCCGGCCCCCTGGAGGACGTTGTACGAGAGGCGCGCTGACCGGGCGGGGTCGTGCTCGGTCTCGATGCTCACGAGGTCCCCCACGCCGTCGCAGAGGAGGCCCCCCGTCAGCATGCTCGCCTCGATCAGGCGCGAGAGGAAGCTGCTGTCCGCCCGCACGCACGTCCCGCCGGTGTTGCGGATCCAGATTGGAGCGCGGCTTCTCGCACTACTTAGGATTTCTACTATCCGGCGGTACGCTCCGACGGCATGGTCCCCGCCGGCCGGCGAAGCTTCCGAGCACGTGACGATGGTCCGGTCATCGCCCGCGGCTCTCACTGCATCAGCGAGGCCCTCAAGCTCCGTCGGCGACGCGTCGACGGCCACGAAATTCCCGGTCCTGCGCGCGAGGCCGGCCCAGTCGCCGAGCTGCGCTGCGCCGGCGAATCGCCGCATTAGGACGACCGGGACTCCGGCCGCCGCGAGGAACGGCTCCACGTGCGCGGGGAGCATGCCGGGGGCCATTTCCAGCACAAGGAACGCGGGGCCCGAGGCGCTGCCGTTGAGGGCCCCGCGAAGCGTCTCGAGATCGGCCGCGTCCGCGACCGGGACCAGGAGCCCCTCTGCGGGGGTGTCCTTCATGCGGGGGGAGGCGAGCTCCCCGAGGGCGGCGGCGGCCTGCGCGGCCGCAGGGACCCGCACGATGACCCGCGGCGGATGCTCCGGGCCGACCGGCGCGGCGCCGAGCGCGAGGGCCGCCGCGGCGCGGCGCTCGAAGTGGTACGGGTCGATCGAGTCGGCTGCGGGGCCCGCGGAGGCTCCGCCCCGCCAGAGGCTCATCGCCTTGTCGGCGATCGCCCGGGCTACCGGGATCTCGTAGACGCTGTCCTCGGTGAGCGACACGCGGATCGTGTCGCCCAGTCCGTCCAGGAGAAGCGAGCCGATCCCGATCGACCCCTTGATCCGCCCGTCCTCGCCGTCCCCCGCCTCGGTCACGCCGAGATGCAGGGGATAGTGCATGTCCTCGGCGTCCATGCGCTCCACCAGGAGCCGGTAGGCCTCGATCATGACCTTCGGGTTGGAGGACTTCATCGAGAGGATGATGTCCCGGAACCCGTGCGACTCGGCGATCCTCAGGAATTCCAGCGCGCTCTCCACCATCCCGAGGGGCGTGTCCCCGTACCGGTTCATGATCCGGTCGCTCAGGGAGCCGTGGTTGGTGCCGATACGCATCGAGCGGCCAAGCTCCTTGCTCCGCTTCACGAGCGGCGAGAACGCCTCGTAGAGCCGCAGCAGCTCGCGGTCGTAGTCCGCTTCGCTGTAGTCGCGCACCGCAAACCGCTTCTTGTCGGCGTAGTTGCCCGGGTTGATCCGGACCTTCTCGACGTGCTCCACGGCCTCCATCGCGGCCTGCGGGAGAAAGTGGATGTCGGCGACAAGCGGCACGGCGCCCCATCCGGCGGCGCTCAGCCCCGCGCGGATGTCCCGGAGGCACCGGGCGGCCTGGACGTTCGGGGCGGTGACCCGGACAATCTCGCAGCCGACCTCGGCGAGGGCGATGGACTGCCGGACGGTGGCCGCGACATCCTGGGTGTCGCTGGTCGTCATCGACTGGATCCGAATCGGGTTGGATCCGCCGACGCCCACGCCCCCCACCGCGACCTCGCGGGTCGGCCGGCGCACGGTCTGGAACCGCGAAACGCAGTAGGCCATGCCCGGGGGGTCAGGGTTTCGCGGGAGCGGGCGCGGCCTGCACCTGCGGGCGGCTCTCCCTCACGTCGCGGCTCCAGCGGCGCACGTCGAAGAAGCTGATGTAGAGCACCAACGAGAGCAGCAGCACCATGAAGACGCTCTGGGTGGCCGCGATGAAGTTGATGGGAAGCGCCCGGCCGCGCAGCCGCCCGATGGTCGCGAACAGCATCTGGCCGCCGTCGAGGACGGGTATCGGCAGGAGGTTCAGCACCGCGAAGCTGACGTTGAGGATGATCGTGAACCTGAGGACATACCGGATCCCGGCCTCCGCGGCCGAGTGGAAGACGTGGACGATGCCAACCGGGCCGGAGACCTTCGACAGGCCGATGTCGGAGCGCGGGTTGAAGAGCCCCCACACCGTGCGCAGCGACATCACGAGCGGCTGGTAGATCTGGATGAACGGCGACGGGTAGGTCATGTGGTAGCCGGCCGAGAACTCGACGTCCCCGATCGGAAGGCCCGCGATCCGCGGCGGCACGACGAGCGTCACGGCAAGCCCGGCACGCACGACGCCAAGCTGGGCGGGTTTCGCCGGCGCCAGGTCGAGCTCGTCGGCAAGGCCGCTCAGGTTCATGACCTGCAGCCCGTTGACCGAGACGATGCGGTCGCCATGCAGGAGGCCGGCCTTCTCCATCGCCGAGCCCTTCGGAACGGTGTCCACGAGGAGGTCGTACCCCGGCATGATGCCGACACGGCGCCAGCGGTCCTCCCCGGAGAGCCGGGGGTGGAGGGTGATCGCCATGCGCCTGCCCTGGCGCTCGATGGTGAAGACCGTCGTCGGGTTGCCGCTGGAATCGCGGCCGGAGCCCATCACGAGGGTGTCGTTGAGCTCTCCCCAGTCCGAGACCGGGATTCCGTCTATCGCCTTGACGACGTCGCCCACGCGCAGCCCGGCCTCCATCGCGGGGCTCGTGACCTTCGTGCCGTCGGGCAGGTCGATCGTCCGTGTGACGTAGCCGATCTGCGTGCTGGTCGACTCGTTGGTCTCCGGCTGGCCGATCTTGTGGATCACGCACGCCAGGACGAACGCGAAGAGGATGTTGAAGGCCGCGCCCGCTGCGAAGACGAGCATCTTCGTGGAGTAGGAGACTGGGGCCAGCTTGTCAGGGCCGGCCTCGCTTTGGCCCTCCAAGGGCCCCAGGTCCGCGATCTGCGGCAGCAGGACGAAGCCCCCCAGGGGGAGCCAGGCGACCTGATAGCGGGTCCCGTCGGCCGACTTCCAGAAAAAGATCGGCGGCCCGAACCCGATCGAGAACACCTCGACGTGCACGCCGCTTGCCCGGGCAGCCAGGAAATGGCCGAGCTCATGGAAAAAGACCGATCCCCCGAAGAACAGCACGATCAGGAAGATCGGCCAGATGTTTGAGGACAGGGAATGGAGCAGTTCGGCCACGGCGGTTGTAATGAATTAATCTGAAGCTATTTAAAGATTTTCGATACCCCTTTCCGCGCTTTCCCGCGCCTCTCGGTCCGCCTGGAGGACGGCCTTGAGGTCGGAGGGCTCGAAATTGGAGGTGTTGGCGAGAACGTGGTCGACGATGCGCGGAATCGCAAGAAATGCTATCCTCCCCCGCAAGAAAGCGTCCACGGCCACCTCGTTGGCCGCGTTGAACGCGGCCGGCGCCACGCCGCCGGCCCTCATCGCCTCCCTTGCGTACCGGAACATCGGGTAGCGGCCCTCGTCGATCGGGCCGAAGTCGAGCCGCATGAGGCGCTCGAGGTCTATCGGAGGCTCGACGCCCTCGAAGCGGTCGGGATAGAGCAGCGCGTGCTGGATCGGGAACGTCATCGACGAGGGCGAGAGCTGGGCGAGCATCGCGCCGTCGTTGAACTCGACGAGGCAGTGGACCAGGCTCTGGGGGTGCATCACCGCGGTGCACTGGTCGGGCCGGAGCCCGAAAAGCCACTTGGCCTCCATGAGCTCCAGGCCCTTGTTGGCGAGGGTGGCGCTGTCCACGGTTATCTTCGGGCCCATGGACCAATTGGGATGCTTCAGGGCGTCGCTGGGGGTCGCGTGCTCGAGCCTCTCGGCCGGCCAGTCGCGGAACGCGCCCCCGCTCGCCGTCAGGACGACGCGCCGGACCCCGGTGCTTGGGTGGCCCTCGATGCACTGGAAGACGGCGTTGTGCTCGCTGTCGACGGGAAGGATGCGCGTTCCCCTGCGGGCCGCCTCGTCCATGACGAACTTGCCCGCGAGGACAAGGACCTCCTTCGAGGCGAGGGCGAGGCTCTTGCCGGCGGCGATCGCAGCCATCGAGGGCTCGAGCCCGGCAGTCCCGGCCACGGCGACCAGGACGACGTCGGCTGCGGGCAGGGACGCGATCTGCCTGAGGCCCTCGGGGCCCTGCAGGAGCCGGGTCGCCATGTGAAAGGAGCCGGAAAGCTTCGCCTCGGCGAAAGCGGCCGGGTCGCAGATCGCCGCCTCGCGGACGGAGTATTCCCGGGCGATCTCGGCGAGCCGGCGCCAGTTCGAGTTGGAGGCGACGCCGACGAGCTCGAGGCGGTCCCGGTGGGAGGCGATGACCCTCAGGGCGTTCCCGCCGATGGAGCCGGTCGCCCCGAGCAGGACTACGCGCCTGCGGATGGGGAACCGGGAGCTGAAGGGGGGAGGCGCGGTCACGGGGCGTTGGGTCGAGGGACGCCTAGGCCAGGCCCTGGAGCAGGAAATACGCGACCGGCGCCACCAGGATCAGGCTGTCGCACAGGTCGAACATGCCGCCGATCCCGGGGACGCCGCCCCCGGAGTCCTTCAGGGAAGCCCGGCGCTTGATCACCGACTCCACCAGGTCGGACACGATCGCGACGGCGGCGAGCGGGGCGGCGAGGAGCGCCGAGCGCAGCGGCGTCATCGCCGCGGGCAGCACACCGCGCCCGAGCCACGCCACCAGCGCCCCGATGCCCATGGCGACGATCACGCCCCCGACGGCGCCCTCCCACGTCTTCTTCGGGCTCGTGAGGGGTGCCATCTTGTGCCGGCCGAATGCGAGCCCGGAGAGCAGCGCCCCCACGTCGCAGAACTTGGCGACGGCCACGACCCAGAGGCAGAGGACCAGGCGCCCCGCCGGGGCGATCGCGTCGCCGGGCAGCGGGGTGACGATGCGCACGAGGTACTGCAGCATGAGCGCGATGTACACGAGTCCGAACAAGGTCGACGACAGCGTCTCCACCCGCTTGTCGGGATCCCTCTCGGAGAGGATCCGCGCCGAGACGACAAGGGTAGCCAGCGCAAGGAGCGGATGGGACGGGATTCCCAGGCGGGCCTCGGTCCAGGGGGAGAGCGTGATCAGGCCCCCCAGGAGCATGCCGAGCCACTTGAACGGCGCGTGGCCCGACGCGTCCATGAGCCTGTAGAACTCGCGCAGGGTGAGCACCGAGACGGCGGCGATCGCCGCGACCGCGCCGTCCGTCCCGAACCTCCACAGCACGCCGAGCAGCAGGAGCCAGAGGACGACGGTGCTTGTGATGCGTTTTGCCACGGGTTTCGCCGGGGGCGCTATTTTGCGGCTGCGACCGGCTTGAGCTGCTCGCTGGTCATCCCGTAGCGCCGCTCGCGCCGCGCGAAATCCGCGATCGCGGCCGCGAGGTCGGCCTTCGAGAAGTCGGGCCACAGGACGGGCGAGAAGTAGAGCTCGGCGTAGGCGGCCTGCATGAGCAGGAAGTTGCTCATCCGCGTCTCCCCGGAGGTGCGGATCACCAGGTCGGGGTCCGGCATGCCCGACGTGTAAAGGTACTTGGCGAACGAGTCCCACGAGGCGTCATTCAGCTTCTCGCGGCCGGCGCCCACCGCGGCGGCGTACGCCCGGGCCGCGTCCACCATCTCGGTGCGCGAGCCGTAGTTGAGGGCAAGGACGAGCGTGTAGTCCGCGAACTCCCGCGTCCTCTCGACCGTCGCCGCAAGGAGGCGCTGCACGCCGCGGGGCAGTCCCTCGATCCTGCCGACCGTCATCAGCCGCACGCGGTCCCGCACGAACGTGTCGAGCTCCTTCCTCAGGTAAAGCTCGAGGAGCCCCATGAGTGCGCCGACCTCATCCTTGGGCCGGTTCCAGTTCTCGGCCGAGAACGCGTAGAGGGTCAGCATCTTTACCCCCAGGTCGCGGGCCGCGTAGGTCACGCTCCTGACCGTCTCGACGCCGCGCCGGTGGCCCTCTATCCGGGGCAGGCCCCGGGCCTTGGCCCAGCGCCCGTTGCCGTCCATGATGATCGCCACGTGCCTCGGGACGTTGAGCGGGTCTGCGGGCGCTTGGCTGGCGGAGGACATGCGGGTCGCGCTAGGGTAGGTACCTGCCGCCGGATTTGACAAGGGGGAAGGGTGGGCAAGTATTTGGGCCACTTCATGAGAGTCGCATTCATAAGCGGCACGAGCATCGTAAATTCCACGCTATTCTCGTCCTGGGAGGTCCGTCAGGTCGAAACGCCCTACGGCCGGGTTGCGTACAAGGCGCGGGGCGACCACGCGCTCATCAACCGCCACGGCTACGGCTTTCCGCTGCCCCCGCATTCGATCAATTACCGGGCGAACATCCGGGCTCTGGCCGACTTGGGGTTCAAGGACATCGTCTCCCTGAACTCGGTCGGCTCGCTCAAGCCCGAGATCCCGCCCGGCTCGATCGTCTCCTGCTCCGATTACGTGTGCCTGCAGCAGGGCCCCGCCACCTTCTTCGACACGGAGCTGAAGGGCGGGGCGCCCGTGATCGCGAACAACCTGATCCCCCTGCTGGTCGCGCGCCTCGCCCCCGAGTTCACGATCCCCACCGCAAAGGTCTACGTCCAGATGCGGGGGCCTCGGTTCGAGACGAAGGCTGAGATCCGGGTCGTGCGCGCCTGGGGCGACGTGATCGGGATGACCGCGGCCCACGAGGCGGACCTCTGCAGCGAGGCGGGGCTCAACTACAACAGCCTCGCGCTCGCCGACAACTACGCGAACGGGCTTGAGGGGACGGAGATCGACTTCGCCAAGTTCAAGGACCTCGTGAAGACCAACCAGGAGAAGGTGAACCGGCTGTTCACCCGCATGCTGGAGATCCTCGGGTAGGGCCCCCAAGCCCAAGCACCATGAGCGAATTCCTACAGGCGGAGCGGGTGGCGACGGCAAAGGGCACGCTGGAGCGGCTCAGGATCAACATGCGCCAGGCGATCCTCGGCAAGGACGACGTGATCGAGCAGCTCATCATCTGTCTTGCCGCGGGAGGCCACCTGCTGATCGAGGACCTTCCCGGGGTGGGCAAGACGACGCTCGCCTACGCGCTCGCCCGCTCCACGGACTGCGTGTTCTCGAGGATCCAGTTCACGAGCGACCTGCTCCCCTCCGACGTCACCGGCGTGGCGATCTATGACGAGGCGACCAAGGAGTTCGTCTTCAAACCCGGTCCGGTGTTCGCGAACATCGTCCTGGCGGACGAGATCAACCGCGCGCCGCCGAAGACCCAGTCGGCCCTCCTCGAGGTCATGGACCGGGCCAAGGTCACGGTCGACGGCGAGGCCCACGCCGTGGGCTCGCCGTTCATGGTCTTCGCGACCCAGAACCCCGTGGACTACGAGGGGACCTTCCCGCTGCCCGAGAGCCAGATGGACCGCTTCCTGATGCGCATGCGGATGGGGTACCCCCAGCACGCCGACGAGATCGAGATCCTGCGCACCGCCAGGAGCGGCTACGACTCGATCTCGCTCAACGCCGTCGCATCGCGCGCCGACGTGACGGCGATCCAGGCGCTCGTGCCCCAGGTGTTCGTCGAGGACAGCATCCTCGACTTCATCCTGAGGATCATCGCCGCCACGCGGACGGAGGTCGAGTTCAAGGCCGGGGCGAGCGTCCGGGGCGGCCTGGCGCTGCGCACCGCGGCGCAGGCGCGGGCCATCGTGAACGGCCGCGACTTTGTGCTCCCGGACGACGTGGTCGAGCTGGTCCCGGCGGTGCTCGCGCACCGCCTCGCGCTCGCCAGGCAGAGCGGAGACGCCCTGGAGGAGCGCAGGTCCGTCGGGGCGCACTTAAAGCGCATCCTGTCGGCCCTGCCCCCGCCCGTGTGAACCGCCCGGAGGGAAGCGATCGGCGCCTCATCTGGCGGCGCACCCTCTGGGGCCTGCTCTGGCCGAGGCGCTTTGAGCGGATCCAACCCACCATCTCGGGCGTCGTGCTGATCGGGCTGTCGCTCGGGATCGGCACCGCCGCGTACAACAGCTCGAGCAACATCCTCTTCATCGCCCTGGCGCTGCTCCTGGCGTGCCTGATCCTTTCCGGCGTCCTGGCCTGGCTCAACCTGCGGCGGCTGCAGTGGCGCTTGGAGATCGAGCCGCCGCTGCGCGCCGGGCAGGAGGCGGAGGTGGGGCTGCTGCTGCGAAACGGGAAGCGGTTCCTGCCGACCTACGCCCTGTGGTTCGAGTTCGCCGCGGGCCCGTTCGAGCGCCGCCCCCCCTCCCGCCCGGAGTCGACGATCACGGCCAAGGGGATCGACGTGTGGGCCGCGCTCAGGAAGGCCGAGCAGTCGACCACCAAGGGCACGGTCCACCTGCGCACCCGCCTCGACCCCGGGGGCGAGGCGCGTCTCGAATGGACCTACACGCCGGACCGCAGGGGCCTGGTGCGGATCGAACTGCGCGGCGTCGGCTCGCTCTTTCCCTTCGGCTTCCTCAGGAAGCTCACGGGCACGGAACTGCGACGGGAGATCCCGGTCTGGCCGGCCCCGGTGGAGTACCGGCGCCTCGGCGGCGCCGCCCCGAGGCGCCGCGAGGGTGAGCGGCGGCTGGCCCGCGCCGGGAACGAGGGGGAGACGATTGCGCTCCGCCAGTACGAGGCGGGCGATTCCCACCGGCTGATCCACTGGAAGGCCAGCGCCCGTTCGCGTCGGCTGCTCATCCGGCAGTTCTCCTCGCAGAACTCGGACGCGTGCGCGCTCTGGCTGCGGACGGACGCCGCGGTGTGGCCGCGGCCCGAGCAGTTCGAGCTCCTGATGAGCTTCGCCGCGACGCTCGCCCAGGACCTCTTCCGCGCGGGCCGCCTGCAGTCGGTGGCGATCGACGCAGGTCCCCAGGTGCAGGTGAAGCGCGTCGCGGACCTGGACGCGTTCCTCGACCGGCTCGCCGAGGCGCAGCCGCTCGCGCCGGCGCCGGGCGGGCCGCCGCCCTCGGCGGCGCCTGAGCGGGCGCGCCAGAACCTCATGACCTTCGAGCCGGACGGCGCCCGGGGAGTCGCCGCCTACGTCAATGGAATCAAGACCGCCGCAACTTAGCCTGGACGAACTCCACCTGCTGCGGTGGCTCCTCGGGGGCGTGCTGATGCTCCTCTCGGTCGCCACGGTGTTCTACATGGACGTCGACTCCGGGGTCATGGCGGCCATCGCCGCGGCGGGCATCCTCGTGGCGCTCGCGCGGCCGGCGCTTCCCGCCCGCGTGCCGATCTGGGCCCACCGGCTCGCGTTCCCCGCGATCCTCGCCTTCTTCGCGGGCGACCTCTGGCACACCGGGCAGCTCCTGCCGGCGATCGTGAGGCTGGACCTCCTGCTGCTGCTCTACCGCGGCGTCAGCCACCGCGCCCGCCGCGACGACCTGCAGATCGTCGTCCTCGGGCTCTTCCTCGTCGTGGTGGCGGGCGTCCTCACGGTCTCGCTCCTCTTCGCCGGCCAGATCCTCGTGTTCACCGCCTGCGCGCTCGCTCTCCTGATGGTCGTCACGATCGCCGCGTCAACCGAGGGCGGCCAGGCGCCGAAGCTTGCGGTGCGCGGGGTCGTCCCGATCTGGGCCGCACATGCCGACTGGCGCCGGCTCCTCGGAAGGCTCTGGGAGATCGCCGACTGGAGGCTCCTCGCCTCCGCCGTCGGGCTCTTCCTCGGCGTCGTGGCCCTGTCGGGCCTCCTTTTCCTCGCGATCCCGCGCTTCCAGCTGGAGAATAGCCTCTTCCTCGAGCGCTTCGTCCTCAAGAAGGCGATGACGGGCTTCAACGACTCAATCAAGTTCGGCGACATCACCGACATCACCCAGGACGACAGCATCGCCTTCAACGTGGACCTCTCGGACCCCGCCCAGGCGCCGGCCGTCCCGTACTGGCGGATGATCGTGCTCGACGACTACGCGAACGGCGGGTTCAAGCTCTCCGGCAGGCTCAGGCGGGCCTTCGAGCGCGAGCGCACCTCGGCGAACATCCTGCCGAGCTGGGGCGGCCAGCGCGACGCGCCCACGTGGACCTTCTACCTCGAGTCGGGCGTCAGCCGCTACCTGCCGATCCTCGGCCGGTTCCACGCGATGCACTTCCGCGACGCCCAGCACTACAACTACTCTCCCGAGCTTGCCTCCGTGGCGCTGCGCGACGAGCCCGCGTCGATGACGGCCTACCGCGTCGAGGGCATGGCGTCCGACGCGGCCGAACTCGGCGACCCCCCGTTCGCCAGGGCCTGGGCCAGCCGCGGGCCGGTCGGCCTACCGCTGCAGGTCGACCTGAAGGTCAGCAGGCAGGATGCGGCGGTGCTCTCGCGCTTGGCGGCGGAGTTCGCGGCCCCGGGCCTCGGCGCCGATCAGTTCGCGCTGCGGGCGGTGGCCGCGCTGCAGCAAGCCCACGCGTACTCGCTCTCGCCGCACATCCCGGCCGGGCCGGGCGACCCCCTCGTGCGCTGGATGGCCTCGAGCGAGCCCGGCCACTGCGAGCTGTTCGCCGGGGCCTTCGTCATGCTTGCGCGCGCGGGGGGCTTCCCGGCGAGGGTGGTCACGGGCTTCAAGGGCGGAACCTGGAACGCCTTCTCGAACAACTTCACGATCCGCAACTCCGACGCCCATGCCTGGGCGGAGATCTGGGACGTGCGCCGCGGGGCGTGGCTAAGGGAGGACCCGCTGGCCGCCGCGGCCTCCTCGGACCCGTCCAAGGACAAGGGCGACGCGGCCCTCGCCGCGCTCATGGACCGCAGCTGGTCCGCCCGCCTCAACAGCGTGCGCGTGTTCTGGTACCGCAGCATCGTCAACTTCGACCAGCAGTCGCAGGCCGAGACGTTCAACGCCGTCAAGAACGCGACGGACAGCTCCGGCAAGTGGATGCGCAGCCGGCTCGACGGCGCGGCCCGCCGCATCAAGGCCTGGCTCAAGGGGCCCTGGGACTGGGCAAGGGTCCTGCGGCTCGCCGCGGGCATGGCGGCGGCGGGGGCGGCCGCCTGGACCCTCGCCCGGGGGCGCTGGCGCCTCGTGTTGATCGCGAGGGGCCGCAGGGTCGACCCGGTCAGGAGGGAGGCGGGCCGGTGGCTCGTCCGCCTGGATGGTCCGGAGGCGCTTGTCGCCGACCTGCAGCGGCTGCGCTACGGGCCCGCGCCCACCTGGCCCAGGCCCGCGGACGTCTTCAGGCGGGCGAGGCGGGCGTCTAGAGCGTTTTAAATAAAACTGTAGCCTTTTTTAAGTAACTGGCTACGGTGAGGGTCATGAAGACCCTCTCGTTGGACCTGCGCGAACGGATCCTGGCGGCCTACGACGCGGAGCAAGGAA
>Ga0182030_10003206_pt1 | contig 34920 bp, 23 predicted proteins | sample 812S3MmetaG_FD_121299 | JGI IMG/M metagenome (GOLD analysis project Ga0182030, IMG submission 121299) | Permafrost microbial communities from Stordalen Mire, Sweden - 812S3M metaG (Illumina Assembly) | ecosystem: Environmental > Terrestrial > Soil > Wetlands > Permafrost | place: Sweden...
ACGAATCTGCCGGTTCTGGCCGCCCAACTGCGACCGGGCAACAAACAGGATCCACTCTCGGCCTGGTTGTTTCAAAATCTCAGCAAGCCGACGCAGGATTTGATCACCGGCAAAGGTGACGAAAACCGGTTGCGCGCCGCGTTGGCCGAGGACTTGAACCGCTTGTTGGAGGGCAGCCCGATGTACGACACCAACCGGTTCGCGTCAGTCAAGATTTCGGATTATCTTCAACAGTTCATCGGACAGAATCCCCAGGGCGACACTCGCATTCGTCTGAACCGGCTGCTGCTGGAAGCCGCCTATCCGGACAATATCGCCAAAAGTCCCGGCGGGGTTTATCCGGATCGCGAGATTTACATCCCCAGCAATGAAGACTCCTCGCGCTGTTTCCAGGGTTACCTGGAGGATGCGCAGCACCGGATGCAGCTCAACCAGCTGATGCCCGGGGAGGACGTGCGGGTTGATCCGGAAAGCGGCAGAATGCAGGTCAGCGGCCAGGTAGCGGTGATGATGATCAACGGTTTGTTGTGCAAGGTCATTTTCGACCACAACCCCAACAATGAATTTTACATTGAGGAAAGCTTCCCGCTGCCGTGGATGTATCCGTATGAAACTCCTTTTGGAATCATCATGAAAATCAACCGCCAGCCGCTGCCGGAACTTTCCGACAACGTGTTCAGGCGGGATCACGCCTTTTGGAGCCGGTTTTCCGACCGGCTCATCGGCAACTGGATCACCTATGACACCTCGGTCAAGGAGATCGTTGATTTCATTGAAAAGGTCTATCTTCGGCACGACTACACCGGTTTCAAAGGCGACCTGAAATTTGTTCGCGACGAACAGGCGCAAAAGGCGTTTTCCAAATTGCGCAGTTCCATCGCCGGGGTTTACGCCTGGCGCCTGAGCGGCCAATGTCCGGAAGAGTACCGTCAAAAAACTCCCGCCAGCACGGAAGCATTGCGGCGGGAAACGGATTTTTCGTTCAAGCAATCGTTTGCGTATTGTCCTTACAGTCCGGAAGCCGTCTTTCGCTACATCAATTTTCTGCTTCAATACGGACGCACGGACGATGCGTACCTCATCGCCGAAACCTGCCAGAAGCTTGACCCGAACAATGATCAGGTCCGGGGCCTGGTAAAACAGTTGAGTGAATTTAAGGGCCAATCCGCCACCCGCACGCAGGTCGAAAACCAGTTGCAACACATGGAAGGTGAAGCGCGGACGAATCCCGACAACATTCAGAACGTCCTGACATTGGCCAATGTTTATATTCAAATGCAACAAACCAACCGCGCCATCGAGCTGTTTGACCGCGCCTTGGCCAATCCCCATATCACCTCCAATGAAGCCGGTTTCATTGCCCAGCAATATGCTCAAATGGGCAATCTGTCCAAACTCGAGGAAGTCCTCCAAAGACTTGTCGTCATCGTTCCCGACCAGCCGGAGCCTTGGTATGATCTGGCCGCACTCAATGCCGTGATGGGTCAACCGGACGCGGCCCTGCAAAACCTGGGCAAAGCGGTGGATCTCAGCGCCAAACGGCTCAAAACCAATTCCACCGCACGCGATCTGCTGGTCGAGGCCAGAACCGACCACCGTTTCGATGCGCTGCGGAACCGACCTGAATTTCAAAAGCTGGTGCCACCGAATTGACCTGTTCCCCAATTCGAGTTTAAATTTTCCGTTCCGGGTTTGCAACCACGTCCCAGTTGCCGAAGGAGAGCCAATCCGTTAGTCTGACAACCGGCAGCATCCGTGTTAAAACCATTGCATGAAGAAAACAGTGACAGAAAATAATAGTCCTGAAGCGGCACCGGTGCCGGCGGCCGAGGTTCCCGCTGTGGCGGAACTCACACCAGAGCAACTGGAGGATCTCAAGACCCGCGCCAGCAAGGCTGACGAGCATTGGGATCGCCTGCTCCGCACGACCGCCGATTTTGAAAATTTCAAAAAGCGCGCCGCCCGCGAGCGCATCGAGGCCGCCCAGTTTGCCAACTTCGCGCTGCTTCAAAAACTGCTGCCCGTCCTGGATCATTTTGACATGGCACAAGCCGCTGCCAAAACCGCCGCCGGAGACAAACTGGAATCCTTGCAGGCCGGCATCGCCATGATTCAGCAGCAGCTCAAAAACATTCTTGCCGGCACCGGTCTTGAAGAAATTGACGCCACAGGCAAGACCTTTGATCCTACATTGCACGAAGCCGTTTCGCTTTCGGAATCCGCTGATTTGGCGGAAGGACAGGTGGTTCAACAAATCCGGAAAGGTTACAAACTGCGCGAGCGTCTGCTGCGGCCGGCAGCGGTCATCGTCGCCAAAAAACCTTCCGCCCCGGCAACGAACTAAGCCATGGCCAAGCACGATTATTACGATGTGCTCGGTGTCAAACGCGATGCCAGCGAGGAGGAAATCAAGAAGGCTTACCGCAAACTGGCCGTCAAGTATCATCCGGACAAAAACGCGGGCGACAAAGGCGCCGAGGAAAAATTCAAGGAACTTGGCGAGGCGTACGAGGTCTTGAGCGACCCGCAAAAACGGGCCGCCTACGACCAATACGGCCATGCGGCATTCGACCCCCGGGCGCGTGCCAGCCGCGGATTCGGTGGCGCCGGCAACTTCCATGATCCGTTTGAAATCTTCCGCGAGGTGTTCGGAGGAGGAGGAGGCAGCATTTTTGAAAATCTCTTTGGCGGCGGAACGGACTCGTCGCAGCCACACCGCGGCGATGATTTGCGTTTCGACCTCGAGATCTCGCTGGAAGAGGCGGCACTGGGTTGCGAAAAGGAAATTTCCGTCACAAAACTCGACCGTTGCGACACGTGCGATGGCTCCGGCATGGAGCACGGTTCTAAAATACAAACCTGCTCGACCTGTGCCGGTCGCGGTCAGGTGCTCATGTCGCGCGGAATTTTCAGCATCGCCCAAACCTGCCCCAAATGTCGTGGCTCCGGACGCATTTTGGAGAAACCGTGCAAATCATGTCACGGCGAGGGCAAGCGCGAACGCAGCTCAAAAATCAAGCTTCGCATCCCGTCGGGAGTGGACGCCGGCTCGCGCCTGCGTTCGTCGGGCAACGGTGAAGCCGGTTTTCGCGGCGGACCCCCGGGCGATTTATACGTCGTGCTGCACGTCAAGGCCCACGAAATATTCCAGCGCGATGGCGACGACCTGGTCTGCGAAGTTCCGATCAGTTTTGTTCAGGCGACCCTTGGCGCGGAAATTGAAGTGCCGACCCTTGACGGCCGGGCGACGATCAAGTTGCCCGCGGCCACGCAACCTGGCACGATCTTTCGCGTCAAGGGCAAAGGGGTGAAAAACCTTCAAGGCTATGGCCACGGTGATTTGCACGTGCGCGTTCAGGTTGAAGTCCCGACGCATCTGAATTACGAACAGAAAGCCAAATTACAGGAATTCGCCGCACTCTGTGACGGCCGGGAGGCACCGTTGGCCCAGGGTTTTTTGGAAAAGGCAAAAAAGTTTTTTAAGTAAGGCGGGGCCGCTGGCATAGCAGCCAGCGCAACCGGCGGACGTCCCTGCCAAACGATTTCTATGCACCGTTTTTATCTGCCACCGGAACAATGTGCGGGTGACGCGCTCCGGCTTGACGGACGCGAGGCGCATCACGCGTTGAACGTTTTGCGTTTGAAGCGCGGCGAACTTGTCGCGGTTTTGGACGGCATTGGAAATGAATTCCTTTGCGCGGTGGAAGACAGCTCGCGCAATGCTGTCAGCCTGTCCATTTCGCTGAAAAACTTTACTCCGCCGCTGCCCTGCTCCATCACGCTGCTACAGGCCGTGCCCAAGGGGAAAATCATCGAGTCCATCATCCAGAAAGCCGTCGAACTTGGCGTGCAACGGGTTGTTCCGCTGCTGACCGAACGCGTGGTGACGCACCTTGACGACGAGGGCGCCGGCCAAAAACACGACAAGTGGCAGCAAACCGCTATCGAAGCAATCAAGCAATGCGGTGCGACATGGCTGCCAAAAATCGAAACGCCGGTGCCGATTGGGAGATTTCTGGCGCGCCAGGAGACGTTCGATTTATCACTCGTCGGCTCGCTGCAAAGGGAGCGCCGGCATCCGCGCGAATGTCTGAACGAGTTTCAGGCAACAAAAAAACGGCCGCCGCGGAGCGTCGCGGTTTGGATTGGTCCGGAAGGCGATTTCACGGTTGAGGAACTTGATGCCATTCAAGCGGCCGGTGCATTGCCGGTTTCTCTTGGACGGCTGGTGCTGCGGGTCGAGACCGCGGCGATGTATTGTCTTTCAATTCTGAATTATGAATTGAACCAGTAGTCAAGACTGTCCGCGTTGCTCCGTATTTCTGATAGGCTCATGCCTCAAAACGCCTTTGTAAATTGCTAGGGGCCTTGCAGAATCGTTACCCGGTAAAATTGCTGCGACAAATTGCCAACAGCATTGGTCTGACTGGTGGTTGGGCCGGCAGCCGTCAGGTTCGACGACACTGTGTCCCAATTGGTCGCAATCAGATTGGTAACACACTGCAACTGGTAGGGCACACCCGCAACTGAACTCCAGGTCACCGTGACCACCTGATTGGTCAGACCGACGGACAGAATCACGGGCGTCGGCGCAGACGTCACCGTCAATGCTCCGTCGTTGAAGATAAAACTGTAATTGGCATTGCTCAATGTTCCCTGCGTGATGGTGATGGGGTAGCTGCCCACAAGGCTGCCCGGGACTGCCGTGGTGTCTAATGCCGGGCTGCCACTCAACACATTGGTGTATTCATTATTGACGAAGGCACTGTAGCTGGCGGTCAGCACGGGATTGGTCAAACCGTACATGCGCGTCTTGTTGTCGGCAGTCACCGTCAACGCCGCCGGATTGATCGTCAATGTTCCATTCGTGAAACTGAAGGTGTAGTTTGTCGCGCTCAAACTGCCGGGTGTATTGGTGATCACATACGCTGCCACCGGGCTGTTTGTTGTCGCGCTGGTCGTCAAACTTGGCGCACCGCTTAATACGGATAACGTGTCGCTATTGACAAAGCCGCCGTAAGTGACCGTAAACACCGGATTGGTCGCTCCATAGAGACGGTTCGTGTTGTTTGCCATCACTCCCAGCACCGCTGAACCCACCGTCAATGTTCCGTTCACATAACTGATCACGTAGTTTGTCAGTCCCGTGCCCAAGGCATTCGTCACTACAACGCTGTAAGGCGAGCCGCTCACACTGGCTCCCACCGCCGCGCCCGTGCTGCTCAGGCTTGCGCTGGTCATCGCATCATTATTTAACAAACCGCTGGTCGAAAATTCCGTCCCGGTAAATGACACGGTCTGCCCATAGGCCTTGCTCCGGTTGCTTGCCGTCACGGTCAACGTCGCCGGATTGATTGTGAGCATTCCGTTGGTGAAACTAAAAACGTAATTTGTCGCACTCAACGTCCCGATTGTGTTCGTTATTGTGTAGGTGGCTGCCGGGCTGTTCGTCTTAGCACTGGTCGTCAAGCTGGGTGCGCCGCTCAATACGCTGGCAGTGTCACCGTTGAGAAATCCGTTGTAATTTGCTGTGAACACCGGATTGGTCGCTCCATAAAAACGGTTAGTGCTGTTCGCAGCCACTCCCAGCACCGCTGAACCCACCGTCAACGTTCCATTCACATAACTGATTGCGTAATTCGTCAACCCGGTCCCGACCGCATTCGTCACCACAATGCTGTAAGGTGAGCCGCTTACACTGGCTCCCGCCGCCGCGCCTGCGCTGCTCAGGCTTGCGCTGGTCATCGCATCATTATTCAACAAACCGCTGGTCGTAAATTCCGTCCCGGCAAATGACACGGTTTGTCCATACGCCTTGCTCCGGTTGCTTGCCATCACGGTCAACGCCGCCGGATTAATCGTCAGCGTTCCGTTGGTGAAGCTAAAGAGGTAGTTATTGTTCGTTGCGGTCAACGTCCCGGCCGTCACGGTTATCGCATAAGTTGCCACCGGGCTGCTTGTTGCGGCGGATGTAGAGACTACCGGCGCTCCGCTTAATACATTGGAGGTATCGCCGTTCACAAACCCGCTGTAGCTGACCGTAAATGCCGGGTTGGTCGCACCGTAGAGACGATTGGTGTTGTTAACCGTCACGGCAATCACATTGGTCACCGGCAGAACCGTAATGGTCACGGTGGCCGTGCCAAGACTGTTCTGTTTATCGCTGGCCTGGATCGTAAAACCATCCGTTCCAAAAAAGTTGCTCGATGGTGTGTAAGTGAAACCGCCATTGGTACTCAAATTCAACGTGCCGTTGGCCGGCCCGGTGATCGGCGTTGCGATTAGGTTGGTTCCATAGACATCCAACGTGTTGGTCAAAACGCCGGGTTTCGCGATCGTCAATGGCGTGTTCTCCCGGGTGCTGAAGCTGGTATTGAGCACCAGCGGAGCCACGATGACGTTGCTGACTGACATTGTGTAAACTGGCGACGAGGCATACATGCTGACGGCGATCCCGCCGTTCGTCAAAGCGGGCTGGCCGTCAAAAGCTCCATTGTCCACCAGATTTGTAATCTGGTTGCCATCATAGTAGGCAAAGACATTGGTGCCTTGGAATGCCAGCTTGATGTTGTGCCAGTTGGTTCCCATGGCAGGCAACGGGATCAGTTTTTGATCGGTTTCAGCCGTCCACGACTCATATTTTATAATCTGCAGGGTGGCCGTTCCGGTTCCCGAACCCCCGGGAGAATTTTCCGGATAAACCCACACGTCATAACGCGCTCCCGTGGTCGGGTTCAACCGCCCGCCAAGAGCTCCGCCCCAAACGTTGGTTGAGGGGAAGCGAAACTGCGCCTGCACGGAATAATCCGTCCAATTGGCGCTGTAATAGGCATAACCGTAGTCGTTCAAACTGCAGGTTCCATAAAATATATTGTTCGTGACGGACCAGGCACCCCGTTCATTTACCCACGGGAAGATGGAGTTGCTACCCGGCTGGCGTGCAAAGTTATCGTGGAAAAGTTCACCCGGTCCGGTGACCGTGATGGTGGCCGTGGCGACGGCGGAGTTGCTCTGTCCATCGGTGGCATAATACGTAAACGTGTCAACTCCGGTGAAATTGGACGTTGACTGGTAACTGAAGCCGCCGTTGTTGGTCAGCACCAAGCTGCCGTAAGCCGGTCCACTGACAAGTACAGCCGATAACGGTCCGCTCCCACCGGTATCGTTGGCCAGAACACCGGGTGCTGGCAGATTTAGAATGGAATTGGTGAGAACAGTATAAACGTCATTGCTGGCGCTTGGCGGAACGGATGACGTCGAGGTCAACGTGAGGGTCACGGTCGCCACGCTGGACGTGGACTGGCCGTCGGTCGCCTTGTAGGTGAAACTATCCGTCCCGACGTAATTGGCAGTTGGTGTGTAGCTGAATCCACCGTTGTTGGTCAGGGTCAGGCTGCCGTGAGCCGGTCCGCCCGCCAGAAACGCCGTCAAGGTTCCGCCCCCGCCGCTGGAATCATTGGCCAGAACTCCTGGCGCACTAACATGCAACGTGGCGTTCTCCGGACCACTGTAGGCATCATTGTTGGCCGTCGTCAGCGTGCTCACGATCACGTTGTCCACCGACATGTTGAATGTCGTTGGAGACTGTGTCCACAATTCCAGGTCAACTCCTCCGCTCGTCAACGCCGGCTGGGCGTCAAATGTTCCGTTGTCCACCAGGTTCGTTATCAGGGTTCCATCGTAATAGGCGGAAATACTGTTGCCCAAGAACGCCAGTTTGACCGTGTGCAAGCTCGTGCCCATTCCACCCGGCAACCGGATCAGGGTCTCCGGTGTGTAATCCGTCCAGTTTTCATATTTTATGATCTGCATGGTGGCTGTCCCAGTTCCCGACCCCCCGGGAGAATTTTCCGGATAAAACCACGCGGCATAGCGCGCCCCGGTGGCAAGGTTCAACCGTCCGGCAATGCCCCCCCCCCAGGCGTTGGTGGACGGAAATTGAATCTGCGCCTGCACCGAATAATTGGTCCAATTGGCGTTGTAATAGGCGTAGCCGTAACTGCTAAATCCACTGCTTCCGTACATCACGTTGTTCGTCACGCCCCACGTGCCCAATTCGTTTACCCAGGGGAAGATGGAGTTGTTGTTCGCCGGGCGCGTGAAATTGTCGTACAAAAGTTCACCGGTGGTCGTAACCATGATGGTCGCCGTGGCAACGGCGGAGGTCAGCGAGCCACTGATTGCCTGATACGAGAAACTATCCACCCCGGTATAATTGTTCGTAGGTGTGTAGGTGAAGGAACCATCCGCGTTCAAGGTCAGGTTGCCGTTTGCCGGCGCGCCCACCAAGGCGGCAGTTGCCCCCGCTGTACCGTTGGTCAAAACCCCGGGCGCGCCCACCACCAGGGAATTTCCTTGTTGCATCTGGTAGAAATTATTTTGGATCGTCGGTGTAAGAATGTAACTGACCACCGCACTGGAAACCGATGTCCCGACCAGCAATTTGATGGTCGTGCCGTTGGTGCGATAGACGCTCGTGCCCGCCAGCACCCCATTGGTGGTCACTTGCAGGGAAGCGTAAGGAATGCTGGGAACCACCAGTTCCACCGCTGCATTCGTGTTGCTGTTTCCGGAGATGGCGAGGGTTGCGATGGACTGGACGCCGTTGGTGGAAAAACTGGCCGTCACCTGGGCATTCGATCGCTGCAGCCACCAGTTGTAAATCCGCGTGGCATTGGCCGACCAGATCCGCGGCTTGCTCAAACTGTAAGTGACGTAACTCGATGCCAGCGTGCCGTCCTGCCCGCTGCCGTCCGAGGAACTGTGGCAATAAAGATTAACCAAGCCTCCCAGATTGTAATATGCATCAATCATGGCCTCGACGGTGGCCAGTGTATGGCCATTTTCCATGGATTGAGATATTTGCGCGTAAGGCGAGGTGACAAACCAATCGCTTACCGGATTGCTTAAAATGGAGTAATACTTGTCCGGCGTTTGCGTTGAGAAAATCCAGTGCGGAAACGGCGTTAGCTTGTCATCCCCCGTTATCTGGATGCCCAGTTGCTGTTCAATTTGATAGGAACCTTCCCGGGTCGCATTAAAATACGGGGCGACCCATGCCCGCGGGCTCCCGTTGGTGAGGTGCCACGCAGCTATATCGTTGAATGAATTCGATATGGACGTGGAGGAATAAACCGTGCCGTTCGTTTTGGTGAGATCCAGGATTTCGTCGGGACTCCAATGCCAGTAATCATAATCAAAACCGTTCGGGCTCAATGGCGCAAGCACTGGATTGCTATAAGGCTCAAAGGCCGTCAGCCAATTGGTCGCTAATAACTGGGCAAGATTAGGTTCAATTGGCACCAATCCCTGGCCCAGAAACGGCGATTGGGCCTGGCTATAGATCGTATTTATATTGGTCAACCCGCCATTGTGCGGACCAATCGTCGCCCCGTAATTGGCAATGGCCGACTGCATGGCGGTAATTACCGTGTTCGAGTCGGTCGGCAGGTCCAGGCGCACCGTGCCGGTGCAAAAATAATAGTCACCGCTGGCCCCGTTGGTGTGTTCGAACAATGCAGACCCGTTGATGGAAATGATGTCGGATGGAATCGCCTCCATGTCATGGCGGAAAATCACGGCGGCGTCGTAGGGATATGGCCACGGGCTAAGCTTCACGATCGGCCGGCTCGCGGATTGAAACGCCCATTGAATGGCATTCCGAAAGATGGTGTAGGCGTACATGCCCGGCGACCAGCCGCCATGCCCGATCAACGGCTGCAACGCAGCATCATAAATGAACCAGCCCTTGCCATAAGGCTGCACCATCAGATATGGCAGGCCACCATCTCCCTGAGCGATGATCGTGGCATTCGTCGCCTGGACCTCCCAGACCATGTGCGGCAGACCGGGAGTGATCGCATTGGGTGTCTCACCCACCAGATGAACGTCCACGGGCCATGATATCTCCTCCGATGATTCCGGCATTTGCCAAGGCCAGGTGCCATTGGGGATGTTCGCCACCAGACGATGGTTGGAACTGACTGAAAACGTGTCGTCGAAATACCAATTGGTCAGAGCCGGATTGACCGAGTGAATCTTCATGGCATTGGCGATGGCAAAATCGCCGCGGGTCGTTCCATTGGTGTTGCGGGTGAACGCGGATCCACCGACAAATAAAAAGCCGCCGGCGGCAACATAGTTCGTCAAGGCGGCGATTTCTCCATTGTCAATCGCCTCCGAACCCAGGCTGATGAGGATCGGATATTTGGGCGACCCGTCGGCGTTCGTCAGCACTCCGGCCAGAATGTTCGAATCGCCCACAACCGTATAAGTCGTCCCATCGGAGCGCATCGCTTCCTTGAGGGCATCGGGCATGACAAAGTAATGCCACTGCGTGATATACCACTGTTCGCCTGAATAGCCCGATCCCGTGGGAGTCGCCCCCGATGCCGGCATGGACTCCAAAGCCCGCGTAAATTCGGAATCATGAATGGCAACGATGGGTTGCGCGCCCTGCCCCAACACGGAACACGCCCAGGCAAGACAGAGAAATACTGCGCTGTAAATTTTCACAAATTGGTTAGGTACATCGCCTCACGTTTACATTCCAAGACTACCATACTAGCATACAGACCATAAAAAAACAACAGGTGTAAGTCATTGTAAGACAAACTGGTTCAAATTATAAGGGCTGCGGCGAGTTTTCCGGCGGGATTAACGCCGCAACTTATCAATCAAGGCGGGATTGAACCAAAACACGAAAGGCCCGGCCAAGATGCTCCGGGTGCGTCAGGGTTTGGAATTGGCGGGTACGAGTTGAAGTCCATTCGCCAAAGGAGGCATCTTTGGAAGCTTTTCCCAGAACCTGCGTCAGGAATTGCGACTGCGTCTGAAAGCTTTCAGTCTTCAGCCCCGCAGATTCGCCAACGGCCTGAATGGCGGAAAAATTGACATGCGCGGTTAGATCCTGTTTCCCGACGTTGGCCAGCAGATCGTCGCTGACATGATGACGAAAATAGGCACGGAGTGTTCCTTGCAAACGACCGGGCGAATACAACTCATCAGCGGCCAGGCCATAGTCAATTGTCATCAGCCGTCCGCATTTCAACCCGTCCGCGGCTTCGCGCCACCAACGTTGCGCAGCGGGGCTGGTTTCGACGACATAGCCATCCGGCAGAACGTTCAGCAACTCCTCCGGCAAGTCCAGTTCTGGATTCCGGACCCTGGCCTCCGGATTCTGAATTTTTGCCCAGACAAATTTTTCGCCGTCCAGCTTCACGCCCCACTCGTACCATGCCTTCTTCGTGGCGTCCCAGCCGAACCGGTGGACCGGCATGGCGTCCAGCAGCTCGTTGGAAAAAATAATGCCGCTCGATGTCGGATTTTCAATTCCCGATTTCAGCCCCGCGGACGCGATGGACTGGAAGCCTTCATGCCACCGAACCTGCGGTAAATATTTTTTCAGCGTCCTTTGCTGCCACGTCTGTCTTTGCGCCGACGGTTCAATGATCCCATATTCGATCTGCTCAAACAGCTCCCGCCGATTCAATTCAAGCCACGCCAGAATGTCCCCGGCCAGTTTGCCGTCGTGCGCCCCAGCCTCCACAATCCGCAACCGGGAACCGGCGTTCCGCAGCAGTTCGAGCCATTCGGCGAACTGGAAGGCGAGGAGCTGGCCGAACAACTCGCCGACGCCGACGCTGGTGTAAAAATCACCGTGACGCCCCGGATTGTCTGTTTTCGTTTCATAATATCCATGAACAGGACAGTAAAGGGCCAGTTCCATGAACCGCGCAAAGGACAAAACTCCCGATTGTTCAGTTTCCCGGCGAATTATTTCAGACAATTTGTTCACAGCTTGCGTTTGGCGCGGCGATAGCTAACATTTTCATAAAGATAAGGATTTATGGCCAAAATTGACGCGTTTTTCAACCTGATGTTTGAACAGAAGGCGTCCGACCTGCACATGACCTCCGGCAACGCCCCCATGCTGCGCATCAACGGCGAGCTTCAGCGCGTGGATTATCCGCCGCTGGAAAATGACTCGCTCAAGACGATGCTCTACGAAATCGCCCCGGATTACAAAATCAAACAGTTTGAAGAAACCGGCGACGTGGATTTTGGCTACGAGATTCCAAATATCTCACGCTTCCGCGTCAATTTCTTCAATGAAAAGAACGGCGTCGCCGCCGTCTTCCGGCAGATTCCCAGCCGCGTGCTTTCATTTGAGGATTTCGAAAAGCTGGAAGCGCCTCTGCCCGCTGTGCTGAAAAAATTCTGCATGCTCAACCGCGGGCTGGTCGTGGTCACCGGCCCGACCGGTTCCGGCAAATCCACTACCCTCGCCGCGATGGTTGATTACGCGAACCGCAACCGCAAGGACCACATCATCACCCTGGAAGACCCGATCGAGTTCGTCCACGAAAGCAAAAACTGCCTTGTGAACCACCGTGAAATCGGGGTCCACACCAAATCGTTCTCCTCGGGCTTGCGCGGTTCATTGCGCGAAGACCCGGACATCATTCTTGTCGGCGAAATGCGCGACCTCGAAACCATCGAACTGGCCATCACCGCCGCCGCCACGGGGCATCTGGTTTTCGGCACGCTCCACACGCAGAGCGCCGCCAAAACAGTTGACCGCATCATTGACGTGTTCCCGGCGGACCAGCAGAACAAAATCCGCCAGACACTTTCCGAGGCCCTCAAGGGCGTTGTGGCCCAGACGTTGTTCAAGCGCACGGACAAAAAAGGCCGCATCGCGGGATTTGAAATCCTGGTTTTCAACACCGCCATCGCCAACCTTGTGCGCGAAGGCAAGACGCACCAGATACAGGGCATGATTCAGGTGGGCAAGAAAATGGGCAACCAGCCGATGGACGACCACATCATGGAGCACGTGCGCATGAAACGCATTTCACCCGAGGACGCCTACGACAAGTGTCAGGACAAAAAGAAATTTCGCGGACTGCTGGCCCATCCGCCGGAAGACGACGATTCCATCTGATTTATGCGCCGGCCCGAATTGGATCAACTCCTCCTGGCAATGCTGGCGTCTCAGCCGGAGATTTCGGACTTGTTGTTCACCGTGGACCGCCCGCCACAGGTTGAGGCCTATGGCGAACTTAAACCCGTGGTGCTCGACCCGCCCATCTCAAAACTGACGCCGTTCCAGACCGAGACCATCGCGCTGAACATCGTTGGCGACAATCTCTGGCAAATTGAGGACCTGTTGCGTCATGGTTCCTGCGACGCTTCCTACGCGCTTTCGGATCAGGCCCGGTTTCGCGTCAATGTCTTTGCCCAGCGCGGCAATTATTCCGTCGTCTGCCGGCAACTCAATGCCGCCATCCCCACTTTGACCAAATTAAAGTTCCCGGAAATTTTCAAGGAAATCCCCAAGGAACACACCGGCCTGATTCTCGTCACCGGCGCCACCGGCTCCGGCAAATCCACCACCCTCGCCGCCATTCTCAACGAAATAAACGCTTCCAAGCCCGTTCATATCGTCACCTTGGAGGACCCGGTGGAATACGTCCATTCCCACAAAATGGCGACGTTCAACCAGCGGGAACTGGGCATTGATTTCGATTCCTACGTCAACGGATTGCGCGCCGCCCTGCGCCAGGCTCCCAAAGTCATTCTCGTCGGCGAAATGCGCGACCGCGAAACGGTGAAGATCGCCCTGAGCGCCGCCGAAACTGGCCACCTCGTCCTCAGCACGCTGCACACCATCAACGCCGGCGAAACGGTCAACCGCATCCTCGGCATGTTTGAACCGGATGAACAGGAGCAAATCCGCGTGCGGCTGGCGGATTCATTGCGCTGGGTGGTCAGCCAGCGTTTGGTGCCGAAAGTTGGCGGCGCACGATTTGCGCTGCTGGAGCTGATGGGTTCCAACCTCCGCACCCAGGAGGCCATCCGGCTGGGCGAAAGCGAAGGCAAGACATTTTACGAAATCATCGAGTCCAGTTACCCCTTCGGCTGGCGGACCTTTGACAACGCCTGCATGGAAGCCTATGAAGAGGGTCTCATCACCGAGGAAACCGCCCTGCTCTACTGCACCAAACGCAGCGTCGTCTCACGCGCCATTGACAACGTCAAAAAATCACGCGGTGAAATGACCACCACCGCCGGGTCCTTGCGCATGAAGCCGGGTTCGGACGCCGCGCCACCCGTCCTCAAAATTAAATGATATGAACGGCTCATTCGATTTCGTCAGCACCGAGGACAAACCGGCCTTGATCGCCTTTTCCACGCCCGAATGGCTTGAAACCGCGACCACCGCACTCCGCGAGCTTGGGTACAAGGTCCATACCGCCGCCACCCACAGCGATTTTCTCGTGCGCTTCGGCCAGGCGCATTACCAGGTGGTCATCGTCGAGGAGCTTTTCGGCGCCAACACCATTGACGAAAACCTCACCCTCCATGCCCTGCAAAACATGCCGGTCAACCAGCGCCGCCACGCCACCATCATTTTGCTTGGCGACTCGTTCCAGACCTTCACGCCGATGGAAGCCTTCAAGCACAGCGTCCACGCCGTCATCAACAGTTCCGAGATGTTTTTGCTCAAGCAACTCGTCGAGAAGGCCGTGGCTGACAATGACCTCTTCCTGCACAGCTTTCGCGAAGTTCAGAACCGCGTCTATACCAGCGGCAATCGCTTGTAATGTCGCGGTTTTTTGGCTAGGTTTTCACAAAGCCATCCATGACACGCCTTGATCAGGCCCTGGTTGACCGCGGCCTTTGTGAAAGCCGCGAACGCGCCAAACGCGCCATCCTCGCCGGGCAGGTTCGTATCAACGACCAGTCTGCCCACAAACCCAGTGACTCCGTAAAACCCGACGACCGGCTTTCGCTCGAAGCGGGCGAGAAATATGTGAGCCGGGGCGGCCACAAACTCGAACACGCCCTGCGCCATTTTCAACTGGATGTCAACGGAATGACCGCACTCGACCTGGGCGCGTCCACCGGCGGCTTCACCGATTGCCTTCTGCAAAGCGGCGCAGCCAAGGTATATGCCGTGGATGTCGGGCGGGGGCAACTGGCCTGGAAGCTCCGGCACAACCGGCGCGTCGTGGTCATGGAAAAAACCAACGCACGCCATTTGACCGCCGGGCATTTTCCCCAGCCGTTCATTCCCGCCAATCTGGCGGTGATAGACTGTTCCTTCATTTCATTGAGGAATATTTTACCAGCCGCAGTTGCATTATTGCAGCCAGATGGCAAAATCGTCGCGCTCGTCAAACCGCAGTTTGAAGCCGGCAAGGCCGAAGCCGACAAGGGCCGGGGCGTGATTACCGACCCGGCGGTGCATGAACGGGTGCTGGCCGAACTGCGGGAGTTTGTCCGGGCACAGTCCGGTTTGCACTGGCAGGGCGTGGTGGAATCACCGTTGCTGGGGCCGGCGGGCAACAAGGAATTTTTGGCGCTGATTGAAAAAACAAGCTGACAAAATCAAACGCGTCGGACTCATCGGCAACTCCGAGAAAGCCGCCTGCGCCGACAGCGTTCGCAAGGCCGCGCGGCTGATCCGGCGCGCCGGGCGCAAAGTGCTGTGCGAAACGGGGACTGCGAAACTGGCCGGACTGAAGGATGCCGATTGCGGCCACGCGGCGGCGCTCGCGCGCGAAGCGGACCTGCTGCTGGTGTTCGGCGGCGACGGCACCATGCTGCACGTCGCCCGGGAAATTGCCGGTTCAGCCACGCCGATGCTCGGCATCAACATCGGCGGCCTCGGCTTTCTTACCGCCGTGCCGTCGGATGAAATGAGCCGCGCCCTGGCAACCGTCTGGCGGGGAGAATTCAAATACGAATCCCGGGAATTGATCGAGGTCAGCGGCCGCTGCAAAGGGCGGATGATCCGCGCAACGGCGCTTAACGACATCGTGGTTGGTCGCAGCGGAATCTCACGGCTGATCAAGCTCGACGCCAGCGTGGACGGCGAGTTGATCGCGCGCTACCATGGCGACGGCTTGATCATCAGTTCACCGACCGGTTCAACGGCCTATTCGCTGGCGGCGGGCGGGGCCATTGTTCTGCCCACCGCCGAAGTGTTTGCCATCACGCCAATTTGTCCCCACACGTTGTCGAATCGTCCGCTCATTCTGCCGCTGACCTCAACGATCCGGGTAAAAGCCATCAGTTCGCCGCCGGCGACGATTTTGAGCGCGGACGGCCAGTTGATTGCTGAGCTTGACGCCGGCGACGAAGTGACGATCCGCCGCAGCCGGAGCAAGGTTCGACTGATGCATCTGGCGGGCAGTTCTTTTCTGGAGGCGTTGCGCCGCAAACTACACTGGCGCGGAGCCTATTTGTGAAATGCCAAAGGCCGAACGAAGATGAAATTTAAAATCATGTTGATGAATGTTTTTTCTTCAGCCTTCAGCCTTCAGCCTTCAGCCTTTTAACATCATGGTTCGACTCAAGGACATTGCCCGGCACGCGGGCGTTTCGGTGATGACGGTCTCGAAGGCCTTGCGGGACGAGCCGGACGTGTCGGCGGCCACAAAGTCACGCATCAAGTCGCTCGCCCAGCAAATGGGTTATGTTCCCGACTCGTCCGCCCAGGGATTGCGCACCCGGAAGACGAAAATGTTCGGCCTGGTCATCCCGTCCAGCACGAATCCCATTTTCACGCGCATCGTCTATGCCATCGAGAACCGCGCGCATGAAATGGGCTACGACATCCTGATCACCCACACGCACAACATGCCGGACCGCGAGGAGGTTTGCATCCGGCGGCTGCTGTCGCGGCGGGTGGACGGGCTGTTCATTTCGCCGGTGTATCGTTACGAAGCCGAGGCGCGAATTTATCAAGAGGTGCTGGCCCGGAAAATTCCGACGGTGTTGATCGGCCCGCCGGCGCCCTTTTGCAAATCCTTTGTCAGCGTGGAAACGGATGAGCGGGCGGCCAGCCACACCGCGACGCAGCATTTGCTGAAGCTTGGACACAAGCGCATCGCGTATCTCACCGGGCCGCCCACGGCGCCTTGGGCGCACGAGCGTTTCGAAGGCTACCGCCACGCCCTGCGCGAAGCGGGGCTGGACCCGGATGACAAGCTGGTTTTTGCCGCCGGCAACACCATTGAAGACGGCACGAAGGCCGCGCTGCAGATGTTCAATGAATCGTGCCACGCGACCGCCGTCCAGACCGTGAACGACCTGGTCGCCATCGGTTGTGCCGAGGCCCTGTTCACGCAGGGCCTGCGGATTCCGGAGGACATTTCACTCGTGGGTTTCGGCAACATTACCACGGCCCAGTATTTTCGCGTGCCGCTGACCACCATCCGCCAGCCCAAATTCCGCCTGGGCATGGCGGCCATGGATGCCATGGTGAACCTGTTGCGCGGCCAGCCGGTTGAATCCAAACGGCTGTCGGCCGAACTCGTCGAACGCAGCAGCACCGCCGCGCCCAAAGCGGCATCCCTTCAAACATCTTGACGCGGCTCAACGGCAACATTGCCAGCACGGTATAACGCGGCCCATCAGGCGACAAGTTCACTGCGGATGATTTCAACTCGTTGCGCCATCCAGGTCCCAAACATCTGTCTTCTGAAAAATTGCGCCCGGGCGCCAGCGCATTGATGCGGCTGTTTTTTATTCGACACCCAACCCCCAACTCTCAACACTAAACCCATGCAATGGCCCGCCGATTACCACATGCACACGCCGCTCTGCCGCCATGCGGTTGGCGAGCCGGTGGATTACGCGCGGCGCGCGATTGAACTCGGCTTGGCGGAAATTGGCTTCTCGGACCACTCGCCGATGCCGCGCGATGATTTTGACAACTGGAGGATGTACGACTGTCAACTGGACGAATATGTCGCCAAAGTCCGGCTCGCACAAAAAACTTTTCCTCAACTCGCCATCCGACTCGCGTTGGAGGTGGATTATTTGCCGGGGCAGGAAGATTGGATCCGCACCCTGGCCGACCGGCATCCGTGGGACTATTTCATCGGGTCGGTGCATTACGTCTCCGATTCCTGGGCCATTGACGACCCGCAAAAATTATCCGAGTGGAAACATCGCGACGCGGACGAGGTGTGGGCCGCCTATTTCGAGCGGCTGAGCATGGCCGCCGGGACCGGTTTTTTTGAAATCATCGGCCACGTGGACCTGCCAAAGAAATTCGGCCACCATCCAACCCGTGACTGCACCCCCTTGTACGAACGTTTTCTGAACGTGGCGAAGCAACATCATTGCGCCATCGAACTTAACACTGCCGGTTTGCGCAAGGATTGCAGGGAAATTTACCCCAGCCGCCCAATCCTGGAGCTTGCCTTTCAAAAAGGCGTGCCGATCACGTTTGGATCGGATGCCCATGCGCCGGCGGAAGTGGGAATGAATTTTTCCGACGCCGTCCAACTGGCACACGACATCGGCTACACGGAAAGCTGCCGGTTCATCCAGCGTAAACGCCTGATGACTGAATTTTGAACCCCGTTTTCCTTGGGACATGTTTACGAATCGTTTGACCAGCAAACAACTGCGAACCGTCATCGGCGTTGCCCTCGTTCTGATCACGGCGGCCTTGTACGCGCCGATGTTGCATCATCAATTTATAAACTTTGATGACGACGATTACATCACGAACAATGCCCGGGTCAAAGCCGGATTGACCTGGTCGGGAGTGATCTGGGCCTTCCGAACCGGAGCGGCAGCCAACTGGCATCCGTTGACGTGGATTTCACACATGCTGGATTGCCAACTGTACGGCTTGAACCCCGCCGGCCATCATGCCACCAACCTGCTTTTCCATGTCGTCAACACGCTGCTGCTGTTTTTTTGGCTGAATCAAATCACAGGCGCAGTGTGGCGTAGCGCCTTGGTGGCCGCGCTGTTTGCCTGGCATCCCTTGCACGTGGAATCGGTGGCGTGGGCGGCGGAACGGAAGGATGTCTTGAGCACGTTCTTCTGGCTGTTGTCGCTGATGGCGTATTCGCGGTATGCGCAAAAACGGTTGGGCACCGACCTTGCAGCTCATCCTTCCGGCTTCAGGTTGCCAGAGCCAAATTATTTTCTGGCGTTGTTTTGGTTCGCCTGCGGGTTGATGTCCAAACCAATGGTGGTGACCCTGCCATTTGTCCTGCTGCTGCTGGATTTCTGGCCGCTGAACCGGTTTCAAATTCCGGTCTCAACACGAAGGATGGTCCGCCTGCTGATTGAGAAAATTCCTTTCCTGGTGTTGGCGGCGGCCACCAGTATCGTGACCTATTTTGTCCAGACCTCCGGCCGGGCACTGTGGACGGCCGTCGCAACACCGTTTTCGACCCGCCTGGCCAACGCCCTGTGGGCTTACGAGCGTTACGTGTCCAAAACCTTTTTGCCGTCGGATCTTTCGATTTTTTACCCTTACCGCGCTTCGTTGCCGGCCGGTGTGGTGATGAGCGCGGTGTTGTTTTTGGTGTTGTGGTCGGGGTTGTCCTTCTGGCGTATCAGACAAAACCCGTATCTGTTCGTCGGCTGGTTCTGGTTTTTGGGAACGCTCATTCCGACCATCGGTCTCGTTCAAGTCGGCTCCCAGTCCATGGCCGACCGTTACATGTATATTCCCGGCATTGGCTTGTTCGTTGTGGTGGCCTGGGGGCTGGGGGATTTGGTTGAGCGGTATGCGCACTGGCGACGGCTGGTGATTCCGGCGGTGGGTGCGGCACTGGCGGCGTGCCTGGTTGGCACGGAGATTCAACTGGGCTACTGGCAAAACAGCATTCAATTGTTCCGCCATGCGCTGGCCGTTTCTCCCGATAATTTTGTCGCCTATAATTGTCTGGGAGAAGCTTTTGCCGAGCAGGGCATGAAACAGGAAGCCTTGACGCTCTGCGCCGAAGCGGTGCAGATTGCGCCCAACAATCCCGTCGCGCAATATAACCTGGGCATGTTTTTGGCGCAGAGCGGCAGGACGGACGAGGCCCGGCAACACCTGGACGCCGCCGCCCGGCTCGCGCCGTTCAATTCGGAAATACAATATAATCTGGGGACTTTTTTGATGTTGCACGGCGAACCTGAAGCCGCCGCCAGTCACTTCACCGCCGCCCTGCGCGAAAGGCCTGATTTCCCGGAGGCGCATTTCCGGCTGGCACAGGCGTTGTCCCAGCAACACAAATCCAGGGAGGCCGTTGTTCAGTATGGCGAGGCGCTGCGGCTCAAGCCGGATTATCCCGACGCACTCAACGAATTTGCCTGGCTGCTCTCGACCAGTCCTGATCCGGAAATTCGCGACGGCAAAAAAGCCGTGCAACTCGCCCAACACGCCTGCGAACTGGCCGCGCGTCCTGCGCCCGTCTTTTTCACCACGCTTTCCGCCGCCGATGCCGAAGCCGGGCGTTTTTCCGACGCCATCGCCGCCGCGCAAAAAGCCCGTGACCTCGCGGTGGCCGCCGGACAAAAAGACATCGCCGTCCAGGACGAACAATTGCTTCGCCTGTATCAGGGGGGAAATCCGTTTCGGGAGGCACATTGAACTCTTACCAGCCCGCTTCGATCATGTCTCGCGCCAGCCTCACAAGAAACCAGCTTTTAAGCGTCATCTGTCTGACGCTCACGCTGGTGACGGCGGTTTTGTATTGGCCGATGTTGCACCACAACTTCGTCAACCTTGATGACGAGGCCTATATCACCGCCAACCCGCACGTCCAATCGGGTTTGACGTGGGCCGGTTTCGTCTGGGCGTTCCAAAGCGGCGAGCAGGCCAACTGGCATCCGCTGACGTGGATGTCGCACATGGTGGACTGCCAGTTGTATGGGTTGAACCCCGGCGGCCATCACCTTACCAATCTTCTGTTTCACATCGCCAACACTCTGCTTGTGTTTTTATTGCTGAACCAGATGACGAAGGCGGTTTGGCGCAGCGCTTTCGTGGCGGCCTTGTTCGCCTGGCATCCGCTGCATGTGGAGTCCGTGGCCTGGGCTTGCGAGCGCAAGGACGTGTTGAGCACCTTTTTTTGGCTGCTGGCATTGATAGCTTACGTGCGATATGCCCAAAAGCAGGCGCGCGTCGAGGGTCGGGAGTCGAGCTCGGAAACAACAGCTCCAGCTTCCAGCACTCGACTCCAAACTCCCGACTACGCCCTGGCACTATTTTTCTTTGCGTGTGGACTGATGTCCAAACCGATGGTGGTGACGCTGCCTTGCGTTCTGCTGTTGCTGGATTTTTGGCCGTTGTACCGGTTCCCCTGGTTCCAGATTGCCGGTTCTGAGAAGCACTCAACCCTCGACTTCAATCTCTTGACCAAATCAACTTTCCGATTGGTTCTCGAAAAGGTTCCGTTCTTCGCGTTGGCAGCGGCCGGGAGCATCGCAACCTATTTTGCCCAGCGAGGTGGCGGTGCAGTCTGGTCGTCGGGACTGCCGCTCTCCATGCGGATGGCCAATGCCTTGGTTTCGTATTTGCGTTACATCTCCAAGACCTTTTGGCCGGTGGATCTCGCGGTGGTTTATCCCTACCCGCATCATTGGCCAGCAGGTCTGGTGATTTGCGCGATCACGGTGCTCGCAGTCTGGTCCGTTCTGTTCATCTGGCGCGTGCGGCAAAATCCTTATCTGTTCGTTGGCTGGTTTTGGTTTTTGGGAACGCTCGTTCCCGCCATCGGCATCGTCCAGGTCGGTCCGCAATCCATGGCTGACCGGTACACCTATCTTCCCAGCATCGGTTTTTTCCTGCTCCTTGTGTGGGGCTTGAATGATTTAATCAATTATCGCCCTTCCTGGCGCCCGGCAGTTCTGCTGGCCGGAACCGCGGCGCTGGCCGCCTGTTTGATCTGCACCGGGAATCAATTGAAATACTGGCAGAACAGCGTGACGCTTCTGCGACACACCATCGCCATCACGACGGACAATTACATCGCCTGCAATTTCCTGGGCCGCGCCCTGGACCAAGTCGGACCAAACGACGAATCTCTGCCGCTTTATGAAGAATCAGTACGAATCGAATCGCACTATCCCCAGGCGCAGTTCAACCTGGGCATCGCCCTGCTGAAACGGGGCCGGGCGTACCAGGCCTGCGTTCCACTGGCCACCGCCGTGCAGCTTGCCCCCGATGATGCCGGGGCGCGCTACTATTATGGCATCGCCTTGCTGGACAGCGGCAGGCTGGATTGGGCCGTTGCCCAGTTCACCGAAGCGCTCCGGCTTCAGCCGGATATGGCTCCAGCTCAAAGCAAACTGGCCCTGGCCTTGGTCAGGCAGGGCAAAATCGCCGAGGCCATTCCGTATTTCTCCGAAGCTGTCCGGCTCCTGCCGGACGATCCCGGAGCGCGTTTCAATCTTGGTCTCGCCCTGCTCGACCACCATCAACCGGCCGAAGCTGCAATCCAGTTTGCCAGGGAGTTGCGCCTCAATCCGAACGAGGCGACGGCGCATTTTCAACTGGCACAGGCGCTGCAACAGCAAGGCAACCTGACCAATGCCGTCTCACATTATCGCGAAGCCCTGCGCCTGCGTCCGGATTTTCCCGAGGCCAAAGCCGCCCTCAAGCATATTTATTCGGATAATCCTGGCTTGAAAACCGGCGAACCGCTCGACACCGCCCGTTGAATCTGAAAAAATCCCGCCGCGTGAAACAATCAATCGTCACCTTGGACATGGAGGGGGTATTGACTCCCGAAATCTGGATCGCCGTCGCCGAGAAGACCGGCATCCCGGAACTGCGCCGCACCACGCGCGATGAACCGGATTACGACAAGCTCATGCGCGGCCGCATCGCCCTTCTCGACCGGCATGGGCTGAAATTGTCCGACATTCAAAAAGTCATCGGCACGCTCCGTCCGCTGCCCGGTGGCCGGGAATTTCTCGATGAACTGCGTTCGCTGGTCCAGGTCGTCATCCTGTCCGACACGTTCGAGCAGTTCGCCGCCCCCCTGCTCCGCGAACTGGGCCTGCCGACCTTGTTGTGCCACCGCCTCGTGGTCGAGAATGACCGCATTGTGGATTACCAGTTGCGCATCCGGGACCAGAAACGCGAAGCCGTGACGGCCTTCAAACGGATGAATTATCAGGTCATCGCCGCAGGCGATTCCTTCAACGACACCGCGATGCTCATCGAGGCCAATGCCGGCTTCCTGTTCCACGCACCTGAAAACGTAATACAACAATTCCCGCAATTCCCCGCGGTGGACAGCTACGCCGATCTGTTGAAGCTGATCAAAGACGCGATAAGCTAAGCACGGTCGAGCGTCGAGGGTCGAAAGTCGAGCTGCCGGAGTTGACAGCGTAATTCGTAAATCGGCGCTCGTAATTCGTCTCAGTCTTCCGTCTTGGAGACCCGGGCCGTGAGGTCCTTTAACGCCTGACGCGGATCCTTGCCTTCATAGAGCGCGGCATAAACTTCATCAATGACCGGCGTTACAATCTTGAGCTTGCGCGCCAGTTCGTAGGCCGAACGCGCCGTTGGATAGCCTTCCGCCACCGCCACCGTGCTGCTGACAATCGCCGCCACCTTCTCGCCGCGGCCCAGCCGCTCACCGAGACCGCGATTGCGGCTTAATTTGGAAAAGCACGTCACCATCAAATCGCCCAGACCGCTCAAGCCCATGAACGTCTCCGCCTGCGCGCCGCGCGCCACGCCGAGCCGGCGCATTTCCGCCAGCGACCGCGTGACCAGCGCGGCCTTGGAATTGTCACCGAAACCGAGGCCGTCGCTGACTCCCGCGCTGATGGCAATGACATTCTTCAACGCACCGCCAAGTTCAACCCCCAAAATGTCCGGGCTGGTGTAAACCCGGAACGCCGGACCATGAAATAAAGTTTGGACGGTTTGCGCCGCGCCAACGTCGGGGCTGGCCACCACAATGGCAGTCGGGATACCCTTGGCCACTTCCATGGCCAGTGTCGGCCCGGACATCGCAACAATACGCGCGCGCGGCGCGTTTTCCCTGAGAATGTCGGACATCACCATGTCCGATTCACATTCAATGCCCTTGGTGACACTGACGGCGATGCCTTCGAATGCGCCCAGCACCTTCGTCACGTTGCGAAAACCCTTGGACACGCTGGCCACCACCACGAGTTCCGCGCCCGCAATGGCCTTGGTGGCATCAGCCTCGGCCTGCAGGTTCGGCGGCAGCTCGATGCCCGGCAGATAACGCTCGTTGCGTCCCGTCTGGCGGATCAACTGGACCGTTTCCGGGAAAAAATCCCAGAGCGTGACCTCATGCTTTTGCGTGGCGAGATTGCGTGCGAGCGCCGTGCCCCACGCACCCGCGCCCAGTACGGTGATCTTCATTTTGTTGGCTCCTGAATTTTGGATTTCCCGCCCAACCGGCTTTCCGTTCCCGCAATCAGCCGTTGGATGTTTGACTTGTGCTTGTAAATTGCCATCGCTGCCAGGGCGGTGGTGACGATGCCGAGAAACAGGTCGTGTCCCGGCAGGCACCAGACGGTCACCGCCAGAGCAACCGCCGCCGCCAGGGAAGCGATGGAAACATAACGTGTCAACCAGACGGCTAAAATAAAAGCGGCGAACGCGACTCCCACCGCCAGCGGCGCCAGTGCCAGATAAACTCCCGCGCTGGTGGCAATGCCTTTGCCGCCCTTGAATTTCAGCCAGCAGGTGAAATTGTGCCCGAGCACCGCACAAATTCCGGCCACCACCTTGAATTTCATCTGGAATTCTACCGGTTCGTCATGAAAATAAACAAACAGCCCTGAGAAGTGAGGCGCCAGCCAGTTGAAAATCAATGGCGGAAGTAAAGCACAGGCGGCGTAACCTTTCAGTGCGTCCATCACCAGAACAAAAACTCCCGCCGGTTTGCCGAGCGCCCGCATGGCGTTCGTCGCGCCGATGTTGCCGCTGCCCACGCTGCGGATGTCAATACCCTTCGCCTTGGCCATGAGAAAGCCGAATGGAATCGAGCCGAGCAGATACGCGCCGGCCGCGATCAGGATGTAACCCAGAGTTGGCACCCGGCGAGTGTAGGAGACGACGTGAGGAGTCTCAAATTCCTTTTTTACGTCAGAGACTCGTCACCTCGTCTCCTACTATTTTTATTTTCCGCCATCCGTTTTGCTGGCAAACTCCGCCGATGGCATCAAAAGTCAAAGTCGCCGTCCTCGGCACCGGGTCGCTCGGCCAGCATCACGCCCGCATTTATTCCGAACTGCACGCCGCCGGACAGGTCGAACTCACCGGCATCTTCGACATCCAGGCCGAAACCGCCCGCAAAGTCGCCGAGAAGCACAAGCTGCACGTCTTCGCTTCCATCGCCGAAGCCGCCGCCGCCAGTGACGCGCTGAACATCGTCACGCCCACCACCACGCATTTTGACATCGCCAGGCAACTGCTCGCGGCGGGCAAGCACGTCCTCGTCGAAAAGCCGATGACCGACAACTCCGAGCAGGCCGCCGAGCTGATTCAAATTGCGCAGCAGAAAAATTGCGTCCTGCAAGTCGGCCACGTCGAGCGGTTCAATCCGGTGTTCACGTTTCTCCAACAGGTTGCCACCGAGCCAAAGTTCATCGAGTGCCACCGGCTTTCGCCGTTTCCCGCGCGCAGCACTGACATCGGCGTGGTGCTGGACTTGATGATTCACGACCTCGACGTGATTCTCGCCTTCGTGAAATCGCCTGTCATCAGCATGGACGGCGTGGGCATTCCCGTGTTGAGCAAGAGCGAGGACATCGCCAACGTACGCCTGCGTTTCGCCAACGGCTGCGTGGCCAACCTCACCGCCAGCCGCGTCAGCCCGGAGCGGATGCGCAAGATCCGCGTCTTCAGCGGCCCGACCAATCCCTGCTACATCTCGCTCGATTATCGTGTGCAGGAAGGCTTCATCTACCGCGTCGCCCGCGAAGGCGAGGAGGAAAGCTCGCTGCTGAAAAAGGTGCTCGCCGCCAAGCTCGGCATCGGCAAGGACTCAACCATTGTCAGCCAGTTTGCCGGCAAGAAGATCGTGCGCGAGCCGGTGCCCATCACGAAGGACGAGCCGCTCAAGCTGGAACTGCAAAGCTTCATCAACTGCGTCCGCGAGAAACAGACCCCCGTCGTCAGCGGCGAATCCGCCAAACGCGCGCTGGACCTAGCCTTTGAAATCACAAGACAGATTCAACAGATAAAATGAATCGCCAGACCCATCCGCCGCCGCAAAGTCATCTTGCGAAACTTCAAAGTTGCTTTCTGCGGCAACCCCACGACCAGGCAGAGCCAGGGAGTTGGCATCCCAACCAGTGGAACCGTTGCCGACAGCAAGGGAGCAACAATCCGGGGCAAGGGAGTGACGCATGGGAACAACGGAGCAGCCACCTGCGGCAACGCAGTGGACTTGCGCAACAAGGGAGCGGGAGTCCGAAGCAAGGGAGCGGCAATTCGCGGCAACGGAGTGAGCTTCCGCGACAAGGGAGTGGCCATCCGAATCAACGGAGTGGCGGTCTGGAACAACGGAGTGGGAATCCAAAACAACGGAGTAGCACTCCCGAGCAAGGGAGTGACGGCCTGTGACAACGGAGCAAGCATCTTAAATCAAGCAACTTGCATAAAACTGGCTGCTTGCCCGCCAATTTGGGCAAAAAGTTGGCTCCGAGGTTTGGGCGCGCGGCGGTTCGCCCGCTGTCAGGCTGAGAAAACCGGGCGGCAAATCCGCCAAACGCGCGCTGACCCGGGCGTTTGAAATCACCAAGCAGATTCAGCAGTTAGAATAGGAATTAAACGCAGAGACGCCAAGGTACAGAGAAAAATAAAATCTGAAGAATGGAAACGGCCTATAAATATTGCGGGAAACACGGACTTACAATTCTTCGCAATCTGGAATTATTGGTAAGACCACCAAATCAGTTCAATGATCCATTCGAGTTTACTCCTAAAATGTCCTATTCCGACCCGGTTGGCTATGCGGAGAGGCGAGCGGCAATTCCCCCGTAGGAGACGAGGTGACGAGTCTCTAGCTTTTATCGGACACCCATTCTCGCAACAACCAAGGAAATCAATTTGTGATCGCCCCCCTCGCAAAATTCATTGACAGGTCGGCCCTCCAGATCGCCTATGCGATGCTGCCACAATCCCTTTGGCGGGAGCACGCAAATGAACGGGATTTAAAACTGGAGCAAGCGGTCCAATTTCTGAACGGGCCGGACTTCATGCCCGCCGAAAGTCAGCCGGCGCAACCCGATTTTGGTCCCGACGCCCCGGGCGGGCGCTTCCGCTTTCCCACGCCGCGACCATGCGAGTTTGCGGAGAACAATGTCGTTCATGGCCGGCTATACCGTTGCGCGGACGCCTGGCAGGCAAGGCCGGTGATCGTCTTGCTGCACGGTGGCGGTGACTTTCCCGGTAATCAGTTCGGATTTCACTTGTTCGCCCGCCGTTGCCAGCGGGCAGGATTCAACGTGGCGACCTTGGAATTGCCTTACCACTTTCAACGCCGTCCACGCCAGTATGGTCGAGCGGAAATCCTTTGCCAGTATGGGTTGATCAGCCAGGATTACTTGCAGATGGCAAAGACCTATGCGCAGGCGGTGGCTGAAATCCGCAGTCTGGGCGGGTGGTTGTTGGCGGAAGGTTGCCCCGCCGTGGCGCTGGTGGGAGTTTCGCTCGGCGCTTATCTGGCAGGATTGACGGGGTGCGGCGATGCGCGTCTGGCCTCGATCGTTATGATCATACCAGGCACGCGCATGGGTCTTATGTTGTCGCAGGGTGAACCGGTCGTTGGGCGGCGCGTTCGAGAAGTGATACGGCGACGGCTTGCGGCGGGTGAGGAACTGGACAGGACTCCGTTAAACCTGACCTTAGCCCGGCCGGCGATCTCGAAGGAAAAGGTATTATTGATCGAAGGGATGTATGATCAAATCGGGTGGGGTGCCCCGATCGACCTCTGGCAGTCGTGGGGGCAGCCCGATATCTGGCGACTGCCCCAAGGTCACGTCAGCACAGCCTTAACCGCCTTAATGCCGGGCTTGCCGGGCCGCATCCTGCGCTGGCTGGCGCCGCGATTGAATAAATCCACAGTCGAGGAAAAGGATTTTTCTGCGTCTCTGCGTTAAAATAGATCCGTGAAACCGAAAACCTTCCTGCTCCTCGCCGGCGCGGCAGAGCGGTCAATATCCGCTCCACTTGTAATCGTAACCGGCCGGGGGATTGTAGGCACAGGCGACAATCGGGGCAAAACCTGGGTTGCAATAAATCTTTTCATAACTGGCGTGGCCGTCCACAAAATTGACCACGTTCTCGGCATCGCAGACGCCCCATTGGCCGGACGGCAATTTTAGCGGCTGATGCCACGACCAGGGATTAAAGGCCGAAAATTCCGTGATGAGAATCGTATTCACGGGGTTGTTGACGGTGGTGTCTTTCAGCCCAAAAACTCCCGGCCAGGCCGTCTCATTGAGATTGGGCGGCGGCGACATCATGGCCGCGGCGCAATTGGCGCCATTAAATCCATAGCTGGAATAATCCGAACCCGGCTGGTCATGCAAACTCTGCGCGGAAAAATTCAGGACGGTGTCATAATAAAATGTGTCGGCGGGACAGGCGAACACCTTGTCCTGCGGCGAGGATGCGCCTTGGAGTCCGAGATAGCTTTTGACGAGGCTTTTGTAGAAGAACGGGAACTGGTTCGTCGCGATGGTGTTGATGATGATATTGGGCGCGGCCGGCAGGGTGTCGCTGTTGTCCTGGGCATAGAGCAGCACGCCGATGCCAATCTGCTTCAAATTGTTGGTGCAATCCGTCCGCTGCGCCGATGCCTTGGCGCGGGCCAGGGCCGGCAACAACAACGCGGCCAGGATGGCGATGATGGCAATGACCACCAACAGTTCAATCAGGGTGAACCCGGGCTTATGACAACCTTGTTTCATGGCCGTGCGGTCACGCGCCAGCGATCATCGTGGCCGCCGCCGTGCGGTTCTCCACGCCGAGTTTTTCGAGAATCTTCTCCATGTGCTTTTCCACCGTGCGCGGGCTGGTTCGCAGGATCGTGGCGATTTCCGGATTGGATTTTCCCTGCGCCACCCACCGGGCCACTTCGGTTTCCCGCGGTGTCAGGTCATAGGCCGCCAGCGGTCTGGCCCGGGCGGTGGCCAGTTCCGCGTTGCGCTGGGCCTGGTTGAAATGCGGACGGAGCAAATTGAACATGAGGCGGTCGCGCTCGGTAAAATCTTTTCGGCCGCTGGCGACACTGATTGCCGCCACCCCGTCGGTGCTTTCGACGGGCAGGCTTAGATTATAATCAAGTTCAAACCCGTGAAAATAGTTCCAAAACGGCGAGTTTTTAACCTGGTTGCGCGTATAAAAGTCCGACAGCTTGACCGCCGTCATCTCGCCGCCTTGCATGAAATAGTGGGTGAAAGGATGATGCAGCACCAGGCTTTCGGCCTGCGGCAAATCCTGGCTTATGCACCGATGGGATTCAACGCAGCGCACCATTTTTGGCGTTGGACTGAAGCTATAAACACACAAATTGGCATGATCTGCCGGAACCAGCCTCAGCAAAATACCCGGCAACGCGTGGTGGAAAGCATCCGCATCCCGGTATTCGTAAAGTTCCAGTATTGTACCTTGAAGCGCGTCAAAGTCTTTGTGCGATAGTCTCGCCATAACCTTTCCTCTCCGGCTACGTGATTCCACGTATTCACAACCTGCCCGTTTGTAGTTCTAATATATGCCATGAGAGATTATAACGGCAACAAAAAAGCGGATGTAAATTCGCATTTGTTGGCACGCCCCGGCTGCCTGAACGCGCATCCGGAATTTCACAACCCGCCTTCCACACGCCCGGTCAAGCCAGCAGGCTATCCACTTACGCCAAGGAATCATCTGAACGTGAGATCAAACAACGCGCGCAGAAGCACGGCCAGACCGGGTGTGCCCTCAATATCCCGGCGCCCGGACAATCGCCCGTTGCTGGTGGCGGGCAAACCCAAATCCACTCCGTTATGAAAACAAAATTATACCTTGGGATTATCGCACTGGCGATACTCTCAACCCTGATCTCACCGCTCACCACCGCCCACGCCCAAGGCACCGCGTTCACCTACCAAGGCCGGTTGAACGATGGTGGGAATCCCGCCACCGGCAATTACGACCTGACGTTCTTGCTGTTCTACACCAACACCGCCGGTGTGGCCGTCGCCGGGCCGGTGACGAACAGCGCCACGGTGGTGAGCAACGGCCTGTTCACGACGGCCATTGATTTTGGCTCTGCCGTCTTCAACGGCACGAACTGCTGGCTGGAGCTCGGCGTGCGGACCAACGGGAGCGCCACGGTTTTCGGCATCCTGACGCCGCGCCAGCCGTTGACTCCGGTGCCGTATGCGCTGTATGCCCTGACACCTTCCGGCACGAACGGCGTGAATGGAACCAACGGACTTAACGGCGCAACGGGAGCAACCGGTCCGGCTGGGCCGCAAGGCCCGACAGGATTGACAGGTGCGGTCGGGCCTCAAGGTGCAACCGGTGCGGCAGGTCCGGCGGGTCCGCTGTTGCCCGATCTGGCCTTGGTGGACACCAACCAGACTTTCAGCGGCTCGAACATTTTCAACGGCGTCCTCATCGCCACGAATGCCACGAATGTCATCGCTGGCACCTTCACCGGCAACGGCGGCGGGCTGACCAATCTGAGTGTGAGCGGCAGCCAGATCACCGGCACGCTCGCCCCGGCGCAACTGCCCGCCAGCGTCGTGACCAATGGCGCGAGCGGCTTGAATCTTTCCGGCAATCTCACGGGCACGTTCTCCGGCAACGGCGCGGGCGTGACCAATGTGAATCTCGCCACCGTCAACAGTCAGGGCGCAATCGCCTTCGCCACCATCAGCGGCAATTTCGCGATCGCCTCCTCGCCGACCGTGGGCAGCTTTCCAGTTTCTTTGGCGACGGCGGATGTCAACGGTGATGGCAAGCCGGATTTGATTGCCGCCAACTACAGTGACAGCACGCTGTCGGTGCTGACCAACAACGGCAGCGGCGGTTTTATGACCGCCTCCTCGCCGACCGTGGGCACCAATCCCGAGGGGGTCGCGGCGGCGACCAATATGTTCAATCATGGCGAGGTGGATTTGATTAGCGCCAACTATATTGGCAACTCGCTGACGGTGTTGACGAACGTCGGCAGCAGCGGCGTCTTCGTGTCCGCCGCCACGGTGAACTTGGGCTATGCGCCGGTTTCCGTCACGGCAGCGGATGTCAACAACGATGGCAAAATGGATTTGATCGCCGTCAACAACAGCGCTACCGGCTCGCTGACCGTGCTGACCAACAACGGCAGCGGCGGCTTTGCGACCGCCTCCACGCCGGGCGTGGGAGCCAATCCTTACTTGGTCGCGGCGGCGGATGTCAACGGCGATGGCAAGGTGGATTTGATCGCCGTGAACAACAACGGGGGCAATCCCGGCTCCCTGACGGTGCTGACCAACAGCGGCGGCGGCATCTTCGGTTTCAATGCCACATTGAACGTGGGCAGCGGGCCGCGCTTCGTCGTGGCGGCAGATGTCAACGGTGACGGCAAGCCGGATTTGATCGCTGTCAACCAAGGCGGCTACTCGCTGTCCGTCTTTACCAACAACGGCAGTGGCGGCTTTGCGCTCGCTTCCACGCCCGGCACGGGCAACTCGACCGGGCCGATTGCCGTCACGGTGGCGGATGTCAACGCCGACGGTCTGCCGGATTTGATCAGCGCCAACAACAATAACAACACGCTGTCGGTGCTGACCAACGGCGGCGGCGGCAACTTTGCGATTGCCTCTTCGCCGGCCGTGGGCAACGGGCCGCGCGCCATCGTATCGGCGGATGTCAACAACGATGGCAGGGTGGATTTGATCAGCGCCAACCAAAGTGGCAATTCGCTGACGGTGCTGACGAACAGCTCCACCGGCAGCATCAATTTCACCGGCAACGGCAGCGGCCTGACCGGATTGAACCCGGCCAACCTCGGCGCGGGAACCGCCGCGATCAGCATCTCCGGCACGGCAAACAGTGCGACGACCGCCAATAATTTCACCGGCACACTTGGAGGCGACGTGTCCGGCACGCAGACTGGGACGGTGGTGGGCAAGGTGGGCGGGCAGACCGCCGCCAGCGTGGCGGGCGCAGTGGTCACAGTGAACGCCGCGACCAGCGCGAACACGCCCAGCACGATTGTGATGCGCGATGCCAGCGGCAATTTCTCCGCCGGAACCATCACCGCGAACCTTATCGGCAACGCGAACACGGCCACCGCCGCCATCAATTTCTCCGGCAGCGTCCTTGATTCCCAGCTCACGGCGAACATCCCGCGCATCAACGGCACGAATGTCTTTACCGGCACGAACACCTTCAATAGTCCGGTGATCATGACCAATCAGGCGAACCGGATTGTCATTGAGAACCGCTCCCTTGACCCAGTCTCTCCGGTGACGGGGCAAATCTGGCTCATCACTCCGTAAATGAAATCAATTTGCAGGCAATTCATTGCTACGATGAGCCTATGAAAATCTTTCGATTTCAAGTCGCGCTGTTTGCCATTTGGCTGCTCTCCGTGACGGTGAGCTGCGCGCAGTCTTCGTGGACCAACCTTTACAACGGGCCGGGGAACGACAGTGACCAAGCCAGCGCCATGGCGGTGGACAGCAGCGGCAATGTTTTTGTGACCGGGTATTCAACCGGCAACGCCGGCGATTATGATTATGCGACGATCAAGTATTCGGGCGCGGGCGTGGCTATGTGGACCAACCGTTACAACGGGCCGGGGAACAGCGATGACTACGCCAGCGCCATGGCGGTGGACGGCAGCGGCAATGTTTTTGTGACCGGGTATTCACCCGGCAGCGGCAGTAGTTTCGATTACGCGACGATCAAGTATTCGGGTGCGGGCGTGGCCATGTGGACCAACCGTTACAACGGGCCGGGGAACGGCTATGACATAGCCAGCGCCATGGCGGTGGACGGCAGCGGTAATGTGTTCGTGACCGGATATTCAACCGGCAGTGGCAGTGGTTACGATTATGCGACGATCAAGTATTCGAACTTGGGCGTGCCACTGTGGACCAACATCTACAACGGGCCGGGGAATAGCTCTGACATAGCCAGCGCCATGGCAGTGGACGACAGCGGTAATGTGTTCGTGACCGGATATTCAACCGGCAGTGGCAGTGGTTACGATTACGCGACGATCAAGTATTCGAACCTGGGCGTGGCCATGTGGACGAACCGCTACAATGGGCCGGGGAATAGCTCTGACCAAGCCAGCGCCATGGCGGTGGACGGCAGCGGCAATGTTTTTGTGACCGGATATACATACAGCAGTGGCAGCAGTTTTGATTACGCGACAATCAAGTATTCGAACGTAGGCGTGGCCATGTGGACTAACATCTACAACGGGCCGGGGAACAGCGATGACTACGCCAGCGCCATGGCGGTGGACGGCAGCGGCAATGTTTTTGTGACCGGATATACATACAGCAGTGGCAGCAGTTTTGATTACGCGACGATCAAGTATTCGAACGCGGGCGTGGCCTTGTGGACAAACCTTTACAACGGGTCGGGGAACGGCTATGACATAGCCAGCGCCATGGCGGTGGACGGCAGCGGCAATGTGTTCGTGACCGGGTATTCAACCAGCAGCGGTGGTGGTGTTTACGATTACGCGACGATCAAGTATTCATACACGACCCACACGGTGACGAGCTTGGCCGACGACAGCGGCCCTGGCACACTACGAAATACCATTGCCGCGAGCGCCTCCGGGGATACGATCAATTTTTCAGTCACCGGCACCATCACGCTGGCGAATGGCGAGCTGTCGGTTGGCAAAAATCTGAACATTGTCGGGCCTGGGGCGACCAATCTGACCGTGAGCGGGGGCAGCGTCAGCCGGGTCTTGGAAATATTGAGCGGCGCAACGGTGAACATTTCGGGACTGACGATTGCCAACGGCCAGACTAACGGGAATGCCAACGTTAGCAACGGTTCGGTCAGTGGCGGCGGGATTTTGAACAGTGGGACACTCACGTTGAACAATTGCGTTGTCAGCAACAACTCCGCGAATGCGGTCTACGGTGCCAATCTTTATGCTGGCAATGGCGGCGGCGGCGGCATTCAGAACAACGGCACGTTGGCAATGATCGGTTGCACACTGAATGGTAATTCTGCTTCGTCGGGAGTTGCATTTACAGGATATGGCAACGAAGGAGCGGGACAGGGCGGCGGCATTAACAATGCAGGGACATTGATGCTAACCAACTGCACTCTAAACGGCAACTCGGCCAGCGGCACGGCTGGGTCGCAAATATATGGAGGCGATGGTGGTAACGGAGCAGGCGGCGGGATTTGGAGTTCTGGTGTCAATGTGAGCCTGGTCAATTGCACCATTAGCGGTAACTCCGCTACTGGTGGGCAAGGCTCTCACAACTCTGGCTATCTTGCTCCAGGCAATGGAGGTTCTGCCAGCGGTGGTGGCGTTTATGTTTCCTCCGGGTCTTTGGTAACGGAGAATACGATTGTGGCAGGCAACACTGTGACTGCCGGCCTTGGAGTGGGAAGTAATGGCACGGCCACCGGGCCGGATGTCAACGGGACGGTAGGCAGTAGTGGATATAATTTGATTGGACAAACCAACAATAGCACTGGCTGGATAAGCAGCGATCTAGTGGGTTCGACAATCACCCCGCTGAACCCCAACTTGGGTTCCTTGCAGAACAACGGCGGCCCGACACCGACGATGTTGCTGAAGTCGGGCAGCGTGGCCATTGACGCGGGCAAAAGCAGCGGAATCGTAACTGACCAGCGTGGACAGGTTCGGCCTTACGATAATCCCGTCATCCCGAATGCCGTTGGCGGCGATGGCAGCGACATCGGAGCGGTGGAGGACAACCAGACTGATGGCTCGCCAGTTGTTTCCAATCCAAACGACAGCGGGCCAGGTTCGCTTCGATATGTCATCGGCGCTGTCGGAGCGGGTGCCACAATCACTTTTGCTTCGGGGTTGACCGGCACCATCACATTGACGAGTGGCGAATTGGCGGTTGGGCAAAATCTGAACATCATCGGGCCTGGGGCGACCAATCTGACCGTGAGCGGGGGCA
>Ga0182030_10003207_pt1 | contig 34919 bp, 28 predicted proteins | sample 812S3MmetaG_FD_121299 | JGI IMG/M metagenome (GOLD analysis project Ga0182030, IMG submission 121299) | Permafrost microbial communities from Stordalen Mire, Sweden - 812S3M metaG (Illumina Assembly) | ecosystem: Environmental > Terrestrial > Soil > Wetlands > Permafrost | place: Sweden...
ACATTGAATAGCCGTGGGCAAGGGCACGTCTTTTGTGCCCGCCGCCCACGGATCGCGTCTTAAACCATCTTACCGACCCCGGAGGGGTCGAACCGTTCGGCCCCTTCAGGGCCGGAATGATTTTTATTGTACCGTGACCGTAGGTTTCACCTACGGCTACTCACGGTGTTCCCCTTGCGGGGAACCGGGCAACGGTCAAACCTCTTCGAGTCGCACGGGTCAAACCAGTGGCTTACCTTAGAGTTAAGTCTTTCTGCGCGCGCATCCTGATTTCCGAACGCACTTACGGCAAGGTGCAAATAATCGGCAGGCGGGAACTATTCCCCTTTGCCGTGAAAGGGATTGAAAAATCATTACAGTTGTTTACGGTAGGTGCCAAGGCATAACGCAGGGGCAGTTTAGCTCGAGACTTCCGCCGCCTCGGTTGCGGACTGCCCCATCTTCGTGGGGCGCTCGGCGAGTTCCATGCTCACGGCCTTCTCATTGCAACAAGTGTATCGCTCGCAACGCAGGCAATCGCGCCAGACCTTGGTGGGAAATCTTTCGCGGGGTACTTCGTGAAATCCCAGCTTTTCAAAAAACGTGGGGGCGATAGTGAGGGCGAAAACGGTCTTCAGGCCAAAGGATTCGGCCTCGTTAAGGAGTTCTTCCATAACCTGCCGCCCGATGCCTTTGGACTTCAGCGTTTCATCCACGCACAGAGAGCGGATTTCCGCGACTTCCTGGTTGTAGAGCTTCAGCGCCCCGCAGCCCACCAAATGGCCGTCCTCCACGGCCATCACCGTGAACTCCCACACGTTTTCGTAAAGGTCGGTCAACGTGCGCGGCAGCATGATGCGCTCGCCGGCATAGTGGTTAACCAGCCGGTGGATGTCAGGCACATCAGTCAGTTTGGCTTTACGGATCGCCAACAGCGTTTCCTCATTCTGGGTTCTGGGGGCTAGGGAATCGGGAGCAGGGAATGGAAACCGTCTGCTTTGCTCTTTACTCTCCATTCCCGATTCCATCTTCCCCAGCCCCCAACACCCAGTCCCTAGCACCCAGCTAAGTGTGCGCATCCTGCATCAGCAAAAGCATGAGCGCTTTCTGTGCGTGCAGCCGATTCTCCGCTTGATCGTACACCACGGATTGGGGTGAATCCACAACCTCGTCCGTAACTTCCTGGCCGCGATGAGCGGGAAGGCAGTGCATAAACAGGGCCCCGGGGTCAGCAACCGACATCAGGTCTTTGGTCACACGGTAAGGGGCAAAGACCTGGTTCCGCAGGTGGGCAGCGAATTCCTGGCCCATGCTGGTCCAAACATCCGTATAGACCGTGTTTGCCCCCGCGACGGCCTGAACCGGATCATGGAAAGCCTCGACGGTGGAGCCGGTCTCCGCCGCGAACGCGCGCGCCGTTTCCAGCACCTCCGATTTGGGTTCGTAACCGGGTGGCGTGGCGATGCGAACCGACGCTCCGAGCTTTGCTCCCAAAATCATCAGCGAGTGGCACACGTTGTTGCCGTCGCCGACGAAGGCCAGCTTCAACCCCTTCAGGTTGCCGAACTTTTCGTGCAGGGTAAAGTAATCCGCCAGCGCCTGGCAGGGGTGGTAGAGGTCGGTCAACGCGTTGATCACAGGAATGGAGGCATGGGCGGCCAACTCCAGAACGGATTCGTGCGCGAAGGTCCGGGCCACGATGCCATGCACCCAACGCTCGAGGTTGCGGGCGATGTCCTTGATGGCTTCGCGCTCGCCCAGGCGGGGCTTGGTGTGTTCCAGATAGACGGCAAAACCGCCCAGGCTGGTAATGCCGACTTCAAAGGTGGTGCGGGTCCGCAGCGAAGGCTTTTCAAAGATCATTGCCAGTTGCTTGCCGCGTAACGCGTGCCCATACTTTCCGGGCCTCGCTTTGACCCGCTCTGAGAGGTCGAAGAGAAGCTTCAGATCCTCGGGGGTCAGTTCCGGGTCAGCCAGGAGGTCCCGAACACTCAGAGTCTCCGGTTTCTTGATGGTTGTCGTCATCGTCATTACCGCCATTATGCGTTGACCCCCTTCACCGCGGCCTCCGGCTCCAGCGCCGCCAGGATCGGCCTTAAAATGCCTAGCGCTTCGTCAACGTGTTGTTTTTCGATAATCAACGGCGGCAGAAAGCGCAGCACCTTCTCCTGCGTGCAATTCAACAACAAGCCCGCTTCCAGCGCCTGCCGCACCACGGACTTCCCGGGGGCGATCAATTCCACCGCCGTCATCAGCCCGTCGCCGCGAACTTCCTGAACCACCGTAAGGTCATCGCGCAATTTCTCCAGCTCTTGGCGGAAGTAAGCTCCCACCTCGGTCACGTGCGCAAGGAAGCCGGGCCGTTCGAGAATCTCCAGAACTTTCAGCGCCACGCGGCATTGCAGCGGTCCGCCCCCGAACGTGGTCCCATGCATGCCGGGGGAGAAAGCCTGCGCCACTTCCTCGCGTGCCAGGATGGCGGCCAGCGGCAGGCCCGCGGCCAAAGGCTTGGCCACCACAACGATGTCGGGCTGCAAGCCGAATTTTGTGAAGGTAAACATTCGCCCCGTGCGTCCCAACCCACACTGGATCTCATCGCAAATCAACAACGCCCCGTGCGTTTGGCAAAGTTCGGCCGCAGCCTTCAGAAAATCTTCGCCAATTTCAACAATCCCGCCTTCGCCCTGAATCACTTCCACCATCACCGCCGCAACCTGAGGAGTGAAGCTTTCGCGCAAATGGGCCGTATCGTTCAGGCGGACGAACCGGACTCCCGGCGGCAGGGGCTCAAAAGGCTCGCGATACTTCTTCGGCCAGGTGGCCGAAAGCGCGCCAAAGGTGCGCCCGTGAAAGGAGTTTTCGAGCGCCAGGATTTCAAAACGCTCGAAGGGGCCTGGGGCCGCGTGCTTGCGCGCATAGGCGCGCGAAAGTTTCATTGCCCCCTCAATGGCTTCCGTACCGGAGTTGGCAAAAAACGCGCGATCCATCCCGGAGAGTCGCGTCAACTTCTCCGCCAGCGGCGCTTGATAGCGGTGATAAAGAAGGTTGGAAACGTGCAAAAGGGTTTCCGCGGGGTCCCGTAGCGTGGCCATGATTTCCGCGTGGTTATAGCCCAGCGAATTGACCGCCAGGCCGCCCAGGAAATCCAGATACTTCTTCCCCGTATCGTCGTAGATGTAACACCCCTCACCCTGCACGGCGAGGATCGGCAGCCGGTCGTAGGTGGGAATCAATACGCGCTTTTCCAGTTCAGCAATCTGGTCGCGGTTCATGAGCCCTTCACAATCCGAGTTCCGGCGGTTTTCCCTTTTTTGATCGCACTGAGCAACGCGTTGGGTGCGGTCGTCGAAAGGATGTCCACCTCGCCTACGTTTTGACGCAGTGTTCGCGCGCAAGAGAGCAGCTTTGGAATCATGCCGTCGCGAACAACACCTTGGTTAATCAAGCGCCGGATGTCCCCGAGCCGAACCACCGGCAGCAGGTTTTTTTCGGCGTCCCAGACACCCCCGGATTCGGTGAGGTAGAGCAGGCGGTCGGCCCCGAGGGCCACGGCCAGAGCCGCTGCCAGGTCGTCGGCATTAATATTCAGAAACTCGCCGCGCGCGTTCACGCCCAGGCTGGCCACCACGGGGATCAGGCCGCCGGAAAGGGCGAGATCCAGCACGGTGGTATTGACCTTGTACGGCCGGCCGACGAAACCCAGGTCCCGCTTGCTGCCATTCACGCCCACAGTCAGCTTGCGCGCGCGCACCATGCCGCCGTCGCCGCCGCAAAGTCCCAGCGCAGGCTGCCGCAGGGTTTCCAGTTCCGCCACCCACTGCTTGTTCACCAGGCCCGCCAGCACCATCATGGCCACGTCGCGAGTGGCGGCATCAGTCACGCGCAGGCCCTGGTGAAACTCCGTCGTCATGCCCAGGCGTTCCAGCGTGCGCGTCAGCAACTTGCCGCCGCCATGCACCATCACCACGGAATGCCCGGCCCGGCGAATCTCCGCGATTTGCCGCGCCAAGTCCTTGCGGCCCTTGGGGTCTTCCGCGCCTTGCCCTCCGATTTTGATGACCAACTTCATTTTCAAATCTCAAATTCCAATTTCAACTTTGACTTTCAACTTTCAAATCTCAAAGCAACCCTGTTTCCTGTGGAAAGCCATACATCACGTTCATATTCTGAACCGCTTGCCCCGCGGCGCCCTTCCCCAGGTTATCGATTGTGGACACCAGGATGAGCCGCCCGGTGGGTTCATCGAGCGCAAAACCGATATCGGCATATTGAGTATTCGCCACGCCCAGAATCTCCGGCACCGTTCCTGCCGGATAAATGCGCACCATGGGCGCCGCCCCGTAGAAATCCTGGAAGAGCGTTCCGACTTCGTCCAAATTGTGCATCTGCGATAGATGCAAATATATTGTCGTCAGGATGCCCCGCGTGATCGGCAAAAGATGCGGCGTAAAAATAAAATCCTTGGACGAAAGCGCCAACTCCTGGAGCATTTCCGGCAGGTGGCGATGACCGAAAATGCCGTAAGCGCGCAGGTTTTCGTTGACCTCGGGGAAATGCAATTTCTCGCTGGGCTTGCGGCCGGCTCCGGTGGCGCCGGACTTCGAATCGGCAATGACACCGGCGGCGACGTTCACCCAGCCCGCCTTGAGCAGCGGAGCTAGCGCCAGGATCACGGAGGTCGGGTAGCAACCTGGGTTCGAAACCAGCCGCGCCCGGGCAATCGCCGGCGCAGCAAATTCCGGAATGCCGTAAACCGCCTCGGCCAATGCTTCCGTGGCGTGGTGGTCAAAACCGTACCATTGCGGGTAGGCTGCCGGGTCTTTCAGCCGGAAAGCCCCGCTGAGGTCGATCACGCGCAAGCCGCTCTCTAGGAGACGTGGTACGATTTGGTGCGAGGTTTCGTGCGGAGTGGCAAGAAAAACCACATCGGACCCGGAACTCACGATATGGTCAACGTCCAGGGGTTCGCACAGGACGGAGAAGCGTCCGCGCAGCTTGGGGTGGGAATGTTCAATCGCAAACGCCTTCTTGCCGTCCCGGCCGGACGACATCAGGCAGGTCACGGAAGCGGCGGGGTGGCGGGCGAGGAGGGTCAAGAGTTCGCACCCCGCATAGCCCGTGGCGCCGATCACTGCGGCGTGAACCACTGCATGCGTGGGCGAATCAGCCCCGGCCCCCAACGAAGCTTTTGTATCGACCGCCGTGTTCAATGGTTCCGACTACCCACATCCCCTCAAAGAATATTTATACATTCACTGTATAAATATACGTTACCCGGTGGGCGCCCCCCCTGTCAAGAAAAATTTTAACGCCTGAAGGGTTGAGCGCGGATTTTTTTGACGGATTGGGAAAGGCGGGGCTATCCGCAAGAAGGAAGGAAAGCAGAAAGCAAGTGTAGCGCGGACCTGTATGGTAGGTCCGCGCGCCCCCAAAAGCATCGGCATCGTCCAAAGCCGCATTAGCGGCGACACCCTGTGGCCCACGGCAAACTGCCGTGGGATTACGCAGCTCAGAATGGAGCGTGAGCCGCGGTAGCGGCGACATCAGCATTACGCTCGGTCCGTGGTGATGATATCGCCCCTACCGGGGCTTAAGAGATCATTTCATCTCGCGATTTTCCCATGCCTCGCGCCATGGGCTAAATGATGGCGCCCGCTACGCGGGCTTTCTGATACCCTTGCGGGGCTCATAATTCGTTGCTATCGCGTTCTTCCGGCAAGGAAAGCCCGGCAAGGTGGCAACCCTTAAAGTATAATATCGCCGTCGGGCTCTACCCGATGGATAACGCGTTCACGGAGGACTGGGAATGCGCCGATTCGCAGTAATGGCGGCCGGGATGTTTTTGGCGATCGCCGCCAACGCTCTCGCCGTGCCCGTCAAAACTCAGCAGGTTACTTTCGCAAGCGGCGCCGACACGATTGCGGGATATCTGGCGGCGCCGGATTCCCCCGGCAAACACCCGGCCCTGGTGGTTATCCATGAGGATTGGGGCTTGACGGATTGGGTCAAAGAACAGACTCGGAGGCTGGCGGGACAAGGGTACGTAGCTCTGGCCGTGGACCTCTACCGCGGTCAGATGGCCCACGATCCCCAACTTGCCTATGAGTTGATGGTGAGCACGCCCCCGGACCGCGCCCTGCGCGACCTGGAGGGCGCGCTCCACTTTCTGTATGCGCGTCCGGAGGTAAACAAGGAGAAGATGGGCTCTATCGGTTGGTCAATGGGAGGAAAGTGGTCGCTGTTGTTGGCTGTAAATGACCCTTTTTTGGCCGCCTGCGTAAGCAATTATGGTTCGATGCCCTCTGCCCCCGCTGACATTCAGAAGATTCACGCGCCGGTGTTGGCTATTTTCGGCGGGGATGATCGCTACATTGCGGCGAGCGACGTGGAAGATTTCGAAACCGCCATGAACGGCGCCCACAAATCCATCGAAGTGAAAGTCTATCCGAACGCCGGTCCCGGCTTTGAGAACTCGGACAACAAATTGGCCTACCGGGAACGCGCCGCCGCCGACGCGTGGCAACGCACCGTCGCATTTCTGGATCAGCATTTGAAATAGGTGTCAGGTATCAGGTATCAGATGTCAGGTGTCAGTTTTCAGGTGGCAGGTTTCGGGTTGAAAGGTGCAGTAAAAGTTGGATGAATAGAATCGGCTCACATAAAACTGAGCGGCTTTCACCTGGCACCTGATACCTGACACCTTCTTGTCAAACCTTGCGGTACAACAGCGCTTTCTTCACCTCGCCGATGGCGCGCGTCACGTTGATGCCGCGCGGACAGGCTTCCACGCAGTTAAAGATCGTACGGCAGCGCCACACGCCCTCATTGGTATTTAAAACCTCCAGTCGTTCCTCGCCCCCCTCATCGCGCGAGTCGAAGAGGAAGCGATGAGCGTTCACGATGGCCGCCGGTCCGATGTAATCTCCGTCTGCCCAAAATGAGGGGCACCCCGAAGTGCACGCACCGCACAAGATGCACTTGGTCGTGTCGTCGAATTTTTCGCGGTCCTCCGGCGACTGCAAGCGCTCTTTTTCCGGGGCGGCCCCCTGGGTGATAAGGTAGGGCTTCACGCTGCGAAACTTCTCAAGAAACGCGTCCATGTCCACAAGCAGGTCTTTGATGACGCGGTACCCCCGCAGCGGCTCAATGGTGATCGTCCGTCCCAGGCTCTTGAGCAGCAGTTTACACGCCAGCGCGTTCGATCCATTGATTTGCATCGCGTCAGAGCCGCAGACTCCGTGGGCGCACGAACGGCGATAGGTGAGGGTGCCGTCCATGTACCACTTTACATGGTTCAACGCGTCGAGCAAACGGTCCGTGGGCTCGGCTTCAATCTTGTATTCGCCCCACCAGGAATCTTTATCCTTTTCAGGATTGAAGCGCTTGATCTTTAAAGTAACCTGCATGATTAACTCCTGTGAATCGGTTCATCGGGTCATCTGGCCATCGGGTGATTGAAAGGCTGTCCGTTGTCCGTAGTCAGTTGCCCGTCACAAGTGATTTTGCGAAATGAAGAGAGTAAGGCCCTAGACAACGGGCAACTGACAACTGACTACGGACAACGGACAGCCTTTCGCTGGCCCGATCCTCAATACTTTCTCTCCATAGGCTGAAACTTAGTGATGACGACGGGCTTGAACTTGAGTTCGATACCCCGGGGTGATTGATAGGCGAGGGTGTGTTTCAGCCAATTGGCGTCATCCCTTTTGGGAAAATCTTCACGGGAGTGTCCCCCGCGGCTCTCCTGGCGTGCCAGGGCGCTTTCCACGAGGACATCGGCGAGATCCAGCAAACAACCCAGCTCGATGACCTCCAGCAACTCGGTGTTGTAGCGCATCCCGCGATCCTCAGACTTCACCTGGCGGTAGCGGTCGCGCAACTCGCGCAGCTTCGTCCGCATGGCGGTAAGACCCGTAGCATCACGGAATACCGAGGCTTTGTCCATCATTTCGTCCTGGAGATTGTCGCGGATGTCGGCTGCGCGTTCCTTGCCGGTGGAATTAAGCACCTGGCTCACCATAGCGCGGGCAGGCTCGTCAGCCCGGGCGGGCAATGGCGCCCAATCGTTCTCCTGGATAAATTTCGCCGCGTGGCGCCCGCCGCGGCGGCCGAATACCAGAATATCGACCAGCGAATTGGTCCCCAGCCGGTTCGCGCCGTGTACGGAGACGCAGGCAACTTCGCCCGCCGCGTAAAGTCCGGGCAGCGGCGTGTTCTTTTCGTCAATCACCACGCGGGCGTCAACGTCAGTGGGGATTCCGCCCATGGCATAGTGTGCCGTGGGTTGGATGGGGACCAACTGGGTGAGGGGCTCGATGCCCATGTAGGTTCGTACGAATTCCGTGATGTCCGGGAGCTTTTTATCCAGGACTTCCTTTCCCAGGTGGGTCATGTCGAGGTGAACGTAATTCTTCCCGCCGATGCCCCGCCCCTCGCGAATCTCGCGGTAAATGGCGCGCGAAACCATGTCGCGCGGGGCGAGGTCAAGCAGTGAGGGCGCATAGCGCTCCATAAAGCGCTCGCCCGAATTGTTACGGAGAATGGCGCCCTCACCGCGCGCCGCTTCGCTTAACAGGATGCCCATCTTGTAAATACCCGTGGGGTGGAACTGGAAAAATTCCATATCCTCCAGCGGAATCCCGCGGCGATAGACCACCGCCATGCCGTCGCCGGTCAACGAGTGGGCATTGGAGCTGACGCGAAACATCTTGCCGCAGCCACCCGTGGCGAACAGCACGGCCTTGGCATGGAAAGTGTGAATCTCCCCCGTGGCCAGGCACAGCGCCACCACTCCCGCACAACGCCCCTGCTCCAACAGCAGGTCGAGGACGTGATACTCATTGTAAAAGTGCACATCGTTCTTGATGCACTGCTGGTAGCAAGTCTGAAGAATCATGTGCCCGGTGCGGTCCGCGGCGTAGCAGGAACGCCGCACGGGCGCTTTGCCGAAATCCCGCGTGTGCCCGCCGAACGGCCGCTGAGCAATTTTTCCGTCAGGAGTGCGGCTGAAGGGCAGGCCCCAATGTTCCAGATCGTAAACCGTCTCGACGGCTTCCCGGCAGAGGATCTCCACGGCATCCTGGTCAGCAAGGTAATCGCTGCCCTTGACGGTGTCGAACATGTGCCATTCCCAATGGTCCTCTTCCAGGTTGCCGAGGGCGGCGCCAATGCCTCCTTGCGCTGCCCCGGTGTGCGAGCGCGTGGGATAGAGCTTGCTCAATACCGCCACGTTCCCGTGCCCGGCCAGTTGCAGCGCGGCCATCAGGCCCGCGCCACCCGCACCCACGATCACTGCGTCATACCGTTGGACCATGTGATTAAGCCTCGGAAAAAATTGTCAGTCTCGTGTCCTCAGTAAGAACCTTTTATGAGGTCTGAGGGTCGATGACTGAAGACCTGCTCATGAATTCGCACCTTCGCCCCACGCCCACTCACGGCGCCAGGGGCGGCTGGAACGTCAAGATGGCAATGGATCCCAGCGTCAGGAGAACAAACCCCAACACGAACAGCGAAGCCAGCGAGACCGCCCGCCACCCGCGGGGGCTGATGTAATCCACCAGCACGGTGCGAATGCCATTCACCCCGTGGATCATGGCGAACCATAACATTAGCAGGTCGTAGGTCCGCCAGAAGGGCGTGGCGTAGCGTGCCGCCACGAATTGGAAGTCAATATTATCGACGTTATGGATAATGTGCATGATCAGAAGATGGCCCAATGCCAGGAAAAGCAAGGCCAGGCCTGAAATACGCATGAAGATCCAGGCGTAAAGCTCCAGCCCGCTTTCCGGTCTCGGTTTTCCCGCTCCACTCATCGCTAACCCCCTACTTCACAATGAAGCTCAACATATAGATGGCCGTGGGAATGAAAAGAATTGTGAAGGTGATCCCCACCGCGTAGCTGAGCTTGCGGTGAAACGCCATGGTTTCCGGCCAGAAATCGGTGATACAGATTCGGAGGCCATTGATGGCGTGGTAGAAAACAGCCGCCACCAATGCCACTTCGCCCAGGCGAAACGGCGGGTAGCGATAGAGGAACAAAAGCCGGTTGAAAACTTTTGGACCCCAGCCGATCAGGGAAATATCCACAATGTGGATCAACAAGAATAGAAACACGCCAATCCCCGACAACCGGTGCAAGACCCAGGACCAGTGCCCGGGCCCGCCACGATAGGTCAGGTACTCAAGAGGTTTGACCATGCTCGTTCCATTCTCCCCATTTTTCTTGTTCCAGGGCAAGATTGCGTGGGATGTAAAGGCCAAGCTCAGGACAAGGCCCCGTAACCCGCCCCACACACCTTCCCCCAACATTCGCCCAACCGGCCATCGTACTCCAATCTTTCGTTCCAATGCAATTGAGCTGACTCGGTGGTAGTGTCCTAATTTGCGACGTAGCGCCGGGCTTTAGCCCGGCATGTGCCGCCCTAAAGGGCGGCGCTACATTCAAAATAGGACACTACTGACTCGGTGTTCAGGGCACCGTCAAAGTCTAATGGGGTTGAAAGGGCCCCCTCACCTGCCCTCCTCCGGCGGGCACCCTCTCCCCTGTGAGCGGGCTGTGATTTTGATTTCTCTCCCTCTCCCTTGGGGAGAGGGGGGACCGCAAGGCGGGGGGGAGGGGATCGCCCGGGAACAGATTGAGGAATAATCTCCTCAATTCTCATATGTGAACCGCATTGGAACTTATCGCTGGGTGGCGCTTCCAGCATTTTGTCGAGAAAAACGGCGCCGTCCGCCACGGCCAGTTCTTGACGCTGCAAACCGTCGAGAACCTGAACCTGGTTGTCCCTGGGCAGGCCGATCTTGATGATTCTTTGCACAAAATGGTGGCGATCGTTTGTCACCCAAGATGTCATCCTGCCGTCGGATTCGCGGACCACGCCATTCGCGGATAGAGAGGTGGATTTCACTGGGTTGTGGACGCTAATGACGAAGTTGGCGAGCCTTCCGGGATGCAGTTCATCGTTGGGGTCCGCGATCTCAGAACGGATCGTTACGCGATGCGTATTCGGGTCAACGGTTTCGTAGATCTTCACAACCCTTCCCTTTAAACACGCGGTCAGGATAGGAGATCACCCGGACCTCCACCGGCTGGCCCAAGTGAAAGAGCGGGATCTCACTTTCCATGACATTCGCCAGCATCCATTTGATCGAGACGTCCGCCACAGAGTAAGGCGCCGGCAGGTTTCCCGGCTGCACCAACCATCCCGGCTGCGCGTTCTTCGAGGTGATTTTGCCCGGAATGGGACTGCGCACGACGAGGGCGGGATCGATCTTGCGCGCGGCGATCATTGAATAGGCGGAGGCCGCCGGGCTGGGATTGTACCTCTCGCGGGCTCTGGTGAGGACTTATAACGGTGACCTCCGATACGAACCCGGAGGTAGACCCGCATCCATAGAATAGACGATTGCAGCTACGCAGAGCCGGAATCCAGGTTTCACGATACCTCCTTGTCGAACTAGACGTGGTTCCCCTTTGCCATCGTGGTGGATGCGGCGCCAGGAAAACCTCTTACCGGGAAGGACCACTTCTTCCCGAACGAGGGAGAAGGAAAACCGCATGAAGGATTCCAACGCAACGAAGCACGACTAAGGATGCCCGGCGCTATGGATGACATGAACCCTGCCGACCTTACCGTCCTGCAGCCTCACTTTAATTCCGTGCGGATGAAACCCGGACTTGGTGAGAAGGTCCTGAACGATGCCTCGGGTCTGCTTCCCTGTGGGTTGGTCCTCTTTGAGGATAACTGAAACGTCTGCTCCACGCGCCACGTCACTCCGGTTCCGTCCATCCATGAGGTTTACCCTCCTTCACAGGCTCGTCAAAACTTCAATCCAAGTAAACTACCGCTAGGACTCCACCACAATTGCCAAGATAGCCAAAGACGACGGCTGATTGCGCAGTCGGCAATGCAGGCTCGTCAAAATCCCGGCCTCGAGAGGAAGCGAAAACAGCAACGCTTGATATTGCTCACGAACGATGTCTTTGGTAAACACGAGGGCGCGCTGCGCCTCCGTGGCTTGGGGGTCAATTCTGGTGGCAACGGCGATGATGTTTGACTGCGCTACCTCGTAGCCATTCCGCAACGGAACTTCATGGCTCTTGCCCGACGCATAACGAAAGGTGTAATCCGCTATGGTTTCTCCGGCAGCGCCCACCACAGGGAAGCCTTCCGGCAGGGTGACCTGACCCAAAATATGCACTCGCGACCCCTCCAGGCCGACGGGAATCTCCACCTCTGGAACCCCCGGAGACACCACCACGGGGCGAACGTATCCATTGACCACCGGTGCCCGGAACGCGACACCTGCGATCTCCACCTCCGAGCCTTGCCACAGCAGGAACTTGCTGCCGGTTCGCTTCCACTGGTCCCCTGCCATGGGCGCGGTCGACCAGAACTTGGCCATACGACCTTCGAAGTCCGCCCACGCTCTGATCCCCTCCGGTCGCTCAACGAGCGCCTGGAGATCAACCGCGCTGAATTTGTTCTTGCGCATCCAGGGTGACCATTTCAGGGGCGCCACAAGCGGGCGAGCGGCCGCCGGTTCGTTTTCATGGCGTCTCCCGGCAAACAAACGCGCGAGTTCCAGGTAAGGGACATCGCGGGGCTCGCGGCCTTCCGTGACCACCCCCGATTCCAGGACACCGTCACGCATCTCCGCGTCGATACGGCTGTACTGGCGCATGTCCTGCCAACTCCAGAATACGTGGCCGGCCAGCCGATTCGTTTCGATCAAGTCGAGTAAGCGGTCGACACTGTTTTGCATGACGATCTGCGACTGGCCGATCGCTTTGCCTCCCCACTCGGTGAACGTGAGCGGGCGGCTGGGACCATCAAACGCCGCTTCTTTATCAAAATCGTCTACGTCGAACGTGTAGGGATGCTGATCGAAGAAGTCCATCCCCGATTCTTCCAGGATGGGTTTGGCCTTCTCTTTCGGCATGCTGTTGGCCACGGAGACCAGCCGTCCAATCGGATCGAGCCGATTGCAAATCTCCTTGCCTTCGCGCAGGGTCTCCGCGGTAAGGGTGCATTCGTTCGAAAGCAGCCAGGCAAAAACCGCGGGAGAATTCCAGTCGCGCCGTATCACCCGCTCCATGATCCGGTACCCCAACTCGATCATCGTGCGCGGCATGGTCCGGAAGTCCATGTTCCAGTAACCCGGCTCTTCGCTGATCAACAATCCGTACTCGTCTGCGAGGTCCGTAAGATATCGATGATGCGGGTAGTGGACTTGGCGGATAAAATTGGCGCCCATCGCCTTGATCATCCGCATGTCCTGTTCCATCTGGCGGCGGGTAAGCGTGAAGCCCTGGTCTTTCCACATATCGTGCCGGGCCACGCCATTCAGGATCAGGCGCTTGCCGTTCAGAAGGAAGTCCGGGCCCTGGGTGACAACTTCCCGGAATCCGGTGCGGCAACTCCAGGCATCCTCGCCGTGATCGCTCTTGAGACGCGCGCGAACCTGATAAAGGTTCGGTTCCTCAGGCGACCACAATGCGGGGGCGTTGACCTGAAACTCCATTTCAACTTCGGTCATGCCGGAAGCGAAGGCAGTGTTCTTCTGCGTCCGGGCCACCTCCGTCCCGGCCCGCAGCAGCTTGAGTTCGATGCTTCCGGAAGTCTCCGTGCGGGAAGATACCATCACTTGCGCGCGGCACGCGGCCTGGGTGTAATCCGCGTTGAGTTTGTAGCCGAACCGGACGTTGTCAATGAACGCGGCGGGGCGCACTTCCAGGTAGACGTCGCGGATAATTCCTCCATAAGCCTCCCAGCCCGGGTTGACGCCGAGCGCCAACTCATCCTTACCGGCGCCGCTGGAATCGGGCGTAAGGTCCGCGATCGCCACCTGGATCGTGTTGGCGCCCTTTCGGGATGGGCGAGTGCAATCGAATTCGTATGGCACGTAGGGTCCCATGGTTCCGAGCTCCGTGCCGTTTACCGCAACCCGGCCAAAGTAAGTAATGGCATCGAAGTGCAGAATGGCGCGCTGCCGCGGGGAAAGCTCGGGAAGGAGAAACTCGCGCTGGAGCTGGTAGTGTCCGGATGGGCGTAGTGACGACGGCACTTCGACGATGTCGTACAACTCATCCCCCACCCGCCGTTCCCACTGGCCATTCAAGTCAACTCGCGATCTGGTTCCGGTGGCGGATTCTGAAGGCGCAGAAGCGAAGCCCCCCAGCGCGTGCGACAGCGCGGGCAAAACTGTTGACGCACCGAGCGTGCGAACAAATCTTCGTCGATTGAACATGGTTCACTAGCCTCTCACACCGCGACGCTTTCTGAAAAACTCCATGAAGCGCGGAAAAAAGGGAAACAAAACAGCCTCCGTCCGGTTGAAATTTCAGAATACCCCTACAGGACAAGCCGTCAATTTACACGTGATGCAGCACGGAGGCAATAAAGAACCGTGTCGTCCGCAATAAATCCGTACCTCCCAATTCATACTTTTAAATGACCGCAATGCACGGGGTGTGCGATCCCTTCGTTGATGCCGGAACTTGATTCCCTGCCCAACGTGCGGGTAGCCGTGTGAACCGGCAACATGGTCGCCACCTTCCGTCGGCACCGAGCCCTTGAATGATGGGGGGAACCGGTTTATTCTACGACTTATGACCTTAGAGGAATTCCGCCAATCCCTGCTACACGAGGAGCCACCCGGCAATCTGAGCTTTGCCCTCGCTGGCCTATGGTGGGACGCCAAAGGTAAGTGGGATCAGGCCCATGAATCGGCACAGCAGGATGAGGGCACCGCGGGCTCCTGGGTTCACGCTTACTTACACCGCAAGGAGGGGGATTCTTCCAATGCGGTTTATTGGTACCGTCGGGCTGACCAGCCTCCATGCCAAAGTCCGCTTGAGCAAGAGTGGCTTAAGATTGTCGAGTCGCTGTTGAGCGAGGCCGCGCCTGATTTGTAGGACAGCAAGGGAAGGGTAAAGCGTCACTGGGCGAGCCGGCGGAGCAGTTCGGGGTGACAGGCAATGAACTCATCAATGGCCACCTGAAAGGAGGTTTCCGGCGACTTCCCGTTTCGCTCCTTCAGGAAGGCGATGAATTCCTCCACCGCGGATCGCTCTGCCGGGGAAAGCTCCGAAACGAGTTGACTGAGATCTGCAGGACGCATGTTCCACCCGAACAAGAAAAGTATACACCGGCCATAAGCCGCCAGCAACGAGATGCCTATGGGGGTAAGGGAACGATCGTCGAGCGCGAATATACCGAGCCGGAGCGCGTGGCTGTAACGGCCCTCGAAGCTTGCCTTGACGCAGGAAGGGAGCGCCGGTCCTTGCTCGTGATGAACACGGCGGTCGTGGACCGCCGCTCCAGTTTTGGGGACGCACTTGCGACGTTTACCTAATCGGGGCCAAATTCAAGCTGCCGCACTCACACCGGGCTGCGCCCGCACACACATTACGTGTGGGGCACGGGCCTCGTCCAACACATCAACCGCAACCAGGCGGCGTCCGCGGCGGAGTTGGAGAACCGGATAGCTCCCCAGGGCACGGCGTAGTGGCGAACGGGGGAACTTTGAGGATTGGGTGGTGGAGGCCCGTTTCCCTGAGAGCAAAATGCTCCCCAAGACCGGCCCATGCGTGGGACCGCCGAGTCCCCCTCCTCCCAGGGTGCGAGGGGAAGGTAATTTTGGGGAAATCGAGGGCAGCAACTTACCATGGTAGTTGTCCAATCCGCTATTTTGCTGTCTGCCCTTTGATGGGCTGGGTCTTGTGCGCGCCCTTCATGGTATGTACTAGGAATCCGTCCGCACCCGGCAGCCACACTTCGGCCAGCACGTAATCCGTTACATATTCCGTGTAGGACGGCGCGAAGTTCCCGACCACGTCGAATACAAGCTGGGGTTCGGCGAGAGGCGGGCTCGGCTGCGCCAGCCTCTTCGTGAAGGGAACCGGAAATTCCTTGCCGGTCGCTTCCTGCCGCAGCGTAACATGACTATCGTCCTTTGGGACGACCGAGTATTCGCCTTTGGGAAGACTTTGGCCGCTGGTCTGGAATTTGAACGGGATTGTGAACGTTCCCTGGGCAATGGCCTCCGTAGTCCCCGCGACGAGGACCAAGGCCGTTGCCGCCACTGCCCAAATTACCCAACTTTTCATCTGAACCCTCCTACTTCTGGGTCAACAACGAGCAACAGGTTGCGCAGAGCGAAGGTTTGCGCTTCGCCTCTCTGACCATCAACCCGCACAAACTCGGAGAGCTGCGCTGTGCGCCAGCCGCCTCCAGCTAGGTGTACCATTCCTCCGTCGCACCGCCGCGAGACGCCTGAATGGAAGGAACGCCGTTATTCAAGGCGTCTTCCATGGCTGTGACGAACGTATCGATTTCCTCGGTTGTGGTGTAAATGTTCGGCGACACCCGGAGGCACTGATAATCAAAAACCTGGTTCGGCGGGGCTCCGCCGACGAGCCCGGCGACGATAATCCGGTACTTGTCCATCAGGAATTTCGAGAGGTCCCGGACGTCGGTCGCCTCGATGTCAACCGCGGCAACAGCCCAAGCCTGAGCCGGCTCGCTAAGATCCGTAAGTATCTTGATGCGCGGGTGAAGCCCCGGAGCTAAGTTTCGGTATGTCAGCGGGTATGCGGAACACGAACTCGCCAAAGGTCGGTATTGGGTCGGGGGCGATGGTTCTTCCGAACCGCGCCGGAAAAGTCACTGGCAGGAAATCCGTGCGTGCCTCGACTTCGCCAGCTTCCCCGGCTTGAGGAGGATCGAATCGGGAATACCAATCTTGCCTATATCGTGCAGCTAGACACGCCTCTCCAGTTCTTTAAGCTCCGTGTGGGAGAAATTGCAGCGCTTGGCAATTTCCAAGGAGTAGCCAGTAACCCGCCACGAGTGTCCTGCCGTGGCACTGTCGCGGAAGTCCAGGGTAGCAGCGAACGACGGCAACAGCAAAGATTCGATTTCTTGACTTTGCTGGACAAATTACTTAGTGTAGCGCCGAATTTATAAGCAGCTCACTATGGTCTCGATGTCCCGCGTTCGTCGCGTGACGTTTCTTTGGTTGGCTCTCAGATCAAGGATGAGTGCAATTGGGGGGAAGGACAATGAATGTTCGCAGGTTTTATAACCGCACACTACGGTGCTTCTTGATTGTGGCAGCACTAGGGCTCGGCTTCGCGGTTAAGGTCGCAGGCCAGTCCGACGCGAAGATGCCGGCTTCAACGCAGCGGCAAACGGATGGCGCGCAGCTACCCGCCGTCAGCCTTGATGGCAATTACTTTTCTCGCGAGGGGCATCGCTTCATTCCTGTGGGGGCCAACTGGGTTCCCGCCAAAGCGGCAATGGAGTGGCCCTACGATTGGGACCCGAAGGCGATTGAAGCGGACTTCGCGCGCATGCACGAACTGGGCTTCAATACCATTCGACTCGATCTCGTGTGGGCGTGGTTTGAGCCCCGGCCGAATGATTTCAATCCCGAAGCATTCCGCGGACTCGACTACCTGATTTCACTGGCCCACCGCTATCACATTTATCTCCACCCGATGCTTTTAATCGGAGGAGAAGTGGGCGAAGCCTGTTGGGATGTACCCTATCGTCAGGGTCGTGACCCTCAATCGGATCCCTACATGTTGCGGCTGGAGACCGACTTCGCCGCCGAGCTTGCCCGCCGGTATGGAAAGGAACCCGCAATTCTGGCCTGGGATCTGACCGACGAACCTCCGTTCTGGATTGTGTCTGAAAGTACTACGGATTCCATAGCCACCAATTGGACACGGCTGATCACCGGGGCGATTCGCCGTCACGATTCCTTGCATCCCCTGGTGGTTGGGACCAGCATGGAAGACGTAGGGCACGGTCCCTTCCGTCCCGACATCATCGGCGACGAAGTGGACTTCTTCAGCGTGCATCCTTATTCGATCTATGCGCCGAAGCTTTTCCCCGATCCTATGCTCTCCGCGCGAGGCACGTATGGCGCCGCACTTGAAACGGCACTTTCGGCAGGCGCTGGGCACCCGGTGATGGTTCAAGAAATTGGAGCGTCTTCGGCACAGTACGAGCCTGAGCAGATTGCGAAGTACCTGGGGGCGAATCTGTATTCGGGGCTCGGTGCCGGGGCGAATGGATTCTTGATCTGGTGCTATACCGACGCGGCGCCGGAGCAGTTCCGCCGTGTCCCTTACTTGCGCTCTCCTCATGAAACCCAGTTCGGGTTAACGACATGGGATGGGAAGGAGCGCCCTGCGGCGGGAATGTTTAAAGATTTTGAAGCGATTGTGGCCAGGATGGATCTCAGCGGCATTGAGCCTGCCCTCGCCGACGCCGGCATCATCGTTCCCAATGAGTGGTCGAAGCCCTACGGCGACTTCTCGCGCTTTGGCCTGACGGGCCCGGTGATTGTGCCTTATACCTCCACCACGGAGGGAGGATCCGTCGCCGGCCAGGCGCTACCCCACCTCAGCGAGGATAATGATTGGTTGACCGGTGCGTGGTTGTCCTCTTTCGTCCTCGCGCGCCAAGCAGGCTTAAAGGCGGACTTCCCTCGGGAGTACAGCGACTGGCAGGGCTATCCTCTATTGTTGATGCCTTCGCCGCTGACCAGCACGGACAACTTCCTGGTGCACGTACACAGCGACTTCTGGGAAAAGGCCCGCCGGTATGTCGAGCAAGGAGGCGCCTTGTATGCCTCGGTTGCTGGAGACGCGGCGATTCCGGAGATGGCGAGCTTATTCGGTGCGCGCCTAAAGGACCATGTGCCCGTCAGTGACGTTACCCTGAAGGTCGTCTCCGCCTGGGTTGGCTTGAAGCCCGGCGAGGTCTTCCACTACTCCGCCCCAGGCAATTCCCACGAGGGAGTGGCGGTGCTCGAGGTTCACGGTGGGACGGTGATTGCCGTTGACCAATCCGGGAGACCGGCGCTCGTGGCGAACAGCCTGGGAAAAGGCAAGACTTTGCTGTGTGCGTACCCGCTCGAAAGCTATCTGGCCGGCGTTCCCGCGGTATTCGATCAGGAGGAAAACACGCACCGGATCTATCAAGCCTTCCGGGGCTGGGCGGGGGTCAAGCCGCGATTCCAGAGCGATCGGCCGTCCGTGGAAACGGTGTCACTCGATGCGAAAGATCACGGTTACGTCGTGACGGTGAATCATAGCGCGAACCCACAGCAGGTGACGGTGAGCTCCGCCTTTGCCTTGAAGTCAATTCAGCGGGTAACGCCCAACGGCGAGCGGCCGGTTACACTGAGTGGGTCACAGTGGATGTTGGAACTGCAACCCTACGAGTCGGCGGTTTTTGACTGGAGATAAAAAAGGGGAAACACTTTCCGCTATTTGACCGGAGGTATAAAGGCATGATTGGGGCCCTGGATATCGGAGGCACGAAGATTGCCGTGGGAGTCGTGGATGTGAGCGGCCGAGTGCTGGCAAGGAAGGAATGCCCCACCGATGGACCTCTGGGGTTCGATCATGCCATGCAACGGGCGAGTGAACTGCTGGCCCGGTGCGCCGATCAGGCTGGCGTCAAGCTGCGAGGGATTGGGATCGGCTGCACCGGTCCGGTGGATCCGCTGACGGGCACTCTCGGTGATATCAATACTCTGCCGGGATGGGAGGGGGGCAATCCCGTTAGCAGGCTATCGGCTGAATTCCACGTGTCGGTCGCGATGGAGAACGACGCGGATGCGGTCGCCCTTGGCGAGGTAGCGTGGGGGTCGGGAAAAGGCAAAGGCCGCATGATCTGCGTCACCATCGGCACGGGCATCGGTGCGGGCGTGGTATTGGATGGAAAGGTCTATCGCGGCGTGGCGCAATCGCATCCGGAACTTGGGCACCACATCATCGAGACATCGGGTCCGCCGTGCACGTGTGGGGCGCGAGGCTGCTGGGAGGCTCTGGCGAGTGGACCGTCCATGGTGGATTGGATCAAGACGATTGTGCCGCCTGATTACCCCAGCCATGACCTGACCGCTCGGGAGATTTGCACACGAGCGCAGGGTGGCGACGAATGGGCGCGGCAGGCGGTCGAGCGCGAGGCCTATTACTTGGGCGTTGGTCTTGCCAATCTTGTCACCTTGTTTGTTCCCGAGGCCATCGTGCTCGGCGGAAGCGTCATGAAGAGTGCGAGTTTGTTCCTCGACCGCATTCACCAGGTCATCCGTCAGAATTGTGGTCTTGTTCCGCATCAAAGCGTTGAGATCTCGCTGGCATCTCTGGGCCCGGATGTGGGCCTGATCGGCGCCGCCGAGGTCTGGCGCAACCACTTTGAGTACTGAGGAGATTTGCCATGGGTAACCCTGATCCAAAATATCGAATTATCGAAGGTGCGTATCTGCTGGACATCTTGGACCAGCCTCGCGCGCTGGAGGCCACGATCGAAGGGCTCAGCGCCCCTGATGCCTTGCTCCCTATTGCCGCTCAATTAAAACAAGGAACTCTGAAGCGGGTCGTGTTGACGGGAATGGGATCATCTTTTCATGCCCTTTATCCCTTACACTTACTCCTGGCTTCCCGTGGCTGCGCGACGTTGTGGGCTGAGACTTCGGAATTGATCCATTACCTTCCTCAGGTGCTCGACCCTGCGACCCTGATCATCGCGGTCTCGCAATCCGGCCGGAGCGCGGAAATCCTTAGTTTGTTGAACAAGAATGATGGCCGCGCCCAGATCATTGCCGTCACCAACACCACGGAGAGCCCTCTGGGCGCGGGCGCCGATGCCGTACTACTGACCAACGCAGGGGAGGAATTCTCGGTTTCCTGCAAGACCTATGTGACGGCGCTAGTGGTCCTCCGCCAGCTCGGCGCCCTCCTCGGGTATGCTGATCCCGGGACCCTTCCAAGCGAGCTCGAACAAGCCCCACCAGCGGCCGCAACGTATCTGAACTCCTGGCGGGATCACGTTCTGGAATTGGCGGTCGCCCTGGAAAACGTTCAAGACCTGTTTTTTGTCGGGAGGGGAATCTCGCTCGCTGCCGTTGGAACTGGAGCTCTCATCACGAAAGAGTCTTCTCATTATCACGCCGAGGGAATGAGCAGCGCCGCATTTCGGCATGGACCGTTGGAGATGGTGAGTGAAAAAACATTCGTCGGCGTTTTCGCCGGGGCCAAGGTGACGCTGGAGCTCAACGCCAAACTGGTTGAAGACATCCGCCGCAAGGGGGGAAGGGCTGAGTTAATCGGAGCGGAAGCCCAACGACCGTCTTTGTGGATTCCCGCGGTCCCGGACAGTGTGATTCCGATCCTTGAGATACTGCCAGTGGAAATGATCACCCTGGCGTTGGCGGCGCAGACGGGAAGGGAGGCAGGCCGGTTCAGCTTCGCCTCCAAGGTCACCACGATCGAGTGAAGCAAGCGGACGAGGAGTCACGTTTACGTATGAAGCGAAGCAAATACATGGTGGGTCTGGTTTTTGCAACCTTCTTTGTCATTTCGTTGCTTTCCAACATTCTTGGACCCATCATCCCCGACATCATCGGGAGCTTTCATGTCAGCATGGCGGCTGCCGCCTTGCTGCCGTTTTCCTTCTTTGTTGCCTACGGGGTACTCTCCGTCCCCGCGGGATTCCTGGTGGAGTTATGGGGGGAGAAATGGGTCATGCTGGTTTCCTTCGCCGTAGCGTTGGCCGGCTCACTGTTTTTCGCGCTGCTGCCCGTTTATCACGTTTCCCTGGTGTCACTATTTCTCATCGGCGGAAGCATGGCTGCGCTCCAAGTGGCCATCAATCCGCTGCTGCGGGTCGCCGGAGGTGAAGAACATTTTGCTTTTAATGCCGCATTTGCTCAGTTAATCTTCGGCTCCGCATCTTTTGTCAGTCCACAACTCTACTCGTACGTAGTTCTTCACCTTGATGGCCAACCCGACAACAAGAACTTCCTACTTCTTATCCTGCAACGGCTGGTTCCGGCTAGTCTGCCGTGGGTTTCCATGTACTGGATCTTCAGCGGGACGATCATCCTGATGCTGCTTACGTTATCGGCCTCCAGGTTTCCGCAGGTGAAGCGTACCGAAGAGGAGCAGGCTGGCGCTCTCAGCATGTACGGTCATCTCCTCAAAAAGCCGATCGTGCTGCTGTTTTTTGTCAGCGTATTCATGTACGTGGGCGCAGAGCAAGGGACGGCAGACTGGATTTCCCAGTTCCTCGCGCAATATCACGGATACGACCCTCATACGACCGGCGCGACCGTGGTGGCATGGTTCTGGGGGCTGCTCACCGCAGGCTGTGGGCTTGGCATGATACTGCTGAAGCTTTTGGATAGCCGGAAGGTCCTGCTGGGCTTTAGCATCGGGGCGCTAACAAGCCTGACGGTCGCCTTATTCGGGAGTGGGACCGCAGCGAAGCTGGCATTTCCCCTCACCGGCCTTTTCGCGTCGGTAATGTGGCCGATCATTATTTCCTTGGCCTTAAATTCTGTTGCGGAACACCATGGTCCGTTTGCGGGTATCCTCTGCACTGGCATTATGGGGGGAGCCGTGGTGCCCTTGATCATCGGTCGCCTCGGTGATTCTTTTGGGCTTCGCGCGGGGATGGGCTTCTTGTACTTCACATTTGGCTGGGTCTTATGCGTCTCCTTTTGGGCGAAACCTCTGATCGCGAACCAGACCATTGGCAATAAGAAGGCGCAATAGCCTTTCCCATGAAGCTGGCTTTGCGTCCCAAGTTTGCCGGGCTTTCTCTTAACTGTCAGGCCATCGTTGCATGGGAAAGGACGGCGGAGTCTGCGACCTCACGCTCCAGAATGTTCGATAGTGCCACGGCAACAGCGCCCAGTAGGCCTGGAGGGTTGGGGACTGAGGAGGGTGTGATCTCAACCGCTGCGAGGGTGGGATTGTGCATACGGCTACGAATCGTTTCCTGGAGTATGGGGCTAATGATGTTCCACGCCTGCGCCACGTGGCCACCAACGATGATGGTTTGCGGCGACAGTCCGTGGATGAGCCCAAGGATGCCGAGGCCCAGATAGCGGGCGTTCTGCGTGAGAGCCTCGAGAGCAGTGGGATTGCCGCGCATGGCCGCCGTAATAATGGTTGCTGCGTGCGTGCCCTCGCCTCCCGGAGCGCTGGCTTCGCCTCCCAGTTCAGTGAAGCGCCGGCGCAATGCCTTGTCCGACGCCAAGGATTCCCAGCACCCGAACGCGCCGCAAAAGCACGGCGGGCCATGGGGGTCCATGGGCATGTGGCCGAAGCCTCCCGTCCCGAGGCGCGAGCCGCGGTAAAGGCGACCCTCAAAAATCAAGCCCGTGCCGATGCCTTCAACCACCAGCACATAAACAATGTTTCGATAACCCAACAGGTTCGCCGAGCCCAACCAAATCTCGCCCAAAGCGGCAGCGCTGGCATCGTTCTCAACAAACGTTGGTACGCCCAGGCGCTCCTCGAATATCTGGCGAACCCGAACCGTCACCCAGCCCTGCTCCAACCCCAGGAGCATGCTGCCCTCCTGCACGTCGACCAGTTCGGGCACGCTCACGCCCACGGCGCTGAGTACCCGGTCTGGGGAAACTCTGGCCTCGGCAAGCTGTCTCAGAATGTCGTCACAGAGTTGGTGAAGGAAATCTTCCGACTCGGCTGCGGTAGGGAGGGTTCGCCAGAGAATTTGCCGGCCACTAAAATCAGAAACGGTGTAAGAAGTCTGCCAAACGCCCAGATCGACCCCTAGAACAGACATCTTGTCTGGATTTATGGCAAGGAAGGTGGGACGGCGCCCCCCCGTGGAGGGCCCCGTTGACCCCTCGGAAATCATCTCGTGAGCCAGCAGGCGCTTAACGATCATCGTAACCGTGCTGGCATTCAAGCCGGTCAGTTTTGAAATCTGGACGCGTGAGATCGGCTGGCACTGGCGGATGACGTTGAGAAGGCGGAGTTCATTCACGATGCGAACATCCCGCGTCCCCAGACTCTGAAATGAGAGATCGGGCATGTAGATCCAGCTCCTCGTCTGCATCTTAGCAGAATCTACGAGGAAGAAAAATCAAAGTTAATTCATCACATAAAAAAAGTATTGACAGTGTCCCTCGCCCGTGTTTAGATACGCCGTCGTTGGTCAGGTGCATGGGCTCAGAGTCATTTTGTCGCGGAGGCAGCCATGATTAAACGGAGCAACACTTGGTGTTTCTCGAAGTGCGTTTGGGTATTTTTGTCGTTGGTTGCGTCAGGTTGGTTTTCGCTCGCGCCGAGTTACGGGCAAATGGTAAACGCAACCCTCTACGGGTCAGTCACTGATCAGAGTGGCGCGGCCATCCCGGGAGTGCACGTAACAGTCACCAACCAGGAAACAGGAGTCGCCAACAAAGGGGCCTCCGATGCGGCGGGCAGCTATTCTTTCCCGTCGCTCGCCCCCGGAAAATACAACATCATGGCGGATAAGCAGGGTTTCAAGAGCAAATCCATCTCTGGCATCACCCTACTCGTTACCCAGCAGGCACGCTTGGATGTGCAGCTTGAGGTCGGACAAGTTACGACGCAGGTGGAAGTGAAAGGTGCGGCGCAACTTGTGGAGACCAGCACCGCCAGCGTGGGTACAGTGATCGGCGAGCACCAAGTGGAGGATCTGCCCTTGAATCTGCGCCGCCTGACCTCCCTCGCGACCTTGGTTCCTGGGACCATCGCGGCCGGCTCCTTCGGGTATGCCGCCTACATTGTGGGCGGGTCCCCCTTCAGCGAATCGACGTACGTTTCCGGGGGCGCGCGCGATTCCAGCAACACTCTGCTGGTTGACGGGATGGAATCGAGGGCCTATGACACGGGAGGGTTTGGCCTCGCGCCCCCCCCTGACGCCGTCCAGGAGTTCAAGATTCAGACCAACATCTACTCAGCGGCATTTGGCAAGACGGCGGGCTCGACCATGAACCTGGTGACCAAGTCGGGCAACAACGGGCTTCATGGCGACGTTTATGAGTTCCTCCGTAACAACGATGTGGACTCACGGAACTTCTTTGCCGATAACCAGACCGATCCCAACAGCGGCGCTGAAATCCCCGGGTCCGCCCGCCCTGAGTATCGCCGCAATCAGTTTGGGGTCACCGGTGGCGGACCGATCATAAAGAACAAAACCTTCATTTTCGGGTTTTATGACGCCCTGCGAGAGGTAAAAGGTCTGTCGCTTGGCAACTTCGTACCCACCGACTTGGAAAGGCAAGGGAACTTTAGTAGCGCGCTCACGGGCCAGGTCGCCAACCTCTGCAGTGCCAGTGGTAGTGCCGCTCCCTCGAACCTGAATTACGACACCGGCCAACTCTTCTCCCCCGGCACGGAGTCTCTCTTCACGTGCCCTCAAAACCCCGCGACGCCCACGGTCGCACCCCAGACTATACTGGTGGGAAACCCTGTTCCGGGGAACATCATTACCAGCATCGATCCGGTCGCCCAAAAGGTGCTAGGGGATTACCCTGAGCCCAACCGTCCAGGGTTCCCCAATTACGTCAACCAAACGCCGCGCGACCGTTCCGACAACCAATTCGGGCTTCGGCTGGACCACAACCTTGGGAACAGAGACCGGATTTTCGGACGCTATCTGTTTGCCCAGTCGAACATCACCGACCCCTCGGCGGGTTACAGTTCTCTTCCGGGCTTCGGCGACAGCATCTTTTTCCGCGGGCAGAATGTGACCGCGAGTTGGTTCCACACCTTTACCCCTCAGCTTCTCAACGAGTTTCAAGTCGGGTTTCAGCGCAACAATCCGGTGGAGAATTGTCTGACTTGCACCAAGTCGGGCCAGTTGGAGAGTTATGGGGTTCAGGGCTTGGTGCCACTCGGTCCAACCATGGAAGGGGTCCCGTACTTCGGATTCAACAATTTCGGTGGGGTCGGGGATTCCGGATACCGTCCCATTAGCAACGTGGAAATGACCGAAGATTACCGGGATAACGTCACTTGGACGCATGGCCGGCATACCGTCACTGCGGGCGCAGACCTACAGTGGCTGCAAAATCTTCGTCAACAGAACCCGTATTCTCCACGCGGGCAGTTCACCTTCAACGGGCAGTTCTCGTCCTTGGCGGGAGAGGTTCCGGGCGTCGGCGGAGTCTCCGATTTGGCGGACCTGCTCCTGGGTTACCCGAGCTTTGCCTCCCGGTCTTTGGGCTACAAAGACGTAAACCAGGTGGGCAGCACTTTCTGGAGTTACTATGTCCAGGACGATTTTAAGGTCAGCTCCAACCTGTCCTTCAATCTAGGCCTTCGCTACGAGTTCCGGGGGAATCCGATCGACAAAGCCAACAATATTGTGAGCTTCTTTCCACTCGGGGCGCCATTCTCGGGGCCCGGGAATGCTGCTCTGCTCACAGCTCTACCCGACGCGACGAATGATGCGCTGTGCAGCGATCCGACCCATTCCAATCTTGTTTCTGCGACCGGACAGTGTTTGATCGTCAGCTCTGCCGACCGCGCGCAGAAAGGCTTCACCGGCCACACGCGCCAAACCCTGGTTTTCCCCGATTGGCGCGACTGGGCTCCCCGCCTCGGGATAACCTGGCGGCCCACGTCATCGGACAAGTTCGTGATTCGCACCGGCTATGGCGTTTTCTACGATCTGTCGAACCTTAACGTGAAGGAGTTCGTGAGCGGCAATCCCGTCTTTGCGCCCACCCAAATCTTCAATACCAGTTTCGGGGACCCACCTCCCACTTACAACAGCGTGCCGGTAACTACCGCAAATGCCTTTGCCACCGGAACTGTGCCGCTTCTCAATCAGCAATATGCTGCTCTTTGGGTGGAGCCCAATTTTGTGACTCCACGGGTCCAGGAATGGAGCTTCGGAATTGAATCCCAGCTCAGCCGGGACTATGCCATCGAAGTTGATTACGTCGGTACGACGGCGCATCACCTGGACGCCCTCCATTTGTTCGGCAATCAACCGGAACCGGGGGTGGGTGACCTGCAGTCGCGCCGGCCCTACGTTGACTTCAACAGCTTGGCATATTTCACTTCCGACGCCAACTCTAACTACAATTCGTTGCAGGCCAAGCTCACTAAGCGGTTCACCCAAGGGTTCTTGCTCCTGGCCTCATACACGTGGGCCAGGGGTTTGAGCGACAACGAAGGGAACGAGGGCTCTTACGGGGTGGGCGGAAATGAGCCCCAGGACACCAACAACTTCGAGGCGAACTATGGCCGCGCCGTCAGCGACGTCCGACAACGCCTGGCGCTAAGTTCCGTCGCGCAGTTGCCGGTCGGGAAGGGTAGGCGCTTTTTGGACCGTCCGGGCGTCGCCAATGTAATTCTGGGCAATTGGAACGCTTCGGGAATCTTCTCCCTGCAGTCGGGCTTTCCGGTATCCGTGTATTCGTCGCAGGATTTCTCCAACACCAACTCGCAAGGCCCGCGTCCCGACCGCATCTGCCAGGGAGATGGCCCGCGTACCGTCGGGGACTGGTTTAATACGAACTGTTTCACAACCTCACTCCTCGAGGCGGCATTGACCGCCGGTCAGCCGCGCTTCGGAAACTCCGGCCGGAATATCCTGGATGGCCCCGGAATGGTGAATCTCGATCTTGCACTCTATAAGGAATTCCGCTTCGGTGACCGCTTGCATCTGGAGTTCCGGTTCGAAGCCTTTGACTCGCTGAACCACCCGCTCTTCGGGCTACCCGATTCCGCGGCAGGGACGGGCAACTTCGGCGCCATTGGGTCAGCAAGCGACGGTCGCGATGTGCAATTCGGGTTGAAGCTGGTTTATTGAGAAATACCTGCCTGACCTTTAGACTCACAGCCGCGCCCCGCGAGGGGCGCGGGATCCCATCGATTTGGCATTTGGAGTATCCGACCTTTGGACAATTCCCTCACGTCTGACATGAAAGAGATCTTCCGTGCTGAGTGCCTGGAGCAGCCCGCGCGCCTTGCCGAGGTGTTTCGCACCTACTCGGCGGACGGCAAAATCCGCGAGGAACTGGAACGCCTGAAAAAGAGTGTCTCGGGGAGCAAGCCCCTGGTGTGGTTGGGGATGGGCGCCTCCTATTGCTCGGCGATTTCCGGAGCGACCGTGCATTCCCTCGCCGGCCGTCCGTCGTATTGCGTGGAGGCGAGCGAGTGGCTGCACTTTGCTTCTTCCACCTGGGACCGTGTCGGGGGCCCGATTTTGATTACGACTTCCGGGGAGAGCGCGGAGTTAGTCGAACTCTGCCGCCTGCCGGACAGGGGGCCGCGCATTTTGATCTGTAATGACCCGGAGAGTTCCTGCTGGAAGGCCGCGGATTTCCATTTGCCCATTCTGTCCGGGATTGAAAAGGGTAACGCCACTCAATCCTATTCAAACTGCACCGCAGTTTGCACTCTTCTGGCCTTGGAGCTTCTGGGCCGACCCTGGCAAGCCGACGTCACGCAGGTCTTGGACGCCTACGCGGCAAGTCTCGATCTGGCTTTTGGCCGAGGCCGCGACATCGAAGAGTTCTGTCGCGGCCAGAAGACCCTGGAGATAACGGGCCGCGGGTCGGCGGTCGGCGGCGCGGTGATGGGTGCGCTTTGCGTCAGAGAAATGACCACTTGGCGGGCTACAGGTCTCTCGGCAGGGTCTTTCCGTCACGGGCCTTTCCTGGATGTTGATTCCACTCACGTGGCGATGATCCTCGCCCTGGGTACGACGGGGGAAATGGGTCGCCGCTTGGCCTGGGACTGCGTCGCGAAGGGGGGCAAAGCAGTCCTCGTCGTGGACCAGGATCCTGTAGAGAATGTCGGGCGCCTATTGACGATCAAGATCCATGCAGTGCCAGAGGGGTGGGAGGGGCTGACCTCCGTGCTGGTTCCCCAAGCCCTTACCCACGCGTTGATTGAGCGCTTGGGTAGCAGGTATGTCAGAAGCTCCACCACCATTGAGTAGGATTGGCGCACCCCCGCGAACGAGCATGATGTTCCTCAGCATCAACCCGACGGCCACAGTCAGTCGTGACCAAGCACGGTCACCAGCATCACCCGACGTATGGCGAGCTGCGCGGCAAGGGCCAGAAAGGCAATATGCGGAAAAACCTCCCGCCCCGCTGGTTGGTAGGCATCGATCTAGGCGTTACCCATTACCGCATCGGAGTTGTGGAAGCCTCGACCGGCAAGATTCACCAACTAACCAAGCTAAAAACTAACGGATTCACCCTTCCTAAATTCTGCGATGCGCTGGTCAAGGTGGCGCGCCCTTATCGGAAACACCTTGCCGGAATCGGCGTGGCCGTCCCCGGATTTCCTGATCAAAGCCAACGCCGCGTACTGACCACGTGCGGGACGGTTCCGTTCCTCGAATCGTGTGATGTCGCGGATGCCGTTGAGGAACGGTTGGGTGTCCCAACCTGGGTGGACAACGACGCGCGCGCGCACGTCGTGGGTGAATTTCAATACGGCGGCTGGGGCAAGCCACGCTCGCTAGTGGTCATGACGCTTGGGACTGGCGTGGGCTTGGCCTGGCTCGTCGAAGGCCGGGTTTACCCGCCTCCGGACCATGGCGCGCAGGGTGGGCACATGTCCACGTTTCCGACAACGGGCAACCCCTGCTACTGCGGCGTCTCAGGGTGCCTGGAATCACTCGCGGGCGGGACAGCGATAGCGGCGGCCGCCAATGAGTGCCTGGCGCGCTTCTACCCTTCCAAGCTCCGCTCTCCAGCGGATGCTGAGCAGATCTGCCGCCTGGGTGCGTCCGACGCCTTGGCGCACAAATGCATCGGGCGGGCCATTGAGGCGCTACGCGGCGCGCTGCACACGATTCACCACCTCTACTTTCCGGATGTGCTGGTACTGGGAGGAGGCGCCTCGCTCGGCTTGTGGCCGCACCTCACTTCACTGCGCAAATGGTTCGCGCGAGCTGAGCGCTTTGATGGTCGGCGCAACCGCCTGGTGCTCTCCCGCCTCGGAGATAAGGCCGGCGTGCTGGGAGCTGCGGCCCTCGCTCTCAGCAAACTCGAGCCGACGAAATGATCGGTTATGAACTTTTCCCCCAATGCCTAAATGGATCTGCAGGGCCTGAGGAGGACGTGATGCATCAACCAGGAATCAGGAAGAACGGATTTCCTTCCGACTCGCACCGTTACGGGCAGGGAGGGCGGAGTGGCTTGGCCCTCATCCTGGGGGCGCTCGCGTTATTCATGGGCACAGTCAGCAACGCGCTGACCCCTACTCAGTCACAGCCCAAAGCGGGCCCGGCTGTTGCCGCGAATTCCTTCACAACCTCCGAAGCGCACGGACTCTGGACGCATTTCCGGCCTCCCGATGGCGTCCCCAATCTTGCCCTGAAAAGCGCGGGAGCGTGGGCCACGGCCTCGAGCACGGCAGAGAAATTCGATCCTAATGGCGCCATCGATGGCAACTGGACCGTGCGGGATTGGGGAAAGGGGCACGGGTGGCAGAACGCTAAACGTCACGAGTATCCCTCCTGGCTCGAGATTCACTTACCGCGTGAGGAGGAGATTGATACCATTGTCGTGCAAACGTTTCCCGAAGTCTCGCGAGGGGTGAACTGGGCGGGAATCCGCAATGCCGACATTCAGGCGATGTATGAAGGCAAATGGACCAACCTCGGCTCCTGGGGAACCATCCGCGCCAACGTGAAGGGAACCATCGTGCACCGCATCGCGCCCTTTAGGACCGGCGAGCTGCGGGTTATGGTCCTGGGCGCAAACACCGGCCAGCAGGAAGACGTCTTCTATGACGATGATGACTTTGCTCGTATTTTGCAGGTAGGTCTTTATCGAGTTAAAACTCCCTATCCGTTCGTAGACGAAGAGGTCAGTGCCCGCGTGGAGCGCGGCCCCATGGGCGCGGTAGCCATTTATCGCGACGACCTGCCAGTGAAGCCGGCGAATCCTTCGTCGCCCGAGGCGGTCGCCGCGCTCTTTCGGAAGGGAGGCTATGGGTTAACCTTCCTCGATTCCAAGGCGCTTTGTGTCCCGGAGATCTTCAACCGTAAGAACTTCGACGTTTTCGTGCAGCCGTACGGGTCGCCTTTTCCCGTGGAGAGCGCGCTCTACCAATTTCTCTCGGGTGGTGGTCATCTGATCACGCTCGGTGGACATCCGTTCCGGCAGGCTTTGATGTTCGACTTCCAGGGAAAACTGGTGGATGCCGGTTACGACGCGGGCATCACCACAAGCGTGGCGCGGCAGTCGGACTACAAGCTGCCCTTCCGCGAGCAATTAGGAATGTTTTACACCGGCTTCGAGCGCCTGGAGAATGTGGCGTATGTGACGCCCGCACCGGACCAGGAGATTGTGAAGTCGTCCTTTAAGCTGAACGCGCACCTGGAAGGGGCCGTGGCTGCGGCCTACGTGGGCGAGAGGATATCCGTAGACGAAGGCGAACGCTTGACCCGCGAGGGAACCTTTGCCGCCTACGCGAATGCCGCGCGCAGGGGAGTCTCGAATTTTGCCTCGATCGTCAACGATTCACTCGGGGGGGTGAGCTTCAACGACCAGGATGGCTACATTTTCAACTGGCCGCGCGCGCGCTGGACTCCCCTGGTCAACTCCTACGATCGCCTGGGTCGCTTGCGTGGTTCGGTGGTCAGCGTGCTGGCCAACTATCGCGGCATCTACCGCGGGTCGGGCTGGATCTATTGCGGCGTCGAGAATATGGATCTCTTCTCCGCGGAGCACCCCGAATTCGGCCAGGTTCTGCTGGATGCAGTGCGTTACCTGGAATCCGGCGCGAGTCTCCATGACGTGCTGCCTGACCTGGATTGCTACTACCAGGGTGAGACGGCCAAGCTGGCGACGACGGTGGAAAATTATCGGCCCAGCGTGCGGCATCTGTCAGTCAACTTTGAGTTGATTCCTTCCGGGGCCAAGTCCCCGGTGTTCGCCAGGCGCGTAGAGCTGGATGTGGCGCCGAATTCCAACGCACGCCCCTCCGTATCCTGGACCCCGCCGCATTTTGATTCCGATTATTACCTGATTCGCGCCACGCTCTATGATGGCCAACGCGTCCTCGACACGTCGGAAAGCGCCTTTGTAGTGTGGGACCCCCGCATCATTGCCCAAGGCCCCACGGTAGACTTCCACGACAATTATTTTCACCGCAATGGCAAGCGCCAGCTTCTGATTGGAAGCCGTACCAACGGGATTGAGCCCAAAGGGCAGGTGGATGAAGACGTACTTGGCTGGGAACGGCAATATTCCCAGATGTATGACAACGGTATCCGGGTCTTCTCCTCGGTCTACTTCAGTATTTACATTTCCGGCCTCGCCTGGGGCGAGCCGCAGACTCCGATCATTCCTTTGCCCCTGCAACGCCAGATGGACGCGCAGGTGTTCCTTGCGCAGAAGCATCATTTGATCTGTGCTCCTGACGTTTTCTTTTTTGCCAAGAATGCCGCTATGCAGCGCATGGAGTTGAGCCGCCGCCTCTGCGAGGAACTCGGAAAACGCTATGCCTCCGTGCCGGGAATGATGTTCTATATTTTCGACGATGGCACTCCCAAGACTCCGTTGCGACAGTTCCAGGACTGGTCAAGGAACTGCTTGGACGGATTTTGGAGTTCGGGACGCAAGTACATTGTGCTGGCTGAGACCGAGGGCGTGGGAATGGAACGCTACGGCAGCCAGGCGCTGGCGATGCCGGCAAACGGCAACTATCAGCCTGGACAGCCCGCGATTTTTCGCACTCTCGACATGCGCGCCGCGGGGAAGAGTTTTCACCTTTCCGAGTTCGGCGTGAACTCGCCGGGCGCGAAACCCAGTGACATCGATCTACACACATACCCGGGCAACAATGTCTCCGGCTCGGTCGCCGGCGACTATAGTGTTTATCTGACGCAGCCCCACTTCAATTTTGGCCTTGGGGGGGCCTACGTGCTGGACTGGGTCTGGAAAGATACCGCGCACCTGATCTTCCCGTGGGGAATTACCTATCCCAACGACTATCTTGCTACTCAACCACTGCTGGCCTTTCGCAACGATAGTTATTTTCTCCGGCACTTCCAGCCCGAGTTTCATTTCCCCAAAACGCTGCTGGTGCTTCCCAAGCAGCGGGTCATTAAGGATGAAGCTGCCTACCTGCCCGGCCTGCTGGGCATCGTGAACACACTCTTTGACCGTGGCGTGCAGTTTGCCACCATCGATGATACCGACCTTGACCGTATTCCCACGGGGCCGCACGTCCTGATCTACCTCGACCCGGAATACGCCGTGCCCGAGGCGCTGGCAAGACTTCAGGCCCGCGCCGAGGCCGGAGACGATGTCTTCATTACGGGCGATTTCAGCAAGCCGCTTGATGTCGACGGCGCGCGCCAGACCGAACTCTTTTCGCGTCTAGCCGGAGTCCGCTGGCTGGGAGATTATGAGCGCGGCAGTGAAATCCCGCTGGCTCCCGTTCTAGGCGCGGGAGTCCTTAACCCTTACCTGGGTCATCCGCGCAGCATGTTCGAGGCCGATGGGGCTCAGATCCTTGCGCGCGATTCCGAAGGTCATGCCGTGATTGCCGTGCGTGACCTTGGTTCCGGGCACGTGTTCTTTACTTCGGATTCCGGTCTGGACGGAGAGCGGCGCGCTCTCGATGATTTTCTTCAACTTCGTTCGGTGCCCGTCACCGATCTCTCTCCCAAGCAGGCAAATCGCGATATCTTTGAAGTTGACCGGATGGGTGGCGGAAAGATTTATACCTTGGCGGCGACTCGTCCCGACGGCGAGAAATACGCGCTCAACGGTCCCTGGATCGATCATCCGGAGAGCTTTGTGCTCAACACCGGAAATCAGCGGATCGATGTGCCCCTCGGCGCTTTGGGGCTGTCGCTGCTTGCCACCCGCCAGGATGGCCTTATCGATGCGTTGGAGGGCCAGGGCAATTTTAGTGCGGATGGCGTCACCCTGCTGCAGGCCCAGCCGCATGTTATGGTCATGTCGCTGGACGATGCTGAGTTGAGCAAGTCGCATGCGGTTGCCCTGTTCGCCCTGGGTGAAGGCAAGGTCGCTCTCGCCCTTCCCGACGATGTGGATCTTGTGGAAGTTGGAGAGATAACCGACGGGCAATTCCACGCGATGGAGGAAGTCAAAGCCACTCGCGAAGACGGCCGGTTGACCTTTCAGCTTGATGACGTGCAAGCCCGCGGCGTGCTGCTGATTACCTCCAAGACGGAACGGGACCACGCGCGGCAACTGATGACCCAGGCATTGCAGTAATGTGCCGATCCGGGTTTTACAGGCTGCGGAAAAGTGGCCCGGGGGTGATAATCACGCCGGGGCGCCTGTATCCACCCCCGTCGCTTCCGCGCCGGCCCCTCCTAAATTAGGAGGGAGTCTTTGTGGCACGGGCATTTGAAGGTGTGAAAAAATCCCGTTGTAGCCGCGGTCTCCGACCGCCGGCTTTGAAAATCAGCAACTTCGGCGGTCAGAGACCTCTGCTATAAATCGCGGCGCCGATTTTTTCACACCTTCTTTCGCTCGTGTGCGCGTGCGTGGCCAGGATGGCCATGGCATAAAAGCCAAGGCACGAAAGCACGCAGTGCGGACGCTCATGCTTCCCCAAGCGCTGAGGAGAACGACGTGCATCGACCAGGAATCCTGAAGAATAAGTCTCTGCCCACTCACGGGCGGCGGCGCGGGCTTGCTTTGATTCTTGGGGTTTTCGCCTTCCTGATGGGTACGGTTACCAGCGCGTTGACGCCCGTCCAGTCCCATCCCAATTCGGCCCTCACACCGGGAAAAGGTTCCTTTACAACCTTCGATGTGCACGGATTCTGGACGCACCTGAAACTGCCGGCAAACGAGGTGAATCTCGCCTCCCGAAGCGCGGGAGCCTCGGCCTCGGCCTCCAGCACGGCGGCCAAATTCGATCCTGCTGGCGTCATCGATGGCAACTGGACCGTACAGAGTTGGGGAAAGGGGCATGGGTGGCAGAACGCCAAGCGGCATGAATATCCGTCGTGGTTGGAAGTCTGCCTGCCCCACGAAGAGGAGATCGATTCGATCGTGATTGCCACTTTCCCCGAGGTCGTCCGGGGCGTGAACTGGATGGGCATCCGCAACGCTGATATCGAGGTAAGGATTAAAGGACAATGGTTCAAGGTGGGCGGCCGCGCTACCAC
>Ga0182030_10003208_pt1 | contig 34917 bp, 32 predicted proteins | sample 812S3MmetaG_FD_121299 | JGI IMG/M metagenome (GOLD analysis project Ga0182030, IMG submission 121299) | Permafrost microbial communities from Stordalen Mire, Sweden - 812S3M metaG (Illumina Assembly) | ecosystem: Environmental > Terrestrial > Soil > Wetlands > Permafrost | place: Sweden...
AGGGCGGGAGCGGCCGCCGTGGGCAGCGTGTGGGTCGGATACAAGAGTAGATCGATCCAAATGTTCCGCCGCACGACTGCACGCTATCGCGCAGATGCGAAGGTCTGGTGAACGGCAACTTCGTCGCCTTTTCCCGGCCGCGGCCTACCGTTCGGCCATGAGTTTGAAACGTCGGGACATGCTCTTGCGCGGCGGATCGGCCGCAGCAGCCCTAGCAAGCGCTAGCTTTGCCACGCCAAGCGAGGCCTTGGCTCAATCCGCGCGGCCACCGCTCCTCTGGCAGCAGACGGCCGACGTCATCGTCATCGGGTCCGGTGCGGCCGGCCTCCCGGCTTCGATCGTTGCCAGGGAAGCCGGTTCGTCGGTCGTCCTGATCGAGGCGGAAAAGGACATCGGCGGTCACGCGATCACGAGCGGCGGCAACGTCCCGCTGGGCGGCGGCACCAGCCTGCAGAAGAAATACGGCGTCAACGATTCACCCGATCTGCTCTTCCGCGACCTGACGGACTGGTCGGTCGTCGAGCCCAATGGCTTTCCCGACTACCGTTACAACGATCGCGAGATCATCCGGGCGTTCGCCGATAACAGCGCGCCGACGTACGAATGGCTCGTCAAGCACGGCGTCGTGTTCGTCGACAAGGCGCCTGACGGGTTCGGCGGGACATCGGTCGGCAACTCGGTTCCGCGCGAAGCGCACAGCGCGGTCATGAATTGGCCGATGGTGCAAACCGGCAAGGCCGCCGATCCGGCCATCGCGCCCCTCACCTCGTCCGGCAATGGCCTGATGCGCCCGCTCGAAGCCGCCGCAAAAAAAGTCGGCGTCCAGCTCTTACTCCAGCACAAGATGGTCGGTCTCTACCGGCAGTCACCGAACGGTGGGCGCGTTACCGGCGTGGTCGTCGTCGACAACACCGGCAAGAAGATCACCATCCGCGCGCGCAAGGCCGTGATCATTGCGACCGGCGGTTCGAGCGGCAACGTCAACTTCCGGCGCATGTTCGATCCCCGCCTCACCGAGGAATATTGCGGCATCGCCGGCATGCCGTGGTCCGATCAAGACGCCGTGGGCGAGATCGCGGCAATGGGCGTGGGGGCATCGCTCTGGGGCCTCTACAATCAAACCGGTGAATTCGGCTCGAATCTGACCAAACCGGGGTTCATCGGATGCCAATACGGCTACGTGAACTTGCAATGGATGCCCGGTAGCCCGGTTTTCAGCAAGGCGCGCGCATCCGGTCTGCAGGTCCGTAACTGGCAGGACCTCATTCTCGTAAACATGCTCGGTAAGCGTTTCTACGATGAGACGGGGCCGCAGTACGACTCCAACGACTACAACTCGATCAACCCGTACACCCAAGATAGCTATCTCAACGCGAAGAACGTCGCCTTCAACCCGAAGAACTGGATCGACGCGGCGATGGCCGGCTTTAACGACGGGCACAACGGCGGCGGTCCGATTTGGGCCATCTTCGATGCCGATGCCGTAGCGCGCGAAAAGTGGAACCCAACGCCGCCGAACGTCGACACGGGCGCCGGGTTCTTCTTCAGCGCAAACACGATCGGGGAGCTTGCAAGTGCGATCAAGATGAAGTACCAGCGCTTGCCGATGCCGCCCGATGCGTTGCAAGACAGCGTCACGCGCTACAACTCGTTTGTCGACTCGGGCACCGACAGCGATTTTGGCAAACCCAAACCGCTCTACAAGATCGCGAAGCCGCCGTTCTACGCCGCCTGGTCGACGCCGGTCGTGCATGACACGCGCGCCGGCTTGCGAATCAACGCTAAATGTCAGGTCATGGACATGAACGGTAGCGTTATCCCCGGCCTGTATAGTGGCGGTGAATCAGCGGGCGGCTTCAGCCAGCACGGTCTGGCACGCGCGGCGTGCCAAGGATACATCGCCGGCAAAAATGCCGCCGCAGAAAAAGCGTAAGGAACCCTCATGAAAATCGCTTCCCTCAGTGCGGCCCTCGTGATGCTCGGCTTCTCCCTCGCCGCGGTCACCAGTCCAATCCGCAGCGCGCCGGCGCAACAGTTCACGAGCGCAGTCACGCCGCTGTTGGACGCGGCGGCCGGCAAGACGGTCGGCTCGCTCGCACCCGGGGCGGCGCTGGACGTGGTCGGCCAGTCCGGCAGCGCGACCCACGTCACGCTGCACGGCTGGTACGCGGCCGGCTCAACGGCGATCGTGTACGGCTTCCCTGACAAGCATGTGGTCACGCTGAGCGGTTTTACGGGTCACGCGACCGCGGGAGCCGCGCAGGCCGTGACGGTCGACGGCTGGGTCGCAACGAATGCGCTCGTCGCGGACGTGCAAACCGTCTGGAAAGCTGCAGCGACCTTGTACGCGCAGAAATGCAGTCAATGTCACGCGCTTCAGCCGGTCAACTCGTACTCCGCAAATCAGTGGCCGGCAATCATGAAGACCCAGCAAGACAACGCCGCGCTAGATCCGGGCCAGGCGGCGCTGATCTTGACCTACCTGCAAATTCAAAGCGGACATTAGGGAGAAGAATTTCATGGAAAAGGTTGGACGGAACTTCCTGTGCCTGAGCGCGATCTATGGCGTTCTCGGGATGGCGATCGGCTTGTACATGGCCTCGGTCGAAACGTTCAAGTTTTCGGCCGTCCATTCGCACCTCACGCTCTTCGGATTCGTGTCGCTCGCAATCTACGGACTGGCCTATCAGACGGGCTTGGCCAAGAACGACCGGCTAGCTTCTGCGCACTTCTGGGTCTCTGCTGCTGGTGCGATCTTGTTTCCGATCGGCGAAGGGCTAGCAATCAACGGAAACGGCATTGTGCTTGCCGTTTTCGGATCGCTGCTCGTGATTCTCTCGGCGGTGCAGTTCGTCGTCGCCGTCATCCGCGCCTGAACTCGACCCGCTGCTAAGCGCCGATATCGGGCGCTTCAACTATCGTCGGAGTCCCGTTCGTACTCCGGACCAAACTGCACGTAGCGGGACTCCCCGTGGGCGGGGTTGAGCATGGCCGCAAAAATGGAGACGCCCGCTTCAGGTGCATCGGGAAAATCTCGTTGCACGTGACGAGCAGCGGCAGCGGTTGCCACCTCGAGTGTCTTCTTTAAGAAAAGTAGGCCGATGACGTTCGTCGCTACATAGTACGCGATCGAACGCGCTGCGAGACCGCCCCCGGTAATGGTGACGGTCACAGACGCCGCCGCGCCTGAGGAAAGGGTACTTTGCGCGGTATGCACCGTGCCTGGGCTCAGCGTGCTCAGCATACCGCAAAGCATGCCCGGCAAACGAGAATGCCGTGTGAACGTTGGATCGCGGGCCCTTCACTGCCCCTTCGCCGGTACTTCGCTCCCGGACGCTAGGATCGGGCTATAAATGCAAGAGAAACGCCCGCGTTGCGCGCTAGGACAGTGATTACGATGCACTCCAACACTTCTACTCAAATCGAAGATCCGCCGATTGCGCGCGCGCTGTTCGGCAACACCCGTTTCGCCTGGATCTGGCTGATCGTCCGCCTCTACGTCGGCTGGGATTGGTTGAGCGAGGGCATCAACAAAGCACAAGACCCGGGCTGGGCCGGCGCGAAAGCCGGCAGCTTCCTTACCATGTGGGTCGGTGGGGCACTCAAAAAGACGCAGGGTGCGCATCCTGATGTCCAGGGCTGGTATGGGTTCTTCCTCAGCCACGTCGTGCTGCCGCACGCCGCGTTTTGGAGCTATCTCGTCGTAGGCGGCGAGATCTGCGTCGGCCTCGGCCTCATTCTCGGACTCTTCACCGGCATCGCGGCCTTCTTCGGCACGACGATGAACGCGAGCTACCTGCTCGCCGGCACGGTCAGCACCAATCCGATCCTCTTCGCGCTGGGCTCGCTGCTCGTTCTCGCCTGGAAGACCGCCGGATTTTGGGGACTGGATCGTTGGGTGTTAGGGCGCCTGGGTACCCCGTGGAAAGTCACCGGCACGACAACGAACTTTGTCGCACCGCCGGGAGCAACGGCGCACGTGTCGTGAGCAACGGCCGCACCCACCATCTGACAACCGTCTCTGAGAAAGACCTCGTTCTCGTACCGTTGGCGTCCGCGGAGCCCTTTCTGCGGACGTTCTTCGCGGTTCACCCCGGGCCGGAGGGCGCAAGCGCGCGCCTCGTTTTACGAGTGGGCAGCGCCGCGCATCCGGTGATCGCCGCCATCGAACGAATGCAGCGGCCGGACGCTATGACACCGTGTTATTCGATCCATTGGGAATCCGAAGGCGGCGGCCCATATCCGGCGTTCGACGCGGAACTCACGGTCGATGCCGACGAGGACTACAACGGTTTTTGGGTCGTGCTTACTGGTGCTTACGCCCCGCCTGGTGGAGCGGCGGGCCAACTCTTCGATGCCGCGGTCGGAAACCGCATCGCAAGAAGTACGGCGCGCACCCTCCTGCGTCAAATGCGCGTCGAGGTCGAAGCGCTCTATCACGCACAGGTACGAAGCAAAGCCTCCTAGGCTGTGAAGGTTCATATTATCGAAACACTCGCCAGCGGTGCACCGTACGTCGCACCGATCCTTGTCGCGCGGCTCGACGCGCTGCGCGAGAAGCCGGACGATGCACATTCGCTCGCTATGCTCGGCGTCTCCGTGAAAATCGCGATCCGTGCCGGTGAGCACGTGGGTGACCCTCCCGACGGAGCGCGGATCGACATGCAGGCACTCGATGGATCCGCCGTTTTTCCGGTATTTCATGGCACACTGCGCGTCGAACCGATCGATGCGTTTTCGTGCCGGTTAGTTCTTGCCGGCCGCTACAGCGTTCCGCTCGGCGCTATCGGGACGGTTGCCGATCGCACGATTCTCGCCGGAGCCGCGAAACGTAGTTTACGCGCACTGCTGATCACGATACAAGCCGAGATTGGCTCGTCGGTATTACGCAGCGTTACGGGCGCTTGAAAGCTCGGATCGCACTAGCCGCCGACACCGATCGCTCCGTGTCCAAACAAAGGCGGGATGTAATGGCCGCTAGCCCACGCGACGACGAAGACGAGCGCGCCAAAGGCGGTGATTTCCAGGCCTTTCGCAATCGGGTTTCGCTTTGTAAGGCTCGCGGCAAAGACACCGATGCCGAAGAGGGCGACCACCGCGAGGAGTAAGGCGACCCACATCGCCGTCCCGAGCGGAAGCCGAAAAACATAGGGCAGCACCGGCAGGGCGCCACCTAACGCGAACGAACCGGCCATCGCGAAGGTGGCGCGCAACCCTCCGTTTTCCGCGTCGCGAAGATCGATCCCGAACTCGTCGCGCACCATCTCGTGCAGCCAAATATCAGGATTCTTCACAAGACGATTTACGATCGTGAGCGCTTCGTCGTTCGTAAATCCCTTGAGGCGATAGTAGGCAACCTGTTCGGCGAACTCTTCGTTCGGCATTTCGATCATTTCAAGCCGCTCCAGCTCGATCGCGCTTTGAACGACCTCACGCTCGGATTTTTCTCCGAGGTATTCGCCCACGCCCATCGAGAGCGCCCCGACGAGCAGCGCAAGGCCGCCCGTGATGAGAATAGCGGCGCGCTCGTTTTCAGCGCTGCCGACGCCGGTAACGATTCCCAACGTCGTCAGGAGGCCATCCTGCACTCCAAAAACGACCTGACGGATTCCACGCTGGCGCCCCAGGCGCTTGCGTTCGGACGTGTCTGGGATCCGCGCAGCGGGTTGCTCGCTCACGCGCCCGCGGTGATCTGGTGGGCGCACGCCGCGAGGGCCATCATCCAGTCCTCGCGCACATGCAGGCGTACAACCGTGACGTTCGCCCCTGCGGGTGAAATCAGCGCATCGGCCGTTTCCGGCGAGTTGCGCGATCCATCGACCCGCACCCCCAAATGAGATAGCCCGGCGCACACGTCAGCCCGCACGCCCGGCATGTGTTCGCCGATACCACCCATGAAGGCGACGGCGTCGAGGCCGTTGAGGGCCGCCGCCATCGCGCCAATCCCCGTCACCACACGATAGATAAAGACGTCGTAGGCGAGTTGGGCACGCGCATCGTTCGCGTCGCGCCGATGAACGATCTCGCGCATATCGGCCGAGCCGCCGAGCCCGAGTAACCCCGAATCGTCGGCGATGATTGCTTCGGCCGAATCGATCGAGAGCTTCCGTTCGCGCATGTAGGCGAGTAGCATCCCGGCATCCAGGGTGCCGCTACGCGTTGCCATCAACAAACCGTCCTGCGGTGTAAACCCCATCGACGTGTCGATGCTGTGCGCGCCCGCGATCGCTGCTACCGAACAACCGCCGCCAAGATGTACGCCGACAAGTTTGCGCAGCGGCGTTCGATCGCCTAGGAGTACCGCGACGCGGGCAGCAGCGAACGCATGGCTGAGACCGTGAAAGCCGACCTTGCGCCAACCGGCGAGGAAATCGGCATACGGCAAGCCATACGCCGCGGCTCGATCGGGAATAGATCGGTGAAATGCCGCATCGAACACAGCGACGTGCCGGGCGTGTGTGAGTCTCCCCGAGAGCGCATCGAACGCCGCAATGACACTGCGGGTATGCAGCGGCGCAAGTTCCTCCGACGCGACAATTGCGGCTCGCATATCGGCATCAAACGGAACTGCATCGGCGTCGGGCAAGCGGCGGATGCGTACGACGCGATATGCTACGATGTCGACGCCGGTGGACTCGAAAGGCTCCAGGGTCGCCGGATCGGCCAGCGCATCCAGCTGACACTCCGTTTCCAAGAGCGGTGGCTCAGGCTCGCCCGCTGCGGAATTCGGGGAAACCGCGATGAGCGAGATCTTCGCCGAGCGCGATCCGAGATTGACGCAGAGGACGCGCGGGGTCACTGCGCTTTTGGGAATCCCACGGCCGGCCGGCGCAAATTCCGAATGTCCGGAAGATCTTCACCGTACTCGCTAGAGAGTTCTTCGGCCCTGAGCGGCCCTGCAGCGCCGATCACAGCTGTCGGGGACATCATAGATGTCTCATTGTGCCATCGGCATGTGAAGGTAGGGTGAAGAGGCTACCAACGATCTATAACAGGACGGTCGCGCAGGGCACGTCGGCGTATGCCGTTGCCGTTCCGAACGTGTCCGGTAACTATACGACGACGTTTGTGAACAACGGGATCGTGAGTTCGATCGTCATCAATAATCTCAGCGCGTCGGGCTCCACAGGAACCGCCAGTCTGAGCAATGGCGATACCGGTACGATTACCTTGACGGCCCGGTATTCGTCCACGCTAGACAAGCTGCGAAAGATACCGGCAGCCGTTCAACGTCACGATCCGAAAGCAACCTACAGGTAAGTTGCTTAGCCCGGTAAATATTTAAGGTGTGAGGGGTTCTAACGCCCAGCAGCGCACTGCGCTTGACTACTCGGCCAAGTCCGCACGCCGCCGCACGCAGCACCGTCTTTCGGTGTTCTATTCGATCTGTGCCCTCGCGGCAATCGCCGGCTGTGGAGGCAGAGGCGGCGCGCATAGCATACCCGCGGTCGCAGCGTCGGCTGCGGCAACCGGCGCCGCTACCTCCGCGCCCACCGCAAGCCCGACTGCAAGCGCTGGTCCGAGCGCGACGCCGTCAGCAACTCCGAGCCCGACGCCGACCCCCGTTCCCACGCCCACGCCGACGATCACCCCGACCGGGAGTGTAAATCCGACAAGCATTGCGTTCGGCGGCGTGAACGGCACGCAACAACTCACGGTAACGGAGACGCCCTTTACCGGGACGATTACGGCCGTAAGCAACGATCCGACCGTCGCCACTGTTTCCCCGTCGTCCATCGCGATCACGCCGATATCGCCGTCGGCGGTCTTCGTTGTAACGTCGATCGGCATCGGATCGAACCGCAGCGGCGCGACGAGCATCACGCTTTCCGACGGTACGCGCACGGTGTCGGTCCCGGTCACGGTGTCGGTGACGAGCGGCACGATTTCGTCCCTCCCCTACGTTTCGCCGAGAGGGAACCGATGAAGGCTAGAATCTGGCCGTGGCTGCTGGCCGCCGGGCTGGCGGGATGCGGTGGCGGAGGCAACGCTGCAATGCAGCCGGCCGGGTCGGCCGCGCCTGCCGCGCAAACTCCCGTAACCGCCGGCGGAACGTCGTCCATCGTCACGACGATCGTGGTACCGGGTCCCGGGGGCACGCTTAGCGCGCACCGTAGCACACAATATATTTCCGCCTCGACGTTGTCGCTTAAGGTCGTCGTCACCGATATCCCACCGACCGGGGCTGTGCCGTCCTTCGTACCGACAACGTCGGTCTACGCGCTCGCCATCGGCCCCAATACCATCGTCGTGCCGACCCCAGCTTCGGCACCCGGCCACACCGAAGACTTGACGTACGTTGCATACAATCTCGCGCCGGTTGCCGGTGCGATTCCGGCGGGCGCGAAGGCCCTCGGCTGGGGGCTTGTGACGAATTTTTCCGTCGTGCCCGGAGCAAATTCCAGTAACGTCGTGCTCTCCGGTGTCGTCGACGGTTTTCCGGCGCCGCTTGTGGAGACCGGCGCCTTCGGCATGATGAGTTCGACACCGCCGGCACTCGCCGGAACGCAAACGTCACTCGGCTTCGGCGGCGCGCTCGTACCCACCGGCGTGCCCACATTTAACGATGCCGGCGGCAACAGCATCAGTGCCGCCGCCGGCGCCCCGTGGCCCATCATCGGTGCGATTCCGCTGGCCGCAACGACTCCGACGACCGGCGTGCCCGTGAGCATCGTTGAAACAGCCGGCACCTGCGGAGCGATCGGCGCGGCGCCGCACTTGCAGCTCTCGTACAACGGCGCCGCCGGCCTCGCGAGCACGGCCGCGCTGCTGCAGAGCAGCGACTCCGTCAGCGCCGTCTACGACGGCAACGGCGGCGCGGGCTGGTTCGCGGTCGTTTCAGCGAAGGGACAAACCCAAACGCTGAGTTACACGCTCTCGAGTCTGGCCGTCACATCGTTGAGTACCGACTTCAGTTGCGCAAATCAGACGCTGACGTTCAGCAAAGCGAACGAGGCCGTACTGATGACCATCGCTGAGCACGTCACCCCTGAGCCCTACTTGGTCACGGTGCCGGCCGGTTGCAATCAGGTGGCTAACGTCTATATCGGAAATTCCATCGCGCCGGCTAACCAAATCGCAGTCGGTGTGACAACGAGTTTGACCCCGGGCGTCAACACGTTCACCGTCCAGTTGATTCCCAATCCGACCGTGACTTCAATCGGCGCCCCGTGCAATATACAAATCCAGGATGCCTACGTGGGGTCGACCGGCGGCGCCGCTTTTCCGGGCGCCACAACGTATATGGCAGCGGTCCTATCGGGCGCGACATATCAGCAGATCACCGTTCCATGATGGTTCTTAGACATATCTCGTAGCCTATCGGAAGTACCATGGCGAATTAGCGGGCTGGGTTGTAGATCAACTCGGCGGCTGAAAACGTTTGCGGGAAAAGACCATAGTGCGCCGCGAGATCGACTTGGGGCTGAACGTCCGCCGCGGAAAGATGATCGGCGAAGCGCGTACGGACGACGCTCGCGAACACTGCCGGATCCATCTTGATGTGATCGAGCAGGATCTCTCCGCTTTTCGCGGGATTCGCGTTTGCCCAGCGCGCCGCGTCGCGCATCCCGGCGGCAAAGCGGGCGACGAGATCGGGATGCTCCTTCGCCCAGGGCGATGTCGCAAACCAGCCGCTGACGAGAAATTCCTTGCCGATCGCGTCGAACGCATAGGCGAGAACGCGTCCGTCGCTCTTCTTTCCGACCGCAACGAACGGCTCCGTAAGCCACTCCGCATCGATCCGGCCGGCCGCGACGGCGGCGGGCATAGCTGGGAACTGGAGTTCGAGGAACTTTACGGTCGATGAGTCGCCGCCGTTCTTATCGATCCAGGCACGCGGACCGTACTCGGAAATCGACTTCACCGAATTCGCCCCGATCGTTTTTCCGTTCAGGTCTTTCGCGGTGTGGATCGGCGAGTTCTGCGCGACCATGATCGCGGCAATCGGCGCCGACGACTCATACACGTTGCCGGCAGCGACGATCGTGAACGGAATGCCTTTTTTATAGGCGACGGCAATCGAGAGAATGGCGCTGAACCCAATGTCGGCGTTATTCGATGCCACCGCCTCGGCGATCGCACTCGTATTGCCGATCGTTTGAATTTCGACGTTGAGGCCTTCCTTTTGGAAAAATCCCATCTCTTTCGCAAAATAGATTTGGGCCGCTGCCTCCGACGGAAACCACGCCGCGCGCACCGTCGGCAATGTCGTCTGCGCGTTTGCGGCAGCGGTCAGGCACTGCGTCACGAGCACACTCAAGAAACTCGCGCTCAGAATGCTTCGCAACATCGTCGGCATATTCACAGTTTCGACCCTTCAATCACGTTTGGGGAGCCTCCTCGGGCCGGCGCACCCCGAGACGTTCGAGCCGCGGCAGCACCTCGTCGCGGAAGAGCGCGAAGTCCGCGAGGAAATTTACGAAGTTGACGGCGATGCCGGTGAACCCCGCGGCACAAATCTTTGCCAGACCGTCGGCGACGTCATCGGGGTCGCCGAAGAGTTTGATCGCCGAGTGCCCATTCACGAAATTTTGCCGAACCTGCGCGAGCTCGGCTTCGGTTTCGGGTTTGCGCCCGAGCATCGCGACCATCGTGTCGATCACCGCCCAGTCGGCATTCTCCGTGTAATGACGGACGGCGTCCTCGGCGTCGCGGCGCGTGGGCCGGCAAACGACGGCACCGACCGTGTAGACGTCAAGCTCGCGACCGTGCACCGCAGCTTCCGTTTTCGCCGAGCGAACGATATTCGCGGCGCTAACGAGCTCGTGCTCGGCGAACGTCTTGATCGACGAGCCGGTAAAGAACGCATCGCAGTTGCGCAGGGCAAATCCACGGCCGACGGGCGAATTTCCGGCGTTCATGATGAGTGGACGATTTCCACCGTAGGGTTTCGGTTTCTCGCGCACGCCGCGCAGCTTGAAAAATTCGCCGTTGAAGTCGAAGTCGTCGCGTTCCCATGCGAGCTTGACGATATCGAGCCACTCTTGACCGTGCCGGTAACGCGCTTCGTGCTCGCGCTTGTCGATGCCGAACATCGCGAACTCGCCTTCATTCCATCCGCACACGACGTTGAGCCCCACCCGGCCGCGGCTCACATGATCGGCCGTAACGACTTGCTTTGCCGCGATGAGCGGATGGAACAGCGGTGCGTGGACCGTGCCGAAGATCGTGATGCGTTTGGTGTGCGCCAGCAACGCCGAAGCCCACGTCAACGTCTCAAAGGTCGCGCCTTGATAGTCGGTATCTCCGCCGTGCCCTTTAAAACGCGCGATCGGCAGTAAGAAATCGATCCCGGCCGCATCGGCGAGCAGCGCCACGGCGAGGTTGTCGTCCCAATCACCCGACCAGCGCTCCGGAATGCGCGTGATCGTCCGGCCGGACGAACAGTTCAGGCCGAATAATCCGATTTTGAGCCGGTTCCCATTGCTCATCGCACTGCGCGCGACCATGCCGTCCATAAGGCGTCGCTTTCTGCAGGTTGCCGAACGGACCCCGTGAATGGATTTCGCCAGAATGTTGATGGCCTTTACCGCACGCTTGGCCCTAATCGGCCTGCTTATCGCGAATCTGACGACGGCCGGAGCGCAGGCGTCCGATCGCATCGTGATCACGCAGTACGGAACGGTGCTGGCCACGCTCCCGTGGGCCGTCGCGCTCAGTCGCGGATTTCTGAAGGAGCACTCGCTGGACATCGACGGCTTCATCGGCAGCAATGGCGGCGGAACCAGCATTCGAAACATGATCGCGAGCCGCATTCCGTTCGCGGAGGTCGCTCCGGCCGCCGCGGTCGCCGGCGTTCGCAGCGGTCTCAAGCTCAAGATCATCTTTACAGCGACCAACAATACTGCCGACTTAAACTGGATGGTCCTCAAAGACTCGCCGATCAAAACGCTGGCCGATCTTAAGGGTCGCAAAGTCGGTTTTGACTCACCTCAGGGCGCGACGGAGATGGAGATTCGTCTCGTGCTCCAGCGCAACAAAATGGATGGCGCCGCAGAACTCATCACGACCGGTGGATCCGCCGTCGGCGTCACCGCGCTTGAGGCCGGTGGCATCGATGCCGCGCCTTATCCCAATGCCAATATTCCGGCCAAAGAACGCATCTTGTTCAAGGTCATTCAATACATACCGGATCTTACGGCAGAAGTCGGCGTCACAACGGAAGACTACGCTAGGGATCATCCGGACACGCTGCGGGCGCTCGTTGCGGCTCGCCGCGAGGCCGTTGATTACATCTACAATCATCCCGCGGAAGCAGCGCAGATCTATGCAAGCGTGTGGGGAGTGGATGAGTCCGTCGGCCGATCGATCGTGAACTCGGCGATTCAAAAGAACTATTGGTCGCGAGGGAATTTTATCCAGAACGGCTTGGCGTCGATGACGCAAGGGATGAACCTGGTTAACCCTGCGAATTCAACGATCGACCTCAGCACGATGATCGACCGGAGATTTCTCCCGGCCGACCTTCGCAAATAACGCTAGGCCGAAAGCGCGGCCGCCCGACCGACGATTTCCTCGTGCCACAGGTGCCAGTCGATAAGGTCGTTGAGAATCGCGCTACCGCCCAACGTCTCGTCGGTGAGCCCGAGCATTGCGCGTTCTTCCGCCGCCATTGCGAGCGGCTTTTCACGCGTCCGCATGCGCTCGTTCCAGGCGGCTATCGAGGCGGCATCAAGCGTCGTTGCGTTGTCGCGTACCCATCGTTCGTAAACGAGATACGGTGGAATCTCGGCGTTGACATAGCGCACCGATGCGGCCAGATCCATCCCGATCGCTTCCGCGAGTTGCACGTCGAGCGGGCCGCTCCCGGAATGGAAACCTTCGGGCAGTGCGGCCCCGGCTTTGATGATGGCCTTGCCCCACAGGCGTGGCAGATGTAGGAGCCCGAGCGGTCCCGAAGCGAGCGAACTAATCGCCGGAACGATTACTTCGACCGGTCCGCCGCGGCGCGCGAGGACGTACTGCTGGAGCGAAACCCAATCGTCGATGTTGTTGAGTCGCGCGCCGTTGACGAATGACGCGTCCGTGATCCCAACGCCGGCGCGCAGTTTGGCACCGAACTCAGGCGGGGCCGCGAGATTGACGATCAGCTCGCTCGTGGCATCGACCGCGTCGAGCTTCGTCGCATGCGAGCGGACCCAAGATTCGGTTTCGAGGTACGACGGCAGCGTCTTGAGGAACGGCATGAACGCATCGGCATCGAGTCCGATACCGTCGATGATTCGCCGATCGAAACCGCGGCCGAAAAGATAGTCGTCGGGAAGCACGCCGATACTTGTAAGCATGCCCTTCTGCCACATCCGCGGGAGGTGAGCGAGGCCCAGCGGACCCGGCACCATCGAGCCGGTTAACGGTACGTTAAGTGGCATAGTATCCGTCCTCTCGCGTTTGCTGCTCGGTCAGTTTGACGATCTCATAGTACTCGGGAAGCGTCACCAGTTCTCCGGCAACGGCGTTTAACGAGCCGTCGCGCTTGAGCGCCGCGATCGTCTTGCGTACCGCGGCCGCCGCGGAAAATAGTGCGGCCGATGGAAAGCCAACCGCACACGCGCCGGTGGACGCGATATCCGCCAGACTCAGCGCCTTCTTCCCGCTCGCCTGCGACATGTTGGCAAGTTGCGGTCCGGGAACCTCACGGCACACGCGGGTTAGGTCGGCGACGGTATCGGCGCCCTGAACGCGGCCCATGTCGGCGCCGGCTTGTACGTACATTTGAGCGCGTTCGATGGCGGCATCGATTCCCAACACACCTAGCGCGTCGGTCCGCGCGGTGATGAAGAAATCGGGATCAGTCCGCGCATCGACGGCGGCCTTGATCTTTGCGACCATCTCCTCCACCGGCACGACATCCTTGCCGGGCAGGTAGCCGCAGCGTTTCGGAAAGACTTGGTCCTCGAAGAACATGCCCGCGACACCGGCCCGCTCGAACGCCTTGACCGTGCGGCGCACGTTGTTCACGCCGCCGAAGCCCGTATCCGCGTCGACGTAAACCGGAATGTCGACCGCGTTCGCGACTCGCGTGTAATAGTCGGCGTACTCTTGCATCGAGAGCTGGCTCGTGTCGGGTTCACCCAGCAAACTCCCGAGCGCCGCAAAGCCGCCGGCGACCATCGCTTCGAAGCCGGCCGCCGCAATGATCCGCGCGGAGAGCGCATCGTACGCACCCGGCATGACGATCAAATCCGGCCGGGCGAAAAGCTCGCGCAGGCGCTTCCCCTTACTCACGGTCGTGTGTCCTTTCTGGCGCGCGTCATGCCGAAGGCGGACGCAGGTGTTGCAGCCACGGGCGCTTCGCAGCAGCGTCCGATTCCCATTGACTGATATCGCTGGCGTGCTTTAGCGTGAGCCCGATATCGTCCAAACCTTCGAGCAACGCGGTGCGTTCCGCGGCCGAAACCTCAAAGGCGATTGCACTACCGTCGGGACACGTAATGCGTTGGGCACTCAGATCCACCGTGTAGGGTGCCGACCCATCGACGGCGACGACGCCGGCTTCAAACGCGGCCGCGACCTGCGGCTCCAGCACGATCGGCAGGACGCCGTTCTTGAGGCAATTCTCACGATACGTGTCGGCAAAACTGCGCGCCACGACGCAGCGAATGCCTACCGCCATCGGCGCCCAAACCGCACTCTCGCGGGAACTTCCGCAACCAAAATTCTCGCCCGCCACGAGGATCTTGGGCGCCTTGAACTGCGGGCGATTGAAGACGAACTCCGGATCCGGCGTTCCGCCGGCTCCGGTGCGCCAACGGGAGAAAAATAACTTGGCGTAATCGGGATGCAAACTACGGGCTTCCGGCGATGCGGGTGCGATTTGATCCGTGTTGACGTCGGGCTGCAGCAATGGCACGGCCACGCCGGTCAGCGTTAAAAACGGTTCCATCGGTCTAGTTGCCTGCGCGCTCGAGCGTGCGCGCGTCGACGATCGTTCCCGTGACCGCAGCAGCTGCCGCCATCGCCGGACTCACAAGGTGCGTGCGCACACCTGGACCCTGGCGCCCTTCGAAATTACGATTGCTCGTCGACAGCACGCGCTGGCCCGGCGCCGCGGCGTCGCCGTTCGCGCCGGCGCACATCGAACATCCGGACTCATGCCACTCGAAGCCCGCTGCGCGAAAGACCGCATCCAGTCCGGCTGCCTCAGCGTCCTTCTTCACCGCGGTTGAGCCGGGAACGACGAGCGCGCGCACGCCGTCCGGCACGTGCCGCCCGCGAACGATGGCGGCAGCGTCTTCCAAGTCCTCGAGCCGCGCGTTCGTGCACGATCCGATAAAGACGCGGTGCACCGGCTGGCCGGCAAGCTTCATGCCCGGCCGTAATCCCATATACTCATACGCGCGGCGCATCGCATCGGCACGGTCGCCGCCTACTGCGTCCGGATCGGGCAACGGTTCGTTAACCCCGACAACGTGACTCGGATCGGTGCCCCACGTGACTTGCGGTTCGAGCGCGCTGCAATCGACAACGAGGTCGCGATCGAAGTGCGCATCGTCATCGGACGTCAGTGCAGCCCCCGCGTTCACGACCTGATCCCATTCGGCACCGGACGGTGCCCACGGCCGGCCGGCGAGCCACGCGAACGTTTTTGCATCGGGCGCGATCAGCCCCGTCCGGGCTCCCATCTCGATCGCCATATTGCAGAGCGTCAGGCGGCCTTCGATGGAAAGATCGCGCGCGACGGGTCCGGCAAATTCAACGATGTGGCCGCGCGCGCCCGCAATGCCCAAGCGGCTAATGAGATGCAGGATCACGTCCTTCGCGGTGACGCCTGCGCCGAGCCGCCCATCGAGGCGAATGCGCATTTGCTTGGGTCGCGTGAGCGCGATAACTTGCGTCGCGAGTACGTGCTCGAGTTCGCTCGTTCCACATGCAAACGCCAACGCACCCAGACCGCCGACGGTACACGCATGACTATCCGGGCACGCGTGCGTCGCGCCCGGCATGACCATCCCGAGTTCGGGCGCGACAACGTGCGCGATGCCTTGTTCGGGCTCGTCGATATCGAACAGCCGGAATCCGAAGCGCTTGGCGCCTTCGCGCATCGCTTTCGCCAACGGCGCACCGTCCGCGCTCGATTCGGCAGTGCGGCCGGGGACGGTCGCGACAGCGTGATCGAGCACGCCGAATGTCAGATCGGGGCGCCGGACCTCACGTTTAGCTTCACTGAGGCGGCGCATCGCGCGCGGAGCATGCAACTCGTGCATGACGTGCCGGTCCATGTAGAGCAGCTCTTTGTCATCCATGCGGCGACCGACGACGTGGCTATTCCAGATTTTTTCGGCGAGCGTTTGCGGCATCGAGCTTTCGCTTGCAGTGCGTTTATGAGAAGCCCTGCAACGCCGTGGCCGTCGTCACGGCTTGGGCGTGAAGCCGCCGAGCGCGCTTACGGCGTCGAAGGTTGCCTGCTGAGCGTCCCAGCGAAAGACAACCACGTCCTTTGCGCTCAGACCGCGTTGCTTACCGTCGCCGAAATCGTACGTACCGCTTATCCCGGCATAGGTCCGCTGGGCGAGGATGTAACCGCGGATTTGTGCCGCCGTGGCGTTCGTTCCGAGTTTCCGTACGGCGTCGATGACGATCGTCGCCGGATCCCACGCGATGCCGGTGAGGTAGTCCGGTTTGAGGTTCGCCTTCGCGAGGGCGTTGAAGAACCGCGCCTGCGCCTGTTTTCCTTGGCCGGTTGCCGCCTGGTTTGCCTGAAAGCCGAACCCGGGGAAATAGAGTTCGGCCGGTACGAACGATGCGTACTGCTTCATTTGCGTGATCGACATGTTGCCGCTGTTCGTAACGACCGGTAGCTCCAATCCCACGTCGCGGATGTTACGCAACACGGTTCCAAACGGGGTTCCGGTGGTCCAAACGATCAGCATCTGCGGTTTTGCGCTCTTGATCTTCTCGAGTTGTGCCACAGCGCTCAAGTCGGCCGGCGCAAAATGCTCCACGTCCGCTAACGTTACGTCTTTATTTTCCGGCAGGCCGAGCACCGCCGTCAATTGCTCGTCGGCGTCTTGTCCCGTCGCATCGTTTGACGTGATGCTTGCGATGCGGCGGATCCCGCGAGCGCGAAAGTAACGCAGTTCGGTAACCATGAGGTCGTGGGTGGAAATGCCGGCCGAAAACACGTAGCTATCCTTCGCCGGATACATCGCTTGCGACAGACAGAACTCAACCGGCCCGTTCGTTTGCACGATCGGTTCGATGGCCTTGCACGATGCCAGTAGCCCTGAGACGAGCAGTAGCGGCACCTTCTTCGCGATCGCCGCGTTGGTCAGCTGGATCGTCAGTTGTGGATTCGATTGATTGTCGGCGATCGTGAAACGGACCGGACGCCCGTTGATGCCGCCGTCGGCATTTACCGACGCGGCCAATGCACCAAGGGCGGCCTGCTGGGCCTGACCCACGAACGAACTCGATCCGGTAAGCCCCAGGATCGCATTGATCTCATAGGGCTCATCTTGCGCGCTTCCCGGCGAACCGGCTGCTACGGTCAATGCCGTCAGGGCGATAAAAAATGTTCGGCAAATACTCTTCACGTCGTTACCTCCAGCCGCTTAATCGGCCGCGGCAGCCGCAACCAGGATGGGTCCCCGTATGTGCGATACTTCTCTCATATGATCGGAACGCTGCGCCGCGCTGTCACGTTGTTCGCGATGCTGGCCGTTGCCCTCTTGAACGCGGCAGCTCCGGGACCGGCGCTGGCGCAAAGCACGACGGCGTTACGGATCGGCGTCATTCCGAGCGACTTTTCGGCGCAACCGTATTATGCGCAAGACATGGGCTTTTTTGCAAAGCAGGGGCTCAACGTCGAGATCGTGCCGGTCAACAACGGCGCGGCGGCGGCAGCGGCCGTGCTTACCGGCTCGCTCGAGTTTGCATATTCAAACGTCATGTCGCTGGCGATCGCGCACGACAAAGGCATTCCGCTCACGATCGTGGCGCTGGCCAACATCTATACAGCCGAAGCGCCAGCCGGCGGGCTGATCGGCGTTAAGCGTTCATCCGCCATCTCGACGGCGCAAGACCTCAACGGGAAGACCGTCGCCGTCGGCGCGCTGAACAACGTCACGCACCTCGGTGCCCGCGCGTGGGTCGACGCGAACGGCGGCGACTCGACCTCCGTTCATTGGCTCGAGATTCAGATCTCCGCGATGGCTGCCGCCGTTCTGTCGGGGCGCATCGACGCAGCCGTCATGGATCAGGGCGTGTACCCTACGCTCGGCAAGCCCGGCGATCCGATTCGCGTCATCGGACACGCCTACGACGCCGTCGCACGCACATTCGCCGTTGGCGGATGGTTCGGGAGCGCGGACTGGGTGAAGCAGCACCCGCTCGAAGCGCGCAAGTTCGCAGCGGCAATGGCGGACGCCGCGACGTGGGCCAAAACCCATCATCGCGAATCGGCTGCGATCCTCGCAAAATACCTCAAAGAATCGGCCGCCGACATCAACGCCAACGCGCGCTACGCGTACGGTACGGTCGCAACGACGCAGATGCTGCAACCGTCAATCGACGTTTCAGCAAAATATGGCCTCATCCACTCGGCGTTTCCAGCGACCGAACTCGTTACAAGGTAAGTATCAATGCAACTCTCGCGTCATGCCTTTCTCGCGGCGGCCGCCGCTGTTGCGGCTGAGGGAATTTCTCCCGCACCCGCTTTCGCTCAGCCGGCTGCGAGCCTCACCAATCTCCGCGTGGCGACACCGGGTCAAGATTCAGGCGCGCTCGCGGGCTACGCGCAAGAGATGGGTTATTTCGCGAAAGCCGGGCTCGACGCGCAGGTAACACGGCTAGCCAAAGGCGGCGGCGCCGTCGTCATTGCGGCCGTTGCCGGCGGAAGTTACGATGTCGGACACGCCGACCTGACCGCGCTCTGCGCCGCGTACGAACATGGCATCCCGGTGACGCTGCTCTCGCCGTCGGTGTTGTATCTCAGCGCGATTCCGACGCCCGCGCTGATCGTCGCCAAGAACTCGCCCTTGCGCTCTGCCAGGGATCTCGACGGCCAGATCGTCGCCACCGCATCGCTCGTCGGCGTCAACACCATGGCTGCAGAAGCCTGGCTAGCCGCGAACGGGGTCGATCCAACGCGCGTGCGCTTCATCGAACTCGCCCAACCCGAAATGGGGACTGCTCTCGAGCGCGGGACGATCGCCGCTGCGGCGCTGGCGGAACCGAACATCACCGTCGCCATCGCGCGCGGTCAGGCACGCCTCTTTGCCCGGATCTACGACAGTATCGGACCCCGCCTGATGCTGGCGGCGTGGTTTTCGACAACCGATTGGGTGAAGCGGAACGCTTCTGTTGCCCGGCAGTTCGTCTCCGGCATGCACGACGCGGCCATCTGGGCGAACAATCCGCGCAATCATGCGCGTTCGGCACTGATCTTGCAAAAAGAGGATGACATCCCCGACGAAGTCCTGCACAGCATGATGCGCGTCTCGTATGCGACCGCGTTCGACGAATCAATCATGCAGCCGCTCATCGACGCCGCGGCCAAATACAAAGTGATCCCGGCGGCGATCCGGGCACGAGATCTCATCGATCCCAGCGTGCGCTAAAAGGGCCGCGAGCGCAGCCCCGACAAAACACCCGGGTAGTTGCTTTGAAACTCGCGGAGGACACGATGGGGAAAAAAGCCGATAAAAAGTCCGGGGTCGATCGTCGTTCATTTTTAGCTGGTATCGCCACAGTCGGAGCTGCGGCCGTTGCCGCCAAGCCCGAAGCGGCGAGCGCAGCCGCAAACGTCCCCACGAAAGTCATGCCGCCCTCGGTAGCCGTAGCGGCCGCGGATACGGGCTCGCCCCTCGCGACTACTCCGACGATCGACTTTCCGGCAACGGACCGGTTGCACGTCAGTCATCCCGGCTCCGACTACATGGTCGACGTCGTTCGCAATTTACCGATCGATTACATCATCGCGACGCCCGGTTCGACGTTCCGCGGCATCCAAGAATCGTTCATCAATTACGGCCAGAACGTCCACCCCGAGTGGATCACCGTTCATCACGAAGAGATCTCGGCGGCGATGGCACACGGCTACGCGAAAGTCGCGGGTAAGCCGGCGGCCATCATCGTGCACGACGACGTCGGTTTGCAACACGCTTCGATGGCGATGTACAACGCATGGTGCGATCGGGTTGGAATGCTCGTCCTCGTCGGCAACATTCTCGACGCGTCGTCGCGCCGGCCCGGCGTCGAATGGGACCACACCGCGATCTCACCGGCGGAAGCCGTGCGCGGCTTCATCAAATACGACGATTCGCCGGTCTCGCTCGATCAATTTCGTGAATCGACGACGCGCGGCTACTCGATCATGACGACGCCGCCGTTCGGCTCGTGCCTCATCACGGTCGACGGCGATCTCGCCGAACGCCCGGCCGAAGTCGGCCCGTTGCCGATCTCGCCGTATCACCCGGTGCGACCGCCGGCGGCCGACGCGAACGCGATCGAAGAGATCGCCAAGCTACTCGTCGCTGCGACCAATCCGGTGATCGTGACCAGCCGTCTCTCGCGCACGCCGGCCGGCCCGAGCTTGCTCATCAAGCTGGCCGAAATGTTGCAAGCGCCGGTCATCGACACCAACGACCGCGTCAACATGCCGACGAACCACTATCTCTATCAGAGCTTCAATCGCAGCCTGGTCGGACAAGCCGACTTCGTGCTCGGCCTGGAAGTCAGCGATCTGTTCGGTGTTCTCGGCGACGTGGTCGACACGACCATACGCCACACGATCACGAAGACGAAACCCGGCGTGAAGGTCGCCGAGATCAACTCTGAACTGTTGGTCGGGTCCGGCAACTATCAAGACAAACAACGCTTCTATCCCTCGGACATCCCGGTCGGAGCCGACGCCGAGGTATCGATGCCGGCACTGATCGACGCGGTCGCGCGCAACATGACCGATGCGCGGCGCAATCTCAACCCGCAGCGCGCGCAACGCTTCAAGCAGATGTTCACCAATACGCGCATGGCCTCGCTCGATGCTGCCGCAGTCGGCTGGAATGCGAGTCCGATCAGCCCGGCGCGCCTCTGCGCCGAAGTGTGGAACCAAATCAAGACCGAGGACTGGGCGTACGTCTCGCAGTCCACGTTCTTGAGCAATTGGCCGCAGCGCACGTGGGACTTCACCAAGACCTACCAGGGCATCGGCGTCTCCGGCGGCGGCGGCGTCGGTTATCAGATGCCGGCGGCCGTCGGCGCTGCGCTCGCGCATAAGGGGACGGGCCGGGTCGTCGTCAACATCGTCGGCGACGGCGAGTTGCTGATGTTGCCGGGATCGCTCTGGACCTTGGCGCATCACCGGATCCCGCTGCTCACGATCGTTCACAACAACCGTGCCTGGCATCAGGAACACATGCACGTTCAGCGTATGGCCAACCGCCGCGACCGCGACGTTTCGCGATCGGCGATCGGAACCGTGATCACCGATCCCAACGTCGATTTCAGCTATCTCGCGAAGGCCTACGGCGTCTACGCTGAAGGCCCGATCGAGAATCCCGACCAGCTTGTACCCGCGTTACAACGCGCCATCAAGATGGTGAAGAGCGGGCACCCCGCGCTCCTCGACATCGTCACGCAGCCGCGATAGGAGAATATTACGATGAAAAAGCTCTCAACGCTTCTCTCCGTCGCAGCCGCCGCGCTGCTGTTCAGCGCCTTCGTCAGCACCGAAAGCGTGCACGCGCAAAGCGCCCCCGCGTCGAGCGCCGGCGACGCCGTGGCCGGCAAAACGGCTTTCATGCACTACGGGTGCTACGAATGTCACGGCACACAAGGACAAGGCAACTTCGGTGCCGGCCCGGCAATCGCGCCGCACCCGATGCCGTACGCGAATTTCCTCACCTACATTCGCGCGCCGCGCGGCGAGATGCCGCCGTTCGACGATCACGTATTACCGGCCGGCGACGCGCAAAACATCTTCGCCTATCTCGAGACGATACCGGCCGGTCAACCGCCGAGTCACATCGCCGCGCTGAATTCGATCGGATACGGCACCGGGGCAGCGCCGCAAAGTTCCGCGGCGCTCTCACACGGCGGCGAAGTCTACGACGCCTATTGCCTCAAGTGCCACGGTTCGGCACCGATCGGGCCATCGCTCGGAAACGAAAAGTCGCGCAAGGATCTCGCTGCAACCGTGGAGTGGATCAAGAACCCCGCGCCGCCGATGCCGAAGCTCTTCCCCGCGCCGCTCTCCGAGCAAGACGTCAACGACGTCGCTGCCTACGTGCAAACCCTCTAGTATCAATCTCCGGAGATGAGCCACTGATCGTCGTATGAGCAAGCGACCCCTGACGATTGCTTTCGACTATTACGATCACGTGGCCGATCTGGCCAACGGGCGCGTGCCGGTCAACGGCATCGACCTCACGTGCATCCAACTGCACCCGCCCTCGCAGATCTTCTACCGCTTCCTTCACTTTCACGAGTTCGACGCATCGGAAGTATCGTTCGCGAAGTACGCCTCGATGCGCGCAAGCGGCGACGATTCGCTACGCGCGATCCCCGTCTTCACATCGCGCGTGCCGCGTCATTCCGGCATCTACGTGCGGCGTGACGGACCGGTGCGCGAGCCCGGCGATCTCGCCGGCAAGCGCGTCGGCATCCCGGAATGGGCGCAAACCGCCGGCGTCTACGTCCGCGGCCTGCTCACCAGTTCGTACGGTGTCGATCTGCGGACGATCGAGTGGGTGCAAGCCGGCATCGATAACGCGGGACGAGCCGAACATGCGGAGCTGGCGCTACCGGAGGGCATCAGGTTACGCTCCGCCCCGGATAAGACGTTGGGCGAAATGCTGGTTGCCGGCGAGGTGGACGCGGTCGTTGCCGCGAGCCCGCCGCGCTGCTTTCGCGAGCGCCATCCGAACGTGCGGCGCCTCTTCGAAGACTTCGCCGCGGCCGAACGCGCGTACGTGAAGCAGACGGGCATCTTTCCCATCATGCACGTCATCGCGATTCAAAGCCACATTCTCGACCGCGATCCGTGGATCGCGATGAACCTGTTCGACGCCTTCGAAGAAGCCAAACGGTTGAGCCTCATCCGGGCGCGTTCGATCGGCAGTCTCTTTCCGATCCCCTGGAGTTACGACGCCGTGCGCCAAGCCGAAGAGATCTTCGGCTCCGATTTCTGGCCCTACGGGCTCGACGAAAATCGCACGACGCTCGATGCGTTTCTGCAGTACGCGGCCGAACAAGGCGTGTGCGCGCGCCGCTTGACGCCGGACGAGCTTTTTCCGCCGCAGGTCCGCTCGCGCTCGAAGCGCTGAGCGCCCGCTAGTGGGCGATCATGTCGATCGCCGGTACCGGGCGGTCGATGAACTTTTCGCGCAGGGCAAGCTGGAGCGTGCCTTCGATCATCGCCGGCGTCAACGCCTCAGCATAGGTCGCGCGCACCATCTTCCCCATCACGGCGCTGTCGATTTTCGTATATTTCTGCAAAATGACCGCCGACTTATCGTGGTTGGCATTGGCCCAGCGCGCCGTGTCGTACATCGCGGCCGCAAAGCGCTTGGCGGTGGCCGTGTTCTTGCGATACCAGTCGAGTGTGGTGAACCAGCCGCCGACCATGTAGTTTTTGCCGATCACGTCAAAGGGGTGCGTCATGACGCGAATCTGGCCGGCATCCATCGCGACGGTGAACGACGGCTCGGAAATGATACCAGCCGCAATCGCGCCGCGCTTGAGGGCGGCGCCGGCTTCCGAGAACGGCATCTCGATGATGTTGATCTTCGTGATGTCGGCGCCGTTGTTGCCCAGATACGCGATCGTAGCCAGGTGCGTGATGTCTTTGATGCCCGAGACCGAGACCGTCTTGCCCTCGAGATCCTTCGCGGTGCGGATCGGCGAGTCGGCGGCGACGCACAGTGCCAGCGTCGGCGCGTTCGTGGCCCACAGTCCGCCGGCCGCAATGTAGACGAACGGTAGACCCCGCAACGTGGCGTTGGCCAGCGTGATCACGCTCGATATCCCAACGTCGATGGCGCCGGAAGCAACCCCGGTCGACACCTGGGCGCCGTTACTGAACGAGGTCAGCTCGTCGGCAAAGCCGGCCTTCGCAAAGATGCCCGCGTCGTGACCGTAGTACGCTTCGGCAAAGCCGTCGTTCGGCGTCGCGCCGACGCGAATCGGAATCCCCGGTGTCTGTGCCACCGCGGCGGCGGCCGTTGCGGCGAGCAGTGGTGCCGCGGCGAGAAAGCCGGCGCGTTGCATCTTAGTGCGCGATCATTTCGGTCGCCGTGACCAGCCGGTCGGTAATCTTTGCCTTCATTGCGAGCTCCAGCATCGGATCGATGACTTGCGGGTTCAACGTCACGGCGAACGTGGAGCGCGTCATCGTGCGCGCCGTTTCTGCGTTGATCTTCGAGTACTTCGCGAGGATCTGCCCGGACTGCTCGTGATTGGCGTTGGCCCAGGCCGCCGTTTCATAGATCGCCGCAACGTACCGCTTGGCAAGTGCGGTGTTCTTCGCGTACCAGTCCTTCGTTGTAAACCAGCCGCTGATGAGAAAGCGCGGTGCGATCGCGTCGAAACACTTCGCGAAGATGCGCGTTTGGTTGCTGCTGACGCCGGCCGTAAGCGACGGCTCCGAGATCACCGCGCCCGCGATGGCGCCGCGCGCGAGCGCTGGACCCATCTCGGCGAACGGCAGCTCGATCGTCTTCACCGACGCCGGATCGACGCCGTTCTTCTCTAGGTAAGCAGCCCGCCCAAGATCGGTGACGTCTTTGAGCGCCGAAACGGCGATCGTCTGATTCACGAAGTCTTTCGGAGTGCGGATCGCTGAATCTTTGGCGACGCAGAGAACGGTCGTCGGTGCGGTCGTGCTATAGAGGCCGCCACCGGCGATATAGACGAACGGGATGCCGCGGCTCACCGCATTACCGAGCTGAATCGGATTGGATATTCCGACATCGAGGGCGCTGGCAGCGATCGCCGACGAAACGGCAGCCCCGTTGGTAAACGTCGTAATCTCCACCGCGAGGCCAGCTTTGGTGAAGAACCCCATGTCTTGGGCGTAGTAGGCCTCAGCGTAGGTGTCGTTCGCCGTCGCGCCCACCCGCAGCGGCGTCAATCCTTGAGCCCGGACCGGCAGCGCGGTTGCCGCATACACGGCGGGTAGCGCGGCAAGAAAGAGCGAGCGGGACGTCACGATGCGGGTCCTTCTTTCATTGATATACTATCCATGAATATAGCAGGCGCACGCGTGGCACCTGCGCCCGCTAGGAGGGTTCCACCGCCCAATGTCTGCCGTCCCGGAACGCATCGACGCCGTCACGTATCAAGTCATTCAAAGCCGTTTGTCCGGCATCGTTCAGGAAATGCAAGAGAGCATTTTCCGTACCGGTTACTCGACGATCATTCGGGAGTCGCAGGACGCGAGTTGCATGATCCTCGATGCCGATGGTGACGTCGCCGGCGAGCATGTCGTCTTGCCGCTACACGCAACCTGTCTGCCCGCGGTCGTGCGCAACGTCAAGGCTGCCTACGATGACATCGCCGCCGGCGACATCTTCATCACCAATCATCCCTACCTCGGCGGCGTGCCGCACTCGATGGATATGGCCGTCGTTGCGCCGGTCTTCTCCAGCGATGTTCTGGTGGGTTTTTGCGCGAGCATCGCACACAAGAGCGATCTCGGCGGCCCCATCCCCGGAACCGCGAACGGAAGCGCGCGCGACATCTTTCATGAAGGCACGCAATACCCGCCGGTGCGGCTCATGCGCGGCGGCCGGACGATCGGCGAAGTCGAAGCGATCCTTCACGCCAACAGCCGGACGCCGCAATTGGTGCTCGGCGATATTCGCGGCCAGATCGGCGTCGCGCGACTGGGCGAGCGACGGATTCTCGAAACGATCGAGCGCTACGGTCTGGGCACGTTGCTGGCGGCGTTCGCACGCAAGCAAGATGCAACCGAACGGCAGATTCGTGAGACGCTCCTCACCTGGAAAGACGGCGTTCACGAGGCCGAGTCGTATCTTGAAATGGGTGATTCGAGCCGGCCGCCGGTGCGCTTCCACGTCCGCATTGAGAAGACCGGCGATCGTATCGCGTTCGACTTGACGGGCTGCGACGATCAGGTCGACGAGCCGATCAACATTCACCCGCCGCTCGTGCGCGGCTGCATCGCCTACGCCATGATCGCCACGATCGATCCGGAACTGGCCAATAACGGCGGCGTTTCGCGCGTGATCGAGGCGCGCTTCCGGCTGGGCTCGATCGTCGACCCGAACTTCCCCGCGCCGACGAACTCCTACATTCCATCGACGCTCGCATTGACCGAAGCGTGTCTCGAAGCCCTGACTGCATTCGTTCCGGAACGGCGCATCGCGCGAGTCGGCGGATTCGGCGCGATGTCGCTCGGCGGAACGCGCACCGACGGCTCGCGTTTCGTTCAATACGAACTGGCGGGATCGGCATACGGCGGCCGCGTCGGTTCCGATGGGCCGTCCGGCATCGCCGTGTTGCTCTCGAACGCGCGCAGCGCGTCGATCGAGATCCTCGAAAGCGAGTTCCCGACGCGCATCCGGCGCTTCGAACTTATCGCCGATTCCGGTGGCGCGGGCCAGTTTCGCGGCGGCCTTGCCGCGCGCCGCGAGGTCGAAGTACTCGCACCCGAAGCGCAGCTGTCCCTGCGCGGTCACGGTCACCGGATCGCGGCCGCCGGGCGCGACGGCGGCGCCGACGGAAAGCCGGCAAGCTGCACCCTTCATCCCGGCACGGCCCAAGCGCAATCGTTCCCCGCGCGTTTTTCCGGCGTGCGCGTGCGGACCGGCGACCGCGTCCTCTTCGAACGCGGCGGCGGCGGAGGTCTCGGCGATCCACAGCTTCGTCCACTGGAGAGCGTGGTTGACGATGTTCGCAACGGCTATGTCTCTCGCGAGAGTGCCGTGCGTAATTACGGCATCAGCGCCGATCGGCTCGAGGCGGCCCTCGCACTGCAAGCGGCTCCGAACGCGTGAACCAGGTTCGGATCGCCGTCGATACGGGCGGCACGTTCACGGATTTTGTCGTGCTCGACGAGTCCACAGGCGCGATCGAAGTCTTCAAGGTGACGTCAACCCGCGGCCATGAAGCGGACGGCATCGTTGACGGCATCGTGACATATCTGGCGCGCTCCGGCGCAAGCGCCGCGGATATCGCATTTTTCTCGCACGGGACGACGGTCGGAACCAACGCAATTCTTGAAGAGAAGGGCGCGCGCGTCGGCCTCGTCGTCACCGAGGGATTTCGCGGCATTTACGAAGTCGGCGAGCAGAGTCGCCCCTACGGCAGCACGACCTACGATCTATTCTTTGAGAAGCCGCGCCCGCTGGTAACGCCCTACCTTACCGCGGAAGTCACCGAGCGCGTGCTCTTTGACGGCAGCGTGCTCACCGCGTTCGACGACGACTCCGCCCGGCGCGCGATCCAAACGCTGATGGAACGCGGCATCGAATCCGCGGCCGTTTGCTTTCTCTTCTCCTTCCGCAATCCGGAACACGAGCAGCGCCTCGGCGCGTTGTTCCGCGAACTCGCACCGGCGGTCAACCTGTCGCTCTCGTCGGATATCGCACCGCAGATTCGTGAGTATTACCGCCTTTCGACGACGATCGTCAACGCCTATCTCAATCCGCTCCTCGAACGTTACATCACGGCGCTGGCGGAAGCACTCGATGCGCTTGGAATCAAAACGCGGCAGCGCTATATCATGCGTTCCAACGGTGGTGTCGCAACGTTCGGCGCGGCCGCGCATCGGAGCGTTCAGACGATCCTTAGCGGCCCGGCGGCGGGGGTCGTCGCCGCAAGCCGCACGATCGCCGGCTCGGCAAACTTTCCGAACGTCGTCACGTTCGACATGGGCGGCACGAGCACCGACGTTGCCCTCATCGAGAACGGGCAACCGGTGCGCCGCATGGGCGGCAAGGTTCACGGCCGCGACGTGCTCGTGCCGATGCTCGACATTCACACGGTCGCGGCCGGCGGCGGAACGCTAGCGTGGATCGATCGGGCGGGTGAACTGCAAGTCGGGCCGGCCAGCGCCGGCGCCCAACCGGGGCCCGCATGCTATGGGCGCGGCGGTACGCAACCGACGATTACCGACGCCAACGTCATCCTCGGATTCCTCAGCGAAGACGAAGCGTTGGCCGGCGGGAGCTTGCGTCTCGATCGCGCCGCGGCCGAACGCGCGATCAAGGACGCGATTGCCGACCCGTTGGGCATGACCGTCGATGCGGCAGCGCAAGGCATCATCGAAATCGTCAACGTGAAGATGCAAGAAGCCATCAAAGTGGTCTCCTCAAACCGCGGCTTCGATCTGCGCGACTTTCACTTGCTCGCGTTCGGCGGGGCCGGCCCACTGCACGCCGCCGCGCTAGCGCGCGACCTCGGGATGCGCGGCGTTCTCGTGCCGGCGTTTCCCGGCGCCTTCAGCGCACTCGGGCTCCTTCTCTCCGACGTTCGCCAAGACTACGTCATCTCCGAGTTGGCGCCGATCGACTCCGTCTCGCCGCAGCACGTCCGCGAACTCTTTCTCCGGCTGCGCGACGAAGGCGAGCGCGAGCTGCTCGCGCAGGGCTTCGCACAACGCGATCTGCGCTACGAATATCTGCTCGATATACGCTACGTCGGCCAAGGCTATGACTTGACGATCGTGCTGCCGGCACTCCCGCAGGACGCCGCGGCCCTCGCCGAAACGCGGAGCCGCTTCGATGCCGAACACGAAAAACTCACCGGACACAGTGCGCCGAACGAGCGCGTCGAGATCGTCAACTACCGCGTGACCGCCGTCGCGAGCGTGCCCCAGGCCTCGATCGCGTCGCCCTTCCCGGAGAGCGGCTCGCCCGACGCGGCGCGCATCGGACAACGCAGCACCCTCATCGACGGCTCACCGACCGTAACGGCTCTCTACGATCGCACGAAGCTCACCCTCGGAACGCTCGTCGACGGACCGGCAATTCTTCTGCAGAACGATTCGACGACGGTGATCCACCGCGGGCAGCGCGGCCGCGTCGTGGAATTGGGCCAGGTCGAGATCGTCGCGTGCTAAGTCGTGCTACACGAGAGGTTCGCGAAGTCGTACGCGTCGGGGCCGTGCCACGTGCTGCCGTCGGTGAACGTCGCTGCGATCGGAACGAGCGCGGCCGTCAACGGGGCCAAGCCGTTGTAGCAGTTATCGAAAACGTGTTTGATGGTGGTGCCGGGCGAGAACATCCCCTTGTCCTCGATCCGGCCGCGCACGATACCGTTCTCATCAAAGACGACGAACATCACGTCCTTCACGGTCTGCGACGCGACGTTCTTGAACGTCACGATCACATTGTTCGGCCCGCGATTGTGGTTATACTGGTTGAGATTGGCGTTGTGGGTGATCGTCTCACTCACGACGATCGGCACCGGGATATCGGCTGCGCTCGCGCACAGCGGTAGCGCGGCCGTCACGAGCGTCGCTATGAGGACGGCGCGGGCTAGCACGATCCCTGAACGGACGTGCGTCCGTCCTCCTCGGGCGCAACCCGCAGTGCTTTGGTAAAGAGCGCCGTGCTGACATACGCCCCGGTGGTGATCGTCAGCTCGGTGATCTCATGCGTATCAAAGTAACGCTGTAACGTAGCGAACGTAGCATCGTCGACATTTCCGCCGCGAACGACCGCTTCTACATAGCCCAAGAGCGCGCGCTGGCGATCGTCGAACAAATTGCTGTGTTGCCAGTTTTTGAGCGCGTCGATTTGGGCGGCCGTGATACCGCAGGCCAGCGCAAGCTTCATGTGCTGCGCGAGTTCGTAGGGCGCGTTCATCATCTGCGCGGTACGCAGAATCGCGAGCTCGCGCGTCGGCCGCGGAGTCGTCGCATCGAAACGCAGGCTGTACGCCAAGCCGAGCATCGCCTTCCCGATCTTGGGCGCATTGCCGGTGACCAATTGGAGATTTAGCGGCTTGCCGCCGCGCGCGCGAATATCGGCAAACAGTGCAACGACCGTCGGGTCGGTCGAAGAATCGGAAACGCTCGGTATTCGGGCGATCGGGGCATCGGCAGCCCCGATCGGCGCGCTCGCGAAGAGCAGCGCGCCTAGCGCCGCTAACAAAACGAAGCGATTACGTAGCGTCATGTTCTCGTGTCCGTCCCACGGAAGCCCTCATATGATTTCCTTAGCACGAAAACGACAACAGGTCCAGAAAGTCGAAACTTTCCGGACCTGTTGCTGAGGATACACGGATCCTAAACGGACCTACATGCTGAGGAAGGTCTCGAGATCGACTTGGTTCAGGTTGAGGCGACCCGAGCAGCCCGGGCAGCTGCTTACGCCGCCAAGACCGTTTGCGCCGATCGGAAGACCGACACCCGGGATGTTGTTGACATGAATGCCGACAATACCAACCCGGACGTTGTCCGTGAACCAATGCGCGTACTGGAACGTGTAGACTTGCAGACCGTTCAAGTTCGACAAGCCGATATTGTTCGTGATCGTGGGCGTTCCGGACGTCTGACCCGCGTCAATTCCAAACAAGCTGTTGAGCCCGTATTGGAAGAACGCGAATTGGATGACGTTGGAATTGCCCGTACCGGGAGCCGGGATGAACGGCACCGGCGCGATGTTGAACAAGTTGCCTTTGCTGGCCCACGTGATGGATCCAACAAAGTCGTTGCCGCCCTGCCACGCCGTTCCCGTGAAGGGATCGTAGCCCGCGCGCTGAGTGTACGAACCAGCAATTTGGAATTGCGGCTTGTTCTTGTTGCCAAGGTACTGCGCGAGCGCGACTTCCCACGTGCCGATGTTGGTTTGACCGGTGAAGTAGTTACCGGCGCCGCCAACGGCGGTGTTGATGTGGCCGGCGTTATTGGCGCAAGCCTGGGGATTGATCGCCGAGAACGTGCCCGCTGCGAGACCAGGCGCCGCCGGAACGGTGCAAGACACAGCTGCGGGATCCCACATCGGATCCGGTTTCTGCATGAAATAGTCTTCGGAAACGTCGACTACCGTGCGCGTCTTCGCGAACTTGTACGATAGCGTGTTGCCGAATTCGTTGGTGGATTCGTTGCAATTCGGGTTGAAGTTGCTGTAGCCACCGACGGTATTTCCGCGGTTGAGACCAACGACGTTGATCGCGCAGATCGAGTTGACGGCTGCGGCGCCCGGCGCCGTGTTGTTGTTCACGCCTGCGAGCGTCGTCGGGCTGACGCCCGAGAGGCCGTAGATGAACGCGTACTGGGTGTTGCCATCCGGCGAGCGATAACCGGCCGAGGCGCCGGTGACGTTCTGTCCGGCGAAGAGCTGAGCGGTGGGGTTGAACATGTAGTTACCCTCACCGACCGGGAACTTGCCGATCACGCCGTAGATCCCGCCCGGCGAGGTCCACTGCGTGTTTGCGAACTCCATGTCAACCGCAATACTGCCCTGCGTCGTATTCAGGTTGTCATAGCTGCAATTGGTGACCGAGAGTCCGGTGCAATAGCTGGTGTTTTCCGTGGTCGTGCCATTGGGATTCTCTTGATGGATTGCCCCGGTCGAGATGCGAGCGCCGTAGCTCCAGCCGTGGCCGATTTGGCCGTTGAAGCCGATGCGTTCGAACCAGTACAGGGTGCCTTGTCCGGTAACGCCCGGAACGACCGAGTTGAGCGAGCCCGGACCGAACGAGTAGGCAGTTCCGCGGGTGCCCGCGGCGGGTGTGCCTGCCCCGACGGCGTTGTAGGGCGCGTAGCCGGGTGCCGTTGCGGTCGCCAGAATTGCGGTCGGACCGTTGAGCACTTGGAAGTTCGTCTCGGTGGTGCCGGGACGGAACTGCATGTTGTCGTTGAAGTGCGCCGCGGTGATCGCGAGACGCGATGCGTCGGCTTCAACTTGGGTCGAGTTCTCCTGCGTTTGCAAGTTGTTCGTTTGCGTTTGCAAGGCGTTCGTCTTGGTCTCGAGGGCCGCAACGCGGGCCTGGATGTCCTTGACTTCTTTGCCGAACTCGGCGAGTAGCGCTTTCAGGGCTGCGATGTCGGACGGCTTCACTTGGTTGCCGGTCGCGATCGCTTGACGGATTGCCGTGTCGGCACGGGCCACCAAAGCGGCGACCTCGTAGCGCGTCATCGGGCGTGCGCCCTTGAATTTGCCATCGGGATAACCCTTGATGTATCCCTCTTGGGCGAGCTGTTGGACCGCATCGTAGGCCCAATGACTGGTCGGCACGTCGTCAAAGACGCCGGCCTGAGCTACATCGGCCGTCCCGGCGGTAGCAACGGTTGAAACGGACGCAACCGGCGCGTTCTCTGCGGCCGCCGGTGCGCTCATCATCCCGAAGCCGAGCGCCAATACAAGCGCCCCCGCGATAATGGAGGATGTAGCATGAAGTAATGAATTAGCCCCTCGGGCTAAACGGCTGGTCAAAGCCACTTGTTCTTCCTTTCAGCGACCGCTGTCGGACGCTCAGTTCCTATGACTGGCAGCACATATGACATTTGTAACAACTATCCTGTTGCTCGGAAGCCGATTTGCGGGAATAATGTTTCCTCAGGAAAGTGGGTTGCGCGCCCGCGGGCAGCGGGCGGCGGGGTGCCACCCCCGAAGGACGGCGCCTTATGAACGCCCGTGCCGCCCTCGCCCTGCCCTCCCGCTACCTGACGGCCGCTTTGCTGGCGACAAACTTGGTTGCTTCTTTTGGCCCGGTGCCCACCGCGGCCGACCAATTGCCGACGATCCGGGTCGCGACGATTCCGATCGATGCCGGCTCGGAAGTCTATTACGCCCAGACGATGCACTTTTTCGAAAAGGCCGGCATCAACGTCGAGATCACCGGCATGAACAGCGGCGCAGCCGTGACCGCCGCCGTCGTCGCCGGTGCCGCCGACATCGGGCAGTCCAACGCCGTATCGCTGGCTGAGGCGCACGAGCACGGCGTTCCGGTCGTTTTTGTCGCTCCCGCGAACAGTTATTCGTTAAAGGCGAGCCAGGCCGGGCTGCTCGTCCGCAACGATTCTCCGATCCACAACGCGCGCGACTTCGCCGGGAAGACCGTCGGCATCAGCGGCCTGCGCGGCATCACCGAGGCCGGGACCCTCAACTGGATCGATAAGAACGGCGGCGATTCGAAGACCGTCCACTTTCTCGATCTTCCATTTCCCGAAATGGCCAGCGCCGTCGAGGCCCATCGCATCGACGCAGCCCTCGTAACCGAGCCGGTACTCTCGGCCGCGCTGAACACCAAGCAGTTCCGCGTGGTCGCCGACCCCTACTCGGCGATTGCCTCCGACTTCCTCATGGGCGGGTGGTTCGCAACCCCGGTGTGGGTCAAAGCCCACCCGCAACAGGCCGCCGCCTTCTCCAAGGCGATTCTCGAGACGGCCCGCTGGGCGAACACGCATCATGCGGAGTCGGCGGTGATCCTTGAAAGCGTCTCCCAAGCGCACATGGGGACGACGGTTCACCGGGTTCCGTTTGCCGAAGCGCTGCGGGCGGCCGACCTTCAGCCGCTCATCGACGTCTGCGCCAAGTACGGACTCCTTAAAGCGCCCTTTCCGGCCGCCGAACTCTTCCCCTGATCAGTCCGCTAGCTGCCGGCGCCTTCGCTCAAGGCCCATTCGCCATTGCGGAGCCGTTTGACGGCACCGGCTTCGCGCAGGGCGGCTAACTCCAAGCCGACCTCGCGACCATCGTTGCTGCCGACGTCGTCCATTAACTGCTTGAAGTAGCGCGGACCGGCGCGCAGTGCATCGCGGACGCTCGCGCCTTTGGGCTTGAGTTGCATCGCCGGCGGATTTGGCCGGCGATACTCGACGTAGTCCGGCCGTCCGTACGCGGCGGTGAGATCGAAGCCGGCTTTCGAGATGTTCTGGTCAGCGTCCGCAACCGGATCGCTTTGGTGCTTGGGAAAACCGCTGCTGACGACGATGTCGTGGTCGGCCCGGAAACGGGTCGCCATCGCCCACTCCATCTCTTGGTCATCGAAGACATCGACATCCTCATCAACAACGAAGACGTGCTTGATGCGCGGAACGGAAAAGAGGGCGGCGATGGCGAGCCGCGCCTCACCCGGAGTCCCGCGCCGTAGCGCGACGCGCACGTGCTGACGGCCGTTCGATGCGGGCACCGCGAGTAATCCGGCCGGTTCGATGTTCGCTGCGCGCAACGTCTTCCACGCGCCGGCCTCGGCGTTGAGCCCGCCGAGATTCGCCGATTCGGTCCAGCCCAGACGGCGAATGCCGTGCCGGACGGTTTGATGGAGCGCGTCCTTACGCGAGGTAATGGCGGTAACGTGGAAAACCGGATTATCGTGACACGGCCCGTAAAATCCATAGAATTCCGCGTACGGCCCCTCCGCTTCGCGGTGACCTAACTCGTCGAGGTAGCCCTCGATGACCATCTCGGCATCGGCCGGAACCAAAATGCCGTTGGAAACGCCTCGAACCATCGCGAGCGATTCACCGCGTACCGTTGCCACGAGCGAGAACTCGTCGATCGGACCGCTCGTTCCGTTCAAGCCGGCAGTGCGCTTGAGCGTCGCGGCGACGTAGTTCAGCGGGTGCGATCCGAGTACGAAGCTCACCGGAAGGCGCTCGTTCCGCGCTGCTGCAGCAAGATACATCTTCTTGAGATCCGACGGCGCGATTAAATCGGGCAGGATGGTCGTGCGATCGCGAAACATCAGCCGGCGGCAACCGACGTTACTGCGTCCCGTCACGGGATCGACGGAAAAGTCGATGGCTGAAGAGATGTACGGCGCGCCGTCTTGTTCGTGCTGCAAGTGGAACGGCAACGTCGTCAAGTCGATGTCGGCACCGGTGCGGATAACCGCGTGCACGGGGGCATCGGCGGAGGATATTTCGTACGTCATCTGCGGCTTGGTGAGGCGTCGCATGTGTTCGTGCGGGAGCTCGCGCACGTCGACGCCGAACGCGGCCGCGAGCCGGCTGCGGCTACCGCTAACCGCAGCAACGAGTTCGAATCGCTCGGGGCCGGCCGC